>Ga0098062_1000252_pt1 | contig 30604 bp, 25 predicted proteins | sample 23_taG_FD_81592 | JGI IMG/M metagenome (GOLD analysis project Ga0098062, IMG submission 81592) | Marine viral communities from Cariaco Basin, Caribbean Sea - 23_WHOI_OMZ | ecosystem: Environmental > Aquatic > Marine > Oceanic | place: Caribbean Sea: Cariaco Basin | collected 2014-11-11 | reverse complement strand
GCAGCCCATCCCGCAGGTGCATAAAAAAGAGGTAGCGTGAAACCAACAGGATGCTGAAGGAAAACAGAAAGCACTTGAATAAAAAAAGCGAAAGCTGGCGAAAGCGGGACTGGTATTTCATCTTAGAAATGGCAACACGCGTTAAGAGGAACGGATATTAACAACCGGCTCAATCGCAGACTGTTGCATGACAACGGGCTCTGGGCAGCAGCGACGTTATGCATGACAGGGACGTACGTCTGAGCCATTTCATAGGGCTCGGTTATTGTAGCGCGGGATATTGTTGGTGAGCAATCCGGTGTATTCGAGCCCTGTTTGCGTTTTGCTGTAGGCGCCAACTTTGACGACGGTTCAGACAGCCTTCCCCGCGGCAACGCCTGACGCCCAGGCCCATTGAAAGTTGTGTCCGCCCAGGTGCCCGGTTACGTCCACCACCTCTCCGATAAAGTACAAAGTAGGCTGCTCCAGTACTGCCATGGTCTTTGATGACAACTGGCGGGTATCCACACCACCCAGCGTGACTTCGGCTGTTCGGTAACCTTCTGTACCGGCGGGTTTCACTGTCCAGTTTCCTAACGTGTTTGCTGTTTGTTCAAGTTCTGCGTTGCGGTATTCCTGCAGCGGTCGGTTCCATCCTTGCAGCTCGTTGAATGCCTGGGCGAAGCGCTTAGGCAAATGTTGGTTCAAGTACTGGGCGATGGTGGATTGAGGCTTGTTCTTGCGAAGCGAAAACAAGTCATCCTGAATCTGCTGCGCGGGTAGCAGGTTGATGTGTACCTCATCACCGGGGTGCCAGTAACTGGATACCTGCAGCATCGAAGGGCCGCTGAGGCCACGGTGGGTGACCAGCATCGGCTCTCTGAAATGCTGGTTGTTGCAATGGGCTTCTACCGGGCAGCTTACCCCGGACAACGGAGAGAGTTGCTGCTTTAGCTCGGGATGCAAAGTAAAGGGCACCAAGCCTGCGCGGGTGGGCAGAACGTTCAGGCCAAACTGTTTGGCCAGTTCATACCCAAATCCGGTTGCACCCATGGTGGGGATTGAAAGCCCGCCACAGGCGACCACGAGTGATTCGCAACTCAGCGCTCCTGAACTGGTTTTCAGATTGTAGCCCGTGTTTGAAGACTGAACTTGCGTGATGGATGTGCTCATGCGGATTTCCGCCCCTGCCCATTCGCATTCGGTCAGCAGCACGTTAAGAATGTCTTTCGCGCTGCTCTTGCAGAACAGTTGACCCGGCGCTTTCTCTTCATGCTCCACGCCATGGCGGTCCACCAGTTCGAGAAAATCCTGCGGGGTGTAGCGCTTCAGTGCCGAAATACAATAATGCGGGTTGTCGGAAAGAAAGTTCGCCGGCGTGCTGTTCAGATTGGTGAAATTACAGCGGCCGCCGCCCGACATCAGAATCTTCTTACCGGGCTTGTTGGCGTGGTCTACGACCAGCACCTTGCGGCCGCGATAGCCTGCGGTGGCCGCACACATCAAACCGGCTGCACCTGCGCCGATGATGATAACGTCGTAGTGTGATGAAGATGCTGCCATTGCCTGCCCGCCACTGATGAAAAACCGGCGGGCAGTATATCAGTCTGAGGGCAAGTGTACGGAGCCTTCCATGAAGAACACGGCGTGGCCGGAGATTGCCACACGGTCGCCGCGAAGTTCGCAGCGTAAATTGCCACCACGTTTAGAGAGTTGGCGGGCAATCAACGAGCTCTTACCTGATTGCTCGGCCCAATAGGGAGTAAGCACGCTGTGAATGGAGCCTGTTACCGGGTCTTCGTCAATGCCCACACCCGGTGCAAAATAGCGGCTGACGAAATCACACTGGTCACCCTTCGCCGTTATGATCACCCCTTGATTACCCAGCCGGCTCAGGGGCTGCAAATCAGGAACCGCGGCGCGAACTGCGTCCTCAGAGCCCAGCACAATCATGTAATTCGTGTCGTTAGGAACAAAGAATGCGTTCTCTGGTGCTTCTGGCATGGCCGCTTTAATTAATTCCGGGGTAGAGCAGGGCTCGTATGCCAGGTTTGGAAAGTCCAGCTCCAGAGAATCGTCCGGCCTCCTCGAAACAGACAGCAATCCTGACTTCGACAGGAAACGGATTTTGTCGTGGGGCCATTTATACTTATTAAACACCACCCAGGCGGCCGCTTGAGTTGCATGACCGCACAAAGGCACTTCCGCTGTAGGCGTGAACCACCGTATGTGGAAGTCGGCCTCTTCCCGCTCGGGGGTGGCTACTAAGAAGGCTGTTTCTGACAGATTGTTTTCTGCAGCAACAGCCTGCAAAACCGTATCGGGCAGCCAATGCTCAAGCGGCATGACCGCAGCCGGATTGCCACTAAAAAGTGTGTTGGTAAAGGCGTCAATCTGGTAGATCGGGATTTTCATGGTTTGTCCTGGTCGATTGAAATTTGGTTCTGTCACTCGAACAGTCTAATTAGCCCTCAGCTCCTCCGGATTCAACAGGCCGGCCGCAATCGCGATGCCGGTGACATCCGGCAGCCTGTCGGCACCAAGGCGTTTCATTACCCGTGCACGATACAGGTCGATGGTTTTTACACTGACACCAAGTTGTTCGGCAATTTCCCGGCTGGTATAGCCCTGCGCCAGTGGGAGAAAAACATCGCGTTCGCGCCGGGTGAGGGTGTTGATCAGCTCCTCCGCATCCTGACTGACCTCCGTGTGGTTTTTGGCTGCGCTCGGGGTTTGCATCGCTTGCTGGATGCTGTCCAGTAGCAACTGTTCGTTGAAGGGCTTTTCGATGAAATCAAACGCACCAGACTTGAAGGCTCGGACAACGATGGGCACGTCGGCGTGACCGGAAACAAAGATGATCGGCACATCGATGTCTCGTTTTTGCAGTTCTTCCTGAACATTCAATCCACCTAGCCCGGGCATGCGGATGTCCAGAACCACGCAGTCGGGGCGGTTCTCGTTTACCTCGTCCAGAAACTGCCGGCCATCGCTGTAGGCTTTCACCTCTAGCCCGACCGACTCGAGTAACCACTGGGTCGATTCCAGCATGCCTGCATCATCGTCTACGACGAACACGGTGTTAGTTGCAGATGAAGAGAGTTCAGGCATCTAAAGGCTCCGATTTATTTGTAGTGGTAGCGGTATGGGTGTTTGGAAAGCGGCAGATCAGCGACAAGCCGCCGGTTTCGGCGGGCCGGGCATCCAAAAATCCGCCAAAGCCCTCAATAATAGAGCGGCTCATGGAGAGTCCCAGGCCAAGCCCTTTCGGTTTGCTGGTGTAAAACGGCTGGAACATCTGACGGACGCCCTCGTCATCCAGTCCGGGGCCTTCGTCTGTTACTACGATCAAGGTTTCATTTTGATCGTTGATGAAGGTTTTGACCAGAATGTCCGACGTATGGATGGATTTCGACTTTTGACAAGCGTCGACGTTGGCTTCGATGCCATTTCGAATCAGATTGATCAGCACCTGTTCCAGAAGAATGGGGTCGGCGATGACAACCGGGTCTTCATCGGCCAGTTGTCTGGAAATCTTCACATTGTGCTTGTCTGCTTCCCATTGGCAAAGGCGTGTCACTTCTGAGATAAGCGTGTTGAGTGCCACCGGGCCCATGCTTTTTTTGCCTTTACGCAAAAATGCGCGCAGCCGTTTGATAACTTCAGAGGCGCGGTTTGCATGGTGGATAATCTTTTGAAGGCCATCATCCACTTTTGTTAGTTGCGCTGGATGCTGGTCACGATTTCTCAAAAAGCGTTGGCTGGCGCTGGCGAAATTCACAATCGATGCCAGTGGCTGGTTCATTTCATGGGCAATGCTTGAAGCCAGTTCGCCAAGGGTGGCGAGCCGTGCGGTGTGCGCCAGTTCGTCGGCCAGCAAACGGTTCTGTTCCTCAGATTCTATTCGGGCGGTGATATCCCGGGACACACTGATCACCTCCACCACCGCGCCGGTATAGGTTTCACGAATGGCTCGGCTGGCAATTTCAAGCCAACGGCGGGCACCGTTTTTATGGGTAATTTCGAGGGTCATGGTGGCGTAGCCATCGTCCCGAAGTTTTTGTCGGGTTTCTGTAAATAAGGCGTCCGTTGGCTGGCCGGTAAAAACATCTTCCAATCGCTGACCGCGCAATTCTTCCGGCCAATAACCCAGCAGGCGCCACGACGCAGGCGTTGCATCAATAAAACGGCCATCCGGGGCGTGCCGTGAAATCAGGTCGGTGGTGTTCTCTGTAATCAATCGATAAAGGCGGTTTGAGCGGGTGGCTTGTTCTTGGGTGAGGATGTCGGTAGTGGCATCCCGGCCACGAATCAGAACCTGTTGAGTGTCAGCATCGGGAATGAAGCTCCAAAGCAAAATAAGGCTGCCGATTCGGGATTCCACCTTTTCAATTGCCCGGTTTTGTTCCAGAGCCGACTTGATCAGAGCCACCGTATTGACGGGTAAAACCTCCCCGTAGCCTTCCGATGTTTTGGGCCGGAGCGATTGCATTGCCGGATTGGCGCACAGCACGTTTCCCAGAGCATCTACAATGAGAGTGGGGCTCGGATCTTGTGAGAGCAATTGCACGAAGCCCTTTTTGGGAGTGGACCTACTCATGACTATAGAATATACCCTATAATACGATGGTAGAATTTCTAGTAATAACTCTGTAATCTACCATTTGATTAATCGAAAGAATAACCAGTCTAACCTTTCCACTGTAGACGGCATAAAAATAACACCAGAATATGAGGACCACACACATGACTTCGATCTTTGATGAAGGCCTAGCGCCTCGGGACGCGAACTACGCGGTCCAATCCCCCGTTGATTTCATCGAACGCACCGCCAGCGTGTACCCGAACTATCCCGCCATCATTCACGGCGCTATTCGCCGGAACTGGGCAGAAACCTACGATCGGTGCCGTCGTTTAGCGTCAGCCCTGAAAGGACGCGGAATTCATCGCGGCGATACCGTTGCGGTCATGTTGCCGAATATTCCGGCCATGGTGGAATGCCATTTTGCCATGCCGATGATCGGTGCGGTTTTGAACACCCTCAACGTGCGACTCGATGCGGACGCAATCGGATTTATGCTTGAACATGGCGAAGCGAAAGTCGTCATTGCAGATCGTGAATTCGGTCAGGTCATCAAGGATGCCGTAAGCGGGTTGAAAAACAAGCCGTTGGTGATCGACGTGGACGACCCAGAATACGGCGAAGGTGTTCAGGTTAGTGATCTTGACTACGAGGCGCTGCTGAAGGAAGGGGATCCGGAGTTTCAGTGGAGTTTTCCTGCGGATGAATGGGACGCGATCTCTCTGAACTATACCTCTGGCACCACGGGTAACCCGAAGGGTGTGGTTTATCACCATCGTGGTGCCTACGTGAACGCGCTGGGTAACCAAGCGGTTTGGTCTATGGGGATGCACCCGGTTTATCTGTGGACGCTGCCCATGTTCCACTGCAATGGCTGGTGTTTCCCGTGGACGATCACTGCTATGGCCGGTACCCATGTATGCCTGCGCCGAGTTGACCCGGAAAAGATTCTTCAGCTGATTCGCGACCATCAGGTTACCCACATGTGCGGTGCGCCAATCGTGCTGAACGCCTTGCTGAATGCGTCGCCTGAAGCCAAGGCGGGCATCGATCACGAAGTGAAATCTATGACAGCCGGTGCCGCGCCCCCTGCGCAGGTTATCGGTGCCATTGAAGAGCTTGGCATCAAAGTGACTCACGTCTACGGCCTGACCGAAGTGTACGGCCCGGTGACGGTGTGTGCCTGGAAATCCGAGTGGGATGAACTGCCGCTGGACGAGCGCGCCAAGCTGAAGGCTCGCCAAGGGGTGCGTTATCACACCATGGGCGGAACCATGGTGGGTGACCCGAATACCATGGAGCCAGTACCCAAAGACGGTAAAACCATCGGGGAGATCTTCCTGCGCGGAAACACCGTGATGAAAGGCTACCTGAAAAATCCGACTGCGACGGAAGAAGCGTTCCGTGGCGGCTGGTTCCATACCGGTGACTTGGCGGTATGGCACGAAGACGGCTACCTGGAAATCAAGGATCGCCTGAAAGACATCATCATCTCCGGTGGCGAGAACATTTCCACCATCGAGGTGGAAGACACCCTGTATCGACACCCCGCGGTGATGGAAGCTGCGGTTGTGGCGCGACCCGATGAAAAGTGGGGCGAGACACCTTGTGCGTTCGTTACCCTGAAGCCGGAAGCCGGGGATGTTTCTGAAGAGGACATTATCAGCTTCTGCCGGGAGCATCTGGCCCGCTTCAAGGTACCCAAAACCGTGATTTTCACTGATCTGCCTAAAACCTCGACCGGCAAGATCCAGAAGTTTGTGCTTCGCGATCAGGCCAAAGAGCTGAATTGATCAGGCCATAGGCTGCGCCGCCCGGCGCAGCCAAACCTCAACACAAAAACAATTGACTGGCACCCGTTAGAGAGTGCCTGGAGGTACAGTAATGCAGCTACTAAAGAGAAAAAATGGCGAAGAGCAGCCGTACTGGCCGGCTGGTCCCTTCAAAATTCGACTCCCGTTTGTCCACTATCGGTGGGAGTTTGCGGAGATGGTTCAGGCTTTGATCATGTTTGTGGTCAGTCTTGCCATGATTCCGTTGCTGGAAAAATATCTGGGTGTTCCTTACGACGTAGCCTTGGCCTACGTGGTGATCTGCGGCATCGGGTTCATGCTGCCTGCGTTACTGGGTGTTCCGTTGGTTCCGGGTTGGATCACACCCGGGATTCCCGTTGTGCTGTTGTTCCTTTCGGATTACGAGCCGGGTCCTGAGGCTATTCAAGCCTTGTTTGCACTGCAGTTCCTGGTGTTCCTGATCTTCCTGATTCTGGGTGTTACCCGCCTGGGTAGTAAGCTGGTGGAGTGGATCCCGCGCTCTATGAAAGGCGGCATCATCATTGGTGCCGGCATCGCCGCTTTAATGGGTGAAATTGAGGCCGGTGGCCGACTGGCCAATACACCTATCTCACTGATCGTGGGCGGTCTGGTGTGCCTGTACCTGATGTTCTCTGTCTCGTTTAAAGGCTTTGTTGATAAGAGTGCGCTGGCCCGCAAGATTGCCAACTACGGCATGGTGCCGGGTATGGTTGTGGCAATTTTGGTTGGTTTTGCCACTGGTGAATACGACGTGCCGGATGTGCAGTGGGGCATCACCAAGCCGGCGTTTGACCAGCTGTGGAACTACCTGCCGTTTACTGTGGGCTTCCCGGATATGAACGTCTTCCTGTACGCCATTCCGACCGCTGTGATTGCTTACGTCATCGCCTTTGGTGACATCGTGGTGGGGCAGTCGCTGATGAGTCGCGTAGACCATTTGCGTAAAGACGAAGACATCGACAACAGCATCGACCGAGCGCACCTTGTCACGGCCCTGCGTAACGGTGGCCACGCTTTCTTCGCACCTTATCCCGGCCTGGCTGGCCCAATCTGGACCGCGGTGACCGCCACCATGGCCGAGCGCTACAAGTACGGCCGCAACGCGATGGACTCTATCTACAGCGGTGGAGGCACCTTCTGGATTACTGGTTTCATCGCTCTATTCGTGCTGCCGCTGGTGAGTTTCTTCCAGCCTGTCTTGCCAATCGCCTTGTCGTTGACCCTGTTGCTGACCGGTTATATCTGTTTGATGGTGGGTCTGGAGCAGCTGGAGAACAACACCGAGCGTGGTATTGCCGGCACCATGGGTGTGGTACTCGCGGTGTATGGTGCAGGCTGGGGACTGGCAACCGGTGCCGTGTTGTACTTCCTGATTGAGCGTACTCGTCTTCTGGGCTTTACCTCGGACCCTGAGGCCCCCGGCGCAGAAGTGGCCGAAGAACACTGATATCTGTCGCCGTTGTTATCAGCGGCGGCATCAACCCCTGTGTGTCCTTGGGAGGCCTTTGTGCCTCCCTTTTTTTATTTGGCCCGTTCTGGCGGCTGCAATGTTTTAAAGCGTGTGTGACACTACTGCCTGCAAAATAATGATAAGAAGAGGTGTGCCGGCATCAAGGCAGCCCGAATCTGGAGGTGTGTAGTATGCGCGTAGGTTTGATCGTTGATTCAGCTTGTGATTTACCCCACGAATTTGCCATCAGGCATGGCCTGTTTATCCTGCCGGTCACTGCGATCATCAATGGTGAAACCTACATAGATACCCACGACCCGGCGCTTACCCAGCGGTTTTATCAGAGTGGTCTGTTGGAAAAAGGACACCATGCTGAAACAGAAGCGTTTTCGGTTGAGCAAATACACGAACTGTTCATGGAAAAGATTGTCCCCGAATACGATATCGCCATTTGTGAAACCGTCACCCGAAGCCGAAGCCTGATTTTTCAGAATGCCAGTGATGCAATGCACACGGTAATGGCGAACTATGAAACGGCCCGCAAGGCATCCGGTCGAGCCGGCAAGTTTTCCATGAGGGTGATTGACAGCAAACAGATTTTTGCCGGGCAAGGCTTGTTGGCGGCGCATACGCTCAAGCTGATTGAGCAAAAAGTTTCCAAGAATGCGTTGAAATACGAAGTTGAAACGTTTTCCGATAACATCTTCACCTGCGTTATTCCGCGGGATATTCATTACATCCGCGAGCGTGCGCGGCGCCGAGGAGACAAAAGTGTCTCGGCTGTCGCGGCGTTTTTAGGGAAAGCTTTAAACCTGACACCGGTGATTTTTGGGCAAGGGGTGGAAGGAAAGCCGGTGGCGAAAACCTTTAACTTCGATACTGCCGTTGAGCGCGTGATGAACTATGCCGCCAGTCGTGTTGAAGCTGGATTACTGACGCCTTATGTCAGCTTGTCCTGCGGGTTAAGCTGGGATGAAATCGAAGCTTTGCCCGCGCTGGACCGCCTGCGTGAAACCTGTGAACGGCACAATGTTGAGCTGCTGCTGTCGCAAATGGGCATCACCAGCTCGATCTATGTAGGGCCGGGCAGCATATGCCTGAGCCTGGCGTCGGAACCTCATGAATTTCAGGATTATCAATAAGAATGGATAGCACCTCTATGACCACATCGGGCACTGATCTGGCCGACAAGCTCCTTGAAGCGCACGTTAAGCACGAGTTGTCGGCTTTAAAAGGTGCCAAGCTCACCAAGTTTCTCGAAACAGAGGTGGATGAACTGCTGGGTTATGCAGGCACCGTGACGCTGTCGCAGCTGGTCAGCGCGGAACAGGTGATGGGTGTGATTCAACGCATTGTCGTGAACATGGAACTGGACGCAGGTATCCCTGAGCTGGCCGGCGAAATGGCGGCGAAGGTGGCCAGTGCGCCGGTGCAAGCTGACACCACTCTGGGCGAAATACTGTCGCGGGAACAAGCGGCCGCGTTTGTTGAAGAAGCCTTGGAATTGCGCCAGCAGCGTGAGCTTTTTATTGCAGAAATTATGGCACACCCGGTATACCAAGAACTTGTTTCTAATGTGGTGTACCACGGCTTGGTCAACTATCTGTATGAAGACAATTTGCTGACCCGCTCGGTACCGGGTGTCGGTTCTATGATGAAGTTCGGCAAGAAGGTTGCCAACAAAGCCGTGCCGGGCCTGGATGAAACCTTCGAGCGCCGCATCAAGGCCTGGTTGTCCGACAGTCTTCCGGGGCTGATCACCCGGAGTGAGCAGTTTCTTCAGAAAGCCCTGACAGACGATGAGCTTCGGGATAGCGTGATGGCCGCTTGGGTTTCGCTGGAGGGAACCACCATCGCAGAACTGAACGAGGGGCTGGGCGATGTGCGCCTGCAGGAATTTGTGGTGCTCGGCTACGAGTTTTGGCTGAACTTCCGGCAAACGCCGTATTTCGAAGGCTGCGCCCGGGCGGTGGTTGACCACCTTTACGAGAAGTATGGCCCTGTGCCAGTTATGGATTTACTGCAAGATTTAGGTGTTACCCGTGAGGTCATTGCCACCGAGCTCAAAGAGCTGGCTCTGCCGATGGTTGATGTGTTGCGGAAAGAAGGCTATCTGGAAGCTTTGTTGCGCCGACGGTTGGGGGCATTCTACCGTTCTGCGGCGGCCAAGAAGTTGTTGAAAGACTAGCGTCTTTCAGGACGGGTCACACATCACAAAAAAGGCCGGAAGATGTTTCTCTTCCGGCCTTTTCGTTTTCGGCATCGGCTGCAATCAGCGCTCCAGATACTGGAGCTTGTCTGGCTTGCCGTCCCATTCTTCTGCATCTGGCAGCGGGTCTTTCTTTTCCGTGATGTTCGGCCAAGTACCCGCGAGATCGGCGTTGATCTCTATGAATGCTTCCTGGCCAGCAGGTAGCTCGTCTTCCGAGAAGATGGCTTCTGCCGGGCATTCTGGTTCGCACAGAGCACAATCAATGCACTCGTCCGGGTCGATAACCAGAAAGTTGGGGCCTTCATAGAAGCAGTCTACCGGACAGACTTCTACGCAGTCGGTGTATTTGCACTTGATGCAGTTATCAGTAACGATAAACGCCATAGTCAGATCCCTGGTTCGTAGAACAAACAGTCTCATCAGGAGCTCGGAAAAATCGGCCCCATTCTTAATTTATGCGCGATATTGTAGGGAGCGCCCTTGCCAGCCGCAAGCCTCAGAGCGCTATAACCTTATTACTTGGGTCAAGTTACCGTTTATTTCTGCTAATTTCGCAACAACGCTTTAAGTTCGTACAGCTGATTGAGTGCGTCTCTCGGGCTTAAATCATCAACATCCAGCTTTTGCAACGCGCGTTCGACGTCACTGGGCCCCATGCTGGCGAACATGTCGCCCTGGAATGCACTGTGATCATCGTTGCTTGGCGCGGTCACTGGGGCCTGGGCCGGTGCGGGCTCGGATTTTGGAACCTCGGCCGCCGGGCCGGCACTGCCTTCCAGATGCGCCAGCTGTGCTTTGGCGTGTTGAATAACGTCTTGAGGTACACCCGCCAATTGTGCAACCTGAAGGCCGTAACTCTGGCTTGCCGGGCCATCGTGGACATTGTGCAGAAACACGATGCTGTCATCATGCTCGGTAGCGGTCAGGTGCACGTTAACCGCGTGTTCCAAATCTTCGGCTAGCTGCGTCAGCTCAAAGTAATGGGTCGCAAACAGGGTGTAGCACCGAATTTCTTTGGCCAGATGCTCGGCGGTAGCCCAGGCCAGTGACAAACCATCAAAGGTACTGGTGCCTCGGCCGACTTCGTCCATCAACACCAGGCTGTGCTCGGTCGCGTTGTGCAGGATGTTGGCGGTTTCGGTCATCTCTACCATGAAGGTCGAGCGGCCTCCGGCGATGTCATCCGATGAGCCCATGCGGGTAAAGATCCGGTCAACCGGGCCCAGTACCGCGCGGTCAGCGGGCACGAAACTGCCGGTGTAGGCAAGCAGCGCAATGAGCGCGGCTTGGCGCATGTAAGTCGATTTACCACCCATGTTCGGGCCGGTGATCACCAGCATGCGGCGCTTGTCGTCGATCAGAAGATTGTTCGGGACGAACGGTTCATCCAGCAGTTGTTCAACCACCGGGTGACGACCTTCTTCGACGGTAAAGCCCGGCTCGTCGGTGAACTCCGGTGCGGTGAAGCGAAGGCTGGTAGCGCGTTCGGCAAAATTACTCAGCACATCCAGTTCGGCCAGCGCCTGGGCTGCATCTTGCAAAGGGGCCAGCTGTTCGGCAACGGTTTCCAGCACTTCGTCGTACAGGCCTTTTTCCCGGGCCAGGGCGCGGCTCTTGGCGCTTAGCGCTTTGTCTTCGAACTCTTTCAGTTCGGGCGTGATAAAGCGCTCGGCGTTTTTCAGAGTCTGGCGGCGGATATAATCTGCCGGAGCTTGATCCGACTGGGCTCGGCTGATTTCGATGTAGTAGCCGTGCACCCGATTGTAACCCACTTTCAAGGTGCTGATGCCGGTGCGTTCGCGTTCCCGGGTTTCCACATCGAGCAGGTACTGTCCCGCGTTTTCGCTGATGTTGCGCAGTTCGTCCAGTTCGGCATCAAAACCTTCTCGAATCACACCGCCATCACGAATCACCACGGGTGGGTTCTCAATGATGGAGTGTTCAAGCAGGTACGCCAGCTCAGGGTACTCGCTGACGGTGTTCGCAAGATGCGCAACATGCTCCGATTGCACGGATTTCAGGGTTTCCTGAAGGTCGGGCAGGGCCTGGAAGGCATCGCGAAGGCGCGCCAGATCCCGGGGGCGGGCAGACCGCAAGGCAACCCGGGCGAGAATGCGTTCAATATCGCCGACACGTTTGAGCAGATCGTGAATGGGTTCGTAATGGAAGCCGTCCAGCAACGCGGCGACGGCTTGTTGGCGTTGGCGGACTACATGAATATCACGCAGGGGGCGGTTCAGCCAGCGGCGCAATTCCCGTGCACCCATGGGGGTGGCGGTGCGGTCCATCACCCACGCGAGGGTGTACTGGTGGCCGCCCATCAGGTTGGTGTCGATCTCCAGGTTACGGCGGCTGGCCGCATCCAGAATCACCGCTTCCTCCCGGCGCTCCCGGGTTAGTTTACGGATGTGGGGCAGGGCTGTGCGCTGAGTTTCGCGCGCGTACTGCAATAGGCAGCCCGCGGCGCAGATGGCCAAATGCAGGTCTTCGCAGCCAAAGCCGGTCAGATCTTTTACCTGCAATTGCTGGGTGATAATGCGGTGCGCCGTGTCCATTTCGAACAGCCACGGGCCTTGTCGGCGCACGCCGGTGAAGCTTTCAAGGATCTCGCCGTAGGGGAAATCTTCGCTGATCAGGATTTCTGCCGGGCGCAGGCGCTGGAGCTCGCCTTGCAGCGCTTCAAGGTTATCAAGCTCGGATACGGCAAACCGGCCGCTGGAAATATCGAGTGAAGCAAATCCGAACTGCTCTTTGTGGCTGAAGATGGCTGCCAGCAGGTTGTCTCTGCGATCTTCCAGAAAGGCTTCATCGCTGAGGGTGCCCGGGGTGACAATGCGGACGACCTTTCGCTCAACCGGACCTTTGCTGGTGGCCGGGTCACCAATTTGTTCGGCAATGGCAATGGATTGTCCGGCACGGACCATGCGTGCTATGTAGCCTTCCGCAGCGTGGAACGGGACACCCGCCATCGGGATGGGGTTGCCGCCGGATTGGCCTCGCGCGGTCAGTGTGATGTCCAAAAGCTCGGCGGCTTTCTTGGCATCGTCATAAAACAGCTCGTAAAAGTCCCCCATACGGTAGAACACCATCTCGTTAGGATGTTCACCTTTGATTTTGAGGTACTGCTGCATCATTGGAGTGTGCTTGGGAGATTCCTGCTTGGCCGGGTTCTTCGCGGATGCCGTCATATGTCCTCGGTAACTAGGGGCAATCGTGTAAAAGGGTGGGATGTTATCACGAGCCGCTGTGGGCTCGAAGATCCTTTCTCGGTGATTCCGGTTAAACGTCGTTTAGCTGTTCGACGAAAACAGCTCGGGGTAATTTTGTTCGAGGTGGGGAAGATCGGTTTGTTCGTCTACATCATTCAAATATTCGCTTTCGTGGCATGTCCAGCCTAGGGCTTTGATTCTGTCCCTGGTGATCCGTGCAACGTGGTCTGTACTCCAGGGGATATCGGTAAACAGAGTCGTGGAAAACCGTTGCAAGCCGATCAGAGCGTAGCCACCGTCGTTAACCGGACACAAACAGCTGTCGTGGGTTTGCAGCGATTGCGCCATGGCTCTGAGCTTCCCGGCAGTCAGGTCCGGGCAGTCGGTGCCGATTATGAGTACAGCTGCGTCTTGGTCAAGACTGCTTCGTACCGCGGCAGCCATGCGGCTCCCCAAGTCGCCGGCCACCTGTGAGTATAGCTCGCACTGTTCGATACCGGGCAGATCCTGCCAGTACCGAGCGTTCGGGTCTGGGGTAATGTGCAGTTCAACCGGCCCCAGTTTGGCGGCCAAGGCGTGTTGCAGCGCGTGCTTAAACAGGCGGTCTGCCAGAGCCGCTGCAGCATACTCCCCCAAAGCCGGAATCAGTCGGGTTTTGGCGTGGCCGGGCCGGGGTTCTTTCGCCATTATGATGATTCGGACAGGTTTCATCGGTAACGCTCTGCTAATTTCTGTACGGGAACACCCCGCCAATAGGCCCACCGAAGTTGCCACATCAGTATGATGGTTGGCCAGCTGCCTCGGGCATCCCAGCGCCGGCCGGAGGTGATGACTTTTTCTCGCAAGCAAACCGGACGGCAGAGCTTTTTCAAACGTTTGCTGATCTCGATGTCTTCCATCAAGGGTTGCTCGGGAAAGCCACCGGTTTTGTCGAATAGCCCTCGGGTCATGAACAACGCCTGGTCGCCGGTAGCAATGCCGCTAAGTCTCGAGCGCCAGTTCATGAGAGTGGCGACAACCGGTAGCATTCTGGAGCTCCCCTGTATTATCACGTCAAAGCGTCCCCATACTGGAGAACCAGTGTTAAATGTGCGAGCCAGAACCTGATCCGCATTCTCTGGAAGCCTGGTGTCGGCGTGCAAAAACAACAGGTGTTGTGAATGGCAGGCGCGCGCTCCGGCGTTCATCTGGAGCGCGCGACCGGCGGCAGAGGTTATGACGTTAAAATCAGCACGGCGCGCTATCTCGGCGGTTTGATCGGTACTGCCGCCATCGACAATGACCACTTCGGCTCCTCGTTGTCGCCAATGATCCAAATGCGTCAATTGGCCCGTTATTGCGTTTGCCTCGTTCAGCGCTGGTACGATGATGGACAGCTCAGGTTGAACCGGGGAAGGGTGTGGCACGTGATCTTAGTGCTCCGAAACATGTTTGGGTTAGTGGCTCTTAAGCGATAGCCCTGTTATCTAACCAGATGGAGTCGCACATGAGAATACCTTTGTTTGTGGTGTGTTGCTGGCAGTCCTTGGAGGTGCGATGAAACGATTGGTTCTGATGGGAGCGGGCCACGCGCACTTGGTTGTTTTGAAGCAGTGGTTGCGTGAACCTCTGACGGATGTGGAGCTGGTGTTGGTTACTCCATCCACATGGCAATATTACTCGGGCATGATTCCCGGCTGGGTTGCCGGGCATTACTCCATTGATCAATGCCGAATTGATGCTGAAGCCCTGGCGTTGGCGGCTGGTGCTGACATTGTGTTGGACACCGTAGAGGAAATACGAGCGGACGAGAAGCAGGTTCGGCTAGCGGGCGGCGAGTTAGTGGATTACAACTGGCTTTCGATCGACATTGGCGCGCAAACCAGCGTTACGAGTCTGCGGGGATACACAGGTTCACTGCTAAGTATTAAGCCGTTGGAGCAGTTTCACGAACGCTGGTCGCGGGTTCAGGAGCGGCCAGCTTCGGAGGTGCTGCATTGTGCGTTGGTTGGCGGTGGCGCCGCCGGTGCCGAGCTGGCGATGGCTTTTGCGTATGCCGGCCGGACCGGCGCTAGCGCGCCGATTGAAGTAAGTTTGATTACCGGTCATCAAGGGCTTTTGCCGGGGTTTCGCCCTTGCATACGGAAGTTGGCCCGCCGGAAACTGAAACGGTTAGGTGTGCATGTTATTGAGCAGCGCGCGGAAGCTGTCGGCCCGCTCCTGACCCTGACTGACGGTGCGAGTATGCGCCCGGATCTGGTTGTTGCGGTTACCGGCACAGAAGCCTTCCCGTTTTTGAAATCGAGTGGCCTGGCGGTGGATGCCGAAGGGTTTGTGTTGGTGAATGAACACCAGCAAAGCCTGTCCCATCCCGAGGTGTTTGCCGTGGGGGATGTGTGTAGTCGATCGGACCGAGCGTTAAATCGCTCTGGAGTGCACGCAATTCGAGCCGCACCGGCGTTGGCGGCCAATTTACGAGCCGCTACGAATGCCGGCGAATTCGCAACCTTTCAACCGCGGCCTTATACGTTGTACCTTATTTCCTGTGGCGACCGATCCGCCATAGGGTGCTACGGCCCGCTCGCGTTCTCCGGAAGGTGGGTCTGGCGGTTGAAAGATAAAATTGATCGTGGGTTTGTGGAAGTCTTTTGACAGGAGATTGAGCGATGCAGGCATCCGATCAGGCGCTTGAGCAGGCAGGCAGCGAATTGGCAGCCCTACTGGAAAAACAAGGCCGGACAATGGCCACCGCCGAGAGTTGCACGGGCGGCTGGGTCGCCAAGGTTTTGACCGATAGGCCGGGCTCGTCGGCGTATCTGCTGGCAGGGCTGGTGACGTACAGCAATGATGCCAAACAGGCGATTTTGGGCGTAGAGTCCTCAGTTATAGCAACGCATGGTGCAGTGAGCGAGCCGGTGGTTCGCCAGATGGTTGCCGGGGTTTTGAGCGCGGCCGGTGCCGATGTGGCTGTCGCGATAAGTGGTGTTGCCGGCCCCGGGGGCGGTAGCGCCGAAAAGCCCGTTGGCACGGTGTGGTTTGCATGGGGTGCTCAGGGCCGAAGCACAGAAACCCGTGTGGAGTGTTTTGATGGCGACCGTGACCAGGTGCGCAGACAAGCAGTTTTGTATGTCCTGCAGGGGGTTACAGAGTTTCTGCGAACGCTGTGATGTTTTTCGCTTGGGCGGGGGTTGGTCTCTGCCAACGCTTATGTTTTAATACTGTTCAAATATACAGGAAAAACACTGGATGGCCTCCAGTGTTTCCTTTCGAATATCGGAGCTGACCACAAACTTTTCAGAGTCGGCCGTTCAGGTAAACAAGGTGGGGCAATAATGGAAGATAACCGCAAGAAAGCACTCAGCGCAGCGCTTGGCCAGATTGAGCGCCAGTTCGGCAAAGGTGCCGTGATGAAAATGGGCGACCAGCCCCGTGAAGCCATTCCTGCGGTATCTACCGGCTCTTTGGGACTGGATGTCGCATTGGGTATAGGCGGTTTGCCTTACGGCCGGATTGTTGAGATCTACGGTCCCGAAAGCTCTGGTAAAACCACCTTGACCCTGCAGGTTATTGCGGAAGCTCAGAAGCAGGGTAAAACCTGTGCGTTTATCGATGCCGAGCACGCGCTTGACCCGGTCTATGCAGAAAAACTGGGCGTGAACGTAGACGACCTGCTGGTGTCCCAGCCGGATACCGGTGAGCAGGCGCTGGAAATTGCCGATATGCTGGTGCGCTCCAACGCCATTGATGTGATCATCGTTGACTCGGTAGCGGCTTTGACACCAAAGGCTGAAATTGAAGGCGAGATGGGTGACAGCCACGTTGGCCTTCAGGCTCGTTTGATGTCTCAGGCGCTGCGTAAGCTGACCGGTAACGTCAAGCATGCGAATTGCCTGATGGTGTTCATCAACCAGATCCGTATGAAAATCGGTGTGATGTTCGGCAGCCCCGAAACCACCACCGGCGGTAACGCACTGAAGTTCTACTCGTCTGTGCGTCTGGATATCCGCCGTATCGGTGCGGTCAAAGACGGCGACGAAGTGGTGGGTAACGAAACCCGCGTTAAGGTTGTTAAGAACAAGGTATCTCCGCCGTTCAGGCAGGCTGAATTCCAGATCATGTACGGTAAGGGCATCTACCACATGGCTGAAGTGCTCGACATGGGCGTGAAAGAGGGTTTTGTTGATAAGGCCGGTGCATGGTACGCCTACAACGGTGACAAGATCGGCCAGGGCAAAGCAAATGCGTGTAAGTATCTTGAAGAGCATTTGGACGTGGCCCAGGAAATCGAAGCCAAGGTTCGTGACAAGCTGATGCCAAAGCCGGTTAAAAAGGAAGAGGCAGAAGCCGCACCGGCTGAGGCAAACGGCGAATTGCTTTAATTTCAGTATCAGGAGGTGAGATATGAAGCGTCTGCTCATTGTAGCCCATGCCCCATCTCCAAATACTTTGCGATTGCGGGAAGCCGTTGAAAACGGCGCCCGCCATCCGGATATTGAAGCGGTAGACGTGGTTGTAAAAGCACCGCTGGAAGCCGGCCCCGAGGATGTACTGGCTTGTGATGCCATCATCCTCGGTACTACTGAAAACCTCGGCTATATGTCGGGGGCCCTCAAAGACTTCTTTGACCGAAGCTATTACCCCTGTCTTGAAGAGACACAAGGTCTCCCTTTCGCTTTTTACATTCGCGCCGGTCACGATGGCACGGGCACCCGCCGGGCGATTGAAAGTATTACCACCGGATTACGTTGGAAGCTGGTTAACGAGCCTCTGACCTGTCGCGGCGAGTTTAAAGAAGAATTTGTCGAGCAGTGTGAAGAGTTGGGCATGTACGTTGCAGCCAGTCTGGATGCGGGTTTGGTTTAATTCAATTCGTTAAAACTGGAAGTGATAGGCGACAGTCAGCAGCGCAAGCACTACAATGCAGGGTTGTTTTTACCATTTGAAATCTACCTCGACGGGTACCAAACTTGAAGTCATTGCCGCTGCAACAGTTGTACAAAGCCTGTGTTCTGAAAGACCTGCCATTTAAAACCACCCGGCAATTGGAACCTCTGGCCGAAATTGTAGGCCAAAATCGAGCTGAAGAAGCGGTTCGTTTTGCGCTGGCCATGCCTCACGGAGGCTACAACGTGTACGCCGTTGGCCGAAATGGGTTGGGCAAGCGCACGATGATGCTGCGCTACCTTGAGCACCACACCGATTCCAAGCAGCAGATTCATGACTGGTGCTATGTCGCCAATTTTGACGAACCCAGAAATCCGAAGCTGCTTAAGTTGCCGGCCGGTATGGGGAATCAGCTGAAACAGGACATGGATAAACTGATGTCCCGTTTGGTCAAAATGATCCCCCAGACGTTTGAAGGTGATGGCTTTCTGGAAAGAGCTGAAAACCTGAAAAACGACTACGTCAAAATGCAGGAAGACGAACTGGAAAAGGTTGCTGCGCAAGCACGACGTAAAAAGGTCAGTCTGACTGTCACAACTCCGGGCGGGTATCGGCTGGTTGCCATGAATGGGGATCATCCCCATACACCGGAAAGTTTTAAAGAATTGACCGACACTCAGCGGGATAAGTTTGAAGAAGTCATTAACAAGCTGGAGAAAAAGCTCCGGCAGGCACTTCGCAAACTGGCCGACTGGGAATTGGAGTACGCTGAAAAGCAGCAGGCGCTAAACCAGGAAACCCTTGAAGGGATATCTGGTCATCAGTTTGATGAATTAGAAGCCAAATACGAAAAGCATTCCGATGTGGTCACCTACCTGAAAGCTGTGCGTAAAGACCTGGCTGAAAATCTCGATATTTTTCTGGAAGACGGTGAGGAACAGGCAGCGATGGCCTATGCTTCGCTGGACAGAAAGGCGCCCCGTCGGTACCTGATCAACTTGCTGGTTCATCAAAGCAACAACGAAGTGCCTGTGGTGGTAGAAGAGAACCCGACTTATCACAGCTTGTTCGGTTACGTGGAGAACGTCACGTACAAGGGAACAGTGTTCACGGATTTTTCGCTGATTCGCCCGGGTAGCTTGCACCGTGCCAACGGCGGGTATCTGTTAATGGACGCCGAAAAGGTGCTGGAGCAGCCGTTTGTTTGGGACGCGTTGAAGCGCGCTCTGCGCTCACATGCCATTGAAATCAATTCCCTGGAGCGGGAATTAACCCTGTCCGGCACCATCTCGGTGGAGCCGGAAGCGGTTCCGCTCGATGTGAAAATTGTGCTTTTCGGGGATCGGGAAACCTGGATGTTGCTGCAGGAATACGACCCGGAATTTGCAGAGCTGTTCCGGGTGACTGCCGACTTTGAAAACGAGATGTATCGCACCGTCGACAGTCAGGTGCAGTATGCTAAGTTTATTGCCAGCCTGGTGGTTGAGAAGAAACTGCTGCACTGCAACGCGAAAGCGGTGGCTCGGATCATAGAATACAGTGCGCGCAGAGCTGAACACCAAGACCGGCTATCGTTGCATGCTGCTGATATTGCCAATCTGCTTAGAGAGTCCGACTTCTGGGCGCGGCAGGCGGGCGCTCGCTTGATCAGCGATGTGCACGTGACTCGCGCACTCGAAAGTGCTCGCTATCGAGACAGCCGAATTCGTGACCATTTTTACGATTCCATTCGGGACGGGACAACGCTGGTAAGCACCACCGGTACGTGTGTGGGGCAGGTGAACGCCTTGTCTGTGTTATCGACGGGTGGGTTTGAATTTGGATTGTCCAATCGGGTCACGGCTTCTTGTTACTACGGTGACGGCGAAATCATCGACATCGAGCGCGATGTAAAACTGGGCGGAAACATTCACTCCAAAGGTGTGATGATTCTCAGTTCATGGCTGGCCTCGCACTTTGCCATGAATGATCCCATGCACTTGTCTGCCAGTCTGACCTTCGAGCAGAACTATGGCGAAGTGGACGGTGACAGCGCCTCGTTGGCAGAGTTGGTGGCACTGATCTCCACCTTGTCGGATGTGCCTGTACGTCAGGATTTGGCGATTACCGGCTCGGTCAACCAGTTTGGAGAGGTGCAGCCGATTGGTGGTGTAAACGAGAAAATCGAAGGCTTCTATACCACATGCCAGCTGAAAAGCGGTTTGACCGGGAGCCAGGGAGTCATTATCCCGCATACCAATGTTCAGAACCTGATGCTGGATAGCGAAGTGCTGCAGGCTGCTAAAGCAGGAAAGTTTTCGGTGTATCCGGTTGCCCGCGTAGAAGAGGCGATTACACTGTTGTTGGGTAAGCCTGCAGGCAAGGCTGACAGCAAAGGCAGGTACCCTAAGCAGAGCGTTTTTGGCATTATCCAGCAAAGATTAGAAAAAATGCGTGAACATGAGCGCCAGGAGCACGCTCGGGACGATCAAAAAGATCCTTCCATTCACTGATTGGGCCTATAACAAAACGGACAGGAGAGTGAACCTTCATGACTGATACCCCGCAGACTGTGTACGTAGTAGAGGACGACGAAGCCGTCCGTGATTCGTTGGCGTTGTTGCTGAAGTCTGACAGCAAGCCGGTGAAAACCTACGAAAATGCAGGCGCTTTCCTGAAAGACTATTCGGAAGAGATGGCAGGCTGCATCGTGCTGGACATCCGGATGCCCGGTATGGACGGCATGGAGTTGCAGAAGAAACTCAACGAAAAGCATTCCATCTTGCCGATCATCTTCGTGACCGGCCACGGCGACGTTCCAATGGCCGTTGACGCCATGAAAGAGGGTGCGGTGGACTTCATTCAGAAGCCCTACCGGGAAGAAGCGTTGCTGGAAAAGATTGAGGCGGCCCTTGAGCAGGACCGAGAGCAGCGTAAGACGTTGGGCGAGCGTATGGAAATCGTGCGCCGTGTGAAAAGCCTGACTCCGCGTGAAACGGAAATCATGGACCGGATGATCGCCGGCCAGGCAAACAAAGTGATCGCCATTGAGCTGGAGATCAGCCAGCGAACGGTTGAAATCCATCGTTCACGGGTGATGCACAAGATGGGCACGCATTCCCTCGCACACCTGGTGCGTATGGTGCTGTCCGTAAAGGACCTTATCGACTGATCGGGCTGGTATGGTCATCATGCCAGAATCTTTATAACCGATTAGGTTGACTATGACTGCAATTGCCAGTGAAAACTCAGAGGTGACGGTTCTGTTGGTGGATGATAATCCGCAGAACCTGAAGGTTCTATACGAGACCCTGAAAGACAAAGGGTATCGATTGCTGATTGCCAACGAAGGCGCAAAAGCTCTGGATCTCGCCCACCGTCATCGCCCTGAAGTTATTTTGCTGGATATCATGATGCCGGAGATGGATGGTTACGAGGTGTGTGAGCGCCTCAAAAACGATCCGGTCACCTCTGATTGTGCCGTGGTTTTCCTGTCAGCGCTTGATGATCTGGCCTCCAAAGTGAAGGGGTTTTCGCTGGGCGGCGCCGATTACATTTCCAAACCGTTCCAGTCTCAGGAAGTGATTGCCCGCGTAGATACCCACGCCAAAGTTATTCGTCTTGAGAGGGAGTTGCAGGCTCGCAACCGTGAGTTGGTCAGTGATCAGGCCCGCATTCTTAATTCCATCAGTGAGGGCATCTACGGCCTTGATGAAAATGGCGTGATTGAGTTTGCGAACCAGGCCGCTGCGATGATCGTGAACTCTCCCGTTGAAGACCTTATCGGAAAGAATTTTTTTGAGCTGCATTTTGCGACGGCATCTGACAGTGATGTCTGCCTGCCGGTGATGGGAACCTGTCGGCAGGGGGTCGCCGAGCATCAGCGGGACATTCAGTTAAAGCGTGTTGATGGCGAGGCTTTCCCGGCAGAGTATCGAGCAACTCCGAAGCTGGATAACGATGAGCTGCACGGGGCGGTCGTGGTATTTCGGGATATCACCGCAGAACTCAACAACGAACGAGCCTTGGAAGAAGCCCGGGCACTGGTGCAGGAGCAGCGGGACCAATTGGCCCACACCTCGCGATTGACCACGATGGGTGAGATGGCGGCCGGATTTGCTCATGAGGTTAATCAGCCTTTGACGGCGATTGCCAATTACGCGCGAGTGTCTGGCCGGGTTATGGCGAAAGAAAACCCCGACCTCTCCCTGCTGCACGAAACCATGGAAAAAATTGAAGCGCAGTCCCACCGTGCCAGTGAAATCATTCGTCGTATTCGCCGGTTCATGAAAAAACCGGCGACCGGCAAAGAGATCGTAGCGGTATCCACGCTGCTTGATGATACTCGCCAGTTTGCGGAAGTGGATATGCGCAACAATGAAGGCGGGATTGAGGTGGTTATCGAAGACGGCTTGCCGGATGTGGTCGCGGACCCGGTACAGGTGCAACAGGTGGCTCTGAACTTCATTCGCAATGCGCTTGAGGCGACCCGAGCGGCCGGTTCTTCCGCGCCCGTCGAGGTAACGGCTCGTCAATGTAGCGAGAAATGCGTGCGCGTGCAGGTGCGGGACCACGGTGTAGGTGTTGCTGAAGAAGCGGAAGAAAAACTCTTTCATCCGTTCTTCACCACCAAAGAAGACGGCATGGGAATTGGTCTGGCCACGTGCCGCTCCCTGATTCAGGCTCAAGGTGGAGAAATCGGCTACGAGCGACCTGATGGTGCCGGAGCTTGCTTCTACTTCACGCTTCCGGTTGCGGGTGCAGGCACAGACGCCTGCACTGCCGAGTAACCTCACTGCCTGATTGTTCAGGCAGTCCTGCCTTCGGACTGGCTCGCCTAGAGCCAGTCTACACGTCCGCTCAGATGCGGTGCTGTGCCTTTCTCGTTTAGTACCTGATAATCCCAGCCATCACTCCCTTCCTGCCAGTTTAGCTGGGCCGTGCCCGGTAGCAGTAGCGGTGTTTTGAAGGCGCAGGTGATGGTGAATGCGCCGCTTGCCCAATCTTCTCGCTGCTGAAGTTTTGCCAGTGCATGGGCCTTGCTCCACATGCCGTGAGCGATTGCTCTGGGAAATCCGAAAGCTTTTGCGGTCAGTGTGTAGAGGTGGATGGGATTTCGGTCTCCCGCTACCTTGGCGTATTGTCTGCCGATATTTTCCGGGGCGGTGATCAAATCGGTGTACGTCAGTGTCTCCAGTTTGTTGCGAGCGTTTTTTGCTTTAGTCCCGGAGGTTTTAGGTGCTGCCATGCGGAACAGGTTTGTGCTGGTTTCTTCCCAGATCAGCGTGCCGGCAGAACGTGCTTCCGTCACCAAATCAAACTCAATGCCCTTGTCGGTTCGTTGCTGATTGCTCAGCGTTACGCGAATATCCAGGTTTTCTCCGGTTAAAACCGGTCGGTACTGTGTGATGCTGTTGCGGATGTGTACCAGTCCCAGCAAAGGAAGAGGGAACTGAGGGTCGGTTAGTAATTTCAGATGCAGTGGAAATGCCAAGACATGAGGCCAGGTTGGGGGTAGTTCTGATCCGGCTTTGAAACCGCAAACTTTGCGATAGCTGGGCAGCGTGTCTGTGTCTGTAGCGATGCCGACCACTTCAGCCTGTAGTTCTGGAATGCGTGTGTTGTCACTCGGTTTTTGTTGTTTGGGAAGCAAGGCTCGTCCAAATAACGGGAGCAGGCTGGGCGTCGTGTTTCGGTAAATGATCGAGTCGGGCATGAATGCTGTCTCCGTTGCCGGGTCGTCGCCGGTAAGTTATAAAAGTTAGTTGTATTGTTGAAGTTTATTCGCGGTTTAGTACAACTGTGCTTCTATGGCCTGATATGATACTAGTGGATGGCCACAGTCGAGGCTGCCAGGAAGTCTGTCAAACCCCGTTGCAACGGGCATTGACCAAGCAAGCCTCGGGCGTTGTCCAGCGGGCCAAAGCGATCGCTGTTAATTATAAAAACGCGGGATACAAGGGAAACTATGCAGGAATTACGTGATGCTGGTGTGATGTTGCGCTTGATCTACGAAGCGATGAAAAAAAAAGGTATTGATACCGACGCTGTTTTTAGTCGCTTGGGTGTAGATGAAAGTTATGTATACACCGAGCAGCTTCGAACGCCCCATAGTGCGCAGCTCTATTTCTGGCAGGCGGTAGAAGTCGAATCGGGCGACCCGGACATCGGTTTGCATTTGGGGGCCGTATTGCCGCCCTACAAAGGGCAAGTCCTGGAGTATTTGTTTTTAAGCAGCCCCACCTTCGGCGATGGTCTTCGCCGGGCTCAAAACTATCAGCGATTGCTGAGCGATGCTGCCAACACAGCGTTCTATATCGAAGGCGATGAAGCGTGCATGGTGTTGGATGCGGCATCCGAGGAAGTTCGTCGGCTCAAGCATTTTAACGAATGCTTTGTGCAGGGGTTGATCACCTTTTTCAAATCCATTACGGGTGACCGGTTTTATCCGTCCCGTGTTGAATTTGAGCATGACCGTGAACAAGGCATTGAACACGTTAAAGAAGTGCTCGGTTGTGATGTAGTGTTTGGTGTCGAGGAAAACCGACTGTATTTCCCTGTCGAGGTTCTGTCCTATTCATCACCACATGCAGAGCCGGAACTGCTGGCGCTGCATGAGCGCTTCGCTAGTGAACAGGTTGCAAGGCTTGAGAAGAAAGACATTGTCGGATCGGTCGAGCGCATTGTTGCCGAGTTGTTGGATAGCGGAGAAGTGACTCTGGATTCGGTTGCTGAGCGTCTGGACATTAAAGCCCGCACCCTTCGGACACGACTGACCGAGGCCGAGACGAGCTTTAATCAGGTTTTGGCGGATTTTCGCTACCGATTGGCCAGGCAATTGTTGGCGACTACCGACGAGTCAATCGATGAGATTGTGTATTTGACGGGCTTCTCTGAGCCCAGCACGTTTTATCGGGCATTTAAGCGTTGGTCCAACATGACGCCCATCGAATACCGCAAGACGGCTCAGAGCAAAGATGTCACCGAGGTGACTGCTTAATAGCCAAAGCCAAAAAAATGAAAAAAGTTTTGAGAAAGCGTTGACATAGGGGCGGAGGTCTATATAATTCCGCCTCGTTGTCAGCAAGCAATCAACGGATTGCAAAGGCAGCCCGCGCGGAGCGGTAGTTCAGTTGGTTAGAATACCGGCCTGTCACGCCGGGGGTCGCGGGTTCGAGTCCCGTCCGCTCCGCCATTTTTACCTCTCTTTTAGTTCGTTTTATCTCATCTTTCTTTTCGAATAATCTTTCGACTCTCTCCCGGGCTAATGCCGTACCAGCGTTGATATGCTTTATGAAAAGCCGGCGGGTTTGCAAAGCCCAATAACCAGGCGATTTCAGAGAGCGACGAGTTGGTTTCCTTAAGATAGTCCTTCGCTAGTTGTTTTCTGGTTTCATCCAAAAGCTGCCTGAAACCGGTTCCTTCTGAATTCAGTTGTCGTTGTAACGTCCAAGGCGTTGTCCCGAGCTTGGCCGCGATCGTCTCCAGCGTTGGAGTCTCACCTCTAAGCAGTGGCGTCATCAGTCGCTGAACGCGATCGCCAACACTCCAGCCTTGCTGTATCTCTCTTAATTCTTCTTCGCACCAGTTCGTCAGCTTGCTGTGCATGGCGTCGTGTGATTGTGTGGGTGTCTGGCGCCATACGCTTTCCTTGAGCTGGATTGAGTTTTCCGTAGCACCGAATTCGACCGGGCAGCGGAACCAGCTTTCAAACAGCTCGTCCAGGCCAATCGATGGATATTCTATGCAAACGCGCTCAAGCACATCATAGCGACCGGTCATATGCCGCACGAGTTGTACCCAAGCCGCCAGAATCGAGTCCACGACAAAATAGTTGTATTGGTTGTAGGGAGAGATCGAATGAAAGCGCGCCAGTCGTGCGGTTTTGTCTACCGTTGGTTCGCCTCGGGAATTCTGGCTGGTGAGCAGGGAGTACCGGATAAGTGTTGAAAGGGCCTGGCCAATCGACGGGGCGGTTTCGGCGGCGAATCCCGCCAACCCGGCGTCTGCCGGACGAGTCAGAGCGCCCATTCTCAGCCCAAGTGCGGGATTGCCCGTTAGTGTGATGCCCGCATGGCCCAGTCGCATGTAGCGCGGGATACTGATGCGAGACTCCGGCGACGCGAGCGCTGAATCGCCGAGATGAAATTGGGTTTGGAGTTTTTCGGTTTTGCCGCCTTCCGCTTCAATGGCGCGCAGCAATACAGAAACGTAGAGAAGGCTGATATCGCCTAAAGCGTTCGTGGTTTTGGGGCGTTTGGGTGTCATAGAGAGATTATGCGTGTTATTTAAAGATAATCAAATGTTGTTGCTGGATATTGTTGCTACTGAGCATGCTGGGTAATGTAGCGTCATAACAACAGGGGAGGGAGCGTTTCCCCGTCCTGACCAATTATGATGATGAGGAGTACATCGATGTCTGCCAGCCCCGGCGTGAGTAAGTATCCACACCTTCTGAAGCCTTTGGATCTTGGCTTTACCACCTTACGTAATCGTACCCTGATGGGTTCGATGCACACGGGTCTGGAAGAGTCGCAGGAAGGTATCGAACGCCTTGCTACTTTCTATGCCGAGCGCGCACGCGGCGGTGTCGGGCTTATTGTAACGGGTGGTATTGGGCCAAACGCCGAAGGTGCCGTTTTCCAGCACGCCGCAAAAATGACGAACGAAGAAGAGTCTGACTCACATAAAGTGATTACGCAGGCTGTACATGAGGCGGACGGCAAGATCTGTATGCAGATTCTCCATGCCGGCCGCTACGCGTATTCCCCGTCTCTTGTAGCTCCCTCGGCCATTCAGGCGCCTATTAACCCATTCAAGCCCAAAGAGCTTGATGAAGAGGGTATTCAGAGGCAGATCGAAGATTACGCAACCTGTGCGGCCCTGGCTCAGCGAGCCGGCTACGATGGCGTTGAGATCATGGGCTCGGAAGGTTATTTCATTAACCAGTTCATTGTTTCGCACACTAATCACCGAACGGATCGGTGGGGTGGAAGCTACGAGAACCGAATTCGGTTGCCGATCGAAATTGTGCGCCGTGTTCGGGAGCGGGTGGGTGAGAATTTTATCATCATCTACCGCTTGTCGATGCTTGATCTGATTGAAGACGGCAGCACCTGGGAAGAGGTTGTGCATCTGGCTAAAGAAATTGAAAAAGCCGGTGCAACCATCATTAACACAGGTATCGGTTGGCACGAGGCGCGTGTACCCACGATCGCCACCTCAGTTCCGCGAGCGGCCTTCACTAAGGTCACAGCGCGGATGAAGAGTGAAGTGAGTATTCCGCTGGTCACCACCAACCGCATCAATATGCCCGACGTGGCTGAGAAGGTTTTGGCGGAAGGCGATGCCGACATGGTGTCTATGGCGCGTCCATTTTTGGCGGATGCCGAGCTGGTGCTCAAGGCCGCTGAAGATCGCGCGGAAGAAATCAACACCTGCATCGGCTGTAACCAGGCTTGTCTGGATCACACCTTCAGTGGCAAAGAGACATCGTGCCTGGTTAACCCCAGGGCCTGTAACGAAACCAAGCTGGTTTACGTGCCAACCAACAAGCCTAAGTCGATTGCAGTGGTCGGTGCTGGTCCCGCCGGGCTTGCGTTTGCCACCGTGGCGGCAGAGCGCGGCCATAAGGTAACCGTGTTTGATGATGCCAGCGAAATTGGCGGCCAGTTTAACGTGGCCAAGCTGATACCGGGTAAAGAAGAGTTTTACGAAACCCTTCGCTACTTCCGTGTCATGCTCGATAAACACGGCGTTGATGTGCGTTTGAATACTCGCGTTACCGAAGCAGATCTGAAAGCAGGTGGGTTTGATGAGGTGATTCTGGCGACCGGTGTTAAGCCGCGCACGCCCGAAATCGAAGGTATCGATCACCCGAAAGTGATCGGCTATCTGGATGCCATCCTTAAGCGTAAGCCGGTCGGTCAGAAGGTTGCCGTGATTGGTGCTGGCGGTATTGGCTTCGACGTATCCGAGTTTATTGTGCACGAAGGCGAATCACCTTCATTGAACACCGATCACTTCATGAAAGAGTGGGGTGTTGATCTGACGGCCGAGCACCGTGGCGGCATCAAAGGTGTCGAGCCTGTAGTGCCTGCACCTGCCCGAGAGGTTTACCTGTTACAGCGGAAGGTTTCCAAGGTAGGTAAAAACCTCGGTAAGACCACTGGCTGGATTCACCGCACGTCACTGAAGAATCGGGATGTGCAAATGATCCCGGGTGTGAGCTATCGTAAGATCGACGACGAAGGCTTGCACATCACGGTAACCCCGAAGGGCGCGGAGCAGGGAGAAGATAAGCTGTTGCCGGTGGATACGGTGATTATCTGTGCCGGCCAGGACCCGCTTCGCGAACTGCAGGCGGGGTTGGAAGCTGCCGGGTTGCCTGTGCATCTCATTGGTGGCGCCGATGTGGCGGCTGAGCTGGATGCGAAGCGGGCAATTGATCAGGGTAGCCGTCTGGCTGCTGAGATCTGATCACAAAACGTTGCAGTTTTTCTCTGTGTTTCGGGATAGGTCTGGCTAGACTGTATAGCAGACCGCTCAATTTGGAGTCTTGGCGCGTTCCAAAGCGCCTTGTAATCGAGTTCCCGAAGCACGGAGAAGGTTAATGGTTATATCCAGCCAAACTGCCGAGCCGCACTCGGCAGTTTTTTTCATGGATGGAGTAGAAGTGTCGCGCCAGATGCGTTTGTCGGAGTTCGGCGCGTTTCTGGATGGTTACGTCGGCCTTTCAGATCTTGCTGAAACTGATGTGCGCGCGGTCCTGGTCAACCTGAACCCGGACCTGACCGTCGCGGCTCTGGTCTTCTTTAAAATTTGGTTTGATGAGGAAGGGCAGGCTGACCGACGCTGGAACCTGCCCATTGAAGCGCTGGCAGATCAAGGTTCGAAAGGGCCGGATCTGGGCGGTGGGGCGATCCGCCTGGTGTGCCGAAGCCAGACCCCGGACCGTGGGATCAAAGATCATCTGTGGGACCCGGATATGACGCCGGGAAACAGCCATTTTCACGCAATTCGTAAGTCGGTTCAGGCGAATACGTTGCGCTTTCAGAAAGTGGAAACCGCCGAACAAGACATTCCAATTCTGAATACCCCCGCTGAAGAACAAGGCGATGAGTCCCAAGAGCGGGCCCGCATCGCGCAATTGCTTCGCGAGCATCGATTGCGCATTAAAACCCTTCAAAGTGTGCATCGGGACGTGCTGGGAGACCTGCAGCGTGAGCATCGCCTTGAGATGCAGACGCTCCGGACGGAGTTGGCAGAACTTGAGCAGCAACACGAGCGCATTCGACATACCAATGAGCAACTGAAACAGCGGTTGTCGGAGCGCAATGAGCAGTACTTGTCTATGCAGCAAAGTATGGCAGCGACAGAAACCGGATCTAGCGACAAAACCAACGCCGAACGGGTGCTGTTGCGGGAACAGCTAGAACGCAAGGAGCGCGAATTACAGTTGCGCGATGAGATTATCGATGTTCTGGAGCACGAAAACGACGAGCTGAAGAACCGCAAGCCGCTAGAGGATTCGTTGCTCGAAAAGCTCCACGATCATTCGGTGTTTCTGGTGGCTTACCATCACGGCGTGGGGCATATCACCCTGCCAACGACTGATATTGGTGAATACTTCAAGAATCCGTTGGCGTACGCCGCTGAACGTTGTGGTATGAGCGAATCGGCCTATAAAGAATGGCTGGAACACTATGAGAGCCCGCTCTGCGTGGGAACAACCGAATCGGGAGATCGGTGTGCTCAACCTATAGTGCGAGTAACCCAGCCGGCAGAATTCAGGGCAGGAACTGACGATCGTTGTGACGCTCACAAGCCCTGATATCGAACTTTTTTTAGTATCTGCGCCAGTTTCGTTAAACTGTCCCTAACTTCGTAAAAGATCAGGGCGGCAAGTTGCTGCGCCTGTCTCATATAGGCACCACGGGATACTTCATGGATCAATTCAGGAATATCGGCATCATCGGTCGCATGGGCAGCGTGAAAGTGGTTGAGTCGCTGCGCCAGCTCAAGCAATACCTGACGGCCAATAACTATCAGGTCATTATCGAAGAAGATACGGCCACCATGATTCCGGGCCACAGTCTTCAGGTCGCCAGTAAAAAACTGCTGGGAGAAATCTGTGATCTGGTCATCGTGGTTGGCGGTGACGGCAGTTTGTTGGGGGCGGCCCGGGAATTGGCAAAATCCAAAGTGCCTATTCTAGGTGTGAACCGAGGTCGCCTGGGCTTTCTTACCGATATTTCGCCGGTGGATCTTGAGGAGCGTCTGGCGCAGGTTCTGGCCGGCGACTACATGGAAGAATCGCGCTTCCTGCTCGACGGGTACGTTGAACGTAACGGCCAGCCGCTGGGATTCGGGTCGGCACTGAACGATGTGGTGCTTCATCCCGGTAAATCGACCCGGATGATCGGTTTTGATTTGTATATTGATGGCCATTTTGTCTATAGCCAGCGTTCAGACGGTTTAATCGTTGCAACACCAACGGGGTCCACGGCTTATTCG
>Ga0098062_1000219_pt1 | contig 33243 bp, 19 predicted proteins | sample 23_taG_FD_81592 | JGI IMG/M metagenome (GOLD analysis project Ga0098062, IMG submission 81592) | Marine viral communities from Cariaco Basin, Caribbean Sea - 23_WHOI_OMZ | ecosystem: Environmental > Aquatic > Marine > Oceanic | place: Caribbean Sea: Cariaco Basin | collected 2014-11-11 | reverse complement strand
TGATGATGTCTAAAGCTTGAGAAACGTCCATAAAAAAATCCGATATCAGTTACCTGATACCGGATTTTGAAGCCTTAAAAAGATCGGTCAACCGATCATTAAATTCTTAACTGATCGGCATTAGCTCATTGCAGTCTTTTTTATGTGAAAAGAAATATTCTTTAAAAAACTAAGCGTTAAATCGCTTGCGGGTTATCGAGCCGTCCAGCCCCCATCAAGCACCATAGTTTGCCCTGTTATATTGCGAGCACTGGGCGACATCAAGAAGCTTGCGGTATCTGCAAGTTCTTCAACGCTAACAAATTGCTTTTTAGGCATGGGCTCTAACATTATTTTTGTTATTACCTCTTCCTCGGTAAGGTTATTTTCTTTTGCCTGTGCTGCAATTTGTTTCTCCACCAATGGTGTTTTCACATAGGCGGGGCAAAGGGTATTAATAGTTACATCGCAATCTCCTGTTTCAAGCGCGATAGTTTTTGCGAACCCTAACAGCCCATGCTTCGCCGCTACATAAGCAGACTTATAGGGCGAGGCTACCAACGAGTGAATAGATCCTACATTGATAATGCGCCCGTAATTTTGCTTACGCATGGCAGGTAAAAACGCTTGGGTTAAAAGAGCAGGGCCAACAAGCATAATATTTATAAGCTGCTGCCACTTATCTGCAGGGAAGTCCTCGATGCGCGAAACGTGCTGAATACCGGCATTGTTTATAAGCACATCAACGGTATGTTTCCCTAGTACCTCAGGTAGCGCTGCGACTTGTTCTGCATTGCATACGTCTACCGCTACTGCGCTGGCCGAACCGTCTAAATGCGCAAGTCGAGTCACAGCCTCTTTTGCTGCCTGTTCGTTTATGTCGGCGATGATCACATGGTGCCCTTGTTTCATCATTGACTCAGCAATGCCAAAGCCAATGCCGCTTGCTCCACCCGTGATAAATATTGTGCGCTTAGTCATTGTTACTTCCGTTGGATTCATTTAGTGAAGGTGCACTATTTAATGAAAACAGCAGCTGTTTTACTGCGTTTATTTGTGCGCCGTTTCTGTTGGCGTAATTGCCAGAGGCATAGCCCCACCAATCCCAACAGCCTTGTGGATTTAACGGCATGAATAACGACTTCTTAGTTTGCGGATAAAGCACAACAATATGGTTGTCATCAGCCCATTCATTCAGCCCTGTTTGGGTAGTGTAGGTATCGCCTACGGCATCGGCATACTGGTTACAGCCGTGGAAACTAATATGGGCTCTGCATGGCTCGCCTTGTGCACAGCTTTCAGGCACATACACAAAGCCTTCACTTGCTAATGTTTTGGCATCGTCACCCGCTATTTTTTGCTGATCAATTGAATGAATTTGCCCTGACAGTGACTCGTCGGGTGTCGAAACATCTTCAACAAGATGAGAGAGCATGGCACCTGCTGCATCGTAATCGCAGTTTCCAATGAAGGGGCTCTCTGATTTCATGCAGTTAACCCCATTGTTTTTGGTGGGAAAAAGGTGAGCCATCGGTTTGTCATTGATATAGGCAATATTTTGTGTGTCTGTCCACAGTTTGTATTGCTCAAATAATAAATCGCTCACTGGTGCAATCACTCTGGTGTCTTGCGTACCGTGAAAGAGCCAGACTTTTGCGTCTTTCATATTGGAAAGCGACGCAATTTTTCCTTCAGTTTCATACTGTTTGGCTTTTTCATTCAGCGCTTCAAGGTTAATTTCTCCCTCTACCTTGTTCACGCACTGTGCCAGGGCAGTGGTTATATCACCTTGTGCACAGAAATACGGGCCACCAGCAATAACGCCAACGCCTTTTACCCAGTCGCTGTGTGCTAATTGAAATTGTGTTGCCATGTAACCGCCTGACGATAAGCCAGATACGGTAACGTTCTTTAAATCAATGGTGAGTGAAGGGAGCGCGTCTTGCGCCGATGACTCGTTACCGAATACCGGTACACTAACGGCAAGTGCGCTTAATACAGACAGACAAAGCGCGTGGCGTAAAAAGGGGGTAGATTTCATCATTGCATTGCTGCCTTATCATTTTCTAAAAATTGGCGAATAGCCTGAGCCTGAGCGGATACATTCGTCACGCCTTCCAAATGACCTAATTTGCCATTTAGCGTAACCAATGTGCTGTCGTTATTCATTGAAGTTAAACCTTGGTGTGCACTTTGCGATAAGTAGGGCATAAGAAGCAAATCAGTTTGGGCTGGAATAAACAGCGTTTTCGCCTTTATCGACGCCAGCCCTTGCTCAAGATTACCTTGATGCCCAGTAACGAAGAGCTGGCAAGCTCGAACCAAGTATAAAAGGTGGTTTGCGTCCATGGATTTTGCCCGGGTCTTTGCTCGCTCACGCAGCCAGTTCACAATACTGTGTGATTGACGTATGTCATTAAGCGGCGCCGACTCAACATTTTTATATCCTAACGTGTTGCCGGTTTGGTTAAAAAAGGAAGGGGTAAGGGCATTTTGCGTAATTAACATGAGCGAGGCAGCTAAGCCATTAAGGGGCGCTTGCTCTTTGGAATAAGCGCCGTTGTTCCAGTTTTTATCTAAAGTGATTGGCGTTGCCCAGTGTTCCAATGCCGCGGTAGTCCATGCATCGCTTTGACCTGCGCCGATAACTGAAATCATACGTTCAACCCAGTCTGGGTAAGCGCTCGCCCAATCGATGGCCTGCATAGAGCCCATAGAAGGCCCAATAACCGCATACAGTTTGCTAATACCTAAACTTTCGAGAAGTGCTTTTTGAACATTGACAAAGTCACGTATTGTCACGACGGGAAAGTCTAAGCCATAGGGTTTGCCTGTATCTGGATTTATTGACGTAGGACCGGTTGTAATAACGTGCGGGTCGTAAGCATTTAGATTGGCCAGCGTATCAACGCTTATTACATAAAAGCGGTCTGTATCAATCGCCTTGCCGGGGCCGATAATACTATCCCAGTAGCCTGGCGCTGGATCGTTTTCATCGTACTTTCCAGCGGCATGAGAAGATCCAGAAAAATAGTGGGTAATCAGTATAACGTTACTCTTAGCATCATTTAGTGTTCCGTACGCCTCCCAGCCAACTTTTACGTTTTTAATTTGTTTACCACCAAAGGTTGTGAAATGAGGCATTTCAAAAACGCGTTTTTCTACCATCAGCGAAGCGCTTGGCAAGTAAGAAACGGGCTCAGAAGTAGGTGCTTTTGAAGAACTGAGCAATGGCGATGTATCGTCGGATTCGCCAGCAATGCCCTGGCAATGTAAAGTCAACATTAGTGTGGCAAATAATCCCACCAAGGAGCGCTGCTTTTTAACTAAATACACCTCAACCAAATTTGCTAATGCTAACTGTTCCTGCACTCGTTGTGAGCTGAGCTGTTTCAATAGCTTATTGATGCCTTTGCTCTGACTCCACACTAACGTGGAAGCAAGCGTCTTTTTCCAATTCATACTTTCTTATCCCTTTCTCTGGCCGCATTTTTAGATGGCAATGTTTTGCTAGAGTGACTTATATATCGTGCGGCCTTAGGCCATATCGTTGGCTTTGACTAATGCTACATAATGCTAAACAGGCCAATGGCCATGGCAAGGCCAATAACTGGCACCACAACAGTTAGCGCACCAACCGCCCAGTAGGCAGCCTGATGGGTTTCGTTACAAATGGCGCGTATGGTAGTAACCACATAGCCATTGTGAGGTAACGAATCTAGTGCGCCTGATGATATAGACACAATTCTATGTAGCTGTTCTGGCTCTACGCCTTGGTCAAGGTAATGCGGAGCCACCAAGGGTAAGGCAATGGCTTGTCCGCCAGATGCACTTCCTGTTAACCCTGCAATCACGCTTACGGCAATGGCGGCACCAATAAGCTCGTTACCAGGAATTTGGGTCATAAGCGCTACTGTTGTTTGAAACGCTTCGGTGTTTTTTGCTATAGAGCCAAAACCTACAACAGCTGCGGTGTTACCTATGGCGATCAATGCGCCGGTGGTACCCGCATTTATGGCAACCGGTAAACTGTGAAAATGTTTGTAGTTAATAGCCAGCAAACACAGTACGCCGCCGCCTAACGCCAGAATAAGCGCAAGCTGAGCGAGTTCTTCATGGAATAGAAACGAAATGACTAACACCACGACTAACGGCACAATTCCGGTAAGCGGGTGGGGTAGCGCTCTGTCTCGCACTTCAGGGTCGCTTGCTCTGGCTTCAAACACCTCGCCGTTATTAACGGCTTTTCTGATCATCTTAGCAAGCCACCAGTACCCGAAGCATGCCATGAATATGGCGACGACAAGGCTAACTTCCCACGCAGCAAAAGGGGAGGTGCCTAAATACTTTATAGGGATCCAGTTTTGGATTTCTGGCGAGCCCGCGGAGGTCATAGTAAATGTTACCGACCCAAATGCCATGGATGCTGGTATGAAGCGACGGGGTAGGTTGGCATCTTTAAACAAACTCACCGCCATAGGGTAAACAGAAAACGCTACCACAAACACGCTTACACCACCGTAGGTCAAAATAGCGCAAGCTAGCACAACAGCTAATACGGCACGCTTGTAACCAATTTTGGTGATAATCCAGCGAGAAACAGCATCTGCTGCTCCTGTGTCTTCCATGAATTTACCGAATAACGCACCAAGTAAAAACATGAAAAACCAAGAGGCGATAAAGCCAGAGAAACCACTCATATAGGTTTGGACGAAGTTTACGTCGCCGGTGAAGACGCCGATATTATTGGTAATGGCAACTACAAGCGCACACAAAGGTGCAGCAATAAAGAGGTTCATTCCGCGTATTGTCAAAACAATAAGCAACAACAGACCGCCTACTAAGCCAATCATACTTAACATAGTTATTATTCCTTAAAAAATCTGTGACCGCAGATGATCCGAAACAGTTAAGTCGATTTAAGATTTGCTTACACTCAAAACCACAAAGTGTATACAAATCAGATAAAAAGCGTTCATAACAGACATAAAGTTTGACGTTACTTTTATCAAAATCCCATAGTACGATGGTACTACATACTATTAACAATTAATTAACTAAAGTGATTTTGACCGTAGGCAATACATCCGGCAGTGACCAGAACTTAGAACAACAAGGACTCACTATGTCTCAATCAATACACACAAATGGCTTGGTTTTACCCTACCAATCACATTCAGCCTCTGTTAGCACAGTAGAACGCAAAAGCGATTCAGTTAAGCTCCCCATTCGCAGCCTTTGTGCCCTAGCGGTGGCTAGCGTTTTAAGCACAGCGCCAGTATTTGCTCAGGATAGTCAAGCTGATGCCGATGCCGAAGCGCAAAAAGGAAAATTAGAACGCATTGAGGTGACAGCGCGAAAAACTGTAGAGTCATTACAGGAAACGCCGGTAGCTATCACGTCTATTGGTGCGGTTGAACTTGGCGAAAAAGGGATTAGCGTGCTGACTGAAGTGCAGCAGTTTTCGCCCAACACTACGCTACAAACCAGTCGCGGTACCAACTCCACCTTGACGGCATTTATTCGCGGATTGGGTCAGCAAGACCCGCTTTGGGGCTATGAACCAGGCGTGGGTATTTATGTAGATGATGTTTATATTGCTCGCCCACAAGGAGCCGTACTTGATTTGTTAGACGTACAGCGTATTGAGGTGTTACGTGGCCCGCAGGGGACGCTTTACGGAAAGAATACGATTGGTGGCGCGGTTAAATACGTTACGAAAGAAATGACCGGCGATACACAGATGAACGTTGAAGCTACGGTAGGTAGTTACAGTCAGCGTGATATCAAAGTGACAGGTCAAATACCATTGATTGAAGACACGGTGTATCTAGGCGTTGGTTATGCCAACTTAAACCGCGACGGCTTCGGCGAATATCTGGTAAGCGCGTTGCCCAATCAAGATAAAGAGAATTATAACAAAGATCTCTGGGCAGCCCGTGTAACGCTAGAAGTTCACCCGAGTGAAGATTTGTTTTTCCGTATTGGATGGGATAAGACCGAAGACACATCAAATGCGAAAGGCGGCTACCGTTTAATCCCAAGTATATTAACTGATGCGCCCGTGCCTGATTCGGTTTTCGATTCGTACACCAGCTTACCTACATGGAATAAAGTCGAGTTAGAAGGCTATAACTGGCTGGCACGATACAGAGTGAATGATGATTTAGAGCTTAAATATATTGGTTCGCATAGAGAGAGCTATTCACCTACCAACATTGATTTTGACAATACGCCCCTGCCTATCTTTGATGTACCGGCAGAGTATGACGACAGTAATGATACTCACGAGATTCAAGCGAATTATACCGGGAACGCGTTTAGCTTAGTGTCAGGGCTCTATTTTTACGATGGTGAGAGTTGCGGTAATTTTGATGCCATTTTAGGTGTGTTAGGTCAATCGCTTGGTGCCTCAGGGTTGACGCGGGAAGTGACGGGTTGTAATAACTCAGAAAGCTGGGCTGCCTATGCGCAGATGAACTATGACGTAACCGATAAGCTATCGCTTTCGCTTGGTGCCCGATACACCGATGAAGAAAAGACCGCGTTTGTAAATAACGGTCTGGTATTCGCCAATGTTTATCCTTATACCGACTGGATTGATGGGTACGTGCGTCCCGACGGACAATTAGTGCCTCAAGTACTTGGGACAGACACCGATGGCGATGAAGTGTTAGACGCGCCAGCGGTAGAGAGTTGGTCGCGCTTTACCCCGCGAGTGGGCGTGGAGTATCAAATGGACCGCGATACCATGTTCTTCGCGAGCTATTCACAAGGCTTCAAATCGGGCACGTTTAACCCTCGTGCTCAGACTAACGAGCCTGGTGTTGAACCAGAAGTCGTTGACAGCTTCGAAGTGGGTGTGAAGAGTGACTTAACCGACGCACTTCGTATGAATATCACATTGTTCTCTTACGACCACAAAGATCGTCAGTATATTGGTGTAGAAGGAGATTTGTCTGATCCAACAGCCCTCGACCAGCGACTGCGCAATGCTGCAGAAACGGCCGCGAAAGGCGCCGAGTTGGAGATGACGTGGGTAGCCACGGATAACCTTCAGTTTGACGTTGCTTACGGTTATATTGACTTTGAGATTAAGAAAAACAATGCAATCCCTCCGTTGATTGGTCTAGCAAGTACGCCAGAGAATACCTTTAATCTTAATGCCAACTACCTACTAGAAACGAGTTTTGGGGATATTACTTTCAACGCCAACTACTACTATCGCGATGATTATCTTATCTTTGAAACCAGCGATCTTATTCAGCAAGATGCCTATGGTATGGTGAACTTAAGCGCGCGCTGGGAAAGCGTTGAAGGCGACTGGTATGCTGGACTACACGTCAAAAACCTGACCGATGAAGAGTATCTGGTTGGTGGTTATGACTTTGTCACGCAAGACGATGAAGGTAACTTCGGTCCGGGCCTTGGTGGCGATACGACACTTATCGGTTATTACGGTGACCCACGTACAGTTCACCTTACGGTAGGTTATCGATTCTAAACGGTATGTTCTGAAGAAGACCAGCAACACGTTTCACGCCTAGGCCATTGCGCTTAGGCGTGCTCACGTTTGCTCGACCTCTTTCGATTGTGTTGGCCGGCGGATATGTCGAGCAGTGAAGGGCGTGGTGCGGAGCCTTACTCAATAACAGATACGCCAATAAGATTAACCTTTTTTTACCGGCGTGGTAGTATGTTGATTAACAAGGTAGTTACAAGTTGATAGCATTATGTCTGTGAAAATCTTGATTGCTGACGATCATCCTCTGTTCAGGGCTGCAATGTGCCATGCGTTAGCTAGTGTGGAGCATATCGAACTTGTAGAAACTTCCACGTTCCCCGATACGCTCACTAGTCTTGAAGAAAATGACGACATCGATCTGCTTTTCTTAGATCTCACTATGCCAGGCAATGAAGGGTTAAATGGCCTTGCTGAGGTACATGCGCTCTATCCTGATGTACTTGTTGTTGTTATTACCGCACAAGAAGAGCCTGATGTTATGGCAAAATCGTTTGCGTTAGGCGCAAGCGGTTTTATACCCAAATCAGCTTCGGTCGATTGCATTATTGACGCGGTAAATACGGTGTTAGACGGTGAAACTTGGATCCCGCCTTCAGTTCACAATGCATCAGCTACGATGCCAAATGCCACTGCATCGAATGCGAATGGCCACTCTGGCCAAGATGATTTCACAAACCGATTAAAGCAACTTACCCCTCACCAACTTAAAGTGTTGCGAATGGTATCAGACGGCTTGCTTAACAAGCAGATTGCTTACGAACTGGCCATTTCTGAGTCCACCGTTAAACAGCATGTATCTGCAGTATTGAGAAAGCTTGGTGTTATTAACAGAACCAAGGCCGGTATCGCGTTCAAAAATGCAATGCATTTAAGTTGAGCACAGTACAAAACAAGAAGTAAGCCGAGACAGCTCATATTTTTTTGAGAAGGAGTGCGCGGTTAGTCACCCGTACTTGCCTTGTTTCCTTTTTGAAAAGGCATTTTTACAATGCAGCTCGTCGTGTTCAATCGATCTCCTTACATTCCTGTGATAGCGCAAAAGTAAAAAGTATTTTGATGCAAACCCACTACCAAAAGAAGATGAAATATTTATTGCCGTACTACAAATGCGATCACGAGTTCTCTATTAAACAAGCGATTGCTTTAGCAGTCGCTTAAGTGCCGCAGGTTTTAAGGGTTTTGGCAGGTAGCTAAATTGTTGCTCCGCCGCTTCCTCTCTTATGTCGTTACTTCTGTTGGCAGTGACTAAAATCTTTAAGGCAAAACTCACGTTATTTTCAGAAAGAATCGCTGCAACGTCAAAACCGGTTTCGCCATAATTTAGGTGATAATCGGCGACGAGCACATCAAAGTGTTCTTGTGAAATGCTCGACACTTCTGCTCCGCCCGCTATCAATGTTGTACTCCCTCCCCAATCTCTCAGTAAGGTACACATTGCATTTGCCACTTGCTCGTCATTTTCTACAAGTAGAAAACGGGTGTCTTTTAAAAATGCATTGTTGTTTTTATTCGCTGAGTCTAAAGAGGGCATTTGATGGGAGTGCGAGGAGACAGGGCGAAAACGGCTGTCTAATGCGCTTTTTTGAACGCTTACTGAATTATTTGGCGCACTTGCTGAGTTCTTCGTTAATACCGATTTATTGAAAGGGGAGTCAACATGATTAGTGTTACTTACGTGCGCGGAGGGTATCGAGGCTTCGTTTTGAAATGCTCTAGATACAGCCACACTGAAGCAGCTTCCTTTATTTGGCGATGAAGTCAGCCCGACTTCATGACCGAGTAGCCGACATATCTTATCTACAATAGTCAGGCCTAATCCAATTCCTTCGCCTTTGTTGTTGCTCTCTAGCTGGTGGAACTCACTAAATATTTCATGCTGTTGGTGGTCGGCGATACCTAGCCCAGTATCGTAAACACAAAGCTTTATAACCTGCTCGGTATTTGTGATTCTTGTGCGTCTCACGCCCACCAAAATACGACCTTTTGCGGTATAGCGGACTGCGTTGGACAGCAAGTTTTGAAGCACCCGTCGCAGTAGCACTTTGTCCGAGTACACCATAACTTTGGTCGGTACATACCTGAGCTCAATACCTTTTTCCTTTGCAATGACACTAAATTCCTGCACCAATGAAGACAACATATCACTGACTGGAAATTCAGTCTTTTGAGGGGTAAGCACGCCAGCGTCTAATTTCGTCATATCAAGTAGCATTGAAAGTAAGCTCTGAGCATTGTCCAAAGAATTCACCACGCCTTCAGATAGTGTGGCCAGTTCACTGCCTTGCGTCTTTTTGCTGAGCATGCTGGCAAATAATGTTGCGGCGTTGAAAGGTTGCATGAGGTCGTGCCCAGCTGCGGCCAGAAATTTCGTTTTGCTCTCGTTAGCTTTGTCAGCGTGTTGTTTGGCTTCTTCTAATTCTGCTGTACGCTGCGCAACCCTTGCCTCCAAGTCTTCTTTTGCACTTTCTAATTCTTTTTGAATTGCTATGTATTCAGTGATATCGCTATAGGTAGTCACGTAGCCGCCACCAGGTAGCGGCGCGCCGTTAAGTTCAATCACTTTTCCGTCAGGCTGTTTGCGAATATGTTTATGACGGGTGCCTTCCAGCATGTAGCTAACGCGCTTTTCGATAGATGAGGGGCTAAACAACCCTCGGTTTGCGTTGTAGCTAAGTATATCGGTAATGGGCATGCCCGCTTTTAGAAATCCTTTAGGGTAGGCAAATAATTCCACGTAACGTTCGTTCCACGCCAGTAGCTGCAGTTTGTCATCAAGCACACTTATGCCTTGCTCAATGTTTTGCACTGACGATTGAAGTACTTCGTGGTTAAACTGAAATGACTGAGAAGCTTCTTCTACCCAGTCAACCAGTTCTGGAAAGCTATCGCTGCCTGTATCTGCTATGGCACCCAGTAATATACGAGCACTAGGTGCTCCTACTTGTGCAGCAAGCAACTTATTTACCCTGTCGATAAGCGCCTGACTGGCATAACCACTGCTAGCGGCGCGATTGACGTCAACTGATAGCTGCTTAACCAGTTGAGAGTGCGTGGCACTTTCGAGCACACGTTCGGTGAGTGCAATTAAGTCCCTCACTTTTACCAGTAAACGAGGTGTGTCGTGATTTGTGAGGAGCGTATCATTTGGCTTCATGCCACGTCTTGATGTAATCAATGCAACCGTAATGAATGTTAGGCAATTAGCCAATAAGGAAAAGGCAAAGCCCAAACCAAGCGCTTGGTCAGTGGGTGCTGGGTTGAAATAATAACTCGACAGTAAGCTTGGGTAGAGGAGGAATGCTGCCCAACATGTGAACCCTACCAATAAGGCGCAAATAGCGGCAGCTTTGTTGCTTTTCGGCCAGTAAAGACCAAACATAAGTGCAGGCATGCACTGTGCTAATAATGCAATAGCAATCACCCCGCTTTTAACCAGAGGTGCAGCCTGACTTATATTCAAGTGATACCAGAGCGCAATGCTAAGTACGACCACAACGGTAATACGACGTATAGACAGTATTTTGTTTGGCTGCATTGAACGGTTGGGCGAAGTCTTTAGTCGCGCTTTTAGCCAAAGTGGCGTGACAACATTGTTCGAGATCATTATTCCCAGCGCCAAGGTTGCAACAATCACCATGCTGGTGGTTGCAGAAAGACCTCCTATGAAAGCAAATGACGACAGCGCGATATTTTCAGCATATAAAGGTAGGGCAAGCACATACGCATCAGAGCTCGTATCCGCTGGCAGCAGCATTTTTCCTGCAAGTGCAATAGGAATAATAAAAAGGGTCATGCCAAATAAATAGAGGGGAAATAGCCACCTTGCTGTTCTAAGCTCCCCCTCACCGTTCTGCTCAACGAAGTTCATATGAAACTGTCGTGGCAAAACGAACATAGAGCAAACGCCCAAAACAACATGTGATACATAAACCCAGGGTGCGCTATCAGCATAAATGACTTCTCGAGCACTGGCATTTGAGGCGGCGTTAGACACCAAATCCAACACACCATCAAACAGATAGAAGCAAACGAAAACACCTATAGCGCACAGGGCAACAAGCTTTATAACCGATTCAAACGCTATAGTAAGTAGCAGACCGGGGTGTTTGTCGGTCAAGTTGAGTGTACGGGTACCGAAGATAATGGCAAATAATGCGAGCAAGATAGCTACGTAGATACTTAACCATGGCGTGCTTGTATGCGCGTCGTCAGTCAACAAATTTATTGATTTCGTAATGGCGTCTAACTGCAGGGCGATGTAGGGCACTACACCGAAAAAACACAGTAAAGTGATAAGCGCGGCAATCAAGTGGGAGTGCTGGTATTTAAGTGAGATGAGGTCTGCTAAAGAGCTCATGTTGTGTTGTTGACACAGTCTGCTTATATGAAGCACCACAGGAAACGCAAATGCCATAGTCAGCATAATCCCTAAATAAGTAGGGATAACTGCCCAGCCATATTGTGCTGCTTGAGAGGTAGTGCCGAAAAATGCCCAAGATGTACAATGCACGCCCAATCCAAGGCTGTACAATATTGGGTGTTGCCGGTTGTCACGTAAACGCTTATCGCCCCAAAATGCTAAAGCGAAAAGCGCGAGGAGATAACAACCAACAATAGTGCCAACCGTCCAGATACTTAGCATAGATATTCCGTCTCGTAGCGCTCGATGAGTTGAAATGGTAGTAGTGCGCTTTTCTCTGGAAATTACATTAACACGGTTTTTACACTCGTCACAGGTTCACGGAACAGGGCAGTAGATATTGGAGCTCTCCGGGCAAACAATAGGTTTAATGGCGGGGGGATATGCACCGCATTTGAGCCGAAGTGAATATACCTAGGTTGAGCTTGGCGTTAGCGAATTGACATGAGTACGTTAGTCTCATTTCCCTACTTATAAATTTTTTAGCATTACATCCACAAAAATATTGTGGATACCCTTGAACACCTTAAATCTAGCCCCATAACTAAGCGCAACAGACTTATTCCCAATAATTTTAACGTTATTGGGCAATGCCTAATTAAGAAAAACGTTTGGAGGTAGGCATGAGCGATAATCGCGACGTGCAGGCAGAACAAGAAAATACAGTTGATCAAACTGTACAAAATGCTGAAGAAGCGCAAGTAGAAGCGTCACAAGCAGAAGGCGTAGAGCTTGATGAAAATGCACAACGCATTTACGAGCTAGAAACGGCACTTTCTGAGGCGCAAGCCACAATCAAAGAGCAGCAAGATGGCGTGCTTCGCGCGCGCGCAGACGCTGACAATGCACGTCGTCGTGCAGAAGGTGAAGTAGAAAAGGCGCGTAAATTTGCTCTTGAACGCTTTGCTGGCGAATTGCTTCCGGTTATCGATAACCTAGAACGTGCGATCGAAATGACCGATGGCGACAATGAAGCAGTTAAGCCGCTTTTAGAAGGTGTGGAAATGACCCACAAAACTTTCTTAAGCACTATTGAGAAATTTGGATTAAGCCTTATTGATCCGCAGGGTGAAGCCTTTAACCCTGATTTGCATCAGGCAATGTCGATGCAAGAAAGTGCAGACCACGAGCCAAATACAGTGATGGCTGTGATGCAGAAAGGTTATCAGATTAATGGTCGTTTGCTACGCCCTGCCATGGTTATGGTATCGCGTGCACCAAGCGGCGGTGTGGATACGCAAGCGTAAGTTACGCTTTTTGCGACAAACACACAAAAATGTCAGTTTTTTTACTGGCATCTATTGAAAAGACGGGGAATAACCCCACTAAAAGTACAGTATTAAGAAAATCATTCGGAGACACAAAATGGGTAGAATCATTGGTATCGATTTAGGTACAACGAATTCATGTGTCGCAGTTCTAGACGGCGACAAACCTCGCGTAATTGAAAACGCGGAAGGCGATCGTACAACCCCTTCAATCATCGCTTACACAAACGATGGTGAAACATTAGTTGGTCAGTCTGCAAAGCGTCAGGCGGTAACTAACCCGACTAACACATTATTCGCAATTAAGCGTCTAATTGGTCGTCGCTTCCAAGATAAAGAAGTACAGCGCGACATCGACATCATGCCTTTCAAAATAGTAGGTGCTGATAACGGTGATGCGTGGGTAGAAGCAAAAGGCGAAAAAATGGCGCCTCCTCAGGTTTCTGCTGAAGTACTTAAGAAAATGAAGAAGACCGCTGAAGACTATCTTGGCGAAGAAGTAACTGGCGCAGTTATCACTGTTCCTGCTTACTTCAACGATTCTCAGCGTCAAGCAACTAAAGACGCGGGTCGCATCGCTGGTCTTGAAGTTAAGCGTATTATCAACGAGCCAACTGCTGCTGCTCTTGCCTACGGCATGGACAAAAAGCAAGGCGACAACGTTGTTGCAGTATACGACTTAGGTGGTGGTACGTTCGATATCTCTATCATCGAAATCGATGAAGTAGACGGCGAACACACGTTTGAAGTACTAGCAACTAATGGTGATACTCACCTTGGTGGTGAAGACTTTGATAACCGTGTTATCAACTACCTAGTTGAAGAGTTTAAGAAAGACCAAGGCATCGACCTTCGTAAAGATCCGCTTGCTATGCAGCGTCTTAAAGAAGCGGGTGAAAAAGCGAAGATTGAGCTTTCTTCTTCTCAACAGACCGAAGTTAACCTGCCATACATCACTGCAGATGCAACAGGTCCTAAGCACTTAGCTATTAAGCTTACTCGTGCAAAACTTGAGTCTTTGGTTGAAGACCTAGTTAAGAATTCACTTGAGCCGCTTAAGAAGGCACTAGCTGATTCAGATCTTTCTGTAGGCGACATCAACGACATCATCCTAGTTGGTGGTCAAACTCGTATGCCGCTAGTACAGAAGTACGTGACTGAATTCTTTGGCAAAGAGCCACGTAAAGACGTAAACCCTGACGAAGCAGTTGCAGTAGGCGCAGCAATTCAAGGTGGCGTACTGTCAGGTGACGTTAAAGACGTACTACTTCTAGACGTTACACCTCTGTCTCTAGGTATCGAGACTATGGGTGGCGTGATGACTGTGCTTATCGAGAAGAACACGACAATTCCAACGAAGAAGTCGCAAACGTTCTCAACTGCTGAAGACAACCAGTCTGCGGTAACAGTACACGTACTACAGGGTGAGCGTAAGCAATCAAGTGGCAACAAGTCTCTTGGTCAGTTCAACCTAGAAGGTATTCGTCCAGCAGCACGCGGTGTACCGCAAATCGAAGTAACATTCGATCTTGATGCTGACGGTATCCTACACGTGTCTGCGAAAGACAAAGACACAGGTAAAGAGCAGAAGATCACTATCAAAGCCTCTTCAGGCCTAAGCGATGAAGAAGTAGAAAAAATGGTAGCTGACGCGGAAGCGAATAAAGAGTCTGATAAGAAGTTTGAAGAGCTGATTCAAGCGCGTAACCAAGCTGACGGTATGGTTCACGCCACACGTAAACAGCTTGAAGAAGTTGGCGATGCACTAAGTGCAGAAGACAAAGCGCCAATCGAAGAAGCACTTTCAGCACTTGAAACTGCAGTTAAAGGCGAAGACAAAGCGGACATCGAAGCGAAAACGCAAGAGCTTATCCAAGCATCTAGCAAGCTGATGGAAGCGGCGCAAGCTCAGCAAGCTGCAGCCGGTGGCGCAGAAGGTGCAGAGCAGCAAGCATCTTCTGGTAAAGCAGACGATGACGTTGTTGACGCTGAATTCGAAGAAGTGAAAGACGACGACAAGAAGTAAACTGTTGTGTCAGGCCCGTTACTTAGCATGTTAGCGGGCCGTGTAAGCAGTTCAGGCGCAGCAGGAATTTCTTGTTGCGCCTTTGTTGTGTAAATGACTTGGCTTTATTGAATGTGTGTTCAGGTTATTTTCACAACAGTCAGATGTAGATTCGATGAGCATAAAATGCTTATCGACAAAAAGTAGGATATGTAAACGATATGTCGAAACGAGACTACTACGAAGTACTCGGGGTAGATAAAAGCGCAGGCGAACGCGAAATTAAAAAGGCGTATAAGAAGCTGGCGATGAAATATCACCCTGACCGTACGCAAGGCGATAAAGGCCTGGAAGATAAATTTAAAGAAATCCAGGAAGCCTACGAAATTCTGTCAGATTCGCAGAAACGTGCAGCATACGACCAATATGGCCACGCGGGAGTAGATCCTAACCGTGGTGGCGGTGGCTTCGGTGGTGGTGCCGATTTCGGCGATATTTTTGGTGATGTATTTGGTGATATCTTCGGCGGTGGCCGAGGAGGTCGTCAATCTCGCGCACGTCAAGGTTCAGACCTTCGCTACAACTTAGAGCTAACGCTTGAAGAAGCGGTTCGTGGCAAGAGCGTAGATATTCGCGTACCAACTTTGGTCGAGTGTGAAGTCTGCGATGGTTCTGGTGCGAAGAAAGGCTCTTCACCTAAGACCTGTCCAACCTGTCACGGCAATGGCCAAGTTCAAATGCGCCAAGGTTTCTTTGCTGTTCAGCAGACTTGCCCCACGTGTTCGGGCAAAGGCAAGATCATTGAAGATCCTTGTAACAGCTGTCATGGCCACGGTCGTAAAGAAAAGACCAAGACCCTTAACGTTAAAATTCCAGCTGGCGTAGATACTGGTGATCGTATTCGTCTATCAGGCGAAGGTGAAGCTGGGGAGAACGGTGCACCTCCAGGTGATTTATACGTTCAGGTCCACGTACGTGAGCACGATATCTTTAAGCGCGATGGCAACAATTTGTACTGTGAAGTACCGTTAAGCTTCACTACGGCAGCCCTTGGCGGCGAGCTAGAAGTGCCAACGCTAGATGGGAAAGTAAAACTGAAAATCAGCCCTGAAACGCAGACTGGCCGAATGTTCCGTCTACGTGGTAAAGGTGTTAAATCAGTGCGAAGTGGTGCCATGGGCGACTTAATGTGTAAGGTTGTGGTCGAAACACCAGTAAACTTATCATCTCGCCAAAAAGAACTACTTCAAGAGCTTGAAGAGTCGATGGGTAAAGCGTCAAGTAAGCATAGCCCGAAAGCGCAAGGCTTCTTTGACGGCGTTAAAAAGTTCTTTGACGATTTAACGAACTAATTGCTTAGTAGTACATACTTTATTTGAAAGCCCTCAGTTGAGGGCTTTTTTATTTTTGAAAGGCATTTAAACGCGCTCTTATGAGGGGCCAATTATCTATGCAGATTGGTATTTGTAATAGAAAGTGCTCACTTTAAGAAGGAAAGGGGGAGTTAGTCTTTTCTTTACTTACTTTTACCGCTAAAAATCTTGCGCATCATCCGACTATTCGTCACGATAACCCAAGTATCGGGACTTTTAGCTTGTTGATTACAAGGCTTAAAAGCCCGTTTGAGACCAATGAATAATATTTACCTAACAAGGGAACAGGCATGAAATTTTCAAGTAAATTGCTACTGAGCGCTGCCACGGCAGGCGCAATCTTATCAGGCTCGGTATTAGCTGCTGACGTGACAGAAGCAACGTCAGAAAAACACGCGGGAGCTGCAACACAATATCGCCAGGCCGTTTTTCAGTTAGTACGCAGTAACATGGGACCGTTAGGTGGCATGGCAAAAGGTGCTCTACCATTTGACGAAAGCGTTATGGAAACAAATGCCGTACGTCTAGAACAACTTGCTGACATGATGGGCGATTATTTATCAGTTGATACCCGTAAGTTTGACGTTGAAACTGGCGCAAAAGATGAAATTTGGGAAAATTTCTCAGATGTAGAAAAGAAAGTGATGGCACTTAAAACGGCAGCGCAAGGGCTTCAAGCAGCTGTTAAAGCGGGTGATGAAAGCGCGTACAGAGGTGCAATCGGTAAAATTGGTGCAAGCTGTAAATCATGCCATGACGACTATAAGAAGGACTAGCCCAAGCTTGTTTTTCAACACGTGAAAGCGCTCTAATATCGGGTCAGTAAGAATGTGCCTATTGCATTTTACTGACCCAAAACCTCGATTAATACTTCGATGTGTTAATTAGTATTTTATAATTAAATCATATAGATAAATTGAGAATGGCGCTGAAGCGCAGACTCGCAACCTTCCTCAAACAGCAGTGTACTTTTTCGTCCAGGGCTTTGTAGGTAATAAGCATCAGGCATCGCCACACACTACGTTTCAATACCCGGATTGCGTGTACCGCAAAATATATCAATGAATAGCGGGCCAAAATGGCGGAATTAGTATCTCCGTTTAGCGATGTCGGCAAACTGTTTCTAGCGCGCTAAGCTCAGTAGTGTTAGATCCTGTTCAGATAAAAGAGCTCGCAAGTACTATCCCGGATTTCAAATAGTTAATTCGTAATAATAAGAACTTTCCGCGGGTTCGAAACGTTTCAATGGGTTTTTTCTGGAAATTTGTACAATTCTTGGCTATGTTAAACACTCAGGCTTGGCGATAATTTTCTTCGACTGAAGGTACGCGTTTAGGTCCCCAATCTTCGCAGGTCCTGCTTTTAAAAAATATAAAACAGCTCGTAGACAACTGAAACAGCAAAACTTGTAACGCGCTTAAAACCACGACACAACTTTTCATCCTTTTATTGTCGTGCTGCTATCGTTTGTGCTGAATTCGAAGAGATATCAAAAGGTTTGCTTAGATGGATTTACGCAGTGAACGCATGTTGTCAACCATGCGCACAACACAGCAAAACATTTCTGTGTTGCTCAATGAAAGTCGAACGAAAACAGAGGCTCTGTGTATATTACTTGCCTCGGTAAACCCTAGCAATGGAAGAGCAACGGTATTATCTTGCGACGTAAACCACCTATCATTAGAAGCCGAGAGTGTTGTTTTTCCTTCACATGTATTGCTCATGCTCCCGCTTACACCTTTGAGCGCTCCAATACCTTGCAAAGATTTTATCTTTCCCCCTTCACTCGAACATTATGCTGATAGCTATGTAGTAGTTGCTACCGTGCGAGATATGCAAAATGAAGTATTGGGTGTTGTTCTCACTTTTGTACGCCACAGTGTATTGAGCCCTCTACAACATACATTGATAGATATTACGCGCCAAAAAGTAGAGCTTAGTTACCAATATGAGCTGGCGCGTCATCCCTATTCAGACAAGTTATCCGAACAGCTTGCCTTGTTAGAAGAGGTGAGTTCAATTTCTAAAGTGGGCGCGTGGGAGATTGACAGATTCACAGGCGTACTTTCTCTGACTGAGGTGATGAAAGCCTTATTAGGCTTACCTCGTGTAAAAAGCGTCGGCATTAATGAAGTGCTCGATATGCTTACCTCGAGTGATAGAAGAGACTTAAAGCAGCGCGTTTTTAAAGCGCTTAAAGAAGATAGAGAGTTCGTGAAGCACTTTGAATTTCACGACAAGCAAGGTCGCAGAAAAAGTATAAAACTAACCGTGTTCTTACAGGTTCAGCGAGGAAATGCTAGCGGAATTAAATTAACCCGGCTTTATGGCGCAGTGCAGGATGAAACGGAAATACAGCGTCTATCGGATTCACAACATAACTACACAGATTATCTGACCAGTTTATTGAATAATGTGGATAGCGTGGTGTTAAGCATAGATGAACATGGCACTATTCTAACTGCAAATGAACGCGTTTATTCTGTATTAGGCTTTGAGCCCGAAGAGCTGATTGGCCAAGATATAAAATTAATATCAACCAAGGTGCAAAATACCGATGCGCCTTCTTGTTTCATAAACATACCAGCGGGTTTAGCATGGTGTAGCGAAAATGGCTCGGTAAACGAATGTCTTCGCCATAAAAATGGTAAACGTATTGCCTGTGAAGTTAATTTGTCGAAATGCTCTGTACATAATCAACAATTAATTATCGCCTCAGTGCGCGATATCACTAATCAAAACCACGAAATTGAGCATTACAAACAACTCGCTTTAATCGATACGGTGACAGGTCTTCCGAACTTACACCAATTTGAGCGATACCTTGGCGATAAAGCTCATGACGACAAGTCATCTAAACCATTTGCCATGTTTATGCGCGTTGCTATCTGTAACATAAAAGAATACGAAAATGCGTTTGGGGAGCCAACGATAGATTATATTCTGAGAATTTTGGCCAGTCGCTTCATTCGCATATTCGAAATTAACAAGCGCAATTCAGCCAGTATATTCAAATGTGAGAGAGGTGCTTTTTATATTCATCTTCATCAATATTTTAGTGAAGAAGCACAGTCTCTAAATGCTGCACACGATTGCGCTATTCTTATCCACGATCACGTGCTAGCGCCAATAACCCTGCACAACAGCCTCTTAAATATTGAAACGCAAACCATAAGTTGCACGGTTCCAACAAAGCATTTTTCGTTTAAAAAGATAAAAGAACTATTGTCGAGAAAACCTTTAAGAGAGGTAAAAAATACTTCTACTTTTAAGTCGGAGCACGAGTATTTTCATGTTAATGCAATTGATATCGAGCGGTACAATTACATTAAACACTCTCTGAGCAGGGCTATTTCTAACAACGAGTTATATATTGAGCTTCAACCTCAATACGATGCAACGCAGAGCGTTATAAGCTCAGAGGTGTTGTTAAGGTGGAAGCATCCTCATATGGGTACAGTAAGCCCTTCTGAATTCATTCCTATTGCCGAAGAGAATGATTTTATTGCTGAACTCGGGCTTTGGGTGTGTAACGAAGCCTGCGGGTTACTTAGTGAATGCCAGTCAAAGAAAATTAACACTAAGTTGTCTGTTAATATCAGTGCAAAGCACTTAGCGCGAGCTGATTTTGTGAGTAAGTTTGTCGCAATAGTAAATAAGTGGCGAGTGTCACACAAAAATTTAACTCTAGAGCTCACTGAAGGTGCATTGATAAGAGGGGTGAGCGTTATTCAACGTCGCGTTAGAGAATTAGCGGAACAAGGGTTTAGTTTGTCTATCGACGATTTTGGTCTTGGTGACTCAAATTTAAATTATCTTCAAGATTTGCCAATTACCGAACTGAAAGTAGACAGGGTATTTGTCGAAGCGATGGAAGGCTCGCAGCAAAAAACATTATTGGTTACAAGTATTTGCAACATGGCCAAAGCGTTACACATAAATACCGTAGCTGAGGGAATAGAGACAACGGGTCAATTAGATCAAGCTAAGGCATGTGGTTGCGGAGCATTTCAGGGATATTACTTAGATAAACCCATGAGTGTAGATGATTGGAAAAGTAAAATTAGTGAGAAGCAATATAAAGAAGGTAGTTAACCTTACGCAGTCGAGGGCTTATTCAAGTATGCGTTGAAACAACCGCTTCGACACCTCTTGTTATCAAATAGGGAGATAAAGTTTAACTTTATGTAAATCAACTTGTTAGTCGATCTACGCCTGAAGTCTTATTAGTAGATGTCATGTAACTATCGTAGGGTGAAGATAAACCCTACTCAGGACATGGTTATGACTTATAAAGATGAATATATTGCCTCGACCCAGCACCCCGATGAGTTTTGGTTAGAACAAGCACAAAAGCTAGCGTGGTTTCAACCTCCTCAAAAAGGATGCCAACCTACAGATAATGATTACTTCGACTGGTTTAGGGGAGGGCAGCTTAACACCAGCTATTTAGCACTTGATCATCACGTAAAAAATGGTCGTGGCGATAAAACCGCGCTTATTTATGACTCACCTGTTACACAAACCACTCAGCACTTTACTTACAAAGAGCTATTAAACCGTGTTGCCGAGTTCGCAGGCGGCTTATCTCGCTTGGGTGTGACGAAAGGCGACCGCGTGATTATCTACATGCCCATGATCCCGCAAGCAGTGATCGCGATGCTTGCTTGCGCCCGTTTGGGAGCTGTGCACTCTGTGGTGTTTGGTGGCTTTGCCGCAAATGAGCTTGCAGTACGAATAGATGACGCAAAACCGGTAGTTATTGTTACTGCGTCATGTGGCATTGAAGGCAATAAAGTTCTACCGTACAAACCTCTTGTTGATGAAGCAATATCATTAGCAGAGCACAAACCACAGGCATGCGTGTTGTATCAACGCGCTCAGTTAATTGCTGAGTTAAATGAAGCAACTGACCACGATTGGCTCTCTCTGGTTGAAGCTAGCGTGCCAGCTTCTCCTGTTGCCGTCGATGCAACTGACCCGCTTTATGTTCTTTATACTTCAGGTACAACCGGTAAACCCAAGGGGGTCGTTCGAGATAATGGCGGGCACGCGGTTGCTCTTCATTATTCAATGGGCGCGATTTACGGTATTAGTGAGAACGATATTTTTTGGGCTGCATCGGATGTTGGTTGGGTGGTCGGTCATTCATATATTGTCTATGGCCCGCTCATAAAAGGCGCAACGACGGTACTGTACGAAGGAAAGCCCATTGGCACTCCTGATGCCGGTGCATTTTGGCGTATGATAGAGTCTCACAAAGTGAATGTGCTTTTTGCAGCTCCAACAGCATTTAGAGCGATACGAAAAGCGGACCCTGATGCTGAGTTTTTATCTAAATACAATACGTCGAGCTTGCGTACCTTATTTATGGCGGGTGAACGTCTAGATCCACCAACATATTTCTGGGCGAGCGAGAAAGTAGGTGTTCCTGTTATCGACCATTGGTGGCAAACCGAAACTGGCTGGCCAATTTGTTCAAACCCGATGGGGCTTGAGCCAATGGCTACGAAACCCGGTTCATCAAGCGTGCCTACACCTGGGTTTAACGTAAAGGTATTGCAAGGAGCTGATGAACAGCAAATAACCGGTGAAAAAGGCGCTATTGCTATCAAGTTACCGCTTCCCCCAGGTTGTTTGACAACGATTTGGCAAGACCATCAACGGTTTGTTGATGGCTATTTACGAGAATTTGAAGGGTATTACAGTACCGGAGATAACGGGTACGTAGATGAAGATGGCTACGTATTTATAATGGGTCGCACCGACGATGTCATAAACGTTGCCGGGCACCGGTTATCTACCGGTGAAATGGAAGAAGTGCTTGCAGGACATCCTGCCATTGCTGAATGTAGTGTAATAGGCATCCATGATGCACTGAAAGGGCAATTGCCAGTTGGCTTGGTACTGCTAAAAGACGGCGTTACCGTTGATGAACAGGCACTTGAGCAAGATTTGGTTCAACGGGTTCGAGATAAAATCGGGCCAGTGGCGTGCTTTAAGCGAGCCATCGTCGTCAATCGTTTACCCAAAACCCGTTCAGGTAAAATACTCCGCAAACTGCTGCGTCAAATTGCAGCCAATGAATCTGTTGCCGTACCCTCAACCATCGATGATCCGTCAAGCGTAAGTGAGATTGAGACGCTCATGCGAGAGAAGGGCTTGGTCAACAAGCCCACGGCTGTTTAGCTAGTAGTAATATTCATCTGCCTGTGGAGCTGGCGGGTATACTTCAATAGCCACATATACAGCTGCTGCGGCGATGAGCGCCACAACAAAAGCACGAAGAATTCGCGAGTCAGTAATACCTGCTGTTGCTGACTCCTTATTGCCATGCACCATGGCAGGAACCAATTTTTGCTTCTTATACACGCTGTAAAATATTACCGCGCCTATATGAAGTGCGATAACGTAAAGTAACACATCAAAGGCAAGGTGATGCAGAGTGTTCATTAGCGCTAGTGTTTCTTCTCCGGCTAACTGGCGATAGGGACCGTCTAAGAAAATATCATCGGTCATGAACAATCCCGATACCGCTTGTATGGTAAGCAACACTAGCATAACGACGACAAACCATCCGCCTAAAGGGTTGTGGCCAATAGCGGGTTCGGACTGCCTATTAAATAAGGTTTTTATATAATTGAAAACCTTTCTGGGACCAGTAATAAAGCTACTGAACTTCGCGTGTTGCGTACCAACAAATCCCCAGATTATGCGGAAAACGATAAGGAATAAGGTGAAGTACCCAATGTAAAAGTGCCATTGCACTTTGTTTTCAAGCCATTCAACTGTTGCATATTGCGCTAAAAGGCTCGCTACAATAAGCCAGTGAAAAAGCCGGGTGGGAATATCCCATATAAGAGTTTTTTGCATAGTAAATTTAGTTGGGTTGTATTCTGACTTATCCACACTTGCCGTTCAGCGGTGACGAATAAGTACTCGGTCATCTGTTAATTGCCATAGCGTCGCTTAACTTACTCTATAAAACAAGTAGGCCCAACGGCAGAAAACCTCTGTTTGTCTTAGTGTTGCAATTAGGACATGTTGATCTTTGCATCAAAAATGCGCAGTAAAGCTCAACATGTCCTAAGCATCGTGTACTGAATTTTTTTACATCCGAGCTTGAAGTTTTGGCAAAGAACTATGCAGATTGGTAGTAGTTAAATCTTACCGATTCCTTGTTATGCCTATTTAATATGAATCTCACATTGCAATAGTGACGGCATTTGGCAAAATGCCTCACAGTTGAAGGTTTATAAAAGTGTAAAACGAAAAAATGAAAGTAGGATTATTTGGCGCCAACGGGCGTATGGGACGGGTTTTAGTTGAAGCGCTAGATTTAAGTGACGATGCACAACTTAGCGTGGCAACGGTACGCGATGATTCACCTTGGGTTGGACTAAATGTGGGCGAACTTGCGGGCATTGGCAAAAAAGACGTTGATTGTACTGCGCTATCAGATTTAAGTGGTAATGATGCAGATGTAATGATCGATTTCACCCTGCCTTCGGTTATTGAAAGTAATCTTACGTGGTGCGTTAAAAATAAAATGCCTGTTGTTATTGGAACTACTGGATTAAACGATTCACAGTTAGCGGCACTCGACGAAGCAGCAAAGCATATACCTATCGTATTTGCGGCTAATTACAGTGTGGGCGTAAATTTAATGCTTTCCCTAGTTCGACAAGCTGCAAGTGTGCTGGGTGAAACGGCTGACATCGAAATAACAGAAGCACATCACAGATTTAAACAAGACGCGCCTTCTGGTACAGCCATGGCCATTGGTGAAGCCATTGCCGACGAATTGGGCCGTGATTTAAAAACCTGCGCTGTATACGGCAGAGAAGGAAAAGAGCCTGAACGCGACCAAGGTACTATTGGCTTCGCAACAATTCGAGCCGGAGACATTGTCGGTGAACACACAGCCTTATTTGCAGATATTGGTGAGCGCCTGGAGATTACGCACAAGGCATCAAGTCGACTTACTTTTGCGAAAGGTGCAGTGCATGCAGCAAAGTGGTTGTATGGAAAAGAACCTGGTCTATACTCCATGGTTGATGTACTGGATTTAAAGCTATAGGCGTTTTTATGCCAGTATGCTGTAGCTAAATTAGCAGGCGAGCTTGAGGGCGTTATCAAAGTGTTAAACTAAAGTTGCACTTTAAATGAGCAATAAGCCGTACTTTCGGTGGTTCTGCGCAAAAATGGTGGTATAAGCGGTATTTTAGTAAATTATTACAAATAAATTTGCCATTTTCGGTCAGTGATGTATACTCGCCGGAATTTGCCAGAATTTCGTATTCTGAGGCCGCCAAAATGGCTGAAGAGTGCGGTTTTATTAGCTGCAAAGATCGTAAAACGGGATGTATTGTTATCAATAACTCCCGTTTTTTGTGGGGTTTGTGCAGAAAACTGCACAAACACATAGTTATCCTTAATCTGGAGGTTGACTTGGCTAATTCTGCCCTTTTGGTGTTAGAGGATGGTTCTGTTTTTAAAGGTACGGCGATAGGCGCTACAGGCTCCGCCGTTGGGGAAGTCGTTTTTAATACTTCCATGACCGGCTATCAAGAAATTCTCACCGACCCATCCTACGCTGAACAACTCATCACCCTTACTTATCCACACATTGGCAACACCGGCACTAACGAAGAAGACGTCGAAGCAGATAAAATCTGGTCGAAAGGTCTAATCATCCGTGACCTACCTCTTGTTGCTAGTAACTTTCGTCAACAGCAAACTTTGTCTGAATACCTTAAAGCGAAAGGCGTTGTGGGTATTGCCGACATTGATACACGTCGCTTAACGCGTATCTTGCGAGACAAAGGTGCACAAAACGGCTGCATTATTTGCTCTGATGAATTAGACGAGTCTAGCGCACTAGCGCAAGCAAAAGCTTTCCCTGGCCTTAAAGGCATGGATTTGGCAAAGGTAGTAAGTATTACTGAGCCAAAAACATGGACAGAAGGCAGTTGGGAACTTGGTAAAGGTTATGTAACACCAAGCGAGTTCAAATATCACGTTGTTGCTTTTGACTACGGTGTAAAAAATAATATTCTTCGCATGCTAGCTGACCGCGGTTGTAAAGTTACGTTAGTACCAGCGCAAACGCCTGCTGAAGACGTACTAGCCATGAATCCTGATGGTGTATTTTTGTCAAATGGCCCAGGCGACCCAGAGCCATGTGACTACGCAGTAACCGCAATCAAAACTATCGTCGAAACCGGTACGCCTGTATTTGGTATTTGTCTTGGTCACCAGCTACTTGCTATCGCAAGTGGTGCGAAGACAGTGAAGATGAAGTTTGGTCACCACGGTGCAAACCACCCGGTTAAAGACCTTAAGCGCAATGTAGTTATGATCACTAGCCAAAACCACGGTTTTGCAGTTGATGAGTCTAGCTTGCCAGATAACCTAGAAGTAACTCACATTTCGTTGTTCGACAAGTCGCTGCAGGGTATTCACCGCACCGACAAGCCTGCGTTCAGCTTCCAGGGTCACCCTGAAGCCAGCCCAGGTCCTCATGAAGCGGCACCGTTATTCGACCACTTCATCGAACTTATTGAACAACACAAGCAGTAGGAATTAGCCCGCTATGCCAAAACGTACCGACATACAAAGTATTCTTATCATTGGTGCTGGCCCTATTGTTATCGGCCAGGCTTGTGAATTCGATTATTCAGGCGCGCAAGCGTGTAAAGCCCTTCGAGAAGAAGGCTACCGTGTTATTTTGGTTAACTCTAACCCAGCAACCATTATGACCGACCCAGAAATGGCAGATGCGACTTATATCGAGCCTATTCACTGGGAAGTAGTTCGCAAGATCATTGAAAAAGAACGTCCAGATGCCATCTTACCTACAATGGGTGGACAAACTGCGCTTAACTGTGCGCTAGAGCTAGACAAGCACGGCGTACTTGAAGAGTTCGGTTGTGAGCTCATAGGTGCAACGGCAGATGCAATCGATAAAGCAGAAAACCGCGAGCGCTTTGACAAAGCAATGAAAAACATCGGCCTTGAATGTCCACGTGCGGAAATCGCGCACAGCATGGATGAAGCGCACGATGTACTAAGCCGCATCGGTTTCCCTTGTATCATTCGTCCGTCTTTCACCATGGGTGGAACCGGCGGCGGTATCGCGTACAACATTGATGAATTTAATGAAATTTGTCACCGTGGCTTAGACCTTTCTCCTACCAACGAGCTGCTTATTGATGAATCGTTGCTAGGTTGGAAAGAGTACGAAATGGAAGTAGTGCGCGATAAAGCAGACAACTGCATTATTGTATGTACTATCGAAAACTTCGACCCTATGGGCGTGCATACCGGCGACTCAATCACAGTTGCTCCAGCACAAACCCTGACTGACAAAGAATTCCAGCTAATGCGTAATGCAGCGATGGCTGTACTGCGCGAGATTGGTGTTGAAACCGGTGGTTCAAACGTACAGTTCGGTGTAGATCCGAAAACTGGTCGTGTAGTAATCATCGAAATGAATCCTCGCGTATCGCGTTCATCAGCGCTTGCTTCGAAAGCAACAGGTTTCCCAATTGCGAAAGTAGCAGCGAAACTTGCGGTAGGTTATACGCTAGATGAATTAGCAAACGACATTACAGGTGGCCTAACGCCAGCATCTTTCGAGCCGTCTATCGACTACGTAGTGACTAAGATCCCACGCTTTAACTTTGAGAAGTTTGCCGGTGCTAACGACCGACTGACTACTCAAATGAAGTCGGTAGGTGAAGTGATGGCCATTGGCCGTAACCAGCAAGAATCACTGCAAAAAGCCCTTCGCGGTCTTGAAGTAGGTGCGACAGGCCTTAACCCAATGGTTGACCTTGAAGACCCTGAATCACGCAATAAAGTGGTTTATGAACTTCGTCAGCCTGGTGCAGAGCGCATTTGGTACATCGGTGATGCATTCCGTATGGGCATGACGGTTGAAGAGGTATTTAACCTTACCAATATCGACCGCTGGTACCTTGTACAGCTTGAAGATCTTATTCTTCTTGAAGCTAAAGTAGCAGAGCTTGGTTTACCAGGTATTGATGCTGACTTTATGCGCGCACTTAAGCGTAAAGGCTTCTCTGATGCGCGTCTTGCTGAGCTAACCAAAGTGGCAGAAAGCGATATTCGTGAAACCCGTCGTGACTTTGGTATTTCTCCTGTCTACAAGCGTGTAGATACTTGTGCAGCAGAATTCTCTACCAGTACAGCTTACATGTACTCAACGTATGACGAAGAGTGTGAAGCAGCGCCAACTGACAAAGACAAGATCATGGTTTTGGGCGGCGGTCCAAACCGAATTGGTCAAGGTATTGAGTTCGACTACTGCTGTGTTCACGCGGCGCTTTCAATGCGTGAAGACGGTTACGAGACCATTATGGTTAACTGTAACCCTGAGACAGTATCTACCGATTACGACACATCAGACCGTCTGTACTTCGAGCCAGTAACGTTGGAAGATGTACTTGAAATCGTTGCTAAAGAGCAGCCTAAAGGCGTTATCGTGCAGTATGGTGGCCAAACGCCACTTAAACTTGCCCGTGCACTAGAGGCGGCGGGTGTACCGGTTATCGGTACCTCACCAGAAGCGATTGACCGTGCCGAAGACCGTGAGCGCTTCCAGCAAATGGTGAACAAGCTTAACCTCAAGCAGCCGGCGAATGCCACGGTAACTAACGTTGAGCAAGCGCTAACTATGGCTAAAGAGATTGGCTTCCCGCTAGTGGTTCGTCCAAGCTACGTGCTAGGTGGTCGTGCGATGGAAATCGTGTATGACCTCAAAGATCTTAAGCGTTACCTTAATGAAGCGGTTAAAGTGTCCAACGACGCGCCAGTATTGCTAGACCGTTTCTTGGATGATGCTATTGAAGTTGATATCGACGCTATTTGCGACGGTAAAGACGTAGTGATTGGCGGCATCATGGAACACATTGAACAAGCGGGTGTTCACTCTGGTGACTCTGCGTGTTCATTACCTCCACACTCGCTTTCAAAAGAGATTCAAGATGTCATGCGCGAACAAGTTAAAGCCATGGCGCTTGAACTTGGCGTAGTCGGTCTGATGAACACACAGTTTGCGATTAAAGATGGTGAAGTATACCTAATCGAGGTTAACCCTCGTGCAGCACGTACCGTTCCATTCGTTTCTAAGGCAACGGGTGTACCTCTTGCTAAAGTTGCAGCACGTGTAATGGCTGGCGTGAGCCTAGCCGAGCAGGGCGTAACAGAAGAAGTGATTCCACCTTTCTACTCTGTGAAAGAAGTGGTGCTTCCATTTGCTAAGTTCCAAGGTGTTGATCCACTGCTAGGCCCAGAGATGCGCTCAACGGGTGAAGTAATGGGCGTTGGCGATACCTTCGAAGAAGCCTATGCTAAAGCTAACTTAGGTGCGGGTGCGCCACTACCTAAGCAAGGTAAAGCGCTTATTTCAGTACGTGATACCGACAAGCCTCGTATGATTGCTCTGGCAAAAGCGTTGGTTGAAGCGGGCTTCAGCATTGAAGCTACCCGCGGTACAGCTACCGAGCTTTATGATGCAGGCATCATGAGTACTGTGGTTAATAAGATGTCTGAAGGCCGCCCTAATATTGTTGATGCAATCAAAAATGGCGAATACGCGTATTTGATTAATACAACAGAAGGTCGTCAAGCCATCACCGACTCAGTGTACATTCGTCGTGAAGCCTTGCTAAACAAGGTAACCTACACCACGACAATGAACGCAGCGTTCGCAACTATCCGTGCTAAGTCTGCTGATGACCGCAATAAAGTGGCGTCAGTTCAAGAACTACACGCTAGACTCAAACACTAATGACATACGCTAGGATACGAGGTATCCTAGCAATATTACATTTGTGTGATCGAATAAAAAGTGCGCCTTCGCGGCGCACTTTTCTGTTTAAATTACTAGCTAAGTGAGACGGTATTCATGAGTCAGTATCCAATGACAGCGCGCGGCGCTCAAATGCTGCGTGACGAATTAAATGAGCTAAAAACCAAAACACGCCCACGTATTATCGAGTCTATTGCCGAAGCACGTGAACATGGTGACTTAAAAGAAAATGCTGAGTATCACGCGGCCCGTGAGCAGCAAAGCTTCTGTGAAGGCCGCATTCAAGATATTGAAGGCAAGCTATCAAATGCACAGATTATCGACGTTACCAAAATGGAAAATACGGGTAAGGTTATTTTCGGTACTACCGTAACCATTCTAAACGTCGATACCGATGAAGAAACCACCTACCGTATTGTTGGTGATGACGAAGCTGATATTAAGAACAACTTGATTTCGGTTAATTCACCTATCGCTCGTGGCCTAATAGGTAAAGAGCTTGATGACATGGTAACGATTCAAACGCCAGCCGGCGCAGTTGAAGTTGAAATCATCGAAGTAGAATATATCTAACTACGCAAGCCAGCAGAGTCCTTCTGCTGGCTATCTCCACTCCCATACTTTTTAATTATTCTCTGCTTTTCTCATACACTAGCTCATTTATTGATATCTTTTATCAGTTGCTAAGCCTTTTCGATACGGTGCAGAGAGATTCACGTAAGTAATCATTGCTCAATCATCTTACTCTAAGTATGATTTTTCCTTTTGTTTTCGAAAGGATACATCATGGCTTATGATTTTGGTTCTCAGACGCTAGGGATAAAGAACCCATTTAAGACAGAAGGAGCGCTTAGAACACTGGGGGGTGTCTTAACGCTATTGTTAGCGGTTTACGTTGTTTTCACAGTACCGGCAATATTTGAAGCCAACAAGGTGAAAGGCTATACCTTGCTAGCGGTTGGTTTTGTTTTAGTGGTATCGGGAATACGCCATACGGCGGTTGGTATCCTTCAACTTATGCGCTTTTTTGTAGGTAGAACAGTTCCCACTTCACTGGCCTACAACTTCTCAAAATCTGAACAAGATGCTGCTCAGGCAGAGCAAAAATCCCTGCTTTACTCAAAAGAGTCACTGCACTCTATGCTTATGGGAAGACGAAATACTACCTTTGAGGAGCCAAAAGGCTGGCTCGCTCGGCTAGTTCACAGCGTTTTTCCTAAGCTTGTTTTCTTACCTTACCCGCTACGCCATCTTGCCCAAGAAATTTTAGCCATGGGGGCGACACTTATCGTGGGCTTAGTTACCTACGCCATCGTCTATTTTTTAGTAAGTAATGGCTTTGCAGGTGAAGTCGCAAAAATTGTCGTTATGCCTGTTCTTTCTTTGGTATTGCTTATCTATTTTGTTGCCAACTGGACCTCTACGGCAAAGGGCATCCATAACGAAGGAAACTCGCAACTTGCTAAAGCGGGAGGGTTGTCAATTGGTGTAATCATTGGATTAGCACTAGTCGTTCCTCTTGTTGCGGGTGTGTTTCTCGATGGTGTGGTGGGAAGTAATATCAATGAACTTAAAACCTGGTCTGAAGAACACGCTTTTTTTAGCGCTTGGCTGAACTTTGTATACCTTTTCATCAGTATCGGCGTGGTGATAGGTCTTGTATTTCCATTACTTAAAAAGCGCATGGATTTAGTGACACCACAAACTGACGTCAGCGAATTTCGAGCAAACATGCAAGAGTCTGTTCATCCCAATGAGATTTTTATCAATATAGAAAACATCGTGCTTGCCAACCGTCGTTACAAGGAAGTCCCAAACAGAATATACGCCGATTTTGTTCCTAAGCTTAAAGAGCAGGCTGAAGGGAAGGGTAGTTTTGAAGGGGAATTACTGATAGAAACTCAGCCAACCCTCAGTGAGGGGGTAGCATTACCCAAAGGGGCTAAAGTAGCGCTGAGCGCCATTGCGCAAGTTGCCGTCGTTGTTGCCGCGGTATTGTTTTACTCATCTGGCGTACAGCTCGCTGAGCTACTACATCTGGTTATCAATATCGGTGTAGATAACAGCGCACTGTTGAACAATGCTTTTTCTATGGTCAATAATTTGCTCATGCTGATATTCGCTTGGCTTACTTTCAGAGCGGCAGGAAGTATTTTAAATAACGCGTCTCACATGTTTTGGGGCGAGCTGAACTTTAACTCTTTGCTGATGTACATGAAAACCGAAGGCACGTATACCGAGTCTAGAGTTTCAACAGGTATGGCAATTCACGATTCTACACGGTCTGAAAATGTCGTAGTTAGAAGCAGTATCACACCGTGGATCATTACTAGCCGAATTAACACTTCTATATTCGCCACTAGCGGTATGAACAATCTGGAAGCCCCGCGCTTTGTAATGGGAATGAACAAAAACGACGGAGAATTGAAGGAAATCGTCGACGAAATTAAAGCATTCTTACGCGGTAGAGAGACCATCGCTTCAATCACTAATGAATCAGACTTAGCCAATGCAAGTACCATTCATCAAGTTAATCAACAAACCCGAGCGTTTAATAAAAACCCTGACGATCGCCTAACACTTAAAGAGACGGAAGAAAGTGCAGGTTTTCTTCGAAACGAAAAAGACAGTGAGTGAGGAGTGAGGCATGGCTGATATTAAAACACTAGATACAAAAGTTGTGTACGAAAACAAATGGCTTCGCGTAAGAGAAGACAAAATACAACGCAGCAGTGGAAACGAAGGCATTTACGGCGTGGTGGAAAAGCCTGACTTCGCTATTATTTTGCCGATAGAAGGCGATACGGTTTACATGGTTGAGCAATATCGCTATACCATAAAAGAGCGCCAGCTTGAGTTGCCTCAAGGTGCATGGGAAAGTAACCCTGATGTCGCCCCTGTTGAATTGGCGAAAGGTGAACTTAAAGAAGAGACTGGCTTAACTGCAGATTCAATGGAATATGTGGGTTTTCAATATTTAGCATACGGTTTTTGTAATCAGGGTTATCACATTTATGTAGCTAAAGGCCTCACCCAAGGCGCACAAAAACTCGATGTTGAGGAAGAAGACTTGCGCGTTGTTTCACTCTCTTTAAATGAGTTAAAGGAGAAAATAAAACGTGGAGAAATCAAGGACGCAAGCACCTGTAACGCAGTGGGGTTAGCCATGCTTAAGGGGATTATCTAAACACCCTGTTACAATTTGCTGACTGTTTTTTTCTTTCTGAGAAGCTAGGGTTTACAGTTTATAACTAAAAACCATTTATAAAGAGATATTTATGGCGTTCAAAGGAAGTTTTTCCATTACTCAATGGGACGAAGACACACTTAGTGAAAGATCAGAGGGAATTAAGGTATCTCACGCTAGTATTAAGCAGGTGTATTCTGGTGAAATGAGTGGCGAATCTAATGTCGAGTTTTTGATGTCTTATCAATCTCAGATGTCTGCCAAATTTACCGGGTTTGAAACCTTCGTTGGCGTAGTAAACGGTATGCGCGGCACGGTTACTTTTCAGCATGCCGGTAAGTTTGAGAATGGAGTTGCAAGCAGCGAATTTATATCAATTGAAGGGTCTGCTACAGGTGAACTGACGGGAAAAAACCTTCGAGGTAACTTTAAGTCTGGTGAATCGGGTAAAGCTGATTACGCCATTGAAATCGACAACGCGTGAGTAACGGGTAAGCGGCAACGAAAAGCGATTTTTTTAAGCCCAAAAAAACGGCGCCGAAAGGCGCCGCTAAAAGTTGGGAAACAAACCAAGAAACTAACTATTAATTTTCAATTAAACGAGAACCAATCTCTATTTGACGAGGCTTCTTGGCTTCAGGAATGACT
>Ga0098062_1000205_pt1 | contig 34363 bp, 26 predicted proteins | sample 23_taG_FD_81592 | JGI IMG/M metagenome (GOLD analysis project Ga0098062, IMG submission 81592) | Marine viral communities from Cariaco Basin, Caribbean Sea - 23_WHOI_OMZ | ecosystem: Environmental > Aquatic > Marine > Oceanic | place: Caribbean Sea: Cariaco Basin | collected 2014-11-11 | reverse complement strand
CACTTCGCGATTACGGCCTTCCAACAAGGTGACATGAAACCATTTGTTCATGCCACTGCCACCCGCTTCCGAAATGTCAGAGAACTGGGCCATGCCATCTTCCAGTAATACACCATCCAGCAAACGCTGAATCATGGCTTCATCCACTTCACCAAAGACCCGCACTGCGTATTCCCGGTCGATTTGACGGGAAGGATGCATCAGACGGTTTGCCAATTCACCGTCGGTGGTAAACAACACCAAACCGGTGGTGTTTAAATCCAGACGCCCGATCGAGATCCAGCGTTGATCTTTCAGGCGCGGCAAACGGTCGAAGACGGTGGGACGGCCTTCCGGGTCTTTACGGGTGGTTACTTCACCTTCCGGCTTGTTGTAGATCAGAACCCGGCGAACAACCTGACCCGCGGACGAGACATCCAGTTTTTTGCCATCCAGCTCAAAGGTATCTTCAATCGTTGCTTTCTGGCCCGGCACGGAAGGCTGACCATTAACCAACAAACGGCCGGAGTCCATCCAGCCTTCTATCTCCCGGCGTGAACCCACACCGGCGCGCGCCAAAAGTTTCTGAATGCGCTCAGGGCCTTCAGTCAATGATTTATCACCTTGTGCGGCCTTCTTGCCTGCACGTGGTTTTCCGGGGCTAGATGCCGCCATGCATTCTTTCCTTACTGAGTATCTGACGCCGTGTGGCGGTCAGTGAAGTGTCTGTTCTGAGGGCGGCTCGTCACCCTGCATATTCTTTTCAATCTCACGGCCGATCTCTTCCAAATCCCGAACTTCTGACAACGCGGGCAACTCGTCAAGACCGGCCAGATTGAAGTAATCCAAAAACTGTTTGGTGGTGGCGTACATGGCCGGCCTACCCGGCACATCACGATGCCCCACAACGCGAACCCACTCTCGCTCAAGCAAGGTTCGAATGATATTGCTGCTTACCGTAACACCTCGAATCTCTTCAATCTCGCCGCGTGTGATCGGTTGCCGGTAGGCGATCAACGCCAGCGTTTCCAAGAGCGCTCGGGAGTAACGCTGCGGCTTCTCTTCAAACAGTCTGCCAACCCACGGCGCAAACTCTTCCCGGACCTGCAACCGGTAACCACTAGCAACTCTTTTTACCTCAAAACCCCGGCCCTCGCAGGCACTTTCCAGATGAACTAAAGCTTGCTCCATTGCCTGCCGGGTTGGCCGCTCGTTTTCCAGAAACAGCTCTCGAAGTTGTTCGATCGACAGGGGTTTGCCTGCCGCTAACAACGCTGCCTCTGCGATCGCCTGAATTCTGACAAGTTCATCTTCGTTCATGGTCGTAGATTACCCTTCAACTAGCGGCTCGTGCTCTGACATGAATCGGTCCAAGCGCTTCGGCTTGCACCAACTCGATCAATTGTTCTTTTACCAGTTCAAGCGTCGCCAGAAAGCTCACCACGACCCCAAGGCGCCCTTCTTCAACTGAAAACAAGCTTTCGAAGGTCACAAAGCGATCGCCCTGAAGCATCGAAAGGATATGGGACATACGCTCTCGCGTGGACAGCCGTTCTTTTTCAACATGATGACTGGTGAATAAGTCTGCGCGTTTCAAAACGCCCTGAAGCGCCAGAATCAACTCGCGCATGTCCACATCAGGATGCGGCTGGCTTGACGGTAATTTGGGCAAAGCGGCCGAGCCGATAAAGGTGTCACGCTCCACTCGCGGCATTTGATCGATATCTTCAGCGGCTTTTTTGAAGCGTTCGTACTGCTGTAACCGACGAATCAGTTCCGCTCTGGGGTCCAGCTCGTCGTCATCGTCAGTTTCCTGGCGCGGCAGCAGCATCCGGGATTTGATCTCGGCCAGAGTAGCCGCCATCACCAGATATTCAGCCGCCAGTTCAAAGCGCATCGACTCCACCGCTCCGATGTACTCCATGTACTGTCGGGTAATTTCGCTGACATCGATGTCCAGAATGTTCATGTTCTGGCGCCGAATCAGGTACAGCAACAAATCCAGAGGCCCTTCAAAGGCCTCCAGAAAGACGGCCAGCGCATCGGGCGGTATGTAGAGATCCTTGGGAACATCAACTAAGGGTTTGCCCGACACCAACGCGAGGGGCACTTGCTCCATTTCATTAGATGAAGCATCGACCGGCTCCTTGATCTCATTGGTCATACCACCGTCGCCTGTTTCAATAAATAGCCAACAAACCCGCCTCAGCGATAACTGAGGCCCATGGCTTCCCGAACTTCCTCAAGGGTATCTCTCGCTGCATCCCTTGCGTGCTCCCTTCCTTCCTGAAGAATTGAATACACCAAATCCGGGTTGTCTTCGTATTCTTTGGCTCGTTCATGCAGTGGTTTCTGCTCTTCTACGATCGCTTCGATCAGCGGTGTCTTGCACTCCAGGCAACCAATACCCGCGCTACGACAACCTTCCTGAACCCAGGCACAGGTTGCTTCGTCGGAATAGACTTTGTGCATGCCCCAAACCGGACACTTCTCAGGTTCGCCCGGATCGGTTCGACGAACACGTTGCGGATCGGTCTGCATGGTACGGACTTTCTGTGCGACGCTGTCTGGATCTTCACGCAGACCAATGTAATTGTTGTAGGACTTGGACATCTTTTGTCCGTCCAACCCAGGCATCTTGGACTCCGGCGTCAGCAGCGGCTGCGGTTCCGGCAAAATCACTTTACCGCCACCTTCGATGTAGCCGTACAGACGCTCCCGGTCACCCAAAGAAATATTCTGCTGTTCTTTCAACAGAGCGCGTGCAATTTCCAGTGCCTCGGTGCTGCCCTCTTCCTGATAACGCTTTTTCAGTGAGCGATACAGCTTGGCGTTCTTCTTGCCCATTTTCACGATGGCAGCTTCGGCCAACTCTTCAAACCCGGGCTCACGGCCATAGATGTGGTTGAAACGGCGAGCAATTTCGCGGGTAATTTCTACGTGTGAAACCTGATCGGCTCCCACGGGGACCTTGCCGGCGCGATACATCAGAATATCGGCGGTTTGCAGCAGCGGGTAACCTAGAAAACCATAAGTCGCGAGGTCTTTCTCGCGCAGCTTTTCCTGCTGGTCTTTGTAGGTCGGGATCCGCTCGAGCCAGCCCAGCGGGGTAATCATGGAAAGCAACAGATGCAGTTCTGCGTGCTCGGGAACCTGCGACTGAATAAACATCGTGGACGAGCCTGGATTTACACCTGCGGCCAACCAGTCCACAACCATGTCCCAGACACTTTGTTCAATGCCGGAGGGATCATCGTATTGCGTGGTTAACGCGTGCCAATCGGCAACGAAGAAGAAGCACTCGAATTCGTGCTGGAGTTTAACCCAGTTTTTCAGCACACCGTGGTAGTGGCCGAGGTGAAGCTTGCCGGTCGGACGCATGCCGGACAAAATTCTTTGCTGGGAATCGACGGAACTCAAAGCACAAACTCCTTCTTTCTATTTATAGAGCGCCTGATGGAACGTGAGGTCACGGGGTTAGTTATCAGGCTGACCGGGCATTATAGTCTTAACACCCGCCTGCGTTAAACAAACTGGATTAAAACAATCGCCCTGAAACGAAAAACCCCCGGTATTCTTTCGAATCCGGGGGTTTTTCTCAGGTTGTGAAAAGGCTTACCAGCCAGTCACTTCCTGCAGAGCCTTGCCGATTTCAGCCAGGCTGCGCACGGTTTTAACGCCGGCGTCGTTCAGAGCGGCGAATTTCTCATCCGCTGTGCCCTTACCACCTGAAATGATGGCACCTGCGTGACCCATACGCTTGCCAGGAGGCGCAGTAACGCCGGCAATGTAGGAAACAACAGGCTTGGTGACGTTGTCTTTGATGAAGGCTGCCGCTTCTTCTTCGGCAGTACCACCGATTTCACCAATCATCACAATAGCTTCAGTCTGAGGATCTTCCTCCAGAAGCTTGAGAATGTCGATGAAGTTAGAACCCGGGATCGGGTCGCCACCGATACCTACGCAAGTAGACTGGCCATAGCCGAAGTCTGTGGTCTGCTTGACCGCTTCGTAAGTCAGAGTGCCGGAACGCGATACGATACCGACCTTACCTGGCTTGTGGATGTGGCCCGGCATGATACCGATCTTGCTTTCGCCCGGTGTGATTACGCCTGGGCAGTTTGGCCCGATCATGCGTACACCTTTACGATCTACGTATTCTTTGGCGTACAGCATATCGATGGTCGGAATGCCTTCGGTGATGCACACGATCAATTCGAGGCCGGCATCTGCCGCTTCGATGATGGCATCTTTACAGAACGGAGCTGGCACGTAGATAACCGTAGCCTGTGCACCGGTCTTTTCGACAGCTTCACGCACGGTGTTGAAAACCGGCAGACCCAAGTGCTCGGTTCCGCCTTTACCCGGGCTTACGCCACCAACCATCTTGGTGCCGTACTCGATAGCCTGCTCAGAGTGGAACGTACCCTGTGCGCCGGTAAAGCCCTGGCAGATAACCTTGGTGTCTTTATTAATCAGGATGCTCATTATTTACCCCCTGCGGCTTTAACGACTTGCTCAGCAGCGTCAGAAAGGCTGCTAGCGGCGATGATGTTCAAGCCACTTTCAGCCAGAACCTTGGAACCCAGCTCAGCGTTGTTACCTTCAAGGCGAACAACCACGGGAACTTTAACGCCAACTTCTTTCACTGCACCGATGATGCCTTCTGCAATCATGTCGCAACGAACGATGCCGCCGAAGATGTTCACCAGAACGGCCTGCACAGCGTCATCAGACAGAATGATTTTGAACGCTTCGGATACGCGCTCTTTGGTCGCGCCGCCGCCAACGTCCAGGAAGTTAGCCGGCTTGCCGCCAGACAGCTTGATGATGTCCATGGTACCCATGGCCAGACCAGCGCCGTTAACCATGCAGCCGATGTTGCCTTCAAGCGCAACGTAGTTCAGTTCCCAAGCTGCTGCTTCTGCTTCACGGGCATCTTCCTGTGAAGGGTCGCGCATTTCCTGCAGTTTCTTCTGACGGTACAGGGCGTTGCCGTCGGCGCCAATCTTGGCGTCCAGGCAGTGCAGGTCACCAGCCGGAGTGATAACCAGCGGGTTGATTTCCATCAGCGCAAGATCGTAGTCTTCGAACAATTTCGCCAGACCCATGAAGATCTTGGTGAACTGACCAATTTGTTTGCCTTCCAGGCCCAGCTGGAACGCCAGATCGCGACCCTGGTATGGCTGAGGACCAACCAGCGGATCAATTTCTGCACGCAGGATCTTTTCCGGTGTTTCTTCAGCAACCGTTTCGATCTCAACACCGCCTTCAGTAGACGCCATGAATACGATGCGGCGAGTGCCACGATCTACAACAGCACCCAGGTACAATTCCTGATCAATGTCAGTCAATGACTCGACAAGAATCTTGCTAACTGGCTGACCGTTTTCGTCGGTCTGGAAAGTTACCAGATTCTTGCCCAGCCACTGTTCGGCAAATGCACGGATGTCGTCAGTGTTTTTAACCAGCTTTACGCCGCCAGCCTTACCACGGCCACCCGCGTGAACCTGCGCTTTTACAACCCAGCTGTTGCCGCCAATTTTTTCGGCCGCTGCAACTGCTTCTTCCGGGGTGTCACAGGCGATGCCTTGTGAGACAGGCAGGCCATATTCAGCGAATAGCTGTTTGCCCTGATATTCATGCAAATTCATAGTTAATGTCCCGCTATTTGATGGAGGATAACCACGTACGGAGAAGAACCCGCTGCTCCCCTCTTGGGAAGCCTTAAACGCGAATTCGGTTTGATGAGCAGGGGATCACCTCAGCTCACCATGTCCGCAACCAGAAATCGGTTCTTGTTATAGCGAAGGGGCGCTCTTTCGGGCGCCCCTTCGCTTCTGGTCTGCGTTACTTCTTTTTGCGACGGTTGGCGACGTGAATCGCCCCACCCGCAACGGCCAGAGCGGCTTCGTGCACAGACTCGGACAGAGTCGGGTGCGCAAAGCAGGTCAGGGCCAAATCTTCAGCGGTAGAGCCGAACTCCATCGCAATCACGCCTTGGGCAACGATTTCCGAAGCCTGCGGCCCAACAACGTGGAAGCCAAGAATACGGTCAGTCTTCGCATCTGCGATGATCTTGACCATACCGCCGGTGGCGTTGGCAGCCATAGCCCGGCCGTTAGCTGCGAACGGGAATGAGCCCACATTGTAGTCTTCGCCTTCCGCTTTCAGCTGCTCTTCCGTTTTACCAACCCAAGCGACTTCCGGAGACGTATAAATGACGTTCGGAATGCAATCGTAATTCACTTGCGGTTTGTGTCCGGCAATACGCTCAGCAACCATGACACCTTCTTCAGAAGCCTTGTGTGCCAGCATCGGGCCACGAACGATATCACCTACCGCCCAAACACCCGGCGCTTCGGTTTTACACTGGTCATCAACAAAAATGAAACCACGCTCGTCCAGTTTCACACCGGAGTCTTCTGCCAACAGGCCATCGGTGTAAGGACGACGACCAACAGCCACGATCAGCTTGTCGAACTTCGCTTCCTGCTTGCCTTTGGAATCTTCGTAGCTGACATTAACCAACTTGCGCTTCACTTCAGCACCGGTCATCCGGGCACCAGTGATGATGTTCAGACCCTGCTTCTTGAACTGCTTCAGTGCGTCTTTGGCAATTTGCTGATCAACCACTGGCAGGAAGTTATCTTGCGCTTCCAGAATGGTGACTTCTGAGCCCAAACGTGCCCAGACGCTACCCAATTCCAAACCGATAACGCCGGCACCGATCACACCCAAGCGCTTAGGCACTTCGGTGAATTCCAGTGCGCCTTCAGAATCCACAATGTACTCACCGTCAAACGGTGCAGGTGGAATTTCAATCGGCTTGGAACCGCTTGCCAAGATGACGTTTTCAGCTTCGTAAGTCTTGGTTTTGCCGTCTTTATCGGTCACTTCTACCTTACGACCGTTCAGCAATTTACCGTGACCGTGAATCGACGTTACGCCGTTAGCCTTGAACAGACCCGCGATGCCGCCGGTCAGCTGCTTAACGATACCCGCCTTACGTTCCATCATTTTAGCCACGTCGATATCGACGCTCTTGGCCAAAATACCCATGGACTCGTAATCGTGGCTCGCTTCCTCGTACTTGTGAGTCACTTCCAGCAAGGCTTTAGACGGGATACAACCTACGTTAAGGCAGGTTCCACCCAACACCTGGCTCTTACCGTCTTCGGACGTCCAGGATTCTACACAAGCAGTTTTCAGGCCCAGCTGGGCAGCCTTGATAGCCGCCACGTAACCGCCGGGGCCGGCACCAATGACAATGACATCGTACTTATCGGACATAATGATTCCTGTTCCCAGATTCGTTGAGTGTCAGCTTACACGTCCAGCAGGATGCGCGCCGGGTCTTCTAGCATTTCCTTGATGGCTACCAGGAACTGAACGGCATCTTTGCCGTCGATCATACGGTGATCGTATGACAGCGCCAGGTACATCATCGGCAAGATCTCAACCTTACCGTTCACCGCCATCGGGCGTTCCTGGATTTTGTGCATACCCAGAATAGCCGTTTGAGGCGGGTTCAGAATTGGCGTAGAAATCAACGAACCGAAAATACCGCCGTTGGTGATGGTAAAGGTACCGCCGGTCATGTCTTCAATGCCCAGTTTGCCGCCTTTGGCCTTGGTACCGTATTCAACAATCTTTCTCTCGATGTCCGCCAGACCCAAGGCGTCAACATCGCGAATCACCGGTACGACCAGGCCACGCTCGGTGGATACCGCAACACCAATATCCTGGTAACCGTGGTACACCATGTCATTGCCATCGATTGATGCGTTGACAGCCGGGAAACGCTTCAAGGCTTCAGTTGCTGCTTTGGCGAAGAACGACATGAAACCGAGTTTGATGTCGTGACGCTTAACAAAGCTTTCCTGATACTGCTTACGCAGTTCCATGATCGGTGCCATGTTCACTTCGTTAAACGTCGTCAACATAGCAGCGGTCTGCTGAGCTTCAACCAAACGCTTGGCGATGCTGGCACGCAGACGGGTCATCGGAACACGTTTCTCTGGACGCTCACCCGGTGCAACGTTTGCTTCCGGCGCAGCGGCGGGCTTGGACGCAGGCGAACCTGACGATTTCTTGCTATCGATGTGGTTCTGAACGTCTTCTTTGGTAACGCGCCCGTCTTTGCCAGTGCCTTTCACAGCAGCCGGATCAACGTCGTTTTCTTCGGCAAGCTTACGAGCTGCGGGGCTCAAAATCGCGTCGCCGGATGCAGGAGCGTCTTCGCTCTTATCGGATTTCTCTTCTTCCTTTTCTTCCTTACTGCTATCCGACTTGCTCTCTGCAGGCTTGGACTCGCCGGCAGCACCTTCTTTAAATTTACCGATCACTTCGCCACTTTCGCAGGTATCGCCTTCGGCTTTGACGATTTCTTCAATCACACCGTCAGCCGGAGCAACAACCTCGAGCACGACTTTATCGGTTTCAATATCAACAATCAGCTCGTCTCGTGAACAGGCTTCGCCTGGCTGCTTGTGCCAGGTCGCGACGGTGCCTTCGGCGACCGACTCAGGGAAAACTGGGGCTTTAATCTCTGTTGTCATTACAATTCCTTAGCTCGGTAGCTCGTCAGATTTCGAACGCGTCGTTAACCAACTTCTTCTGCTCTTCGATGTGTACAGACATGTGTCCGCACGCAGGAGCAGCAGAAGGCTCACGACCGGCATACTGAAGGTGGAGTTTGGGGTTCAGGCGCTGAAGCGCATTACGCATATGGTGCTGACTCGGGTACCAAGCACCCTGGTTCATTGGTTCTTCCTGACACCAAACCACGTCTTTCAGCTTAGGATACTGACCAAGAATTTCATCCAGATCGTCCGCCGGGAATGGGTACAGCTGCTCGATACGAACCAAAGCTACGTCATCACGCTCATCTGCCTTCTTTTTATCCAGCAGATCGTAATACACCTTGCCGCTGCACATGATCAGGCGAGTCACCTTCTTCGGATCCGGCAGTTCCTTTTCAGGTAACACGGTCTGGAAGGTTCCAGACGTCAGATCGTCCAGGCTAGATATAGCCTCTTTGTGACGCAACAAGCTCTTAGGCGTAATGGCAATCAAAGGCTTGCGCAAGGGACGCTTAACCTGACGGCGCAACATATGGAATATCTGCGACGGCGTTGTCGGTACACATACCTGAATATTGTGCTGCGCACAAAGCTGCAGGAAGCGTTCCAGACGGGCTGAACTGTGCTCTGGCCCCTGGCCTTCGTAGCCGTGCGGCAACAGCAGCGTCAGACCACACAAACGGCCCCACTTATGCTCACCACTGGTCAGGAACTGGTCAATAACCACCTGCGCACCGTTAGCGAAATCACCAAACTGCGCTTCCCAAATGATCAACGCGTCTGGCTGAGTTGTCGCATAGCCATACTCGAAGGCCATAACCGCTTCTTCTGACAACAACGAGTCGTAGATATCGAAGTTCGGTTGGTCGTCTGACAGAGCCTGCAGAGAGATGTAAGCAGAACCATCCTTCTGGTTGTGCAGTACCGCGTGGCGGTGAGAGAAGGTACCACGACCTACGTCCTGACCAGTCAGACGGATCTGATGGCCTTCATTGAGCAGCGTCGCGTAAGACATCATCTCACCGTAGCCCCAGTTCAGAGGCAACGCGCCGGCGGTCATCTTCTCGCGATCGTTAACGATCTTGGATACCTGGCGCTGCACGCTGAAGCCTTCCGGGACCTGCGTCAACTTCGTACCCAACTTCTTGATCGTTTTAGCCGCTACGCTGGTTTTACATTTGGCCGTCCACTCGTGGCCCAAGTAGGGAGTCCAATCAACATAGAGACCCTTGTTTGGCTCTTTAACCAACGATTTAACCACATGCTCGCCATTGTCGAGCGCATCCCGGTATTCAGTTTCCATCTGCTTGGCTTCATCCTCATTGAGGATGCCGTCCTGCAGCAACTGGTCGGCGTAGATGTTACGCGTGGTTTTCAGCTTGCGAATTTTTTCGTACATCAACGGCTGAGTAGCCGCTGGCTCGTCGGCCTCGTTGTGGCCACGACGGCGGTAGCAAACCAGATCAATCACGACATCTCGCTTGAACTCGTTGCGGTAATCAACGGCCAAATGCGTCGCGAACATCACCGCTTCAGGGTCATCTGCATTCACGTGAAGAATGGGCGCTTGCACCATCTTCGCCACGTCGGTGCAGTACTCTGTAGAGCGTGCATCTTCCTGACGGCTTGTCGTAAAGCCAACCTGGTTGTTGATCACGATGTGGATGGTGCCACCCACTCCAAAGCCCCGGGTCTGGGACATCTGGAAGGTTTCCATCACCACGCCCTGCCCGGCAAATGCCGCATCACCGTGCATCACGATCGGCAACACTTTGCTGCCATCTGTATCGTTACGGCGATCCTGGCGCGCTCGAACCGAACCAACAACAACCGGTGCAACAATTTCCAGGTGCGACGGGTTAAACGCCATCGCCAGATGAACTTCACCGCCCGGTGTCATGACGTTGGAAGAGAAGCCTTGGTGATACTTCACGTCACCAGAGCCGGAATCCGCCAGCTTCTTACCTTCGAACTCGTCAAACAATTCTTTCGGGTTCTTGCCGAGCGTGTTAACCAACACGTTCAGACGGCCACGGTGCGCCATACCCAGGACGATTTCTTTCGCGCCATATGAGCCGGCACGCTGAATCAATTCGTCGAGACAGGGAATAAGGCTCTCGCCGCCTTCAAGGCCGAAGCGCTTAACGCCCGGATAGCGTGAGCCCAGATATTTCTCAAGCCCTTCAGCAGCGGTCAGGCGCTCCAGAAGGTGCTTGCGGGTTTCAGGCTCGTACTGAGGACGGGAACGTACCGGCTCCATGCGCTGCTGGAACCACCGCTTGATGCGGGTGTCCACCACGTGCATGTACTCTGCGCCGATACTTTGGCAATAGGTTTGGCGAAGCCCGTCGACAATGTCTCTGAGCTTCATCGTTTCGGAACCAAAGCTCAAAGAGCCGGTCTGAAACTCGAGATCGAGATCGGATTCATGCAGATCATGAAACGCCGGATCAAGATCTTCGACAGGTTCACGCTGCCAGACACCCAGAGGGTCAAGCTTGGATTCCTGATGTCCGCGGAAACGGTACGCGTTAATCAGCTGAAGAACACGAATCTGCTTTTTGTCAGCATCGGATGTGGCGCTGGCCGGAACGCCGCCACTGGCCAAAAAGCGCTGGTTTCGCGAGATGTGTTCAAACTGTTCACGGATTGTCGAGTGGATAACGTCACGACCTTGATGGCCATCGACACTCGGGAGCTTATCAAAGTAGCTCCGCCACTCTTCAGGAATAGCATTGGGGTCTGTCAGGTAGGTTTCAAAAAGCTGTTCAACATAGGCTAGATTTCCACCCTGCAAGTGGGAAGTCTGCCATAACTGCTCCATGATGCTTTCGTGCATTTTGAATAGCTCACCTTGGCTGGTGCGGGGGAGCGGGTATGGTCGGCCAGTGGTATTTTCCAGTCAATACGGGTTATTACGTCATGACAACCGGAAACCACAACCATTACGGAAGATTCCGTCCCCTGTGATTTTTTTGTGCTCAGCGACACTGCAAGGAAACCATAGGAAGGCAAACCAGGCAGCGGAGTCAGTTTGCATCCCGGTAAGACTTTTGACTATAAGCCTTTGGTTGAAGGCCCCGCATAAGCGAGGCCTTCAGGAGTGCTAACTGGCATCGGGTAACCAGTATAGCTATTTCTTCAAGTTTTGCCGGTCAGGTGGCCCTTTGCAGCAACAAATTCCGAATGTGGCCAATCGCCTTAGTCGGATTCAGGCCTTTCGGGCACACGCTTACGCAGTTCATGATACCCCTGCAGCGGAACACACTGAACGGGTCGTCAAGCTCGGCCAGACGCTCTGCCTGAGCCGTATCACGGCTGTCAGCAAGGAAGCGATAGGCTTGTAACAAACCTGCCGGACCAATGAACTTATCGGGGTTCCACCAGAACGATGGGCACGACGTTGAACAGCACGCACAAAGAATACACTCGTACAGACCGTCCAGCTTCTCACGCTCTTCGGGCGACTGCAGGCGCTCAATAGCTGGCGCCGGCTTGTCGTTCACCAAATATGGCATAACCTTTTCGTACTGCTTGTAGAAAAGACCCATATCGACGACCAGATCACGAATGACTGGAAGACCCGGCAGCGGGCGCAGAACCAACTTGTTGTTCTTGACCACGTCGGAAACCGGCGTAATGCAAGCCAAGCCATTCTTGCCGTTCATATTCATACCATCAGAGCCGCATACACCTTCACGGCACGAACGGCGATAACTCATTGAAGGATCTTTTTCCTTCACGAGGTTCAGCACGTCCAGAACCATAAGGTCTTTGCCTGCAGGGATCTCGACTTCAACGTCCTGCATGTAAGGGGCGTTATCAGCTTCTGGATTGTAGCGATACAGACTTACCAACATATTCAGAATCTCCCCTTAGTAGGTCCGGACTTTAGGCTCGAAGGTCGGAACAGTCTTCGGCGCAAAGTTCACGTCGCGCTTGCCCACACGTTTTTCGAGCGGGAAGTACATGGAGTGCTTCAGCCAGTTCTCGTCATCGCGCTCGGTAAAGTCGTTACGGGCGTGCGCTCCACGGCTTTCTTTACGCTCATGAGCCGAAATAGCGGTCGCCAAAGCAACCTCGTACAGGTTATCGAGCTCAAGCGCTTCAATACGCGCGGTGTTAAAGGCCTGACTGGTATCCGCCAGCTTGGTCTTACGCACACGCTCGCCAATCGCTTCGAGCTTCTTGAGACCCTCTTCCATGCTCTTGCCGTCACGGAATACACCGAAGTAGAGCTGCATGCAGTTCTGAAGATCCTTACGAACCGTTGCCACATCCTCGCCTTCGGAGGCACTGTTCAGACGGTCCAGACGCGCCATTGCACGCTTGATGTCTTCATCACTGGCACTGTCTACTTCAAAACCGCCACGAATCTGCTCTTCAATGTGCAAGCCAGCCGCACGACCGAACACAACCAGGTCGAGCAGCGAGTTACCGCCCAGACGGTTCGCACCGTGAACAGATACACAAGCAGCCTCACCACAAGCAAACAGACCCGGGATAGGCTGATCGTTGCCGTTTTCATCCTGAGACAGAGCCTGGCCGCCAACGTTAGTCGGGATACCACCCATCATGTAGTGACAGGTCGGAACAACGGGAACCGGCTCTTTAACCGGATCAACGTGAGCAAACGTACGCGACAGCTCACAAATGCCCGGCAGACGCAGATTCAGCGTTTCTTCACCCAGGTGATCCAGCTTCAGCAGTACGTGATCCTTTTCAGGGCCGCAACCACGCCCTTCCAGGATTTCCAGAACCATGGAGCGCGCAACAACGTCACGACCCGCCAGGTCTTTCGCGTTCGGAGCATAACGCTCCATGAAACGCTCACCTTCGGAGTTGATCAGATAACCGCCCTCACCCCGGCAACCCTCGGTTACCAACGTACCGGCACCGTAGATGCCAGTCGGGTGGAACTGCCACATTTCCATATCCTGAACCGGGAAGCCGGCACGCAGCGCCATACCAATACCGTCACCAGTATTGATCAGTGCGTTGGTGGTAGACGCATAAATACGACCAGCACCACCAGTGGCCAGAACGGTTGCCTTGGCTTTGATGTAGGCAACTTCGCCGGTTTCAATTTCGATGGCCACAACACCAACAACTTCGTTTTTGGAGTTTTTGACCAGATCTACGGCATACCACTCATTAAGGAAGCTGGTGCCACCTTTCAGGTTTGCCTGGTAAAGAGTGTGCAGGAGTGCGTGACCCGTACGGTCAGCTGCAGCACAAGTACGAGCCGCCTGAGTCGGGTTGTCAGGACCTTTGGACTGACCACCGAAAGGACGCTGATAAATACGACCTTGCTCAGTACGCGAGAACGGAAGCCCCATATGCTCAAGCTCAAAGACAGCCTGGGGGCCTACAGAACACATGTACTCGATCGCGTCTTGGTCACCGATGTAGTCAGAACCTTTAACGGTGTCGTACATGTGCCAGCGCCAGTCATCGTTGGGATCGGCACTTGCGATCGCACAGGTAATACCGCCTTGAGCGGAAACAGTGTGCGAACGGGTTGGAAATACTTTCGTGATACACGCGGTGTTAAGGCCAGACTCAGTCAGCTGGAGGGCGGCTCGCATACCAGCTCCACCACCACCGATAACAATCGCGTCGTAAGACATGGTTTTGATGTTAGCCATCGATTAAAGCCCCCAAAGGATCTGAATGCCCCACACGACATAAACAAACATCACAAGGATGCAAGCTGCCTGCAGCAAAAAGCGCGGAAGCGCCGACTGGATGTAGTCAGTAGACACCGTCCACAAACCAACCCACGCGTGACCGGCGATAGATAACAACGCCAGCAGGCTGAAAATCTTGAACCAACCCTGATTGAACAGCGCAGCCCAAGCCTGATAGTCAACGTCAGTCGTGATAAAGAAACCCAACAGGAACAACGTGTAAAGAGCCAGCACATAAGCTGAGGCACGCTGAATGATCCAATCCTGAATCCCGTTACGACCGATATTCGTTACACTGTTCATGCCCATACCCAGACTCCTGCCAGAATAATCAGAACAATGGAAACCACTAGCGTGATTTTCGCGGCAAGGCGACCGCTCTCAAGCTCTTCGCCGATACCAGCGTCCATCAACAGGTGCTTGATACCTGCAACGAGGTGGTACAGCAGAGCAGACAGGATGCCCCAGGTAATCAGCTTTGCCAGGAAGCTGTCCAGCAGTTCATTTACGCGATTAAAGCCATCTTCTCCGGACAGGGAGAGATCCAGGCCGTACATCAGAAAAGCAACACCCACAAAGATGATGATGCCGCTGATGCGATGCAGGATCGAAGTAATGGCTGGCAGCGGAAAATGGAACTTGCCGAGATCGAGATTTACTGGTCGTTTGCTATTCACAGCGCTCTCACACTCTCTTTTGGTTCCGCAAAACCGATATTCCGGCAGCGGATGGTTAGTATGTTGGGACCGGAGAATCGATACGAAACCGATAACCGATTGGTTCAGGAGGGCGGATGACAACCCGATAGCTTGCTATGCGATAGCCGACAAGCAGGCGCATCCCCGATTCCGGGCTACGGATTATAAGGAGACGCCTCGGTAATTACAAACCTGCAACAAGCCCGAAAGCCTTGCCAGCCGCACACCAGCTTCACCCATTCAGCTTATTGACAAAATAATCAAAAACAGAAAAGCACCGTAATCCGGCGCCTCGGAGCCCCATTTCGCTTTTGTAAATCCGTGTTTTCATCATCTATAGATTGACAAAAAAAGCTAACGCCCTATATTTTGCCGCCAGTTTTGCGATAATACGCGCCTTCTCGCGCATCTATAAATGCAAAGAGCTGTTAAAGCTAATTGAACAGGAGAGCACCATGACCGACAGGAAAGCCACGCTCTCGGTGGGAGATAAGTCCATTGAGCTTCCGGTTTATTCCGGCACCGTCGGCCCTGACGTTATTGACGTACGCGGGCTAGTCCAGGAAGGCGTTTTCACTTACGATCCAGGCTTTGTTTCTACCGCAGCCTGCGAATCCGCTATCACTTATATCGATGGCGCTAACGGCGTGCTGCTGCATCGGGGTTACCCGATCGACCAGCTGGCCGAACAATCTGACTTTCTCGAAGTGTGCTACCTCCTCCTGAACGGCGAACTGCCGAGCGAAGAAGAGAACAAGCGCTTTCACACCACCATTAAAAACCACACCATGCTGCACGATCAGATGCGCAATTTCTTCAACGGCTTCCGCCGTGACGCGCATCCGATGGCCATTATGTGCGGTGTTGTTGGCGCCCTGTCTGCGTTCTACCACGACCAGATGGATGTCGGCGATCCGAAGCAGCGCGAGATCACCGCTCACCGCCTGATCGCGAAAATGCCCACCATCGCCGCATGGTGCTACAAGTATTCTGTAGGTCAGCCGTTCATGTACCCGCGCAACGACATGTCCTACGCAGAAAACTTCCTGCAAATGATGTTCGGCACGCCGTGCGAAGAGTACAAACCAAACCCGGTGCTTGCGAACGCAATGGACAAGATTTTCATTCTGCACGCCGATCATGAGCAGAATGCCTCAACGTCCACCGTTCGTCTGGCAGGCTCCACCGGAGCCAACCCATACGCCTGTATCGCCTCCGGCATTGCAGCACTTTGGGGACCCGCTCACGGCGGCGCCAACGAAGCCGTACTGGATATGCTGGCCGAAATCGGCGACGAGTCCAACATTGAAAAATTCATCGCGAAAGCGAAAGACAAAGATGATCCATTCCGCCTGATGGGCTTCGGTCACCGGGTTTACAAGAACTTCGACCCGCGCGCCAAAGTTATGGCTCAAACTGCTCACGAAGTATTGAGCGAACTTGGCCTGGAAAACGATCCTCTGCTGAAAATCGCCCAGCGTCTCGAGAAAATCGCCCTGGAAGACGAATACTTCGTGAAGCGCCAGCTTTACCCGAACGTCGACTTCTACTCCGGCATCATTCTGAAAGCGATCGGTATCCCAACCTCTATGTTTACCGTTATTTTCGCAATGTCCCGGACTATTGGCTGGTTCTCACACTGGAACGAAATGGTCAGCGGTGCCAACCGTATTGGCCGTCCGCGCCAGCTTTACACCGGCTCGCCGAAGCGCGATTATCCAAGCAAGTAATTGCTCAGGGTACACCGGAAAACACACAAAGGCCGCTGATTTCAGCGGCCTTTGTGTTTGTGATCAAGAAGGAGATCAACAATGACAACAACCGCTGCATTTATTGGTTTAGGCGTAATGGGCTTCCCCATGGCAGGCCATCTGGCGAACGCAGGCATTTCAGTACGAGCATGGAACCGGTCGACAGGAAAAGCTGAACAGTGGGCCTCCGAGTATTCAGGAACAGCCTGCAACACAATCTCGGAAGCCGTTCAGAACGCCGATTTCATTATGACCTGCGTGGGTGCCGACAAAGATCTTCTGGCCGTATACGAAGGCCCTGAAGGCATTCTCGAAAACGCCCCGAAAGGCGCAATCCTGATAGATCACACAACCGCATCAGCCGGCATTGCCGAGCACCTTTTTACCGCCGCCTCCAAAGCCGGTCTCGGCTTTATTGATGCGCCGGTTTCGGGCGGCCAGCAAGGCGCCGAAAACGGACAACTCACCGTTATGTGCGGCGGCGATCAGGCCGATTATGAAAAAGCGGCGCCGATCATGGAACACTACGCCCGGGCACTGAATCTGATGGGCCCTGCTGGCAGTGGTCAGAAAACAAAAATGGTTAACCAGATTGCCATTGCAGGCTTGATTCAGGGGCTTTCGGAAGCACTCCACTTCGCCGAACAAGCCGACCTGGATATTCAAAAAGTCGTGGAGGTAATTTCTAAAGGCGCAGCCCAATCCTGGCAGATGGAGAACCGCTCTGCGACCATGGCCGACGGTAAGTTCGACTACGGTTTTGCAGTGGACTGGATGCGCAAGGACCTGGGGATCTGCTTGCAGGAGGCCAATCGAAATGGTGCGTCTTTGCCGGTCACAGCGTTAGTGGACCAATTCTACGGAGATGTGCAAAAGATGGGCGGAAATCGCTGGGATACGTCTTCGCTTATACAGCGGCTTCGCAAGACGTAACCCAAACCGCTATTTCCGGAACACGCTACGGGCAGCGCCTCTTCCTTTGGCGCTCCCGTAGAGCTCGACACCAGGCGTTACTTTTTCTTCTTGTCCCTTGGCACCCAGCGGCCGTTTTCATACCAGGCAGACCAGCCCGTCGCTTTGCCGTCTTTTTCCGACATAACGTATTGCTCTTTGGTTTTCCGACTGTAACGAATAACGGTTGGATTGCCTTCAGGGTCTTTCTCCGGCGCATCCATCAGATAGTCGTGCTTCGGATCAATTTCCTTCCGGTGCGGCTTGATTTCCATAACCAATGGCGGACGAGTCTCCCGGTTTTTCGGGAACTTGCTTGCAGCCAGGAAGAGACCTGAGGCCCCATCACGCAGGACATAGGTATCGTCAACCTTCTGACACTGCAACTCCGGCATCGGCACCGGATCCATCTTGGGTGGCGCAGGCTCTCCGTTCTTCAACAACTTACGCGTGTTCTTGCAGTCATCGCTCGTGCAACCAAAGTACTTACCAAAGCGCCCGGTCTTGAGCTGCATTTCCGATCCGCACTTGTCGCATTCAAGCGTTGGGCCGTCATAACCCTTGATCCGGAAGGTACCCTGCTCCACTTCATAGCCGGAACAGTCAGGGTTGTTGCCACACACATGCAGCTTACGGGCTTCATCCACCAGATAGCTATCCATGGCTGTGCCACATTTTTCACAACGACGCTTCATGCGCAGAAGCCGGGTTTCGCCTTCACCTTCTACGTCTTCGTCAGCGCTCACAACCTCATCGCCAGAGACAAGATTGATCGTGGTCTTGCAGCGCTCCTTTGGCGGCAGAGCATAGCCCGAGCACCCAAGAAAAACCCCGGTACTCGCGACACGGATCTGCATATTGCGACCACAACTGGGGCACGGTATATCGGTTTCGGTCGGCGTATTCGCGCGCATACCGCCATCTGCCTGGCTGGCGCTATCAAGCTGCTTGCGGAACTTGGCGTAGAAATCATTCAACACCTTCTTCCAGTTCACATCGCCACCGGCAATGTGGTCAAGCTCGTCTTCAAGGCGCGCGGTGAAGTCATAGTCCATCAGGTTCGGGAAGGACTCTGCCAACCGCTCAGTGACGATCTCGCCCATTTTCTCGGCGTAGAAACGGCGATTCTGCAAGCGCACGTAACCACGATCCTGGATGGTGGAAATGATCGATGCGTAAGTAGACGGCCGTCCGATTCCCTGTTTCTCCAGCTCTTTAACCAGGCTCGCTTCCGTATAGCGCGGAGACGGTTTGGTGAAGTGCTGCGTGGGGTCCAGCTTATTCAGATCGAGGGCTTCATTCACCTTGATGTCCGGCAGCGCCACGTCTTCGTCTTTCTTGGACGATTGCGGTGCGGCTTTCAAGAAGCCGTCAAACTTAACGATGCGCCCACGGGTGCGTAGCTCATAGTCGCCATTCGCCACCACAATCGATGTGCTCAGAAATTCTGCGTCGGCCATCTGACAAGCAATGAACTGACGCCAGATAAGGTCATAGAGCTTCTCAGCATCTTTCTCAAGGCCGGAAATATCAGAAGGCCTGCGGGTCACATCGGAAGGCCGAATAGCCTCGTGCGCCTCCTGAGCGCCCTCTTTACTGCCATATAAGCGCGGGGAGTCTGGCAAATAGCGATCACCAAACTGCTTTTGAACAAACGCTCGACAGCTCTCAACCGCATCTTTGCTGAGGTTGGTAGAGTCGGTACGCATATAGGTGATGTAACCCGCCTCGTACAAGCGTTGCGCCAACATCATGGTCTTCTTGACACTGAAGCCCATCCGGTTACTGGCCGTTTGCTGCAAGGTCGAGGTAATGAACGGAGCCGACGGTTTTGAACGGGTTGGCTTATCTTCCCGCTTGGCTACCTTGAAGCTGCCGTCTTTGAGGCGAGCCACGTGCTCGTTGCTCTGAACCTCGTTGGCCGGACGGTACGGCTTTCCGTCATACCGGGTCACTTCAAAGCGCACCGGCTGCTTGGCACTATTCGGGCTCAGCTCCGCGTGCAGCTGCCAGAACTCTTCCGGAACAAATTTACGTATCTCGCGCTCGCGTTCGACAATCAGGCGCACCGCAACAGACTGTACGCGCCCTGCCGACAAACCTCGGGCAATCTTGCTCCACAACAGCGGCGAAACCATGTAGCCCACAACCCGATCCAGAAAACGGCGCGCTTGCTGCGCGTTTACGCGATCCGTATCGAGATTACCCGGGTCCTCAAACGCTTCCTGAATGGCGCGTTTCGTGATTTCGTTAAACACCACCCGGCGGTACTTATCCGGCTCGCCACCAATGGTTTCCTGGAGATGCCAGGCAATGGCCTCCCCCTCTCTATCCAAATCGGTTGCGAGATAAATATGGTCTGCGTTTTTGGCTAAACGCTTCAGCTCACTGACCACTTTCTCTTTGCCCGGCAGGATTTCGTATCGCGCACTCCAGTCACGATCAGGATCAACACCCATGCGTGCAACCAATTGCTCTCTGGCTTTACGCTTTTTGTGTTCGGCCTTTTCCTCGGGACTCAACTTACGTGTCGCAGCCGCCTGCTTAGCCCGTTCTTTCGGGTCAGACTGACTACCACTGCCACTGACAGGCAGGTCACGAATGTGGCCAACACTCGACTTAACAATGAAGTCCGAGCCCAGATACTTGTTGATGGTCTTCGCTTTCGCTGGAGACTCGACAATAACGAGACTTTTACCCATATCGGAGATCTATATCCTTGGCGGCGAATCGGTTAATAACTAAACAAACCGCAAACTCGCATAAAAATCAGGCAACTGGAAACGTAAGGGTTGCCATTATGTATAGGCACACTGTTTTACAGGGTCAAGAATAGCAAGACAACCCATTCTTTGGCCTGAGACAGTCTTTTTCTGATTTTTGGCACCAAACAAGAGCACCACAAACAGGAAGGCCCGGCATAAGCCGGGCCTCCTGAGCAAGCGTTACTGATCTTGATTACTCGATCAGAGACGCTCCCAGACCGTCGCAATGCCCTGGCCCAAACCGATACACATGGTGGAAACACCAAGCTTACCGCCTTTGGCCTGCATAACGTTCAGCAGGGTAGTAGAGATACGGGCACCAGAGCAGCCCAGCGGATGCCCAAGAGCAATCGCGCCGCCGTTCAGGTTAACCTTCTCTTCCATTACACCCAGAAGCTTCAGGTCTTTCAGCACTGGCAGAGACTGACCAGCAAACGCTTCGTTCAGCTCCCAGAAGTCGATATCTTCGACTTTCAGGCCTGCACGCTTCAGCGCCTTCTTGGTCGCCGGAACCGGGCCGTAACCCATGATCGCGGGATCACAACCGGCTACTGCCATGCTGCGGATCTTCGCAATTGGCTCCAGACCAAGCGCTTCAGCACGCTCTGCAGACATCAGCACCATGGCAGCGGCACCGTCAGTCAACTGTGAAGAAGTACCTGCAGTCACGGTACCGTTCTTCGGATCAAAAGCCGGCTTCAGCTGGCCCAAGGATTCCGCAGTGGTTTCCGGACGAATGGTTTCGTCTTCTTCGATCAGCTTCACAAAGCCGTTCTCGTCGTGACCTTGAACAGGAACGATTTCGTTCTTGAAGCGGCCTTCAACGGTGGCTTCGTGAGCCAAGCGGTGAGAGCGCGCACCAAATTCGTCCTGCTGCTCACGGGTGATACCGTGCATTTTAGCCAGCATTTCTGCGGTCAGGCCCATCATGTTGGACGCTTTCGCAGAGTACTTGGATGCAGCCGGGTTGTGGTCGAAGCCAGCAGTCATAGGTACGTGACCCATGTGCTCAACACCACCAACCATGAATACATCACCGTTACCGGTCATGATGGCCTGGGCTGCAGTGTGGATAGCGCTCATCGCGGAACCACACAGACGGTTTACGGTTTGTGCTGCAGACTCGTGCGGGATACGGGTCAGCAGAGAAATCTGCCGAGCCACGTTAAAGCCCTGCTCTTTAGTCTGGTTTACACAGCCCCAGATCACATCTTCAACTTCTTTCGGGTCGAGCTTCGGGTTGCGCTCGAACAGTGCGTCGATCAGCGTAGCCGACAGGGTTTCCGCACGTACGTTACGGAAGCAACCGTTTTTGGCACGACCCATCGGAGTCCGTACGCAATCGACGACGACAACGTCTCTCGGATTAAGGCTCATTGATCTTTCTCCGTTCGGAAATCTCTTTCAGGGTTAGCCAAAGAATTTTTCGCCAGTCTTGGCCATTTCACGCAGTTTCTCGGTCGGGTGATACAAAGGACCCAGATCTGCAAACTTGTCTGCCAGTTCAACGAACTTGTCTACACCCATATCATCGATGTAGCGCAGCGCACCGCCACGGAACGGCGGGAAGCCGATACCGAAGATGAGGCCCATATCCGCGTCAGCCGGATCTTCTACGATGCCGTCTTCCAGGCAGCGTACAGTTTCCAGACACAGTGGGATCATCATACGAGCGATGATGTCTTCGTCGCTGAATTCGTTCTTGGCTTGTACTACTGGCTCAAGCAGTTTGTAGGTTTCTTCGTCTACAACCTTCTTTTGCTTGCCCTTGCGGTCCAGCTCGTACTTGTAGAAACCAACATCGTTCTTCTGACCGTAACGGTTGTTTTCAAACATTACGTCAATAGCGGTGGTTTCTGCGTGCTTCATACGATCCGGGAAGCCGTCGGCCATCACTTCACCAGCGTGCTTGCCGGTATCCATGCCAACAACGTCCAGCAGGTACGCAGGACCCATCGGCCAACCGAACTTTTCCATAACCTTGTCGACTTTCTGGAAGTCGGCGCCGTCACGGACCAGACCTACGAAGCCACCAAAGTACGGGAACAGTACACGGTTAACCAGGAAGCCCGGGCAATCGTTAACAACGATCGGAGTCTTGCCCATGGCCTTGGCGTAAGCAACCGTGGTCGCGATAGCGCGGTCACTGGTCTTCTCGCCACGGATAACCTCAACCAGCGGCATCATGTGTACCGGGTTGAAGAAGTGCATGCCACAGAAGTTTTCCGGACGCTTCAGGTTTTTAGCCAGAAGGTTAATAGAAATTGTGGACGTGTTAGAAGTCAGGATAGCGTCTTCGCGAACCGCATCTTCGGTTTCACGCAACACCGCATCTTTAACTTTCGGGTTTTCAACTACCGCTTCAACAACCAGATCTACGTTCTTGAAATCACCGTAGTTCAGGGTTGGCGTGATGCTGTTCAGAACGTCGGCCATCTTGCCAGCGTCCATACGACCCTTATCAACACGCTTGGACAGAAGCTTCTTGGCTTCTTTCAGGCCCAGCGCGATGCCGTCCTGGTTGATGTCCTTCATGATGATTGGCGTGCCTTTCAGTGCAGACTGGTAAGCAACACCACCACCCATGATGCCGGCACCCAATACAGCGGCCAGATTGACATCAGAAGCTTCTTTTTCCCACGCGCTGGCTTTCTTCTTCAGCGCCTGGTCGTTCAGGAACAGTCCAACCAAGCAAGCAGCAACGTTGGTCTTGGCCATCTTGGCGAAGCCTTTCGCTTCCACTTCAAGAGCCTTGTCGCGAGTCATGCCAGCATGCTTCTGCATGGTCTTGATCGCTTCAACCGGTGCCGGGTAGTTCTTACCCGCTTTACCCGCTACGAACGCTTTGGAGATTTCAAACGCCATCATGCTTTCCATGGCGTTCAGCTTGATCTTGCCCTTTTTCTCTTCACGACGCGCCTGGTTGTCCAGTTTGCCTTCGTTGCACTGCTCGATAATCGCAACAGCAGCAGCAACCAGCTGATCCGGAGCAACGACAGCGTCAACAGCGCCAATTTTAAGAGCGGCGTCAGCACGATTCTCAGTACCACCAGCGATCCACTCAACCGCGTTATCTACACCAACAAGACGAGACAATCGTACGGTGCCACCAAAGCCCGGGAAGATACCCAGCTTGGTTTCCGGCAGTCCTACCTTGGCCTTTGGCGCCATTACACGGTAGTCCGTAGCCAGACACATTTCGAAACCGCCACCCAGTGCGATACCGTTGATAGCGGTAACCGTCGGGAACGGCAGGTCTTCGATGGCGTTGAATACTTCGTTCGCCTTCAAGTTATTGGCGACAAGCTCTTCCTCAGAACCCGCGAACAGCTCGGTAAACTCGGTGATGTCTGCACCAACGATAAAGCTGTCTTTCGAGCTGGTTACAACCAAGCCCTTCAGGTTGTTCTGGGATTTGAGTGCTTCAGCTGCGGCGCCTAGCTCTTCGATAGTGAGACGGTTGAACTTATTGACTGACTCGCCTTGCAAGTCAAAGTCCAACTGAGCGATCCCACCGTCGATCTCTTTAACCGTGATGGCTTTACCTTCGTAAATCATCAACTGATCTCCAGTCTGTGTTTGGAACTGCTGACAACCAGCGGACGCGATGCGACTCACCGGCTGTTTGTGCAGCGAGATTTCGGTCACTGCCCGATCTTTCCGATCCAAAAATTCATACACTTGTTTGAATCGTGAGGGCACACGATGAAAAAAAATGGAGCGTTTGTCAATTTGTTTCTTTCTGAAGCCGCTTTAACTTGAGCGGAACTAGCTCACGGAACCCTCCGCAAACGCCGGAAACTACTTGATAAGCCGGTGGAGTTACTTTAACTTCGCTGAACGATAATAGTCCAAAATAATAAAACCGCATTACGGAGACTTATTCCGATGACCGCCAGTCGTACGCGCTTTACCTCGATTATCTCGGCAATTTTTTTCCTTTCATTGGCAGCGTTTGGCGCTCGAGCCCAGGAAACAGGCGGCGAATTTCTGGCCGACCTGCATGACTTTCGCATTAATAATTATTTTGCCGTGGACGCCTTCTACAGCTTTAGCGCGACCGGCGACACCGAAACCCTAAACCGAATTGTTGTGGCCATCAACAAAGCAAATGATGCCATGAACTCAGTTATTGCCAGCACCAGCGGTGTGCTGTCCACGGAACAAATCGAGGGGCTTAACCAGTGGTTCGACAAGTTCAAAGATCTCATGCGCAACAACATCAATGAGGTACGTGATCGTGGCTACCCCGACCTCCGCCTGATGGCCGATATGGCAGACACAGCCCTGACAATGAACGCAACGGCAACCGAGCTGTACAGCGTTGCCCAAGAGAATAGCGGCGCGAAGGCCGATGATCGTATAGAATCCGCCCGGTCCGCATCCGTTCTTATGGCTCAGATGATGGCCCGTTACGCCGCTCGCACCCACTCATCGGTATCCCAGACCTTCCAAGGTGCGACCAGCGAAATCCCGCTGGACGAACAAGCCGAAACCTTCGACCAATACCTGAAAAACGTGAGCTCGGGCTCGCCCACTGGCGAACTGAAAGCGACCCTTAGCGATATTTCGTCAAAATGGCAGTTTATCCGCAGGTCATACGTCAATTACAACGACAACAACGTGTCGTTTATTATTGATCGTTACTCCAAAGGCATCATCAACGGCTTGGCTTCCGCCATTGAACTGATGGGCAGCAACAGCTGAGTCGAATTCTAGCAGGGCAGCCCATCGGCCTGCCCTTGCCCTACCCCTCTTCCATCCAACGATCAACGGTACTATGCTTGATTCATGCCTTATCAATCACGAAGGAGTGAACGCATGCCGACGTACAAACAAATGCTGGTGGCGATCGATTTAACGGAAGAAGCCCCGCAAGTGTTGGACAAAGCAAAAGCCATTTCTGAAGCGCACGGCGCCAAGCTGATCCTTGCACACGTAGTAGAGCCGGTTGGTTATGCCTATGGCGGAGATATTCCGATGGACCTGTCGGAGCTGCAGGACCAGCTGGATAAGGCAGCGCGAGAACAGCTTGGAAAATACGGCGAGCAGTACGGGATCAGTAAGGAAGATCAAATTGTGACGGTTGGCCGGCCGGAATCTGAAATTCATCGATTGGTGGCCGAACACGATATCGACCTGACCATTGTCGGCAGCCATGGCCGAAAAGGTATTCAGCTGCTGCTTGGCTCAACGGCAAATGGGGTATTGCACGGAACCGAGTGCGATGTAATGGCGATCAGAATTCGCTAAGCCGTCGAAAAGGGGGCAACCTGCCCCCTTTAGTTCATTGGCCAGCTTGCTCTTCCAGCTCCATCCAGCGCTCAATGACACCCTCCAGCTCCGCTTCAGCCGAACTTAAGGCATCCAACGTAGCCGCGACCTCGTCGGGCGCCCCCGAGTAGAAATCCGGCCCGGAGATCTCTTCCTGCAAATTAGCCACACGAGCCTCGAGCTGCTCAATTTTACCCGGCAACTGTTCGAGCTCAAGCTTGAGTTTATAACTAAGCTTGACGGCCTTAGGCTTCGCCGGCTGTTTGGCAGGCGCTTCCTCAGACTTATCGACTGCGGCCGCTTCTTTGCCGCGCTTATCTTGCTTGTCGGGACGGTTACCAGTAGCTTCAGACGGGAAAACTCCCCCTTGTCGTCGCCAGTCGCTGTACCCACCTACATACTCCCGCGCTGTTCCAGTGCCATCCAGAAAGATCACGTCGGTGACGACGTTGTCGAGGAATTCCCGGTCGTGACTGATGACAAGCACCGTTCCCTTGAACTCCGACACCTGCTCTTCGAGCAACTCTAGCGTCTCTACGTCCAGATCGTTGGTGGGCTCATCCAGAACCAGAATATTGGCCGGCTTACTGAACAGTTTCGCCAACAACAACCGCGCCCTTTCGCCGCCGGAAAACACACTGACGGGTGAGCGTGCCCGCTCCGGCGTAAACAGAAACTCCTGCAGATAGCCAAGAACATGCTTACTCTGCCCATTAATTTCTATAAACTCCCGGCCTTCGGAGAGGTTATCCAGCGCATTCTTTTCTAGATCCAGCTCTCCACGAAGCTGATCAAAATACGCCACTTTCAGATTTGTACCCAACCGGATGCTACCCGAGCTTGGCGCCAACTCACCCAACAGCAACCTGACTAAGGTTGTTTTACCGGTGCCGTTTTCGCCGACCAGGCCAATCTTGTCACCCCGCAGAACCGTCAGCTCCAAATCCTTGATGACCGGAGACTGCCCGGGATAGGCAAAATCCGCATGCCTTGCTTCAGCGACCAACTTTCCTGAGCGCGCCGCTTCTTCAACCGCAAAGCTGGCAGTACCTCCACGCACCCGCCTCTGCCGGTGCTCTTCCCGCATGGCTTTCAAATGACGCACTCGCCCCATATTTCGGGTTCTTCGCGCCTTGATTCCCTGCCGAATCCAAGCCTCTTCCTGCTTTAATCTCTTGTCGAAAAGCGCGTTCTGCCGCTCTTCCTCTTCAAGCGCTTTTTCTTTCAGCTCAAGGTATTTGTCGTAAGTTGCAGAGAAACTGACAAGCTGCCCACGATCCAGCTCAACGACACGTGTTGCCATACGGCGTATGAACGCCCGGTCGTGACTGACGAACAGCATCGCCCCACGGAACTGGGAAAGCGCCTCTTCCAGCCAAGCGATAGCCGGCACATCAAGATGGTTGGTCGGCTCATCCAAAAGCAATACATCCGGCTCAACCACCAGAGCCTTGGCCAACAAAACCCGACGCTGCCAACCACCAGACAGGGTATTCAGGGCCCGATCCGGTTCCACACCGTACTGCGCCAGAATTGTGGTTACCTTCTGGTCAAGACGCCAACCGTCAAGCGTTTCCAATCGCTCCTGAACCGCCATCATTTTATTCAGGCTGGCCTCATCGGTTTGCTGAGACAAGTGGTGAAACTGAGCAAGCAGCTCACCGGTTTCAGGAAAAGCCGATGCCACCACTTCATAGGCTGTGCGCGAATCTTCCGATGGCAGGTTCTGCGGTAAAACCGACAGCGCAGCGCCCTCCTCCAGTCGGACCACGCCATTTTCTGGCGTAATTTCACCCTTAACAATTTTGAGCAGCGTCGATTTGCCCTCGCCATTGCGGCCAAGCAAACACACCCGCTCTCCCGGCTCGATATTCAAAGACGCACCGTCTAATAAAGGGTGCATACCAAATGACAGGGATATTTTATCCAGGGTTAACAAAGGCACTGTACTCAACACTCCTGCTCGATAATAGAAACGGAATCTCCGACCACAATTCTTCCACGCCCGTCGTGCACGGCGTTTTGACCAAAGATCACACCGTCCCCGGTTCTGCGATAACCAGACAGGGTCTTAAGCGGCTCGGTGCCTGGATCTTTCACGCCCGTATCCGGATTAACGGTTGTCAGAACACAACGGGAACACGGCTTAACCACTCGCAAGCCTACGTCACCGACATGTAGTACACGCCAGTTGTCTTCAGCCCAAGGTTCGGCACCGGAAATGACAATATTAGGCCGGAAACGGCGCATATCGACGGGCTGTGTCAAACGGCCATTCAGCTCCGCTAAAGATGCCGAATTCGCAACAAGGAACGGGAAACCATCGGCGAAACCTACTCGGCGCTCATCCGCGACTCGCTCCGGATCCACTCTACGAAACGTAGTCTCCGGCATATAAACCAAGCGCAATGGCTCGCCGCAGAAACGGCTGAGCGCCTCATTGGCCATCTGCTGTGCTGCGCTGGCAAGAACCTGATCACGCCATACCGTGACTTGCTCTTGCTTATTGTCTGGCGTAAGCGCAAATTCGCCTTGCCCGGGGATTTGGATGTTCACGGCTTCACCGTCCAGAGCAACCCCGATTAATGCCAGGCGCGGCAAGCGCCTTTGGGTTGCGAATTTCCCGTTCGCATCAACGATCATCCAGCGACGATCCCCGGAAGGACCAAAGTCATCCAACGCCAGATGCGACACAGGAATACCGGCAAGCGATTTTACCGGGTATATAAACAGAGACTGTACGTTCATAGAGAACTCTTCGGGCACGCGATTACATCAATGAAGCAACAGAGTATAACCGAGGCAGGTAGCTAACGCAGAAAGGGATTAATAGGCCGGGAACAAATAGCAAAAAACCCGACACAAAGGTCGGGTTTTTCTGAATTCTGGAGCGGGAAACGAGATTCGAACTCGCGACCCCAACCTTGGCAAGGTTGTGCTCTACCAACTGAGCTATTCCCGCTTTTCGGCTGTGAGGCATTGCCTCTCAACGGCTGCGTATTCTACTGATCCCGGCCCGGCCGTCAACTGTTTTCTATAATTTTTTTCAAATTAAAAGGATCGGTCAAATAACAACCTATTGCCCATAGCGGGCGCCATTTTTTAGATAGGCTTCCTCGTCTTCGGTAGATATGCGCCCTAACGCCTTATTTCGATGCGGAAACCGCCCGAACCTCCGAACAACCTCACGATGATCTTCCGCAGACTCCACGAAGCTCTCAAGGAACTCACCCAACAACCCGCTTTCCAGCGCTGCAAGTTGACGGTAGCACTGTACCGACAGTTCCTGATCATCCTGCCGTTCCGAGTGTTGTAACGGCATATAAACGAACGCACGCATCACCGAAGGCAAAGCCACATCATAGCCTTTGTTCATTGCTGCTCTGCAACGTTCGCGCGCAAGGCGGTCATGCTCGAACGCCAACGAGGTGCCCCGGTAAATATTACGAGTAAACTGATCCAATAAAAGAATTTCAGCCAACGCACCGCCGGCCTCCGTGCGCCAGTTTTCTAACCCTTGCTCAGATGCGAAAACAACCAACGACATAAACCGCCGCCTTATTTCCCGATCAAACCCACGATCAGAGCGAAACCAGCGGTTTCGATGAAGCCTATCCGGAAGCCCCTGGGGATCCAACTCTCCAAACCAGAAATCCAAAAGCTCTTTCCAATCGAACATTACCCAACTCCCTGATACATTAACCTAATACTCGCAAATCTAATCGGAGATGTTATGACCAGTACGCACCATATCATTTTGCTTGCCCACGGCAGCAGCGACAAACGCTGGTGCGAAACCTTCGAGAAACTCGCAGAACCGACTCTTAACTCGATCGACAACGCCACGATTGCCTATATGGAACTCGCTGAGCCATCGATGGAAACGATCGTGGCCCAAGCAAAATCCCAGGGAGCCAAGGAGTTCACTGTCGTCCCTCTGTTTCTTGCTGCTGGCCGACATTTGCGCAAAGACGTACCCGCGATGATCGACGAGATCGAGAAGCAGCACAACGTTTCGATGCGCCTGGCAGACCCTATCGGCTACAACCCCCATCTCGGATTAGCCATCAGAGATGTGGTGCAGGAGGAACTGGCAAAGCCAGTCTGCTAATTACACCGACAATCAACACGAACCGGGAGGCCGTCATGCCTAAGAAAGTCCTTATAACCGGTGGTACCGGCTTCATCGGCCGGGAATTGTGCAAACAGTTGCTAAAAGCCGGCCACAACCTCACCGTATTGAGCCGACAAAAACCGGCAACCGTCAAAGCCATTTGCGGCAAGGTTGAGCCGGTCTCAGAGCTCAACCTTCTGAAATCGCACCCGGGATTCGATGTGGTGTTCAACCTGGCAGGGGAAGGCATTGCCGATAAGCGCTGGTCCGCCGAACGGAAAGCCACCTTATTAGACAGTCGAGTCGCTCTCACACTCACCCTGGTAGAGGTAATCAGGTCCTGGGACCAACCTCCGATGACGGTCATTTCAGGCTCAGCCGTCGGATTCTACGGTGATCAAGGCCCGCACCTTGTTACGGAAGACACCACACCGACTCCTGGGTTCACCCACCGACTCTGTGCAGAATGGGAAGACGCTGCACTGTCTCTGCAAACAGATTCCGTCAGAGTGTGCCTGTCACGCACAGGACTTGTCGTGGGCAAGGACGGCGGTTTTCTTGAGCGCATGACGCTCCCTTTCAAGCTAGGACTCGGAGGCAAACTTGGCAGCGGCACGCAATACATGCCGTGGGTGCATCGACAAGATGTCGTAGCCGGCCTGATCTGGATGATGGAGAACCATTTAGCCCAAGGGGCGTACAACATGGTAAGCCCCAACCCCGTCACCAACGCCGAGTTTACACGGACATTTGCAAAAGCGCTGAAACGACCGGCGTTACTCCCTGCCCCGGCACCTGCTTTGCGAATGATATTGGGCGAAATGTCAGAGCTGCTTTTGACCGGCCAGAAGGCGGTACCTGCGAGATTACAATCGGAAGGGTTCAAGTTCAGCTATCCCGCTTTAGAGAATGCGCTGAACAACAGTATAAAAAATAAAAATTTTTGAAAATAATCGTTGACAGCCTGCCGGTCGATACTTAATATACGCGCCATCTCGACGAGGCAAGTCAAGAAGTGTTGCGTCCCCTTCGTCTAGTGGCCTAGGACTCCGCCCTTTCACGGCGGCAACAGGGGTTCGAACCCCCTAGGGGACGCCAATTTTTCTTTACGATACGCCTACATGGCCCTGGCCATTCTTTCCTTTTTCCTTCTGGGTATGTCGCTCTTGATCTTTCACCACAAAGATCCCGACACCCACGAAAAAGCTGATCATTAAAAGAACAGTTGCAATTCCCGCGAAAACAACCACATCCATGAACATAAAAACCTCCACCACTGCTGCGTTAGCTTCTGTAAATTGATTAAGCTCAGGTTACGCGGTACCGAAAATTTTGTATTGATCTGCATCAAGTACAGATCGGTGTCAGGCTTGCCAGCCAAAGCTGAGAAGCACACCTCCTTTTTGCCTTTCCAAAGACGCAAATCCTAAGCATTTGAAAAAGACTGCTGCTATAGTCAGTTTTTAACTGTTTCGTTTACACATTTAAATTAGGATTGCCAAGGATGGCGACTCAGCTCGGTACCTCAAGCGGTGACCAAACGAACAACATGCCCGATATCTCCAGTCGTCTAAGGCGATTCCGACGAACTTCCCCCCTTTCATTCCGGCTTCTCAGCTGGATACTCATCTTTAGCTCGGCTTTGACTCTTCTGGCATCAGGTGTACAGATATACTCGGATTACCGCAAAGATCTGGCAGATATAGAAGACAGAATGGAAGTGATTGAATCCGGCTATGCTTCAAGCCTTACCCGAAGCTTGTGGGCACTGGACCAAAAACTGTTGCAAACTCAGATGGAAGGCATCTTAAGCTTACCTGATATTGCGCATTTACGCCTTCGCATCGAACCCGACTCAGAGTTGGTCATGGGTAAACTCCCCAATGATTCCAACACCCTCAGCCACAGCTTCGCCCTAAATCATCACGAAGGTGAACTGTTCAGGCTCGGGCATCTGACGGTCACGGCAAGCCTTGATCGCGTATATACCGATTTAAAAACCAAGATTGGCGCCACACTCATTACCCAGTTCCTGACGATCTTTGTGGTTTCGATTGTGATCCTGTCCATCTTTCGACATCTGGTTACCCGCCACTTAACGGCAATGGCAGAGTACACCCGGGATCTCTCACTCGATGACCTCAGCCGCCCTTTGCAACTGGACCGCCCGGAGCCCAAGAACCATCTCCGGGACGAGCTTGGCATGGTAACCGATGCGATCAACCAGATGCGCGAACGGCTTAATGAAGATATAGCACGCCGGGAACACGATGCAGCCGAGATTCTGAAATTCTCGGAAGCCATCGACCAAAGCCCCTCATCCGTTTTAATTTGCGATAAGCAATGGCGCATCGAATACGCCAACAAGAAATTCCTGCAACTTACCGGGCACCGACCTGAAGACATTAAAAACCAGCACCCTTCCCATTTAATTCGCCAAAGCATGGGGGAACGGGAAGCTGAACAACTTTGGCAATCAGTACGCCTTCAGGTGCAACGTGTTGGCGTATGGCAAGGCGAGGTCAATAGCTCCCGTTCTAAAGGCGAACGCTACTGGGAACAACTGGTGATCACCCCGATTAAAGGCACGAATGGGGAAACCACCGGCTACCTCATTCTCGGCGAAGACATCAGCATTCGAAAGCGCTATGAACAACAACTGCTCCGACAAGCGAATTACGATATTCTCACCGGGCTTCCAAACAGAATGCTTGCCCTCGACCGTCTGAAACTGGCCATAGCACAGGCCCGCAGAGACACCACCCAGGTTGGTGTCATGTTTCTTGACCTCGACAACTTCAAACACATTAACGACACCCTCGGTCATGACGCGGGTGATACCTTGCTGGTGGAAGCCGCCCGGCGGGTTTCTAGCTGCCTTCGGGGCACGAGCACCGTCGCAAGACTTGGGGGTGATGAGTTCCTGGTCATACTTCCCGGGCTGACCGATGTTAACGACGCACGCCAGGTTGCTCAGCGCATCTTGCAGACATTCTCGTCACCGTTTTTGCTCCATGCTCAGGAAGTCTTTGTAACGACCAGTATTGGCATTGCGGTCTTCCCCAACGACGCCGACACCAGTGGTTCGTTGCTCCAGCACGCAGACGCGGCTATGTACGAAGCCAAACATCAAGGGAAGAGTTCCTACGCACTCTTTACACCGGAGATGACAGAGGTTTCCCACGAACGCCTTCACATGGAATCCCACATGAGAAAGGCGTTAGAACTCAATGAGTTTCAACTTGTATTTCAACCGATTGTTGAAACGTCCTCTGGCAAGCTGGTGGCAGCCGAAGCGCTATTGCGTTGGAATAACCCCTCTCTCGGTACCGTCATGCCCGACCGCTTTATCCCCCTCGCCGAGGAAACCGGGCTGATCATCCCCATTGGTGAATGGGTGATCCAGGAGGCTTGTAAGGCCGCACAGTGCTGGCAAGCCCTTGCGGGATACGACATAGGGATTGCCATTAATGTGTCACCCAGACAGTTCCGAGACCCCGGGTTCACAGACGTTGTACTCCAGGCGCTGGCCGACAGCCATCTCAAACCCGAGTTACTTGAACTTGAAATTACCGAGCGGCTGATTCTGGATAACACGATCGAAACCGCCGACATTCTACGGCAGCTGGATACTGCCGGCGTCCGACTCTCTGTTGACGATTTCGGTACGGGTTACTCGGCATTGAGCTATCTCAAGACGTATCCCTTTGATACGCTTAAAATTGACAAGTCGTTCATTCAAGACGTGCTTACCGATACCGACGACTCGGCATTGGTCCGGGCCATCATCAACATGGCACATAGCTTAGGCTTAACCGTCATCGCTGAAGGTGTCGAAGAGGAAGCACAAACGCATTTTTTGAAATTGGAACATTGCGATTATTCCCAAGGCTACTTCTATAGCCACCCCCTGCCAGAGCAGGAATTTATTCACTGGCTCGAGAACAATCACCGAGCTCATATCTAAGCACCAAAACGGCATTACCCATGGAAGATTCGATATTGGTTGTAAACAGTGGCAGCTCCTCTGTGAAGCTGGCGCTTTTCGATAAACACCACCAAAAAAAAGCATCCGCGCTGGCCGAAAAACTGAACAAAACAGATGCCACCGCCCAAATAACCGGCAGCCCTGAGCCGATAGCGCTTCCCGAGAACGCCAATCACCAACAGGCCCTGCAGGTACTCATCGAAACCTTTACCCAGAAAGAGCTTCTTCAAGGCCAACCGCTTGCGATCGGCCACAGAGTGGTTCACGGCGGCGAGACCTTTCGCGAAGCCGCGCTGATCGACATCGACACCATCGCCGCCATCAAAAAGGTTTCGGGCCTTGCCCCGCTCCACAATCCGGTGAATCTGGTTGGAATAGAGGCCATGCAGGTGCTGTTCCCTTCTGTGCCACAGGTAGCTGTGTTTGACACGGCTTATCACCAATCGTTACCTGAAAGAGCATACCGATATGCGCTACCCAAACACTGCTACGAAGATTGGGGCGTGCGCCGCTATGGATTCCATGGCACAAGCCATTACTTTATGGTTCAGGAAGCAGCCCGACTGCT
>Ga0098062_1000200_pt1 | contig 34695 bp, 32 predicted proteins | sample 23_taG_FD_81592 | JGI IMG/M metagenome (GOLD analysis project Ga0098062, IMG submission 81592) | Marine viral communities from Cariaco Basin, Caribbean Sea - 23_WHOI_OMZ | ecosystem: Environmental > Aquatic > Marine > Oceanic | place: Caribbean Sea: Cariaco Basin | collected 2014-11-11 | reverse complement strand
TATTCAGGATGAAGACGATCTCGCCGGCCATCAGCACCGGGACCGGTCCAGCCGGTTGGATGCGGATCTGGATATGAACCTGAAAGACGGCAACTACGATCGCGCTCAGGCGATCCTCAAAGAGGCTCTCAAGAAAGACCGGAATGACCCACGTCGGCTGGGGCAACTGCACCAACTGCTCACCGCTCGCAACGATGTCTCCGAGTTGTACCGGTATCATCCGCGGTTGATGACCTGGCTCGCCGACCGCAACGACGGTGACGGGCTGAACGAGTTGATCAGAACGCTGCAATCACTGGAGCCGAACTTTCAGGTAGACGATGCCGATCTGGCGTTGGCCTGCGCGACGGCTTTGTACCACCGGCAGCATTTCAAGCCTGCGCTTCGGCTACTGCAAGACTTCCACAAACGGTTTCCGGACAGCGAGCAACTGGCACCGGCTTACCTGTTGGCGGCACAAGTGCTGGCGAACGGCCTGCAACAATGGGAAAAAGCGAGTGCGTTTGTTACCTATGTTCAGAAGCGGTGTCACGGACACCCTACCCACCAGCACATTGAAGTCTGGTTAGATCAAGTAAACAACAGGGAGCCGCTGAAGGGCCCGAAAGCCAGTTTCCAAATCGCTGAATAAGCCTGCAGAAGAGGGGCCTAATGCTTATTAGCTCAGGCCCTGCAGCAGTTGCCGGTAATGTCGGGCTTTCGGCTCCATTTGCAACTTATCAAACTCGCTCACCAACAGTTGGCAGGCCTCGTACACCATTTCAGGCTCCGCCCGCGTGCGCATCCGTTCGAACGCCTTCTCGGCCGCTTTCAGGTCATTGTTCTTCAGGCTGGCAAACAGTACCCGGTTGTGGTCTTCGCCGGCCAACGGGTGATGGACTTCGCCCTTGCTGAGATATTCCTGCCAAACCGACACCAGCTGTTCAGGTTGGCGCCGAGTCAGCGCATCCGCCATCAACTCGGTGGTTCGCTCCCGATACGCTGGAAGATCGGGCCGAAGTTTGGCGAGCTGATACAGGTGTTCGAGCAAGACCGGGCGCTCAGGATAATGCTCTCTAAGCGCCTCAAACTGACGTCTGGCCTGTTCAAATTCCATCCGGCCAAGGCTGGCCATGGCCTGCGCGTAGCCAGCGGTAAAACGGGCATCCTGCTCATCGGGCTCTGGCTCGTAGAATTCTTCTTTCACCTGCAGCCAGCTTTTGCCCAACAGCCAGACCAAACCGGCGCCAGCAACCAACCCGCCCGCGTGGGCCATGTAGGCAACACCGGTAGCACCGGCAAACCAGTAATCGTAAATTTCCTTACCGAGCCAAACCGGCAACATGGCAATGGCCGGTGCCCGGAAGTAGTTGAAATAAACGCCTAGGAAGTAGAAAAAGCGAATTTTTTGCAGGCCGTAAATGGCCACGTACATGCCCATCAAACCAGAAATGGAACCCGATGCACCGACCAACGGTATCTGGCTGTCTGAAGAAAACGCGGTAAACACCAAGCCCGACAGCGCACCACACACCAGATACGCCACCAGAAACCGACCCGGCCCCAAGGCTCGCTCTACCGTGAAACCGAGTAAAAACAGGAATAACAAATTACCAATGATGTGGCCCCAGCCACCGTGCAGAAACTGGTAGCTGATGAGGGTATAAAGCGACAGTTCAGCCGGCACCAAACCCAGCTGAAACGCGCTCATCTGGCTAATCCATTGTTCTTCTATCGCCGTGCGCTGCTCTACCCATAACCGGCGTTCGGTGGGCGCCCAGATGATGCCGGTATTGTCTTGCAGATATTGGTAATACTCCCGGTCCATCAGCAAGGTGACGGCTTGCCAAAGCTTATTGTCTTGCTCCCGGAGTTGTTGAAAATCCTGTAACTCCAGCACGCTTTGCTGATCACCCTCAAAGCGGATCTGCCGCTGCAGGTAATCTTCGTAAGCTGGCGCTTCCAGTTCTAACAAACCGCTGTTGATGTACTGTTCGAGTGCGTGTTCCAGCTTCTGGTCGTCGCCGCCCTGATAGAAAAGAAACACCAGCAGGCAGGCCATGATCAGACTCAGCGTTACCCAAGGCGGGCGTTTCCAATTAACGGTATTCTCGGCGGGGATAATCAACATAGGCGGTCACTATTCATCACAATCGGTCCTTGATAGGCTGCTTTTTACCACAGCGGTGCCTTATTTTCGCGGTGTAATGTCATCAGGCGGTCATACAAGCGCTCTTCAATGGGTAACCGTACCCGCGGATCTTGTATCGACTATTCGCCAATTGCTGTTATTGCTCTATAACTAAATAGTACCTGAGCAATAACAAAAAGAACCTGACTTTGATTGCAAGGATACTGCAGATGACGACTCTCGTTTTAGATAACCCTGAAATGCTGGCCCAAGCCGCGCTGATGTCCGGATTGAATGCAGCCCAGCAGTGTCAGGAGGCAGGTCGCCCGCACCGCACTCGCTTTCATTACGGTTTCAACAAGCACACGCTGGATGAGGCAGATAGCGAGATTCTCAAACAGCATGCGGCCTATCTGAAGCGGAACCCGGGCACACGGGTAAAAATTCACGGTCACTCCGACAACTTCGGCTCTGGCGACTACAACCAGTTTCTGGCGCGCCTGAGAGCCCACTCAGTGGCAAGATTATTAACACGGGAAGGGGTTTCGCCATCGGCTATGATCATGGCGACCTGGGGCGCTGATCGGCCACTGGCGCGGCCAGAAGATCACGCGGCCAATCGCAGGGTTGAACTGGAATACCTGTCGATGGACATCGCACAGGCGCTTTAACGCTTACTTTCGAACCTGAAAGATACAAAAACGGGGCCTGACAAAGGCCCCGTTTTTGTTTGACCGGTGTTCGGTATTAACCGTATACCGTGCCCACGTTCCACAGCAGTAAAACCGCGGCGACCAGAATCGACAACCAGGTCAGTACCATTCCGAACAATCGGGCCATGTGGGTTTTGCCCTTACCTTTGATCATGCCGAACGCATGCAGGATTCGCCCAACCACCAGCGCCATGCCGGTCCAGTAGATCAATGTTGATGACACGCCATTGAGTTCAGCGATGGCCAGCATAATCAAGCCAACCGGCGCGTACTCCACCAGATTGGCGTGAGCCCTCACGGTGGCCTGGAATACCGGGTCGTCGTTTACCCCCATGCCAATCTGATACTTCAGGCGGAATCTGACCGCCAGCACGGACAGAACCAACAACAAAATGCCTAAGACTGCAGCGAAGACAGCCGTAACAGGTATGATCATGTCAGCCCTGCTTTATCTTGTTTACAACCGCAAGTAGCAGCACCGCACCCGCCGTTGCTGTGACCAGCTCGCCAACCATGCTTTTTACCGCAAGTCCGAGCAGACCAAATACCACTCCGCCAATAACCGACCCCACAATACCGATACCAATATTGGCCAGCACGCCAAAACCTTTGCCTTTCATAATCAGGCCGGCTAACCAGCCAGCAAGACCACCAATAATCAGAAACCAGATCAGACTCATCTATCGGTTCTCCTGTCGTTTAGTCGTTCAACCGTATGTGCCAAAGACTGCCCTGTTTGTTAAGGCTGTTCAAGCAGTTCCGGGTGTACCTGACAGCTCATTTACTGCCTCAGCCATTTGCTTGTGACAACGGTCCATCAACTCTGTGACATCAGCGCTAGTCAAACCTGCCGTTTCGATCGGTGGAAGGATGCGTACCGGCACGGATCCGCGGCGGCCAAGTAACCCTTCGGTTTTGCCGTGGTAGTTGGCCACACACACCATGGTAATTGGCGCGCCCGCAGCAATGGCCATGTGAAACGCGCCTTTTTTGAAGCGTCCAAGCCCCTGGCCCCGGCTGCGGGTGCCTTCGGCAAACACCCAGATACTCTTGCGGTCTTTGTTAATGGCATCGCTGGTGGCCTTCATGATGGCCACCGCTTTATGAGATTGGCGTCGGTTAAGAATGATGTTATCCCCTAACCAGAACACCTGACCAAAGAAAGGAATCCACAATAGCGCTGATTTACCCACGGCAACGGTTCGCGGCGGCAACAAATCGCCCACCACCATCAAATCGTCGTTTTCCTGATGGTTCGCCACAATGACGGTGGGCCGGTCTTGCGGCATGTTCTCGGCACCGTACAAAGGGCGCTCCATACCCAGTACCCGCCGACAAAAGCGGGCAATGAATCCCGCCAATAAGCGGTTATTGTCCGGGTTAAAAGGCCGTGCCAGATACAACATCAATGACAACAAACAGAGAACGGCAACCGACAACCAAGCCAGTAATTTTCGTACGACACCCATACTGTGTTTCCGGATCTTAAAATTTTTGGCGCACAAGTGTACGCCAATTTATAAAATCGCAACAGCATTGTTTGGCCCCTTCTGCGTGGTGGGGCGCGCCTTTACAACATAGCGCAAAGGCCCTCTGGCATCCAAGGTATCAAAGGGGTAGCAGGTAATCAGAAGCACCGAATCCTGCGGGAGCTGGTGGGTATCTATCGCCTCCGTACGACTGTCTACTATGGCCACATCGGTCACCTCATATTCCTGCCAGCGCCGGCTCTGGTCTTGCACGCGTAGCTGATTACCCGGCTGCACGTTCTGCAGGTGACGGAAATGGGTATCCCGGTGGCCCGCCAGAATAAGCGGGCCATGCTCACCGCCAAATACCCGGCCGGGGCCGAAGGCCAGGCTTTCACCGTGGCCGCCCTCCAGCACGATCATGGAAACCCCGAATTCTGGTAGTTCAAGCCTGGCCACGGGCCAGGTATCAGCCCAGGGCCAGGGCCGCTGCTCGGTTTGTTGTGCCTGGCTCTCAGACCAGGCCTGCTCCAGCAACTCCTGAGCCACCAGCGCCTTGAACGGAATCCATAGTCCGAACATCAGCACAATAAGCGAAGCACTCGTCAACAGCACCAGAAAACGGCTCATGCGGTTGCCCTCCGGCTCAGCATGGCTACCGCCAGCGCAAACATCAGCCCCACCAAACCCAGTGCACTGAATAGCGGCCAAAAGGTAGCCGTCTGGGGATAACGCAACATGCCTGACCGGCTGCCGGCGGGCAGCAAGGTCGGTAACTGCTCACTTTCAAGATTCTCAGCGGCGGGTCGAACCGGTTGTTCCTCTACGGCCACAAAGCTGGTGAACGGCGACATCACCCGGTGCGCCATCGACAACCGGATAATCCGGGCTTGGTCGGGCGATTCTCCATCCAGGCGGGCCGTATCCATCAGTTCATCAATCTGGCCTCTGGCCCAGTGTCGGTTCAAGCCGGTTGCCGGGGCCGCATGATTAAGGTTCAAGCGTGTGCTCCAGCGTCGGCCACCCGGAAGTTTGCCTGACACGTCTAACTCACCAGCTGCGGGCACGCCTTGGATCACTTGTACCAATGGTCGGCCAAGGAATAGATCACCGGGTTTGGACGGTACAGGGTTCGACTCTGAGCCTTCCGAGGGCCAGCGCACTTCAAGGTCGGTCAGTACCGGCGCCTCCATAGCGGCGAAGAGTTTTTTCAGCGCCTGATTCACCTCTCCGCTGTTGTGAATGGCGGTGTACTCCCCGCGGCCCCAGCGGGCCGCTTCCCGCAGAAAGTGCATATTGGGCGCCGAGCCAATACCCACCGTAAACAGGCGACGCTCATCCAGTCCTTGGCGAATCTTCTCGAACAACGCGGATTCGTTACCCACGGCACCATCGGTGATGAACACCATTTGCTGCACCAGAGCCTCGACCGGCGCCCTGTTCATACTCATCGCCAGCGACAAAGCACCCGTCATTTCGGTACCACCGTCTGCCTGCAAGTTGTGCACATAATGGCGGGCACGAGCCAGATAATGCCGTTCTGCCGGCACCGGTTGAGTAAACAGTGCGTGGGCCTGGCTGTTGAACTGGATGACATTGAAATAGTCGCCCGGGCGCAGGGTATCGAGTCCACGCAACAAAGCCTCCCGTGCTTGCACCATGGATTCACCCGCCATAGAGCCGGAGGTATCGATCACGAATTGCAGTTCACGACGTAACACCGGACCGGTACTTTCCGGCGGCAACACCATCGCCATCAGAAAATCCTGGCCCTGCCATTGTTGATGAAACACCGCCGCGGCCGGTTCCCGACCTGCCAGGGCACGCCAGCGCACGATCACATCCTTGTTCATCAACACCCGATCACCTTCGGGGGTCACGGTGGCCCGGGTACCGTCGATATTCGTGTGCAGGCTATGGCTCGGGCTGGTGACTTCGGCCAGCGGAAACCCGCTTTCAATGTCCAGTGCAATGGTTGCTCTGTGGCTTTGCGGCGATACATCGTCGGCACGTACCGTGAACGGGCTGATCTCATGGGCATCGGGCACCTGATCGGTCGGTGTGGCCCAGCCAGACTGCCAGTGCTTCGGAGCATCGGCGATCGTTTCCCCCGGCATGTAACGTGGCGTTAGCGTAGTAGGGAGACGCAGCTCAAACTCGCCGTGCCGATAGCTGACCGGCTGTTGATAACGAATGTCTACCCGAACCGTTTCACCCGGTGGAATGTTGGCAATCCGACTGGTGAACATATTGGGGCGCTGCTGCTCAACCGTTGCCGCATGCTGTCCGGCAGCTTTGGCTTTGTCATAGGTTTTGCGAGCTTGCGCCTTCGGCTCAAGCCGCCCGACGACCCGGCGCTCACCCACCGTCATCTCCAAACCGTAGACCGTGGCTTTTTCCGGCATCGGAAACACAAAAACACCTTCTTGCCACTGATCGCTGGTGTTTTTAAAGCTTCTGGTCAGCCGGGTTTGGGCCAGCAAGCCAGAAACCTGCACTTTAAAATCGCTGTCCAGAACCAGCGCCGGTTGTTGCCACGAGCTTTGTCCATCCATCAGGTACAGCTGCCCTGCTCTTTCTTCATTGCCCTCGCTGGCTTCGGCATACAAGGGGTGCACAAACAGCATCATCAACACCGCCAGCCAAAGGCTGACACCTTCGGCAATACGCAGCCTTTTGCGGGCATCCAATTTCGGGGTTAACCGGCGGGAGGCATTGAAACCGGCTCTGGCGGCCGGATTGGCAAACAGCGTTAGCAACATCATCACGTCATCCTTTTTGTGGCAGTGAGTGATGCTATTGCAACAACCGGATACGACCTCGCCGTGGCAAAAGCAGGCAAACTGGCGGAAAACTATGATGAATTGTGGCAATCAGGCAGCCCTGACTTGAACCGGCCCTTGAGCGTGCTTTAATGGGGCGACATATCGCTGAACGACGGGTTATGAAAAAACACATTGCACTGATAGAAGACGAACCAGGCATTCGCGACAACTACCGGGCGGCGTTCGAACGCCGGGGGTATCAGGTGTCTGCCTACGGTGACCGGCCCTCAGCCTGGCAGGTACTGCGCCAGCGGCTGCCCGACCTTGCCATCATCGACGTTGGGCTGGGCGACGAACCGGAAGGCGGTTTTGAGCTGTGCCAGGCGCTGCGTGACCAATCGGCAACCCTGCCGATTATATTCCTCACCGCTCGGGACAGCGACATAGACACCGTTCACGGCCTGCGCTTAGGGGCCGATGATTACGTCACCAAAGACATGAGTCTGGACCACCTGTTGGCCCGGATTACAGCCCTGCTTCGCCGTGCCGAGGCCTGGGCCGAAGCCTTGCAAAAACCCGACGAGGTGGTGCAGCGCGGTCGCATGGACATGAATGTGGATCGCATGACGGTGAGCTGGAATCAACAACCGGTTGACCTGACCGTAACCGAATTCTGGATGCTGCACTCACTGGTGCAACACCCCGGCCACGTTCGCAGCCGTGAACAACTGATGGAAGCGGCCAGCACGGTACTCGACGACAACACCGTAACCTCGCACATCAAACGCATCCGGCGCAAATTCGTGCAACTGGATGCCAGCTTCGACGGCATTCAAACCGCCTACGGCATGGGGTATCGGTGGAACGCTCGTGAGGTTTAAAGCGTGAGCCTCAAGCGCCAGTTATTTCTCGCCAGCGTACTGATGCTGTTGATCCCGTGGGCCGGTCTGAAGTTTGTGCTGGAACTGGATAACGCCCTGCGGGCTCAAGCACTGCAGCAACTGGAAGAAAAAGGCACCCGACTGGCCGAACTGGCTGGCGATTTCATGCTGGGTTTGCCAGTGGTGACTGACAACGATGCTCTTTACGCCGACACCACCACGCAGTTTCCGAAAGTGGATGGTTTCACCACCACCTGGCCCGGTTTCCGCGACCACGAAGACCAATTGCCCTGGCAATCCCGCCCCGGCCAGGACCACCTTCGCTGGCTGTTAACCAGCAACAACCGGTATCTGTATTTACTGGTGCAAAAGCGAAATCAGGGCCTGCGCCCCTTTAACCCCAGCCAGCCCGACCAGCCTCATGACCGCATCAAACTGGTGTTGAGCCCGCCCCCCGGCCAACTTGACGCGGGCCAACCAAAAACATGGCTGATCAGAACAACGGCCCCGGGCACCAACGTACCCGCCCTGATTGATGGCGACCCCGCGCAAACAGACCGCCAGCTTGAGGTGGCGTGGGAAGATCTGGGCTCTCGTTGGCAACTGGAACTGCGCATGCCGAAACCCGCGCCGGGCAGTCGGCTGGGTTTCCAGACAGGGCAATCCAGCGATAGCCAAAACGCAGAAGGCACACTGCTCACGCCACCACCGCTTCTGATTCAGCGTGATACCGACCTTGAGCGCGCGCTGGGTCGACAACTCAGCGATGGCCAGCAGGTGACGGTGATGGAACCTGCCGGCTGGATAGCGGCTCACAGCGAAGCCGAAAACCCGGTTTCCTCAACCGACTTCGACGATCTGTCCACCAGCCAGATTATTGAGCAAATCACCCTCAATGCACTGCGCAGTCTGGTCCGGCTGTATCAGCCACAGCCCAAAACGATGGCGACAACAGCCCATCAGCTGCACACAGGCGGCCTGCCAGAACACCACTTGGTACAGCAGGACGGTAAGGTCTGGCTGGCCACAGAGCAAACGTTCTTCGGCGGCCGGTCACTGTTACTGAAGCAATCGATGGAACAACTGCTCAGCGTTTCGGGATCGGCTCTGGGAAGTGTATTGGCTCGGAGCCTGCTGATCATTCTGGCACTGACGCTGGCCCTGCTCGGTTACGCCAGCTGGCTCTCATGGCGCATCGCCCGCCTGCAACAACTGGTCAGCGCCAGCGTTGACGACGACGGCCGGATTCTCGAAGCCGTCCCCCCCGCCCGGGCTCGCGACGAACTGGGGCAGCTCCAGCAACATTTCGGGCACATGGTGTCGCGTCTGCAAAGCTATAACCATTATCTGGAAAGCTTCTCGCGCCGACTGTCTCATGAATTGAAAACGCCGGTGGCGGTGGTTCGCTCGTCCTTGGAGAACCTGACCCATAGCCATTCCGAGGAAGAACGCCAACAGTATCTGGAACGAGCCGCTTCCGCCGCCGAGCGCTTAAGGCGCATTCTGAACAGCATGAGCGAAGCAGCGCGGTTGGAGCAGAGCTTTGATCACGCCGACAAGGAACCTTTCGATCTAGCAGACGTTATCCGTCAGGCCAGCGCGGCCTATCAACAACTGGACCCGCACCACCAGCACCATTGCCAGACCCCGGACACCGACTGCCCGCTGCATGGTTCACCGGAGATGTTGGTGCAAATGCTCGACAAACTGGTTGATAACGCACGGGACTTCACCCCGGAGGGCGGCCAGATTCTGCTGCGCCTTGAGCAAGACGCCGAGCACTACCTTATCGAAGTGTTCAACGAAGGCTCTCGCCTGCCCGTCAACCCGGGCGTGGACATTTTCGGGGCGTTTGTGTCGAAACGCGAAGGTAAAGCCGAGGGGCATCTGGGCCAGGGCTTGCTCATTGTTCGCTTGATTGCTGAGTTCCATGGTGGCCGGATTGACGCCCAAAACCAGCACTTTAATGGCATTGACGGTGTCGCCTTCCGCGTTATTATCCCAAGACTTCCCAACGAACAAAGGACTGCCCCGTGACAGCCAAGCCCGTCGCTTTGGATTTTCACCCCCTGCGAGCCGACCTCTATCAGGAGCTGCATTCACGGCCGTTTCAGGTGCTGCCGCCACAGGCCAGAGTGACGCACATCGCGGTTGTGACCACGCCGGAACAACGCCAAAACCAGTTCAAGCACCTGCAGAATCTGCACCGCATGCTGGGTGAGCCCTGGCCGGAAGAAGAAGTGACCTGCTACGAGCAGACCTTTGATCAACTGCGAATTCGCCGCGAAGTGCACATGGAATTTACCGCGTACACCTTCACCAATCTGGCACCTTCAGACGCAGAGCCTTTCGAGGAAACCGGCATCAGCGCGCTTCCCCATGGCTGGCTGAAACAGCTTCAAGGCACCGTGGTTGCCGCCTTTCACATCGATGTGAGCCCCTCCTCGGCCCACGCTCGCGACGAGCCCGCATTCATGCGCCGGCATTTTGAAGGCATGCGACTGGTGGGCAGCAGCCCGCAGGAAGGCGCAGCCCGGGTACTCGGCACCTTCCAGCTACACAGTGACAACTTCGGGCGCTTCATGGTGATCAACGACAGCATGTCGGACAGCCAGCTGGGCCGTTTGGTGCAGCGCCTGATGGAGATTGAAACCTATCGACTGATGTCGTTGCTGGCGTTGCCGGTCGCGCGGAAAATCACTCCGGCCCTGAACGACATGGACCAACAACTGGCCACCATCACGCAGGCTTTAGCGGATAACGAAAGCCTGGATGAGCAAACCATTCTGGCCAAACTCACCAACATCGCCGCCAAAATCGAAGCGTTTCGGGCCCACTCGACCTTCCGTTTTTCGGCCACCAAAGCCTACCACCAGCTGGTACTGACCCGTTTGGAAGAGTTGCGGGAAGACGAAGTATCCGGCCACCTCACCATCACCGAATTCATGACCCGGCGGCTCACCCCGGCGGTCAAAACCTGTGAGTCCGTGAGTGTTCGGCTGGAAGACTTATCCCGCCGGGTAGACCGGGCTTCAGACATGATGCGCACCCGGGTTGAACTGGCCATTCAAAGCCAGAATCAGGAACTGCTCAGCTCCATGGACCGGCGCTCGCGCATACAGCTGATGATGCAGCACACGGTTGAAGGCTTCTCGGTAGTTGCGATCTCTTACTACCTGATCGGCTTGCTCAGCCTGGGGCTGAGTGCTCTGGCAGGCGCCGGTTATTCGATTAACAAACCGGTGGCTCTGGGCATCGCGATTCCTGTGGTTCTGGTGACGGTGTTTATTGCCATCCGGCTGATCCACCATCGATTTATTCGTATGGCAGATCGCCAGTGACACGCCTCAGATAAAACGGGGGTCGCCCGCAAACTGGCGGTAAAACTGCTGGGCCGAGCGGCCATTGCGCACGCCTTTTCGGGTCGCAAAGCGGACCGCCTCAAGATGCAGCTGTTCGCGATCCGCCACCGAGGGAAACAACGCGTCCACTGCCTGCAGGTAAACGTCCTGAGAGAAGGGATAGAAGGACAACTGAAGCCCGAAACGATCCGCTAGCGACACTTGTTCCTCGATGGCTTCCGCAGGATGCAGCTCGCCGTCGCGCACCTCGCTTTTCAGGTTGTCGCTCATAAACTCGGGCATCAGATGGCGACGGTTCGAGGTGGCATACACCCGCACGTTTTCCGGGGGCAACTCTAACGAGCCTTCCAGCACGCTTTTCAGCGCCTTATACCCGGACTCTCCCACATCAAACGACAAGTCATCGCAGAAAATTACGAACCGGAACGGCAGGTCGCAAATATCATCGACAATTTCCGGCAGGTTCACCAGATCGTCTTTATCCACTTCGATCATCCGCAGGCCCTGACTGTGATAGCGGTTCAGCAACGCTTTAATCAGGGACGATTTACCCGTGCCGCGAGAGCCCCAGAGCAACACATTGTTAGACGGCTGCTTGTTCAGGAAGCGCTCGGTGTTGCGCTCCAAAGCGGCCTTTTGCGAATCAATACCCGTGAGGTCATCCCAACCGATCGGGTCCAGCCGACGAATCGCTCTCAAGCCTGACCGATGGCGGCGCCATAAAGCTGCGGGCGTATTTTGCCAGTCAAAAGAGGTCGCGCTCATAACCTTACTCCATTTGGTTCTTAGGTTTGCTTGCTTACAGTCTGGCCTTTGCCAGACCCTCAAGGGTAGGATCTACAAATCTTACCAGACAGCAGGAGCAAAGCATGGCACGTATCTACGACGACAACTCCCTATCCATCGGCAATACCCCGCTGGTCAAACTGAACCGGGTTAACGATGGAGCCACCATTTGGGCCAAGATTGAAGGCCGCAACCCGGCCTATTCAGTCAAATGCCGAATTGGTTCGGCCATGATCTGGGATGCCGAGAAACGTGGTGTGCTCAAACCCGGCATGACCATTGTTGAGCCCACTAGCGGTAATACCGGCATCGCCCTCGCCTACGTAGCCGCCGCCCGAGGCTACAAGCTGGTGCTGACCATGCCGGCATCCATGAGTCTGGAGCGACGCAAGGTACTGAAAGCACTGGGTGCGGACCTGGTTCTGACCGAGCCAGCCAAAGGGATGCCCGGCGCCATTGCCAAGGCAAAAGAACTTGCGGAAGCTGACCCTGAAAACCACTTTCTGCCCCAGCAGTTCGAGAACCCGGCCAACCCCAAGATTCACGAAGACACCACCGGCCCGGAAATCTGGAACGATACCGATGGCGCCGTCGATGTATTTGTTGCAGGCGTAGGCACCGGCGGCACCCTGACCGGCGTGTCCCGTTACATCAAAGGCACTCAGGGCAAAGCAATTACCACCGTCGCGGTGGAGCCGACCGACTCGCCGATTATTGGCCAGGTGAAAAGCGGTCAGGAACCGAAGCCTGCGCCTCACAAAATCCAGGGTATTGGTGCCGGCTTTATACCCGGCAACCTGGACATGGACCTGGTGGATCAGGTGGAAGCCGTATCCAATGAAGATGCGATGGCTATGGCCCATCGCCTGATGCAGGAAGAAGGCATCCTGTGCGGCATTTCCTGCGGAGCCGCGGTTGCTGCAGCCGTTCGAGTCAGCAAACAGCCGGAACACAAAGGTAAGAACATTGTGGTGATTCTGCCGGACTCAGCCGAGCGCTACTTGTCCAGCGCACTGTTCGCTGACACTTTTGGAGAACTGGAAAATCAGCAGTAATAAAAAAAGCGCAGCCGAAACCGGCTGCGCTTTCGTTCTTTCTGCACTAACGAATCAGAACTGGAATTTCAGACCCACCCGACCGGTATCGAAATCCGGACCGCTATTGGTCACCTGACCGTTAAAATCGTCTTCATCGATATCAACGTTGTACCGGTTATATTCCGCAAAGGCGGTAAGTTGTTCCGTCACTCGGAAATCCACACCGGCACCCACAAACGGGCTCACGTCATCGTAGGTCTCGCTGTCATCGAAGGCGTCTACGTCAAACGCTGACGCGAAGGCACCCGCTTTCGCATACACACCAAAGCTTTGCGTTAAGGGTAAACGGCCTATGGCACTCAGACCGGCACCTTTGAGCTTACCTTCTACGTCGTCGTCACCGAAGTTGCCAAAGTCGATGTACTCGGCCTCCAGCGCGAAAAATTCGTTAAACTGGTAACCTAGCGCGGCGCCCAGCATGTCATTGCTATCGTCGAATTCGCCACCGTGAGACTTATAGCCACCGTAGCTACCACTGATGTACGGGCCGGAACTGTCACGGCTGGTATTGTCTTGTGCCCAAACTGCCGGTGCAGTCAGTACTGCGGCACTCAGAACCGTGGCACACACAACATGAGATTTATTACTCATAACGCGTTTTCCTCCGTGGTTTGATTACGTGCTTTCACCCTACCAAGGAAAATCCCGTGTTTGGGTTAACCTCCGACTACGTTTTGTTCATTGTTTCTTCATGTGCAATTACGACATTTCCACCAGAACGCTTCACGCTAAACCATCGGCCCTGCACTCGGGATCACTTCAACTATTCTTAATCGCACGGCAATCACGATATCAGATGAGGGCTGTTAGCCTTCCCGATATTCTCACGGAAAAGACGTTTTTATCGCTGAACAAATCAGGAGTTGATGCATGCGCTTTGCCCTAATAATCCCCGCCCTTATCAGCGCTTTATTTGCCACGGGCACCCAAGCTGCCAAATCGGCTTCAGACACTTCACCGGAAGCCCCGGAGGTGCTGGGCTTCGTGGAATGGGTGGTTATGGACGACACGGAAGTCCGGCTTAAAGGGAGGCTGGACACGGGCGCCAAGACCTCATCCCTGCACGCCATTAACGTCGAACCGTTTGAAAAGAACGATGAAGAGTGGGTTAGGTTCAAACTGCCGCTGGGAGATCATGAAGACCAACCCAGTGAAGGCCAGTTGGACCACGAAGATGTCATCCTGGAGTTTGAGCGTCCGGTGCATCGCACCGTGCTGATCAAGCGAAAAGGCGCGCCCTCCCAACGCCGCTATGTGGTAAACATGGAATTCTGCATTGCAGGCAAGCTGCACGAAACCCAGTTTTCTCTGACCGATCGCGGGCGCTTTTCGTATCCGGTTTTGCTCGGCCGCCGCTTTATGCGCGACGACAACATCCTGACCGACTCAGCCCAAAGCTTTATGGCTACCCAAGAGTGCGAATACCGCACACTGGAAGAACTGGCCGAACGCCCGGAAGCGCTGATCCGATAAGGCCAAACAATCATCGGGCGTTTTCTGGCTCGTCATTGCGAACGCGGAGGTAACTGGCGAAACGGGGCAACCCGGTTGCAGTAAAGCCGCGGTATCGAAAGGTCACCGTCGCCCCGATCGGCGGTGGGATGCGCCGGTCTGCATCGCTGAACCCTGTTCCGATGCGAAACCGGCGGCCATTCTCAAGCGCGACTTCCAACGCCCCCATCATACCCTGATACTTGCCTTTACCCGGCCAGTGGCCAACCACCACCGCTTCGGCATCCTGAACGGTTTTCACCTTTAGCAAATCATCCGAACGGCCACTTTGGTAAAGACCGGTTTTTCGCTTGAGCATCAGGCCTTCACCGCCAGCCGCGATGATGGCTTCCAGCTTCTTCATAAGGGCGGCATGATCTTTGATTGGGCTTTGCTCAACCAACACCAGATAGCTGGATGCAGACTCGTCCACCAGCCTTTTCAAGCGCTGATAACGGATGTTGAACGGTGTATTTTTGAGCGGCAGATCAAAGACATGAAAACGCACTGTCTGCCACTCTTCCGCAACCGGCTGCAGTTTGCGAACCGTTCCGGACAGCTGCGAGAACTGCCCTCGCGTGCTCCAGAGCTCGCCATCCAGAGGCTGATCGGGGAACCCTTCCGTGAACCACTCAGGCGCCGGGTAAACATGCCCACCCCGGGACCAGAATCGCTGGCCATCCCAATAGGCGCGCACACCATCCAATTTTTCACTGACCCAATACGCCTGGAGGTCAACGCCTTGCTGGTAAACGTTCGCCAACGGAATAGACGGCGGTTGCGCCTTTGCAGGCGAGGAGTGCATGAATACGATCAATAACATGATCAAACCGGTGGTCAGAGTTCTCGCTCCGACCAACCGAGTGATGACAATCGGCATCATCCTTTGCCTTATAACGTTCTGTGGGGTACGTACCAACACTGGGCTCGATGGATAACGCTAACCCGGACAGCCCCGTCTTTTTCATGATCCGCCCGGCGCTTTTCACGTCTACAGAGATCTCTCACAAAGCGAACCGGAATGCTCCTACAAACAATATCCACGGGTAAGGTACTTTCAGCCGCCCCAAAACCCGTCAGGAGTATCGAATGGATTCCCAAACACTTTCAAGGACCGAACAATGGCTGAGCCCTGTGCTGGCCAGCCTGAAAAAATACATACTTGCGATCGCCGGTGTCGCGTTCGCGGTTTTTCTCGCCATGTCGTCCTTCTTTACAACTCAACTCGGCTACACCTATGTGGTGCAGGACACCTTGTTCGGCAGCATCCGCGTGTTCACCGAGCCCGGTGTTCACTTCAAGGTTCCACTGTTTTCCAACGTTTACACCTACAATCAGGCGATGACACTCAGCTTTGGCAATCAGGAGAGTGGTGAGAAAATCAAATCCACCCGCCAGCTGACCGAAGTTGAAGTTCAGTTTGCGGACACTTATACCGCCCGCATCCCCGCTACTTTTCGTTTTCGGTTGTCGGCCGACCCGGAGAAAATCGTGGCCATGCACCGGGAATTCCGCAGCTACGACAACCTGATCGACTCTCTGCTTATTAAAAACGCTAAAAACGTAACCGTGGTTACCGCGACCCAGTACACCGGTGAGGAGTTTTTCCAACGTGGCCTGAACAAGTTCAAAGTGCAGCTGGAAGACCAGCTGCAGAACGGCCTGTACGAAACCGAAAGGCGACAAGTTGAGATCGAGCAAACCGACCTGGCGGCCGTCTCTTCCTCTAACGACGACGGCGACCGCCTTGAACGGAAAGTGCAGCTGGTGTGGAAGAACATCATCCTTCAAGATAAAGCAGGGCAAGCCAAACGCATTGCCAACCCGCTGGATTCCTACGGCATTCAGGTGCGCCAGGTCACCATCGGTCGGCCACTTCCGGAAAAACGTCTGGACGAACTGTTGATCAAGAAAAAGGATCTTGTAGCAAAGCGCATAACCGCCATTCAGGCACAGGAAACCGCCCGGGCGGAAGCCAAAACGGCGCAACTGGAAAAAGAGATCGAAAAAGCCCGGGCAATCCAGGACGCGCAGCGCAGCAAAGAACTCGCCATCATTTCAAAGCAGAAAGAAGTAGAAATGGAGCGCCAGCAGGCTCAACTGGAAACCGTTCGGAAAGAGAAAGAAAAAGCCGTTGCCGTTCTGGAGAAACAAAAGCAGTTGGAGATTTCAGTCGCCGAGCGTGACATTCAAAAAGCCAATGCAGAAGCCGCCACTTACGCCGCCAAAGCCATTCGTGAACAGGGTATGGCGGAGGCCGAAGTTGCCAAGGCTCATCTGTTGGCCAAGCAGGCCGCTCGGGACATCTACATGGCGGAAATTCAGAGGGATATTGCCCAGGTGATGTACCCGGCACTGAAGGATGTCACCATCGACATGCCCGATTATTACGTGGGCGGTGACGGCTCAGGAAACCCAGTCAGCAGTTTGGAAGTGTTCACCAGTTTGGGGGCCATGGAGCAGCTGCGCAGAGCCGGCGGTCAAACCGCGGCCCGATAAGACAAAGCCCTTACAATCGAGAAGTTCGATTGTAAGGGCTAACCAGCTGTCCGATTGTTGATAGCTGGGCGGTTAGACCGCCGTCATTACGCGGTAACGTACTTCAACAACTCAACGACCTGTTCCGGAGTCTGTGCCCAAGCCATGGCCGCGGCATCTACTTCTTTCAGCGGATGAACGATGTCTTCATCGTGCAGGGTTACGTATGGCGTACCCATGGCCGCGCAATAACCGGCATCAAACGCCGCGTTCCACTGTTTGTACTTGTCACCGAAGCGAATCACCGCCAGATCACACTGTTCCAGCAGGGTCTTGGTACGGATCGCATTCACCTTGGAGGACTGGTGATCACGCCAAAAGTTGTTCTCTGGCTTGCCCAGAAAATCACCGGCGGCATCGCTGGAATCGTGATCGGTATTGGCAGACACAAACTCTACCGGCAGGCCAGCGGCTTCCGCACCGGCTGCAATCTGCTCACGCCAGTCTGTGTGGATTTCACCGGATAGGTAAACAGTCCAGATCATTATGCTCTCCTGTAGGCATTGAAAGGCTTTGAACCGGGGATGATACGCCAATACCCGATGATGTTCACTGCGGGTTACCCGGCACGAGCCGCCAACCCGCAGTCCGGCGCACAGGAATGTGCGTCAGGCCATCAACTTCAACAAAGCTTCTGCAGCCGCGGCCGAAGATGCCGGGTTTTGACCGGTTACCAACCAGCCGTCGGTGACCACGTAGGACTGCCAGTCATCCCCTTTACTGTAGTGCCCACCGTTGTCTTTCAGCATGTCCTCAACCAGAAACGGTACTACGTCGGTCAGGCCAACCGCGTCTTCTTCGGTGTTGGTAAAGCCAGTGACGTTTTTGCCAGACACCAGAGGCTTTCCGTCTTGGCCTTTGACGTGGCGCAGCACGCCAGGCGCGTGACAAACCGCCCCTACCGGTGTGCCTGCCTTAATCGCGTTTTCAATCAACGCAATGGACGTGGGGTCTTCCGCCAAATCCCACAGCGGGCCGTGGCCGCCCGGATAGAACACCGCATCAAAGTCTTCAAGCGATACATCCGCCAGTTTGGCGGTCGAAGCCAAGGCGGCCATGGCTTCAGTATCAGCTTCGAAACGATCGGTGGCTTCGGTCAGCGCGTCTTTCTGACTGCTGTTAGGGTCGAGCGGTGGCTGGCCACCCTGAGGTGATGCCAGAACCACCTTGGCTCCTGCGTCTTTGAACACGTAATAGGGTGCAGCGAGTTCTTCCAGCCAGAAGCCAGTTTTTTCACCGGTGTTGCCGAGTTGATCGTGGGATGTCAGTACCATTAATACGTTCATAGTCTTTCCTCACCTGATCTGAATGGTTTTTGGGTCAAAGTCGCGAAGGTTAGGCTCCGAAATCCACCACCACTTTGCCGAAGTTCTTACCTTCCAGAAGGCCGATGAAGGCCTCTGGGGCGGCTTCAAACCCTTGCACCCGGTCTTCCTTGATACGGATTTGGCCCTCTTGCAGCCATTGGGTCATTTCTTTGGCGAAAGGCGCGTAGCCGGTTTCATAGTGGTCCATGATGATGAACCCCTGCATGCGGATACGCTTGCGCAGAATCATACCGGCAAGCATGGGCACGCGATCCGGTCCTTCTGGTAGTTCCGTCGCGTTATAGTGGGCGATCACACCGCACACCGGAATACGGGCGAAATCGTTAAGCAGCGGCAATACGGCATCAAACACCGCACCACCTACGTTCTCGTAATACACATCAATGCCTTCCGGGGCGGCCTTGGCCAGCTCTGCCTCGAAATTCGGCGAATGCCGGTCCAGACTTTCATCAAAGCCCAGCGTGTCTTTCACGTACTGCTGTTTTTCACCACCACTGGTGATGCCAACCACCCGACAGCCTTTCAGCTTGGCGATCTGCCCTACCACTGAGCCTACCGCACCGCTAGCCGAGGCCACGACAACCGTTTCGCCCGGTTTTGGCTCACCGATGTTCAGCAAACCGTGATAGGCGGTGAAACCGGGCATACCCATCAGGCTCAAGGCGTAAGAAGGCTCGGGTAAGCCTTCAACCGACATCAGACCCGTGCCGTCAGACACTTCGTATTCCTGCCATCCGCTACCAGCGAGTACCCGGTCGCCTTTGGCAAACTTCGGATTTTTGGATTCAACTACTTCCGACACGGTGCCGCCGACAATCACCTCGCCAATGTTCAGAGACGGCGCATAGGACGGCGCGTCACTCATTCGGCCGCGCATGTACGGGTCCAAAGACAGGTACCGTGTTTTCAGCAACACCTCACCTTCGTTCAGGTTCGGGATGTCGCTCTCCACCAGTTTGAAATCTTCGGGTGTTGGGGCGCCGTTCGGACGCTGGTTCAACACCCACTGACGATTTTTCAACGATGACTGTTCCATGATCTTTTCTCCTCCGTTACAGGCTGGCTTCAAGGGCACGACGGCTGATCTCCGGGGTCACATCTCCGTGCTCACCCAGTTTCGTCATGCCATGGCGTTCAAGTTGGCTGATGATGTCGTCGATGGAGCTTTCATCGAGTCCGTAATCCGGCAACCGCGTAGGAATCGAAAGGCTTTCAAAAAACTGGCGGGTGGCCTGAATCGTTTTCTCAATACGCTCGGCTTCAGAGCCTTCCCGAATGTTCCAGACCCGATCACCATACTGTAGCAACTTTTCAGCTTTTGACTCGCGGCGCACATCCAGCATGCCGGGCAAGACAATGGCCAGGGTCCGGGCATGGTCAATGCCGTACAGCGCGGTTAATTCGTGGCCAACCATATGGGTTGCCCAGTCCTGAGGTACGCCCGCACCGATCAAACCGTTCAATGCCAGCGTCGCCACCCACATCAGGTTTGCTCTCAGCTCGTAGTTTTCCGGGTCTTCCAAGACTTTCGGGCCAATTTCGACGAGGGTTTGCAGCAGACCTTCCGCAAAACGGTCCTGCACCATGCCATTGGCAGGATAGGTCAGATATTGCTCAATGATGTGGGTAAATGCATCGGCCACCCCGTTACTGACCTGCTTGGCGGGCAGCGTGAAGGTTTTAACCGGGTCCAGGATGGAGAACGCGGGATACACCAACGGGCTGGCAAACGGCAGTTTTGCCTGCAGAGCCTTGTTGGTCACGACCGCACCGCTGTTCATCTCGGAACCGGTGGCGGGCAAGGTCAATACAGAGCCAAACGGAATCGCATGGCTAACATTCCGCCCGCGTTTCTCAAGAATGCTCCATGGGTCGCCGTCGAAATTTACGGCAGCGGCAACAAACTTGGTGCCGTCAATGACGGACCCACCACCCACTGCCAACAGGAAGTCGAACTGATCTTGCTCGATCACCGCAACGGCTTTCATCAGGGTTTCATAAGTCGGGTTTGGCTCGATACCCCCAAATTCGGCCACGTGTCGGTCGCCCAACGCCTGTTTGACCTCATCAAGGGTACCGGTTTTTCGGGCACTTTCACCGCCGAACAGCACCAGCACCCGCGCATCGGCCGGCACTAATTCATCAAGGCGAGCAACCGAACCTTCACCAAATACAATTCGGGTGGGATTGTAGAACTCGAAATTATTCATAACGCCTCACTCTTAGACCAGTCGTCTAGTGTTTGGGTAAATAAAAAGCCGATCAGATCGGCTTCGTTTTTTACTGTGTGGTCTCAGTCTAAAACATGACTAGACCAGTCGTCTACACTCGAATAAAAATTCAAAGGTTATATCGGCATGCGTCGGGACCTAAACCAACGACACCAACGTCAATAAACCGAAAAACAAGCCGACAATCACGGCCATGGGCAAAGCCTCTGCCGTCGATTGTGTCGGTTTCACCAAGCTACGCTTCAACGCTTTCAGAAAACGCTTAGGGGTATAGATGTTTTTCCGATAATTTGCCTGGTAATACCCCTGCATTTCGCGGGGCATGCTGTCTCGGTCGAAACGATACCAAAGCTTCAATACGCCCATTAGGTCCTTCTTGCGGGCCCAATCTCCGATCACACCCGGCAATAAACGGAAGAATACAGCTGACCCGAAATCGATGATTTTCGGTTCGCCCGAAGGCGAGCACAGCACGTTACCGGAGTTACCCAAATCAAAATGCACCACGCCGCTTTTGTGCATCTGTTGCACCGAGGCGTATAGCTTCACAAAAAAGTCGTTCGGAACACCGCCGCGCTGGCCCAGCTCTTTGAGAGGCACACCCTCTACGTGCTGATACTGGATCGCGCCACTGCAGGCAGCACACCGATTAACTTCGTTAGGGGTAAACGGAAGACCTTCGACAGACTTGAGCATTCGATATTCATGCCGGGCTAGCATTCGAAAGTATTGGGTGAGCGGAAACGCAAAAGAAGGGTAGGTTTTCACCACCTGCGTTACCCCCGCCGGGTTCTCGGCCACAACGGTTAACGGCTTGTGCCAACGTTTGGCACGCTCATGGCTTCCACCACACTGTGCGCTCACATCAAAACAATCGAGAACGTTGCCGCTATGAGAACTCATTACGCCTTCCTTTTGATGGATGTTACCGAGCAATATCGGAGGAAGGGCCATTATTAGCGGATGGAGGGGTTTTGAATAATTCGTAAGTCGTATCCTTCATATCACTGAGAATGATATGAAGGACAGAAAAAGGTCGTCGGCGGTATGTTTGGGCTAGCTCTAATTCAACGAGGCGTTATAGACCAAGCATTTCTTTGGTCGCCGTGAGCGCGCACTCCATGGGCTCCGGGTCCCGAGTGATTTTACTTCGCAGACTTGCACCCAACCACAACTGATATAACGTGGACGCGGTGATTTTGGCGTTAAGAGATGCCGGCAAGGAACCATCTTCTATACCCTCTGCAACCGCCTGCTCCAACCGTGCAACAACCCGGGAGGTTTCCCGTGCTAAAACCGCTCGCATGGTTTCAGACAAATCACTGACCTCGGCAGCCAGCTTCACCGTGAGGCATTTACCTTTCGGATCACAGGCCGATTGCGTTTCCAGCCAGGTTTGCCAATAACTGATCAGGCGCTCCGCACCGTTCAGACCCGGTCGCGAAAGCATGGCATCAAGGGTTTCGTGGTAATCGGCAAAATAACTCTTGAGCAGCTCTTCCCCAAACGCTTCTTTGGAGCCGAAGTAATGATAGAACGATCCTTTCGGCACACCGGCAGCCTGCAGGATCTGATTTAATCCCACAGCACTAAAACCCTTGCCACTGATGATGGCCTGGGCGGTTTCGAGGATGTGGCTGCGCACATCTTGAGTTGCTACTTTTGATTCCATGGCGAAATTCTAAGTGGGAATAGACCAATTGTCTAGAAAGCGAACACGAACCGGCGATCAGGAATTTCCGCAGCCTTGGCGTTAAAAACTCATCCAGGCGTATGAATCAAATTTATCAGTGTTAGTGATAACGCAACCATGATTAGACCAGTCGTCTATAGTGTGCGATAGTTAGAATCGAAATCGGCAAATACCTGATGGAGCCCACCCTATGATTCTTGTTCACCACCTAAACGACTCACGCTCTCACCGCATCCTCTGGTTGCTCGAAGAGCTTGGCCTGGATTACGAAGTTCGATGCTACCAGCGCGACCCAAATACCCATTTGGCACCGCCCGAGCTGTTTGACGTTCATCCCTTGGGCAAATCTCCAGTCATCGAAGATGGCGAGAACATCGTCCACGAATCCGGCGCGATCATTGACTACCTCGTTCGGAAATACGCGACCAATCAGCAGCTACAGCCAGCGCCGGATAGCTCAGACTACGAACAGTACGTTCAATGGCTTCACTACGCCGAGGGGTCGGCGATGCTGCCGCTGCTACTGAAGATCTATGTTGGTCAACTTGGGGATAGCGGCGAGCCTCTGCAGCCACGCATTAACAGCGAACTGGATAACCATTTAGGTTTCATCGAATCATCGCTGGCCGGTAAAACGTACCTGGTTGATGAGCAGTTCAGTGCTGCGGACATCCAGCTGAGCTTTGTTGGTGAGGTTGCCCACTCCTTTGGGCTATTGAGCCAGCGCCCCCACCTGAAAGCATGGGTTGAGCGCTTTCAGGCCCGTCCCGCCTATAAAGCGGCGGTTGAACAAGGCGGGACTTACTCTTTGGCCAAGTGATGCGGGTCGGCGATTATCTCAAAGAGGAGAGCACGGCGAAGCGGTCATGATTTCTTGCCAGCGCTCCTGCAGAAGCCGCTCGAGATGGCCCCGGATCCAGATAACCCCGGGGTCGCGGTCGTGGCGGGCGTGCCAAATCAAGTAGAGGCTGGTCGGGTCTACTTTGAACGGTAGCTCTCCCATCCACAGCCCGTTGACGAAGCCGCAGTCCTGACTGATCAGTTCCGGCACGGCCGCAATCAGATCGGTTTCTCTGAGCAGCTCGGGGGCAATCGAAAACTGGTTGACGGTTGCCGCAATCCGGCGGCTCTGGCCTTTCTGGTCGAGATAACTGTCCACGTACCCGTGAACATCTCCGGACATAGTCACCAACAAGTGACGAGCCTCCAGAAATTCCTCCAGCGTGATTGGCTTTCCGGCAAGGGGGTGGTCTTCACGCATTGCCAGCACGTAGCCACTTTCAAACAGCCAGGTGCTGCGCAAACTGTGATCGTGGTGATGCAACATTCCCACCGCCAAATCGACGTTTGCTTCCCGCAAGTCATCATGAGTACCCTCAGGCGTATAGGGTACAGCATAGATATCGACTCCCGGTGCTTCTTGCTCCAAAAGCTTGATCAAAGGGCGCCAGACCATCTCTACGATAACGTCGGTCACCGCCAGCCGAAACTTCCGCTTGGAGGTTTTAGGATCAAACTGCGTGGCGCTCACCGCGTTCGTTAGAGAATACATGGGCCCGCCAACCTGATCCCACAGGCTCAGCGCATAAGACGTTGGTTCAATATTCCTGCCTTTGCGCACGAACACCGGATCGTTCCAGATCTGGCGCATTCTGGAGATGGCATTCGATACCGCCGGCTGCGTCATGGCGAGACGGTCAGCCGCGCGCGTGACCGACCGTTCCGTCATGATGGCATCGAAAATGTAGAGCAACTGGAGCTCTTGGTTTTTCATCAACAGTTACCCCGGGTGATTCGGTTTAGGTTTTCTTACAGATTACCTTTCACAAAGGTACGCAGCTCGTTCAGGCTGCCTGCGCCGGTTTGGCGAGCGATGGCGGCACCGTCTTGAAAGAGCGCCAGCGTCGGGATGGCCCGAATACTCATTTTGGCGGCCACTTCCGGGCTATCATCAACGTTTACTTTAGCAACGGTCAACTGCCCGTCGAATTCCTCGGCCAGTTCTTCAAGCAGAGGCGCTATTGCTTTACAGGGACCGCACCACGGAGCCCAAAAATCAACCAGCACGGGCTGATCGCTCTGAAGAACCGCTTTATCAAAATCGGCGTCGGTTACATGGATAATGTCAGTCATCATTTTTGCTCCTAAAGAATAAACTTCTGATCGCTACCTTGCGACTGAATGACCGGCAATACCAATTTTCCAATTGTATGATTCACATTCACTAATCTGATACCAGGTTTGCCTCTTACCGACGGTTAGCGACGCTGTTCTCTTCCCACGCTCAAAAACACCAGTAGTAGAATTCGTCGCATAATATTCAGTGATGTATCCCATACTGTTTCCAAATTATTCACAACCAGCTGCAGAACGCATACTGCTTGCCATCTGAGCACGGGTCGCTTCCGACCTTGTGATCTATATACATTCCGAACAGGAGCAAGACCATGCGTAACCTTATCTTCGCAGCTTTAACTTCTCTCGTTGCCATTGCTGCCGTTCCGGCACAAGCAAGCCTTGCAGACCGTGAATCAGACAACGCTCGGGTAGAAATCACCGAGCCGGCCCCATACAGCGGCCAAACCGTCATTCGGGGTGAAATCGTCGCTGATTAATACGGCCAGCCTTTCGTTTTTCTTTTGCATCTTGGCACCAAGGACGGTGCGTTTTTTATCTACCCTCGCCACACGCAAGCCTTGCGTGATCGCTCCTTCTTTACCCTGCACGTTTGTTTGGTGACTCCTCATCTTTTTCCTTCGGTTTTGGTGGCTCCCTCAACCCGACTCCGCTAGAGTTCTAAACCAAAATCCCGCGCTCTAGATAAGGTAAAAAAGATGATGTCTGAACCCAGCCGTAGCATCAGCCCTGCTGGCCTAGATGCTCTGTCGGTAAGCTGGAAGCTGGCGCTTATCGCCATCGCCGTTGTGTGCCTCTCCATCGCTTCGTACATCGAGATCCCCATGGTACCGGTGCCTATTACCGCGCAAACCTACGTGCTGCTGACCGTTGCTGGGGTTCTGGGCTGGAAACTCGGCACTGCTTCAACAGTTTTATGGCTGGCACTTGGCGCGGCTGGGCTTCCAGTTCTTGCGGGAGGCGGAAGCGGGCTGGATTACTTCTTCGGACCAACAGCAGGCTACCTCTTTGCATTTCCCTTGGCCGTTGCTCTTGTTGGTTTACTCTTTGCCCGTGGCTGGGACACAAAACACCTGAAACTTGCCTTCATAGCAATGCTGTTGGGCCATGTTGTATGCCTAGGTTTTGGTGGGATATGGCTCGCTTTTACCATCGGCCCAGCTGATGCATTCCTGAAGGGCGTTTTGCCGTTCTTACTCGGTGGCGTTATAAAGTCTGCCCTGGCAGTTGCTACCGTCGTTGTTGTTAATCGTTTTACCGGCCAGAGTGCTTCCCGCTAAGGGAAACAGGAATCTCATGCCTAAAACACGTGCTTATAACTGCCCTGTATGCTCCAACTCTGCTCTGGTGGCCACCGGCAATCCGTCGATCTTTAACTGCAAGCACTGCCACGGTCTGTGGTTTGAAGACGGTTCGCTGAACCAAGCCATTGCCAATCGCCATGAGCACATCGACCACTATGACCATGAGCAACACCTAGGCTCTGCTCTACGAACCAGCGACCGACAATGCCGCCGCTGCCGGGTTTCCATGATCCATTACCAACTGCTGGAGCACTATACGACCGAAATCGACTGCTGCCCGAGTTGCGACGGGGTCTGGCTGGATAAGCACGAAGTCGACCAAGTGATGCACTCCCCGGAACTGAAACGGGCGCTGAACAACCTCAATGAAAAGGTGAGCTGGAAGTCTTGGCTATTTCAGTTTTTTACGGCCATGCCCGTGGAATACAACATTAAGCCCCACCGCACACCTTGGGTAACCCGAGCATTAATTGCACTTTGCAGCCTCGTGTTTATCGCCGGCCTGCTCTCCCCCGCAATCAACGACTGGGTGTTCGCATACTGGGGGTTAAACTCTGAAAACCAGAGCCCTGAACATTTTGCCATCCAGCTCCTTACCTATCAGTTCGTCCATGGCGGTTTCATGCACTTGGCCGGCAACATGTATTTTCTGTGGATCATTGGGGACAACCTGGAAGACGCCATCGGGCATGGAGCCTTTCTGGCGCTGTACCTGTTTGCCGGCGTGATGGCGGCTTTGGCGGAACTGCTGTTCTTCGACAGCAGCCAAGGCCCTTTGCTTTTGGTGGGGGCTAGTGGGTCTATCGCCGCACTATTCGGCCTCTACTTGATGTGGTTTCGCCACGCCAGCCTGACCTTCATGTTCTTTGTTTACCAGAAGAAACTCGCACCCCATTGGTACTTCCTGATCTGGAGCCTGATTAATCTGTTCGGCATGTTCTCCGGCCAAGGCGGTGTGGCTTGGGTGGCCCACTTGGGCGGCTTCTCGCTTGGCCTATTGCTGGGTTATCTGTTGCGGGATTATGTGTTCAGGAAAAATCCGCTGATTGCGATGCTGAATCGGCCGGAGGCTGAGTTGCGGCGGTAGGGCTCTCGAGCGAGGAGATAGAGGCCCCCGGTCAGCATGTTTCTTCTTGCGCGAGTGACGCTCAGGCCCGGAAACGTCCTCGCCCACGCTTTTGTAACTGTTTTTCCTCAAGGCTCGCTTGCCATTCCGATACAGGCCCCATCTGCGTAAATTTCAAACCACGCTCGTAGGCCCGAGTTAGCTGTTGGTTCAGGCTCTGTAGTGCCTCGGATGGTTTGGCCCATTGCTCTTTCGGCAAAGGCGCGGACCAGGCTTTCAATTCTTCTGGCAAGCTCTTCAGGGCTAGGGACTTGATACGACGTTCGGTAATGATGTGAGCCAAATAACGCTGAAAGAACCAGTCACCCACCTTCTTGCCGAGCCAGGGTAACAAGGACATCTCTTTACGGGCCTGACGGCACTTGGCTTTGTAATGGGCCAAGGTTTCATCTTCTTTCGGGGCCGGGCAGGCCTCGGGGCCGTTTTCCATAAACTGGCGAATACACTCCCACTGGGCCAAGCCCGCCGTTTCGTGACCCACGTTGATGCTGGCAGCGACCAAGGCCGATTCGGGGTCATCCGGCTTCGGAATCGCCAAGGTGAGGATTGTGTGTGTGGCCATTAACCCCGGGCCCATGTCCTGTCGGGTTTCGATGTAGGCGACCAGTTTTTCCCAAGGGTAGATTTCATAGACGAGTTTAGGATCGTGTTTTTTCTTTAGGCGGAGGGCGAAGAAGAGGTAGGTGTTTATTACCAAGATTTCTGTACCTAGAGCAAGCAATCCCCAAAACACCAATGTGCTCCGATATTCGTCGGACGCATTCTCCTGCGTAACAGCAGAAAAAACAAAGCCTATGGTGAGGATCAAAGCTATATAGGCAATTAAGCCCGAGTTTGAGTTCCAAAATGGCAGGTTTAAGCCCTTTCCGGTCGTCAAGCGAGGCATGGCCACTTCCCGGCGCTGTCGGTTCAGCCTCACCGGAGGCGTTTCTTTCACCGCCTTGTTGCCTAGGAAATGCATACAAAGTCCCCACGGTAGAGAGATCAAGAGATTTCCGGCAAGTACAAATAAAGGCAACCCCCAATCCCAACGTCCAAGGTTGATGCCAACTTCCAGGGTGAAACCCACTGCCGCAACTACAGTCAACAAGCTCAAGCTCAAGAACATTAGGGAAAACTCGGCGCCGAACAACAAGTTGCCATGCTGTAAATCCAGCCACCCCTCGGTTTTTCGTCGAATCCAGGAATTCACGTCCACCGCTCGCTCACCTGTTGTTAGCGGTTTCGGACTCAGAGCCAGCAACCGACCATCTTTGGTGGTACGGCGCACTCCGACTTCCCAATCGGATTCACACGATGCCTGTGTTGATGACGGACTCTCGTTTTCTTTGGTCATAGTGACGACTTAGTGGGGTTATTTATAAGGGTATGGTATTTAGTAATCAACGCGGTTAATCGAGTGTCCGGTGTTTCCAAAGTTGTTACAGCTTGCCATTGCTTAGTTTCGTTGGCTCCGACCATCGGCAAATTACCCTGCTCGTGCAAGGTCAGCCTGTAGTGGTACGCCTTGTCTGTCTCTGGCAACCAGTTGGGGGAATTCGCTGCCTTGTAGCGGAAGGCCAAATAAAACCCATCGGATGTCTCTAGGTCGGTTTCGGTCAGGGACAGCTCCAAGGCGACGCCCGCAGCGCCCATGCTCTTGGCAGTAATGGCCTGATTCCAGTAATCATTATCCGGGTCCCAGGCCGTTCCTTCCTGCCGCAGAATGGCCCATTCCATGTTATCCGCTTCCAGCGAACCCAGTCCGGGCAATTCTAGCCGGAAAGCACAATAACTTGTCTTCCCATCCAACGCGGCTTGTTCTGCCATCACTAACAGAGTGGGTTGGTAGATGACCTTGGCCAGTTCATGGCGCTGCTGATCCGTATCCCAGCCCTTAGTGTCATTGCCCCAGGCACTCTGTTCACACCAGCGCTGCACGTCCGTTCGCTTGAAATAACTTTGTACCCAGTTACCAATACAGACCAAAGCTGTGCCTATCCACAGATAAACATTCAACCCCCGGAACAAACCACCGGCCAGTGACAACATTCCCCGATTGACCGATTTCCAAGTGATGTCTGCGGAAACCTTCAGGAGTACTTGGGAGATACCGGCAGACCCATTGACAGCCATTCGACCACTTCCATAAAGCAGTACACTGTCTCCAGCAAAGGTTATACCGGCACCTGCCTTTACTCCGGCACCTTGACCTCCATCGGTAATTACATTAAGTTGCTTTATGCCGTCTGCTAGCGCCGAAAAGAACCCTGCCCAAGCCGCAATGGTCCCCCCCCATACATTTACTCTGGCCAGTCGCGTGATCACTTCATCCGCCTGGGAGATAGTCTGGTAGTAATAATTCAGGCGGGCACTGCCGATGATGGTCAGGACACTGGCTGCCGCGCCGATTGTCCCAGAGACACCGGAAACTGCATCAGCATAACTGGCGTCAGGGGCATCGTCTCGAATTTTTTTAAGCGCATCCCAAGCCCCAACAGCCCCAACCAATCCCATAAACGACACCAGTCCTAGACCGCCAATTCGCAGTGCATCCTGACCATGGGCCAAACCACGGCCATAATCCATCATGCCCTTAAGCCCACCCCTCTCTCTGAGGCGTTTTAGTGCTTCAACTTCAGATTGCACCGCACGGCCATAGGCAGTCCGGGTCAAGCCGCCGATCAGAAGGGCTCCGCTGTGGCCCTCCCCCTCGACCGGGGACGTGTCCACCAGTTGAAAACCCCGCTCACGGAGCTGATTCGTCAGCGCTTTCTTTTGAGCACGAAGGGCTCGAATTTTGTCGTCGTAGTCTCGCTTGTTTCGGCGACGGTCTCGGGTACTGGCCTCGCTATTCCGTTGCTGAAGACGGTTTTCCTGCGCCAAAACTTTCTCACGCAACTCAGCCAGCCGTTCGATTTCCTTCACGAGGGATTCATGCCTTGTCAGGCTGTCGGCATCAGCAATCTTCAGATCAACCTGGTACAGCCTCTGGTTCTCGAAAACGTGAGCCCGCAACCCAGGGTCCATGTGCTCAAACACTTGCCTTAGGCGGCCATGCAAATCGGCGGCATCCGCCGCTTGAACCAACTCGAATATAGCCAATCGACCGGTAATATTCAGCTGGGCCAGGTGGTGGCTGAGTTGTGCGGCAGCGCCCTCTGAAAGAGAGGGAAATTGCAAATAAGGGCTCTGATCAACCAGTTGAACCCATTCCTGATATGCCGCAGGAGCTTGCCTGGCATCCATTATGGCTTTCAGACCGTTGATTAGGTCTTTTAACGAGCCAGCGATGATCTCGGGCTTCAGATCCAACGAGATCAAATGCTGGTGCCCAACCTCCTCAAAATAGAATTTTTTTAGGAAGGAAAAATCACCCGATGATTGTGCCCACTCCGTGAGCACCGTAATCAGGCCGTTATCCATCTTCAACAGTGCCAGGTAGCTGGCTTCGCTTTGCCGGTCATAAAGATGGCCGTGAAGGTAAAATGTCGCCAATAGAGACTGAATATCCGCGATGATCCGGCGCTTTTCGCCATCAAACCAGGCTAGATGCTGCTCAGCTTGCTCCAGATAGGCGTTCATATCGTCCAGTTTTACCAAGTCTGCAATGCCCTGTTGGCCACTGAGCGTTGAGCCATCAACAAGGTTCTCTTGATAGTCCGCAATAGACTCGACGATCGAGAGCACTTCGCGCTGCGACATATCCAATTCTGCCGCCAATGTTTCAGACGCATTACGCATTGCGGTGACTCGGTCCTGATCGGCTGGCATATAGCTGTATGTAGCAGGTCCGGCTACTTTGCGAACGCTTTTTTGATATTCAGGGAAATCTTGAATCAGCTGTTTTAAGCGGGCATGTTGGTCACGATTTCCCTGAGCAACCTTCTCAAATAATGCCTTGGCCTCTTCATCATCAACCTGCTCTGAAAACGCCCGGGCCAGTTCAGCTACTCGCTCGTCATCCAGTTGAATCAGTTCGTTGATAAAGCGCGCCGGATAGTATTTCGCATCCTCAGCCTCCAGCCATGCGTTATGATTGGTGTCCACTATCGCCCAGGCATCCAGAAGCTCACTGATGTGACCCATAAAATCGTCAACGACGATATACGCATGATCTAAATCATAAGCAGGTAATCGATGGGCGAACGGTTCCGAGCCTGTATCCAGCGCATTTTGCGCCCAATACCACGAAGGTAAGTGGGGTTTCCCATCCATAGTCTCTGTTTGTTTGTCTGGATGGGCCAGCAGCGATTCCAGACTCTCTTTACTCAACAAATGGCGCTTGCCATTGATGGGGCAATAACCAGACAAGCTGACCCGCTGCATTACCTCTCGCCGATAATCTTCCCAACGAATCAGCATGCTGCATTTTTTTGCGGTTAGCTGCGTCGACGAGAACAAAACATAAACATGGCCTCGGCGCGGCACCACTATGGCTGATGTATCTGGGCTTCCAGTGCGCTTATCCTGAGCGGCTTCGTCGCCTTGCCATAAACGCTTGGTGACCGCGCCGCCGTCTATAACTTCATACTCGTGCAAAATGTCCGGAGCATCGGAATGAAACAAGTAGAAGTACCCATCTCGTACCTGGCGAATGCCAATCGGCTGAAATTCCAGGTCGAACCGAGAAGCTAAAGCGGAATGCTCCACTGGCTCATCGGAATAGGCGTATCGAACGGGAATCAACTGAATATCAGCCCGCGTCAAAGGGCAGGCGCCTTGAGCGGTAGTGCTTGCGAGGCTTGCACGGTCGGCTGCGACTATGGGGTTCGTAAGTTGCTTACCCATAAATAGGCTCTCCTTGCACATTAGTTTCAGCCGAGGACATGGCGATCATCGCTGCCCGTCTAGCCTGGGCTTCTGCGGCCGTTCCTGGCCACTGATGAAATAGGTCATGAATACTAGAGGCCGCCGTTTCCCATAGCGACAGCTCTCCCTGATATCCGTATACGGTACACCAATGGAGCAAAGCCTGTAGCGATTCATAGCCATTGGCCAACGCCTGCTCCATGATGGCCCGAAGATCCTTGATCACATTCTGCCTTACGTTTGACGCAACTCTACGCGGGAAATAGGTTTCAAGGTGCTGCACCAATTTGACCAACGTTGCGCGTCGATCAGTGTCCGCCAAACCTCTGAGGGTGGGTTCACCCAGCTGAAATGGAGTATTACCCTCCGTGTTCCTTCCAACACTAACCTCTGGGGACCAATCCGGCCGCGTCTGAAGGTGCCAATCGTCCCATAAGGCATCAGGGAGTTTGACCGCAGTTAACGGAGCCCAATATTCTGACACCCCGCCATCACCGGACGAAGCCAACAGAACTCTTGCAACCGTGGGGTCTGCAAACCGCAACATGACGCGGTATCCCACAGGGTGACGTACCGTGATAAACCGGCGTAAATGATCAGCTAACGCGTCCATGGGCTCATCGCTGTCGATAGCGTAGCCCCACTCCTGCATCTTGCCTTCCAGAGACAGACGTTCCAATAGCGGGTGACTCTGGCTGGTGCGCACTAGGAGCGGCGAAATGGAGCGAATCGGTGCCCACTCGGTGCCGTCATACAGATTACGATAGTCCGGACTATCGACAAGCTCATACAGCCAGCGCTCCGCCTCTTCGCGTTTGCTGCCATCAATCAGGACGTAGTTGCAATGAATGCCCTGAACCTGTGTGCTGTTTTTGGAAGGTCTTTCGAAAACATCAAACATCGGACTGATCTCCCGATGTGTTCCCCTCTGTCTGACAAATGGCCGTCAGTGCTTTGCCTTCTTGTAGCGCGCGAATCTGTGCATCTGGTTGTGCATTAGATCGCTGCCCAACCTCCGCCAACGCCACCGGCGCCACAACCCCACCGGCAGCAGTCACCAACCCCGGCATCTCCGGCACCTGCACCTTCTGCCCGCTGCCCTTACCCGCAGCTCCACCCGCATTCATCTTGATGCTCGCACCACCGATAGCCACACCGGCGGGATCGATCTTCACGAAGCTGCCGCCGGCCTTCAGGGTGATTTCGGCGCCTGCTTCGATCACCGCTTTCTGCCCGGCTTTGATATGCAGTTCCGTGCCGGAATCGCTGAGCCAGGCGGTGCCGGCTTTCAGGTGAAGGGTGCCGCTTACGTTGAAGCTGTGGTCTTTACCTGTCAGCTCGCGCTTCTCGCCATCTACGGTGTGGTGGCTGTTGCCTTTGGTGTGGCTAAAGCGGTTGTTTTCGACCGTCAGGTGGCTATCGTTTTTGATGACTTCGGTACGGCTGTTTTCCGTGAGCAAGTCCAGGTCTTTCTGGGCATGGACGTAAATCTGCTCTTCGCCGGCTTCGTCTTCAAAACGCAGTTCGTTGCTGCCTTCGCCCTTGTGGGTTTTGGTTTTTAACGTGGTGCGGGTTTTGTGTTCCGGCAGTGGGTACGGTGGTGTGTTGGTGGCGTGGTAGGTACGGCCGGTGATGATCGGCTGGTCCGGGTCGCCGTCGAGGAAGCTGACAATCACTTCGTTGCCAATTCTCGGTAGCGCCATAAAGCCATACTGGCCGCCAGCCCAGCCTTGGGATACGCGTAGCCAAGCACTGCTATGTTCGTCATTTTTGGAGTAACGGTCCCATGGGAAGCGCGCTTTTACGCGGCCATATTGGTCGCAATGAATCTCTTCGCCTTCCGGGCCGGTCACGATGGCTATCTGAGGGCCGTCCATCATGGGTTTGTGCTCACAGAGGGCGCGCCAGGTTTTATCGGCGGGGATGGCGGTGAATTCGTTGGCGTAGCTGGTTGGTTCACTACCGCCCTCTTCTTCCAGCGCTTGCGGTTGTTTGCCGGTGTGGGTGATGGCGGTGAGCAACCATTCCCGATTCAGGCTTTGGCTGTCGTGGTCTTGCAGGTCGACTTTGGCTCCGGCGGCAAAATCCGGGCGGTTGCTTTTGCCTTTTGCGACAGACGCATCGTTTCTGAGTGCGTCTAATCGGGTCTGAGTAAACGGTTGGCCGCTGGCGTCGGCTTTGTAGCGGCCGGGGTAGTCGTAGTGCTGGTAGTCTTCCCGGTGGTTTACACCGCTCGCGCTCTGCTCGTGCATCAGAGCGTAGGCGGGGTTCTTGAAGGTGTAGTCTTTCATCGCAACCGATGAAGCCCGTACCCTTTCTTCGTAGGCGAAGCTGAAGACGCAGGCGTTCTGGGTGCTGCCGCCGGCTTTGGTGTTGCATTCTACCGGGTCTAATTTGGGCGCATCACCGTGATGGTCGGCGATGACTAGCGCCGGCTGCTCTTCACCGTCCACGCTGCCGTGTTGGTAGCGGTAGTGCCAGCCTTCTTCGGCAGCCAGTCGTTCTACGAATTTCAGGTCGCTTTCCCGGTGCTGGACGCAGTATTCCCGCTCTTCGGGCGAGCGTTTTAAATCAAACACCGTATCCACAATGCCCCGCTCTTCCAGCAGCGTGCGCACAATGGCATCGGTGGTCTGGGCCTGGAAGATACGGCTGTTGTGCATCAAGCCCAAGCGCCACACCGGGGGTTGGATCACCACTTCGTAATGGGTGCGGCGGTGGCCGGTGTTGCCTCGAACGAATTCGTTCACCACGCCGGTAAAGCGGCGCAGAGGCTGACCGTCTTGCCACACCACCAGATCCACCGGCTGCTCCAATACATCCGCTGCTTGCACGTCCGGGTCGGTGCTGGCCAGTTTCAAGCGGCCATGGGAG
>Ga0098062_1000190_pt1 | contig 35656 bp, 28 predicted proteins | sample 23_taG_FD_81592 | JGI IMG/M metagenome (GOLD analysis project Ga0098062, IMG submission 81592) | Marine viral communities from Cariaco Basin, Caribbean Sea - 23_WHOI_OMZ | ecosystem: Environmental > Aquatic > Marine > Oceanic | place: Caribbean Sea: Cariaco Basin | collected 2014-11-11 | reverse complement strand
TTCCGGCCAGACATTTTTTAACAAGCAATTGTCATTGCCACATTAATCTGACTATTGGAGAAACCGAGCAATGAAGATTCGTCCGCTACACGACCGTGTTGTTGTGCGCCGTAAGGAAGAAGAAGAAAAAACTGCAGGTGGCATTGTGCTGCCGGGTAACGCTAAAGAGAAGCCGTCTCAGGGCGAAGTGATCGCTGTGGGCAACGGCCGTATTCTCGAGAATGGCGAAACTCGTTCACTGGCAGTCAAAGTGGGTGACACCGTTGTTTTCGGCCAGTACGCCGGCAATACCGTGAAGGTAGACGGTGAAGAGCTGCTCATCATGAGCGAGAACGATATCTACGGCGTGCTTGAGTGATCGCGTAAGCGACTCGCCACGAACGAGCATTTATCCGATCGATCAAATTTCGGTTTAACGAACAGGAATTAGAGACATGGCAGCAAAAGAAGTTCAGTTTGGTGATAGCGCCCGCAAGCGCATGGTAAAAGGTGTAAACGTTCTGGCTGACGCCGTGAAGGTTACCTTGGGCCCCAAAGGCCGTAACGTGGTTCTGGAAAAGTCTTTCGGTGCGCCGACCGTAACCAAAGACGGTGTATCTGTTGCTAAAGAAATCGAGCTGAAAGACAAGTTCGAAAACATGGGCGCGCAGATGGTTAAGGAAGTTGCTTCCCAGGCCAACGAAACTGCCGGTGACGGCACCACCACTGCAACCGTTCTGGCTCAGTCTATTGTTAGCGAAGGCATCAAAGCCGTAACCGCTGGCATGAACCCGATGGACCTGAAGCGCGGTATCGACAAAGCGACTGCTGAAGCCGTTAAAGCGATCCGTGAAATGGCGACTCCTTGCGACGACAGCCGCAACATCGCTCAGGTAGGTACTATCTCTGCCAACGGCGACGAAACCATTGGTAAGATCATTGCTGATGCCATGGAGCGTGTCGGTAAAGAAGGCGTGATCACCGTTGAAGAAGGCCGTGGCCTGGACGACGAGCTGGACGTAGTTGAAGGTATGCAGTTCGACCGCGGATTCCTGAGCCCGTACTTCATCAACAACCAGGACAACATGTCTGCAGAGCTGGACGACCCGTTCATCCTGCTGGTAGACAAGAAGATCTCCAACATTCGTGAGCTGTTGCCAGTTCTGGAAGCCGTTGCGAAAGCCGGTAAGCCGCTGCAGATCATCGCCGAAGACATCGAAGGCGAAGCGTTGGCGACTTTGGTTGTGAACAACATGCGCGGTATCGTCAAAGTGAACGCAGTTAAAGCGCCAGGCTTTGGTGACCGTCGTAAGGAAATGCTGCAGGACATCGCCATTCTGACTGGCGGTACTGTGATTTCTGAAGAAGTAGGTCTGACTCTTGAAAATACCACTTTGGATGACCTGGGTACCGCTAAGCGTGTGAACGTCACCAAAGAGAACACCACCATTATTGATGGCGCTGGTGCTCAGGCTGACATCGAAGCCCGTGTTGAGCAGATCCGCAAGCAGATCGAAGACAGCTCTTCCGATTACGACAAAGAGAAGCTGCAAGAGCGCGTAGCCAAGCTGGCTGGCGGTGTTGCGGTTATCAAGATCGGTGCTGGCTCTGAAGTTGAAATGAAAGAGAAGAAGGCACGTGTTGAAGACGCGCTGCACTCTACTCGCGCTGCCGTTGAAGAAGGCATCGTTGCTGGTGGTGGTGTTACCCTAATCCGTGCTATCGCAGCTCTGGATAAGGTTGACGCGATCAACGAAGAGCAGAAAGCCGGTGTGAACATTCTGCGCCGCGCGATGGAAGCGCCTCTGCGTCAGATCGTATTCAACGCAGGCGGTGAATCTTCCGTAGTGGTTGCGAAGGTTCGCGAAGGCGATAAGGCTTTCGGTTACAACGCAGCAACTGAAGAATACGGTGACATGCTGGAAATGGGTATTCTTGACCCGGCCAAAGTAACTCGTTCCGCACTGCAGGCTGCTGCTTCTGTAGCGTCGCTGATCATCACCACTGAGGCGATGGTTGCTGACGAACCGGCTGAAGAAGGTGCTGGTGCCGCTATGCCTGATATGGGCGGCATGGGTGGAATGGGAGGAATGGGCGGCATGATGTAAGCATCATGTAGCTAATTCGCTCGCGTCCATCGCGTTCGAAAACCCCGAAGGTCTCTGACTTTCGGGGTTTTTTATTGGCGAGCCAGAACTCCGCCGAGGTCATAGTAGGCACGTTACCGCGTACTAAAGGATCGATAACCTCAGGGATGTTAGTTGCCAAGGAACATGCCTGTTATATAATGCGGGCTATGAATAATCCCACCAGCAATCGTCGCGGACGAAAAACGAGCAAAAGCCAGTTGGCCGATGGCGAGTACACAATCGACGATCTCGCGCGCCGCTGCAGTACCACTGTGCGTAACATCCGAGCTTACCAAGACCGAGGGATTCTCGAGTCTCCTGAAAAGCGCGGGCGTTTGGGCGTTTACTTTGACTCGCATGCCGCTCGACTCGATATTATTAATAACCTGCTAGATCGTGGGTATTCCATTGATAATATCCGCGAATTGCTCGCTGCATGGACCGACGGACGAAACCTAGAGGACATCTTGGGCTTGGAGAAAGCGATCACGCTTGCTTTCTCGTCTGAAGCGCCCCGAGAGTACAGCCTTGCCGACCTCATTAAGATGTTTGGCCTTAATAGTGACAGCAAGAGCATGATTGATGAGGCCGTAAAGTTGGGCCTGATTGAACGCAAACGCACTAAATTTGTGGCGCCGAGCCCTAGGCTCATTGAAGCCGGTGCCCAGTTGATCAAGTTGGGCATGCCATTTGAAGAAATTCTCGACCTCTTGCGGCTTTTGCGGGGAAATGTACAGCGTGCCGCCGACGGCTTGGTAAAAATTGCTGTGGCCCGCTTCGACGATTTTGGGGATGAGCTACCGCCCTCCGAGACTATCGGAGAGCTTTCTCAGCTGATTTGGCGGCTCCGTCCGCTCGCCCATCAAACCATTCGCGCTGAAGCTGAGCTTGCTCTTAATCGTTCTCTGCGTAACTTTTTGGGTGATCGACTCTCTGCGGTTATAGAAAATATGCAAGAAGGCCGATAAAGAATCTGTTTTCACCCGACACATTCTATAGGTATTTCGCATTTGATAGCTCTTAGGCTTTGCGAGCAGGCGGCGGTGGCCTGTTTATGCCGCGCGACTCCATTCTAGGAGTACCTCATCCGCACCGGCATCGTCCCACGTTTTACTTTCCAGTGCGTACATTCCAAGAACGCACGACATGTATCCAATCGCTGATACCAAACCTAATCGGACTGCCTGCCAGCACCTCATCTTGGTCTTCGCTTTCATCTTTGGCCGTTTATTTGCCGGAGAGCTAAGAGCCGTAAATGACAGGGAAGAGGGTCACATTGAGGATTCGTCTCCCGTCTGAATCTCGCCTTTTATTGTTACATCAAAAGATGTAACAATAGGTGGTGGCTCGGTAAGTGGGGCGTAGTTTTTGGGTGGGTGTTACATTTTTTGATGTTTCGAAGTTTAAGATTTTCTTGTGAGGATATGAGCCGCTTGATGTGCTGACGTACCCCTTAAAAAATCAGTCTAATTCATGATTATCGGAGTATTTCTCAATGAAAAGTTTGCAAAACAAAGTGGCGGCCGTGACCGGGGCTGCGTCTGGTATAGGGCAAGCTCTTGCTAAAGCCCTTGCGAAGGAAGGTTGCCACCTCGCGTTGAGTGATGTGGACTCCGTAGGGTTGAAGAAAACGGTATCTGAGCTGAAACAGTTCGATGTCAAAGTGTGTCACGACGTATTGGATGTGTCTGATCATGCGGCGATGAACAAGTGGGCCGACAACGTTGTTGGTTATCACGGTAAGGTAAATCTGATTTTTAACAATGCCGGTGTGGCGATGGGCGGCACTGTTGAAGAAACGCCTTTGGAAGACTATGAATGGATCCTGAATATTAATTTGTGGGGCGTGATATATGGCACCAAGGCGTTCTTGCCCTATTTAAAATCGACGGGTGAAGACGGGCATGTGGTGAACATTTCAAGTGTGTTTGGCTTGTTCTCGCAACCTACTCAAAGTGCTTACAACACTTCAAAGTTTGCAGTGAGGGGATTTACGGAATCGCTTAGACAAGAGCTGGATCTGGAAGGAGGGAGAGTGTCAGCAAGCTGCGTTCACCCAGGCGGCATTAAAACCAACATCGCAAAAAATGCGCGAATGAACAAAAGCGTTGAGCGTATCGGTAAGCAAGCGAGCGCGGAGGAAATGCGCGATCAGTTCGAGAGCCTTTTCATCACCACCGCTGAGAAAGCGGCGACCGTCATTTTGAAAGGAGTGAAGAGTAACCAACGCAGAATACTGATCGGACCAGACGCCAAGCTTCTGGATGTCATGGCGCGAGCGTTGCCGGCCTCGTATCAAACCTTGGTGGAAAAATCGCTGGCGTTCACAGCGAGGTAGTCATTCTGAGAAAGGGCGCGGACTGTAAGGCATACAGTCCGCGTTCTGACGCTTCATAGTCAGGCGGCTATGGTTTCCTGATCGGCGAGAAACTGGTCGATTTGCTGCAGGTACTCACGGTTGTCGTGATCCCACGGGTGAAAGTCGGGTCGAAAGTAATCCAGATAGTTGCCGATTTGACGGCGCAGTAATCCAATATCTCCCATCGTGTATCTGAAAAAGTTCTTCCAGCCGTCCCAGTTGGTGATTTGTCCCTCATTGCGCAATGCTGCAATAAACGCAGGAATCGTTAAACCCCAAAAAATCACGGTCGCAGTCACGAGGCCCGCACTTCGGCCCAGGTAGGCGCCTGCACCTCGCCCCATGACGACATCCCAAACGTCATAAGCAACGGCTTTGTGCTCGGTTTCTTCCAGAGCGTGCCAGCGCCACAAAGCGGCATATTGCGGATCCGCACCTTCGGTGGCAAGTGGTTCGGATAACACTCCGTCAGCCAACAGGGCCGTAAAATGCTCCAAAGCGATCGTCGATGAAAGCCCGAAAGATTTGGGTGCATGCTTGGTCGCGCTTTTAAGCAGTTTGGTCACTACCCGTTCAAACGTTCTGGCGGCCGGCGTTTTGGCTAAGAACGCGGAATTGTACTCCTCATGTTCACGACCATGCATCGCCTCTTGACCAATAAAGGCTGTGACGGCTTTTTTCAGCTCAGGGTCTTCAATCTTGTCCCGGTAGGCTCGAACGCTATCGATAAAGAATCGCTCACCGACAGGAAGAATGGTTGAAAAAATATTGAGGAACGTCGTGAAAACCGGGCCGCCAGAATAGTGCCACTCACTAATAATCTTTGGGTCCAAGGCGAACCGAATGTCGCGTCTTGTCGGCATTAACATCGGTGTGTTCGTGTTTGGCTGACTCATATTAGCCTCCAACTGGAGTTGGTTTATTACGTGCACTAATTGATCTCCTGTACAACGTTACATTGACCAGTGTAGCATTGTCTACAGGTTCCGTTTACTCTGATTGAATCGTGGGGTGCGGAGGGTGATTCTGTGATGGGGCTAGTTGACGCGGAGATAATATGAGTAAGCACGTTGATGTATTGATCATAGGGGCCGGCTTGTCAGGGATAGGGGCAGCGGCTCATTTGAGAAGAAATTGCCCGCAAAAGACATTTGCGATCCTGGAAAGTCGATCGTCTATGGGCGGCACTTGGGACCTGTTTCGTTATCCGGGTATACGGTCAGACTCTGACATGTTTACGTTGGGTTATAGCTTTAAACCATGGACAAGTGAGAAGAGTATTGCCGACGGCGCTTCGATCCTGAACTACATAAAGGACACTGCACATGAGTACGGCATCACAGAGAAAATCACCTATGGAATGCAGGTTGTCCGTGTCGAGTGGGATAGTGCGAAAGCGCAATGGACAGTCATTGCTATTCTGAAAGATAGCAACGAAGAACATGTTTTCACGTGCAATTTTTTGATGGGTTGCACGGGTTACTATAACTACGATTCGGGTTATACGCCTGAGTTTCCGGGCATTGAAAAATTCAAGGGAGAGGTTGTTCACCCGCAGAAATGGACAGACGACATTCAGTATCAAGGCAAAAGAGTCGTAATTATCGGGAGCGGGGCCACGGCCGTTACCTTATTGCCTGCGATGTGCGGTCAGGCGGAGCATGTGACGATGTTACAGCGGTCGCCAAGCTACGTGGCATCTGTACCGGAGAAAGATCATATTTCTATTGGCTTGCGAAAGGTCTTGCCTGAGAAGCTGGTCTATAAATTAGCTCGGGCAAGAAACGTTGGTGTCCAGCTTGGCGTTTACCGGCTTTCCAAACAAAAGCCTCAAGCGGTTAGGCGCCTTCTGCTGATGGCCGCCAAGCGCCAGCTGGGCAGGGATTTCGACATGACACACTTCTCACCGCACTATAATCCGTGGGATGAACGGCTATGCGCGGTACCCAATGGCGACTTATTCAAAGCGTTGAAGCAAAAAAAAGCTTCTGTGGTTACTGATCATATCGACAGCTTTACCGAGCAAGGGATTCGGCTGAAATCCGGTAAGGTGCTGCAAGCAGACATGGTTGTGACAGCGACTGGATTGGATATGAAAATATTTGGTGGGGTCACGCCCGTAGTCGATGGGCGAGCTGTAAATATCGGTGAATGCCTGATCTATAAAGGCTCCCTGGTCAGCGGCCTGCCGAATTTTTCTATGACGTTCGGATACACCAATTCATCCTGGACGTTAAAAGCCGATATGATAGCTGAGTATTGCTGCCGCCTGATCAACTATATGGATAAACACGGGATCCCTTACTGCGTCCCCGAAGCTCGGGGCGATGATTACTCTGATGCGCCGTTTCTAGACTTGCAGTCGGGATATGTGGCACGGGCCCGGCATTTGTTGCCGAGACAAGGCAATAGTGGCCCGTGGAAAGTCATACAAAGTTATTTGCACGACACCGCGGTGATTCGTTTTTCAAAGGGCAGCGAGCCTGGGCTGAGGTTTGCTAAAGCAAATCCGAAGAAAAAGGCAATAGCGGCCTTGCTTGGCCCGGTAGGACTCAAGTTTTCCTGAAATTCGGGCTGGGGGTAATCGTTTCTGCTCGCGAGAATTGACGCATAACAAAGTTCAGTTTTTTGCTCTTTTTTGGTTTGTATAGAAAACCCCGCGCTGGATCACATCCACGCGGGGTTTTTTGTTGCTTTAATCATGCGCTTGGCAATTGTGTTTGTTAGACTCGGCAACCGGCTTACAAATGTGCACGATGCAATGAGTGAAGATACCCCAAAACCTTTTTTTCGCCCCGGCAAGTTCATCTTGCTGTTGCTACTTGGGCTGTTTGTCTTTGCGGTGACGCTTGTTATTCGGATGCCGATTGGCTGGGCCTGGCATCAGGTGTCGGGGCAGATAGACCTTCCGCCTCAGGTACAGGTCCGTCAAATGTCGGGCAGTTTGTGGGGTGGTGCGGCGAAAGTGCATTTGGCGGGATTCCCCGCGCGGCTGCAGTGGCAACTGGATTGGCCATCGTTTACTGATTTGACCCTTCCACTCGCATTCACAGTTTCTTCGCCGCAATCTCGTTTGAAAGGCATGGCCTCAGCGAGTTTGGCTGGCAATTTTGAAGTTGAGGCCGACGGTATCGTGACCGTTGCCGAATTTAAAGACCTTATCCGCCAAAGCGGCGGGGCCATGATAGACGGCAAGGTGGTTATTGATCGCCTGAAACTGCGTTGGGCTGATGAGCGGCTGCAACACGCCCAAGGCTTGGGGCGGTGGGATGGTGGTTTGGTTACCTGGCCAATGGGGAATCAAACCGGTCAGGCTCAGTTTCCGCCAATGCAGGCGAACCTGGATACGGTAGAAGGTGGTGTCGCATTAGATATTTCGGAGCAGGGCGGTGATGGCCCCGCGGCGGATGCCAGTATCCTCTGGGACGGCATGATGGAAATTCGTGTGTACAAGCGGATGGTGGATTTGGCGCAACAGCCTTGGTCTGAAAACAGCAGCCCAAGCGATGTGGTTTTTCGGGTTAAACAACCTCTTTTGCCGGGAGGTTTATAAAATGTCTGTTTTGTCCGTGAAATCACAAGAACGAATGTCTCGAACATTGGCCAATCTGCTGCTCCTTGCTTTGGTGATGTATTTGGGAGTGGAGCTTGCACGGATTGCCTGGCTGTATGCCTGGCCGGAGCAGCCTGTGCCGGAATTGTATGGGCAAGGAACTGGCGCGCAGAGTGCTTTACAGGGCAATGGTTTGGCACCGATAGCCGGGTACGAATTGTTCGGCCGGTCTGCGTCTCAGGCCGGTGTCGCGGATGTTATTCGGGAAACCGCTCCGGAAACGGGCTTGCGTTTGCGCTTGGAAGGCGTGTTGATAGGGCGGCGTCCGGAAGACTCCGGTGCTATAGTTGCCGGAAGCAACGGAGAAACGGAATACTACCGGGTAGGCGATAGGCTGCCGGGTAACGCAGAACTTGCTGAAGTTGAGCCCACTCGCATATTAATCAGGCGAGGCGGGCGATACGAATCGCTGGCCTTTGAAGAGGTGCTCGGGGTTGACGGGATTGTGGCGAAAACACCAAAGGAAGAATCTCGTCCCCTAGGTTCGCCTGACGACATTCTGGCCAGCGCCAGGGCTCAACTGGATGCTCAGGGCGCAGCGGCTCTGCGCGCTTACGGGTTGAGCCCCGCCAGCGACAATGGCCAATCCGGATACGTGTACGATGGCTCGAATGCCATGCTGAACGCCGTTAATCTGAAACCCGGTGATGTGATCACAGCATTGAATGGCCAGCGGTTGGGCGATTTTGAACAGGATAAAGCGTTGTTTGACGAATGGCGCAGCCAGCCGCGGCTGGATATAGAAATAGAACGTAACGGAAGTCTACTTACGGTCAGCTACGCCATTCCCGAGCAATGGCGCAACTGATCGGGTAATTCAATACAGGACGATACCGCCAGATGTATAACCATAAAACAAACATCCTCAGGGCACTCTTATTTGTTTTTCTGCTGCCGTTAGTGGCCGTGGCACAGGCGCAGGAAGAAACGTGGAGGCTGAATCTCAAGGAAGCAGATATACGGGCCTTCGTAACTCAAGTTGCGGACATCACCGGCTACAGTTTTGTGGTAGACCCGCGAGTGAAGGGCAAAGTCACGGTGCTGTCGAGCGCACCGATGAACAAAGACGAAATTTACGATCTCTTTTTGGCGGTACTGAACGTGCACGGCTTTACTGCCATTCCTGGCGAAGAGGTCGTGAAAGTGGTGCAACAGGTGGATGCTAAACAATCCGCTGAAATACTGGATCGGTTTAACGCAACACCCTCTGAACAACTGATTACCCGGGTTATCCAGATTGATAATGCCAACGCGCTGGAGTTGGTGCCGATTCTTCGCCCCTTGGTTGCTAAATACGGGCATTTGGCCGGAGTGGCGGCGGCCAATGCCCTGATCGTGAGTGACCACTCATCCAACATTCAACGCATCGAACAGATCGTTCGTGAGCTCGACAGCCCCTCCCGTTCTGAGGTGGAAGTCATCCAACTTCGTGAAGCTTGGGTTGGCGACATGGTGAAGTTGCTGCAGGAATTGGCGCCAAGTGAATTGGGCCGTGCCGGTAACGACAATGTAGCCAAAAAATACAACGTGACGGCCGATGAACGCAGTAATCGCCTGATTCTGCGCGGCGACGAAGTCTTCCGTGAAAAGATGCGAGTGCTGATCCGCAAACTGGACCAGCCCTCCGCAAGCGGCGGCACAACCAAAGTCATCCGCCTGCGCCACGCCGATGCCAAAACCCTGACCGAAATACTCAAAGGCGTTATGGGCGAAGCCATTAAAGAAAGTGGCGGCTCTGGCGGCACCGGTGGCAGTGCAGGAAACCCGAACAACAACTTTGCTGTTTTCGCAGATGAAGGTTTGAACGCCCTGGTGGTTCGTGGCGACCCTTCCTTGATGCAAGAAGCGGAGCAGATTGTTTCTCAATTGGATGTTCGCCGTGCTCAGGTGATGATCGAGGCGGCGATCGTTGAGATCAGTGATGAGCTGGGCGACCAGCTCGGTGTGCAACTGGCCGCTGGCGACGAATCCGCGTCGGCTCTGCCAGTACTGGGCACTAACCTGACTAGCGGTTCGGGCATGGTTGGCTTGAATTCTGTGATTGGGGCGTTGGTTGGCGACGTGGTGCCGCAACTGGGTTCGGGTGTCACCATTGGTGCGGGCAACCGTGACGAGAACGGAATTACGTGGGGGGTGCTGATTCAGGCATTGTCCTCAGCGTCGGCGGCAAACCTGTTGTCTACGCCGAGTATCATTACACTGGATAACCAGGAATCAGAAATTATTGTGGGTCAGAACGTGCCATTCCGCACCGGGCAATCTACGGTCACCGGCGACGGCACAACCAACCCATTCACCACCATAGAACGCCGCGACGTAGGCTTGTCACTGAAAGTAACCCCAACCATCAGTGCAGATGGCCTGGTGCGGATGGTGGTTGAGCAGACAACCGAGGATATTTCGGCGACGACCGTAGCCGGAGCCTCCGATTTGATTACCAATAAGCGGGAGATCAAAACCACCGTGCTGGCAGACGACGGCGAAACCGTTGTACTGGGTGGGTTGATCAAAGACGACTATCAGGTCAATACGAGCAAGGTGCCGCTGTTGGGCGACATTCCATACTTGGGCCGGCTGTTCTCGTCTGAGAGTGAAAGTCGCGTGAAGCGCAACTTGCTGGTGTTCCTGCGCCCGACCATCATGCTTGGAAAGCAAGATGCGGCAGCAGCGACCCTGCAGAAGTTCAACCGTTTGTGGGATGTGAATCTGGAGGTTCGTGAGAAATTGGGCTTACCTGAGCCCAATGCCGAACCTGCAGTGGAAATGCTGTTTGATGGGCGTCGCTATTAAACACTGATCAAGCATGAAGGGGGCCAGTTCCCGGCACACTTCAAGGCTTACGAGCCGTGCCGGGAGCTGGCCTTTTTTTGTGCTCGGGATTGGCCTCAAGATGGAGGGGGTGGCCGCTTTGGTCGCAAAGCGGACATTGAAATGCCTGAAGAATTCGGTGAACGCAAATATTGGGACAGCGCTTTAACCGTGATGAATCATAAACCTCGATTCCCATAGTTGACCTTCAGTGCGGGCTCTATCTAGTTTCCACGCTTCTCACTGACATGAGAACTGGAAGTATATGCTCGTCAGTTCTCCCGTATGTCCGGCCGTTTTAACTAAACTCTTAAACGCTGAAGATCTCTTAGATACCACTGGTGAAATTTGCTGAAATCACGCTTTTGTTGACCAACCGTTTGGGCGTAGATGGCAGCGCTGGTTTCTGAGCAGTTGGTCCAGCCCGCCTCGTAGACAAAGCGTGTCGCGATTGGAGGTCTTTTCGGGCTACTGTCCCAACGATTGCTCAGCCACTTCTCAAGTCCGTCATCTTCCGGGGTGATCAAGTGAAGCTGGTGCTTGCTTCGGGTTATACCAACGTAAAAGAGCCGACGCTCCTCTTCGATAGCTTCGTCATTCTGCGCCGGCTGAGCTGGCGAAATGATGCTGCGAAGCTCATCAGGGTTTCCACCTGGAAACTCTTGCTCAGTGAGGCCAACGAAGATGACGTTATCCCACTCAAGACCTTTGGCCCCGTGCAACGTTGACAGCACGAACGGCTCGTGGCCCCCCAGGTCCTGCGTTGGACGGAGAATGAGACCCAAAAAGTTACTGGCATTGATATCGCTGGCATCGAGCAGTTCGTCGAGCTTAGCGAGCCCTCTGCGCTGATCGTTCGATTTCGTTCGACTGACTCCTTCATTGCCAATACTGTCAATGAAGCCAGCGGAATGCAGTTTTCGGAAGACATGGACAGCCGGAGTTTGCTCGTCAGCATTCTTGCAAACGGAACGGAGTTGGGCCAAACGATCCTTCTGAGGTATCGAATATTTGAACAGCTCCCCAAGAACCCACCATGGGTCAGCCGATGGTGCCATCAGTCCACTTAAAGCCGATTTCAACTGTCCTTTCTTCCATCTGAACCCCGCTTGTCTGAGGAAACCGAAGAGGATCTGCTGTTTGTTCGGGTGGTTATCCAGTCGGCTTAGGTCGCCATACACAGCGAGAAGGATGCCAACGATTAAGATGCCGATTTCGGTTCTGGTGTGTAACGAGGTTGCGCCATTGAGGTAACGATATGGCACTCTGCAAAGCCGCAATGCAATTTCTACTTCAGCCAACGAGGCTTTTGTCCTAGAAAGAATCGCTCGCGTGCCTTCGGTCGATGCGAGACCTGACAGGACAGTGGACAGACATTTGTCAGAGTGGACCCGGACCTCTGTGCGAGGCGTGCTTGGGTGGCTGACGCAAAGTCTGGTCAGTTTTGCGGAGTTGCGTCGAATAACAGAGTTGGCCATCAAAGACAGCTCATGGCCGAATCTGAACGTGCAGGACAGCTGAAAGACTCTCGTATTCAGGTAGTGTTTTTCAAACAAACCGCCGATGAAATCGGGTCGCGCTCCTCGCCACTCGTAAATGCATTGGTTGATGTCACCCACGGCCATCACGGACGCCCCCGATCGTGCCAGCAGTCTTGTCATATCATGTTGGACGAGGTTCACGTCCTGATATTCATCAACAATGATATGAGCGAGGTGGCCACTGAACCCCGTGTCGTTGCGCAAAAGCTCAACCGCCTCAATCAAAGCGTCATCGAATGTGCGCAGGCCATTTTCTCCCAGTAGCTCGCAGTATCGTCGGTATGCGCGAATCGACTCCGGCTTCTCGGAGCCGAACATAGGATCGCTGGCTGCATCGGATGGCGTCACCGCCGCCGCTCTGCAGCGAGCAATAAATAACTCCAATGCTTCAATGTCATTTGGGAAGATGTAATCGGTCTCTTCCTCAAACCCTTCTCGATACGCTTGCTTTATCAGCTGATCGTAGCGGTAGTCGTCAGACCCTAAGAGCTCTTTCTTACGGATTCTCTGATTACGCTCTCCGTACCGGACGATTTCCAGAGCCAAACTGTGAAAGGTCCGAGCTTCTGGAATTACAGGTGATTTCAGCGCTACCCTCAGTTTCTGTGAAAAACTGACCTGGGCGGATTTGTTATACATCAGAATTAGGATAGATCTTGGGTCAACTCCGGATCGCACCAGGCGTTCAACGCGCTTCACCAGAGTCGTGGTTTTTCCGCTCCCGGGCACTGCCTTTACCAGCGCATGCCCTGCGCCATGGCTGACGACTCTTTTCTGTTCCCAAGTTAGCCGCTTTGTCATGTTTTCATCCGATAGGATGCACACTGGCGGGCCTCGGTGTATGGAACCATCTTCGCCTTACTACGACAGAACAAGAAGCCGTCTTCCCAGTACTCTGCATGCTCGCACCGAACGCAGTTGGGAAACTGGGAATCCGGATCAACTTCCCCGATGAAGTTCCGTAGATTAGCGATCAGTTCAGCTCCAGCTGTCGAGCTTGGCCAAGTGTTCGATACTGAGTTGGCGGTCAGATCGACTGCTGACAGAGGCTGGGTAGTCCGATTCAGCCGTCCGGACTCACTGAGGCTCCAGACATCCAAGAATACATTGCCCACAGAGCACTCGCCGCGACATGTTTCTTCCGATCTTGCAGGCGGCTGCCAGTTATAAACGGTCAGATTACAGTCTTTTCCCGAGTAATATCCGGTCATCAACTGCCGAATATCCGCTTCAGATGCAATCTTAAATTCAAGAATCGGAACTCCGGTCTTGATCTTCTCTGGGCTACAGGGGTGTGTTACACACATTTCGATGTAACACCGCCGCTCGCTTGTCGCCTCGCTTAACAAGACATCCGGTTTCAAACCATTATGAGCATCTTTCTTTTCGAGCTCCGCTGTGTCGAAAAACTGCGTCAAGTTGTACTTTGCGGGAACTGACGTCTGGCAACGAAGGGAGGAGGCTCTCGCAAGTCCCAATCGTTCGCCTGTGCAAAAAACTTGGCGTTCTAATGCAAGACTGATGGGCGTTCCATCCTTCAATGATTTTTGATATCGCTCGAAGAAAGCCTCTTTTGCACACTTATGCAGGTAAGTCTCAAGGGCGCAGCATTCTTGCGCATGACGGAAATGCCTCGCGTTCTTCTCGCCCATCACTGGGGAGAGGTTTTGTCTACAGCCGGGGCAAACGTAATCCGGCGAGCGGACTGCTTCACTGATATGAATTAAGAATCCGTGGGAATCTAGTGCGAACGCGTACTGAATTGATTTAGAGTCAGCTGTCATAATCCTCTAGACTCTCTGAATATGAACGTTTGCGATAGGCGTAGCTCAAAGTAAGCGGCGTGAAGCAAACGAGAAAAATATTCGTTGGTCAACGCGAACAGTCAAAATGGCAGATCAAAGCGTGCTTCAGCTGCGTCCGAGCCGCGGGCTAGGAGCTCGGCCTTGAAGGCTTTTTTGCATCGCTTTGACCCGGTCAACAACTTCTTTAGCGAGCCCCCTTCGGTTATAGTTACGCTCACCGAGCATGGCGCGAAATCCATCGTCAGCTATCTCCTTGTTGATGATTGCTCTTTCAATTAATCGCTCGCCCCAGTAATCTGAGCGCCAATCCGAGTTCCAAGCAGTCTCCCCACCCAACGAAATATGTATTGCCTGCCCAGTGACCCGTTCGGCAAGCTCAGCTGCGAGCACGTGAATATTTTCGCTGACGTCAGGTTCTTCTGCATTCGGTGACAAACGATATCTGTACTTACCGTGGCGCACCTCGAATAGCATTTTTACGTAACGATCGGAAAGGCCAAAAGAAGATGCTGCGTTCTTTAGGCCGAAATGATAGAGGCCATTTGACGCATTGATGTTATATAAAAAGTTGCGAAGCGCGACAAATACGGTGTCACATAACCATAGTTGGCCCTCCATCGAATTCGGTAGCCAGCCAATCTCGCTAATGAATTTTTTCGTTTCGGAGGCGGCCCGAAGAGCGCTAGCCCTTGGTGGTCGGAAGCCCTTTACCCATTCCAAAATTCGCTCCTCTCCCTCAACTGGATAGCCATCAATATCGAGATGTGTGAGGAAAAGTGCACCTTCTGACTTCATTCGTTCGACGCTGGAACGAGAGTAGAAACTAACTCCAGGATACGAGCCCGCGAGCAATTGAAAAGGAATGTCTCCATCCTCGTACAGACAAACGAAATCAACATCACTGAGCTCGTTATCATCTCCGCGAGCGGCAGATCCGCACTTCAGCACGAGATAATTCATTTAGTTCACTAGCCGCTTCACAACTACTGCAGACACGATTGCAGTCCAAACAATAGACAGAAAAAGAAAAGCAGAGGTCATCATAAGAGCAATTGGATATTTTTGCTCGGGGGTTACCTCTCCATAGCCTACAGTGGTGAACGAAACAACGGAGTAATAGATGTGCTCCAAAGCCCCTGCTCCGCTGGGGAGATTGGTGTAGCCGGTCATTAAATAAGAGAATAATCCGATAAATCCAATAGTGACAACAAGGCAATTGATTACTCCATAGCCATAACCAAGCATCAGATCGTAAGCTAGGCCAAGGAGGAATTTGATAGGTCTTTTGTTCTTGCCAAGCAATTCCTCATAACGGCGATAAAAGCGAAATCTGCGATCCGCGTGCATTGCGAAATCCTTTTGGTGCATATCCATAGAATTTCGATGTAGGGATTGGAACCACCACGCATTAACGTTTGCCCAGTGGTAATGCCATGAATCAGAAAAATAGAATGATATTGGATCTAGGTAAGTGTCTGATATGCTCGTTTTATAAAGCACGCAATTATAAAACTTACACTGGTGAAATTCGCAGTGTGAAATCTCAGCGCCGCTGAAAATGCAATTTTCAAATTTGCATCCATAGAAATTCCGCCCGGAAATATTCGCGTGGCTAAACAGGCACTCGCGAAACGTTACATTCTTCGTTTGGCGTTGCGAATTACTGCTAGGCTCCGAAAATTCGATCTTTTTCAGTTTGATTTCGGACCCCTTCTCAATAGCTATGAGGTCTCGTGATTCTGTAACCTGCGCTGATAACTTAGGTAGTTTTTTCATAACATATTTTATAGGTGACTAAGGTCGTCCGTAGGCACAGAAGCTTGTTGGTTTGAGTTCCGATTAAACCGCAAGTGCTGCCGCGAATCAAAAGCTCGTACGCAGGGTCGGTTTTGATTTCCTTTCAATGAGATACACGCTGAGAATGAGCCTCTACTCCCCCTGTTGAAGCAGCTCTCATTATACCTGTATAAATAAACAATGTTTAAGGAGCCTGGCGAAACGGTTACAGAACACCATTTTAAAATGTCTTTGACTGGACCCTAACGCGCCAAACAGGATTCCTAAGGAGCTAAGGAGCTAAGGAGCTAAGGAGCTAAGGAGCGGACCTAAATCGCCCCATATGGAGAGGGCTGAATGTCCGCTTTTGTTTAATAGCAAACACATCAGTAGCTCTCGGGTGACTGCCTACATAGTCATAAAATGTCGAAGCGGTCCCAATTATGGTTTCCAATACACTTACAGTGGCGGCATAGGGCAATCCAGTTGATCGGCTACCAGCCTCATCAATTCGTATTCCCGAACCTCCACCTTGCCGTCATGCGCAATGCAGTGACCGCACGCATCGATGATGCCGGGCTTCAATAAGGGCGACAACCTGCTCAGAGAGGCTAGAGCGGCCTGTAGCTCTTTGATAGAGACTGTTGAAGCCGGAGGTTGATTTGGCTCTGAGAAGAAGCCTGCGATGGCTTCCTGGTAGAGTTTGGCTGCCTCTTGCTCGGAATGGGAGCCAGCGCGGGCGAATAGCCCGACAACACATTCAATGTCAGCCCTTACCGAGCGATAGTTCCTGTGCCTTACCGGCACCGCCTGTTCTGCGTTGGGAGCCAGGTGCCGGTTCAGGAAGGTGTTCAATGCCAGTTCGAATAAGCTCAGCCGATTATCGGCAGTGACCAGTTTTTGGACGTTACTCAGGAGTAGGCGGCGTTCGTCGGCATCTAACTTTCTGAGTGCCGGCATTGCCAATTCGAGAATCGGGAATCGGGCGGCTTCACCTAACGTTTCAAGAGTGGGGTACAGCTTGGCCAGTATGTCCTGCTGTTCCCCCATCAGTGTGTGTTCGGGCAAAAGTGCTAAGCAGCGCTCGCGCTCGTTGGCGGGGAGGTGGTACGTCAGTAAACCGTAACAAAGCTGGATGGCACCGGCCCGGGTGTAGAGCAGATTTCGGAAAGTAGCCGGCAGTTGCTGCAAGAGGTCGGCTGCAAAGGCTTCGCTCTGTGGCGTAACGGTGCCCACCCGAGTGGACAACTGGGCCGCAGGCTGAGGTGCGGTTTCGTTGAAAGAGGACCGCAACGGAGAAAGCCGGGCGCCTGGTGTGCCACGTGCAGGGCCAGCAACTTGGTTGGCCAGGTCCGCGAACCGAACAGCCTCTGCTTGAGGGGCGTTTGTTTGTAATTTTGAGCTCGGCTCGGTATCTCTCAAGCGGCTTCGAAGGCGCGCTAATAATCCGGGTTGTATCGCGTTAATGCGTTCATTGACGGGCGGGTGTGAAGCCAGCAGCGAGCTGAATTTCATGCGGGCAGACTCACCAAAGCACATATGGTTCATGTCGCTGGCGTGGCTGGTGGTGTCGAGGTACGCGCTGGCCATGCCAATTTTGAACAATGCACCGCCAATGCCCTCCGGATTTCGGGTGAACTGTACCGAAGACGCGTCTGCCAGCATTTCCCGTTGGCGTGACACTGCCGCTTGAATCAGGCGGCCGAAGAAAACGCCTACGTAGCCGATAATCATCAGAACCAGGCCCAGAACGCCCATGGCGAATTGCGCGCGATTATCGCTATTTCGGCTTCGTGTGGCGCTGCTGTAGAAGCCCACTCGCAGGAGGAATTGGCCGATTTGGCCGATCATCAGAATGCCCGCAAGAATGGCAATCAGCCGCACGTTAAGGCGCATGTCACCATTCAGGATGTGGCTGAACTCGTGCCCCACCACACCTTGGAGTTCGTCCCGGTCGAGTTGCGACAGAGCCCCTTTGGTGACCACCATCACCGCTTCACCCGGGCTGTAGCCCGCCACAAATGCGTTGATGCTGGTTTCACCGTCCATCACGTACAGTTCAGGTACGGACACGCCACTGGCAATCGCCATTTCTTCGACAATATTACGCAGTTTACGTTCGTCGGGATCGCGGGTGTCCGGATCGATCAGCCGTGCTCCGACCATTTTCGCCACCCGCGAACCGCCGCCTGCCAGATCAGCCCAGCGTACGAGCGAGCCAATTCCGATCAAAGCGACGACTGCCGCCGCAGTGGTTATGCCGTGCGAAGACAGCAGCCAATGATGAAAGGGCAGGGGGGAGCTTTCACTGCGGGTGACGAGGTAGCCGACCAGACAGACCGCCAAGGTGATGAGTACAACGGCGGTGAGAAACAAAAAAACAAGAAGGCTGGTATTGCGCCGGGCGTCCGCCTGGCGCTGAAAGAAACCGGGTGTTGCCATCAATCAGGCCTCAGAAACTGACTTTCGGGGCCTGGCGGGCTTCAGGAGATTCCAGTTGAAGTTGGGCGGTTTCTTTAAACGCAAACATCCCGGCGATGATGTTGTTGGGGAACTTCTCACGGAAGATGTTATAGGTCATTACGCCATCGTTGTAGGCTTGGCGTGCAAAGGCAACCCGGTTCTCGGTGCTGGACAGCTCTTCCATCAGTTGCTGAATGGTTTCGTTGGCCTTCAGCTCCGGGTAGTTCTCGGAAACGGCGTAGAAGTTGGCCAACGCCTTGGTCAGCAAGTTTTCGGCGCTACCCAGTCTCTGCATCTTAGTGTTGTCGGTCGGGTCTTTGGCAGCGTCTTTCTGGGCGCTAACGGCGTTGTTGCGCGCTTCCATAACCTGAGTGAGGGTAGATTTCTCATGGTCCAGATAGCCTTTGGCGGCTTCGACCAGGTTAGGAATGAGGTCGTGTCGACGTTGCAATTGAACGTCTATCTGAGCAAAACCGTTTTTGAACTGATTGCGCAGTGATACCAGGTTGTTGTAGATGAATACCAGATAAATCACGACAACCGCGATAACAACAAGGCCGATGACTGTTGTCATTCCCATGCTTAACCCTCGAGCTGTATTTAGGCGTTATTTTCCACGATGTTGGCGTGGAAAGTCTTTACAAATTTCTCAAAATCGTTCGGCAACAACGGCTTACTGAAAAAATACCCTTGTGCGAGTTTGCAGCCCCGTTGGGTGAGGTAGTGCTCTTGCTCTTCCGTTTCTACACCTTCCGCAATAACCGTCAGGTTCAGGCTTCGGCCCAGATCAATGATGGTGTTGGCAATTCGTGTGTCTTCCTCGTTGACCAGAAGATCCTGGATAAACTGTTTGTCGATTTTCAGGTGCTGGACCGGCATCTTTTTCAGATAGGTCAGGGATGAATAGCCGGTGCCGAAGTCGTCGACGGCAATGCTTATCCCGGCACGGTGCAATTGATGGAGCTTGGCGACCGCATCGGTGATGTTGGTCATGAAACTGGTTTCGGTGATTTCCAGTTCCAGTCGGCCCGGCGGAATTTGGTACTCGGCGATACGCGCCAGAATATCTTCCACAATGGAGTCCTGTCGTAATTGGACAGCTGACAGGTTCACCGCGACTCTCAAATGAGAGCCGGATGCTGCCCATTCTGCAACCTGCTTGCAGGCTTGCTCCAGCACCCATTTACCAATGTTGACGATGTGGCCGCTGGTTTCCGCGATTGGAATGAATTTGTCCGGGGGGACATATCCGTGATCGGGGTGCACCCACCGCAGCAACGCTTCAGCACCAATAACCCGCTTGGTTTCCAGATTGATCTGGGGCTGGTAAACAACATGGAATTCCTGGTTTTTTATGGCTTGAGCCAGGTCTTTTTCCATCTGTTTTCGGTCGCGGATCTCTTGATCGATGCTGGCCACGTAAAACTGAAAACGGGTGTGGCTGTTCTGTTTCGCCAGTGCCATCGTTTGTTCGGCGCTTTGCAACAACCGGTCTGCTTCGCAGGCATCGTTCGGGAAGATCGAGATGCCCAGCGTTGATGTCAGTGAGATGCGATGGCTGCCCGCTTCGACAGGGATGCCAACAATCGCCAGAATTTTTTCAGCCGTTTCCGCGGCGTGAAAGTTGTCGCAGAGTTTTTTCTCGACCACCACAAATTGGTCACTTCCCAGGCGCGCGAGGGCGAACCGGTCTGCAGTGAAGTTAGCGGTCAAACGGTTGGCGACGGTTTTCAGAATCAGGTCTCCGGTACGAAAGCCGCATTGCTCGTTCACCGATTTAAAATCATCGATGCCGCAAACCATCAAAGAGAAGGCGTTGCCCCTGGCTTTGGAAGCTTCGATGACCTGTTGCAAGTCTTCAAGGAAGGCATCGCGGCTGGGGAGTCCAGTCAGGGTGTCAATGCGTGCTAATTCGCTGACCCGGTCTTCCGCTTCACGGTACTTTTGCTGGCTCTCGGCGATCGCAACAAGCAAATTGTTGGTCGCATTCACCCAAAGGCCAAGTTCGTTTTTCTCGTGCCCCTTAGGGACCGAGAGGAGGTGTTCATCCGGGTAGTCAGGGTTGACCTTTTTCAGGGCGTGCACAATCCGCAGCAAGGGGCCAGCCAACAGCCAATTGAACAGTATGAAAAGAGTTAATCCAAGTATTAAAGCAATCACAATGCCCGAGATAAAGGTTGTGAGTGCTCGCATTAGCCATGTGTTGGCATCGTGTGCAGTGTCGAGGTGAATTTCGATGAAACCGTATGGTTCGTTCGGATTTTCGTTACGCTTGAGGACTTCCCTGTAGACCCACACCTTGCCGAAGATAAGATCGGTAATGGGTCGGAAGTCCAGGTGGCTTGGGGTACGCTGTCGACTACTAAGCTCGCTGCCATCAAGATGTGCAATCCGAGCAAAATTAATGGCTTCCAGGGCGAAGAGGCCGTCAACAACCTGCTGCCCTAACGTCTCATCAATGCTGAAGACGGCTTGAGTAGCTGCGTCATACACCATCGCAAGCGTTTCTTCTGCCTGACGCTCGAGCTCTGATGATACCCTTTGTGCGTCCAGCACAACCTGCACGGTACTAAGTGCGAGCCCTGCGATTAACGCAACAGCCAGCACCCACCCCAGGATTCTAAACCCCAGATGGTTTTCGGCTTCAAGCGTTTTTCGTGTGCGGATCATTACAGCTCATTTGTGTTGGGCTAAAAGGGGGATTTGGGTCGCGTTAAAAGGCAGCGTGCACAACAGTATGGTTGATGCTGAATACGGCGCCACCGAGTATGCCTGAAATTTGTGTTATGTCCTGAAAATGCGTGTATCGTTTTGTTGCAGTTTGAACTGTTTCAAAAACAGAAACGCCCGCTTAGAAACTCTAAGCGGGCGCTCTTGGTCTGACAGCGAGATTTTATTCGCTGTTCGTTCTGGATGCCTTATTAGGCCAGGTTTTCGTTCACGAAATCCCAGTTAACCAGCTTCCAGAAGCCTTCCAGATAGTTTGGACGGCTGTTGCGATAATCGATGTAGTAGGCGTGTTCCCATACGTCGACAGTCAGAACCGGCTTGTCTGCGCCAGTCAGTGGTGTTTCGGCGTTGCTGGTGTTGACGATTTCAACACTGCCGTCTGCCTTTTTAACCAGCCAAGTCCAGCCAGAACCGAAGTTGTTGGCGGCTTTGTCGTTGAATTCTTTCTTGAAGTTGTCGAAAGAGCCGAATGCTTTTTCGATGGCTTCTTTCGCAGCACCCGTTGGCTCGCCACCACCGTTCGGTGTCAGGCAGTTCCAGAAGAACGTGTGGTTCCATACTTGGGCGGCGTTGTTGAACAGAGGGCCGCTGGCGCTCTTGATGATCTCTTCCAGAGACTTGTCAGCATTGTCAGTACCATCAACCAGGCCGTTCAGCTTGGTTACGTAAGTCTGGTGATGCTTGCCGTAATGGAACTCAAGAGTTTCCTGGGACATGTGCGGTTCCAGAGCGTTCTTTTCGTAAGGCAATGCGGGAAGTTCAAATGCCATGAGGTCGTTCTCCCTGTCTCTCTTTGTTTGTGAATGTGCGTACAAGCAATATAGGGGCGGATTTCTTTTATTCAACCCTTAGCTGTAAGACTGCACGTAAATTCGGGGCTGCCAGGTAGGAACTGGGCGCAGTTTTTCACACGCCAGACCAGTTCTTCGTAGCTGTCCGCCAGAATATTGATGTGCCCACGCTTGCGCCCGGGGCGTTCACCTTTGTTGTAAAGATGAACGTGAGCGTAGGGTAACTCGAGAATGCGTTCGATGTCGCCATGCTCGCCGATGATGTTGATCATGCAGCTAAACCCTCGAGCTTCAACACTGCCGAGTGCGTGGCCGCTGACTGCGCGAATATGGTTTTCGAACTGGCTGGTCATGGCGCCTTCGATGGTCCAATGACCGGAGTTGTGAACCCGGGGCGCCATTTCGTTCGCAACCAGGCCGTTCTCTGTCTCGAACAGCTCCAGGGTGAGTACGCCGACATACTCCAATTCGTTGAGCAGTGCTTTGATGTACCGCTCGGCGTCTTGCTGAACGTGGGCCGGGAGCCCGGGCGCTGGCGCAATGGAGTAGCGCAGAATACCTTCGTGATGGGTGTTTTCGGCAATCGGGTAGAAGGCGACATTGCCGTCTTCCGAGCGCACAGCAATCAGCGAGACTTCGCGGCTGAAATTGACGAATTTTTCGACGATAACTCGTGGGTGGCCTATCGATGCCCACGCCGCTTCTGCTTCTGCCGGGGATTTCAGAACCGCTTGGCCCTTGCCGTCGTAACCTTCGGTGATCGATTTGGCGACTACCGGGCAACCGAGCGCTTCGGCTGCGGCTCTCAATGATTCAGCGCTGTCTGCTGTCTTCCATTCGGGGGTTGGAATGCCCAGTTGGCCGAATAAGGTTTTTTCCTCTTCCCGATTCTGGCATACCTTCAGCGCACGAGGGCAGGGGTGTACCGGCTTATGCTGAGCCAGCTTTTCGGCAACATCTACCGGCAAGTGTTCGAATTCGTAGGTGACACGGTCAACTTTTGATAAAAAGTTGTCCAGCTGCTCCCCGTTCCGGTCTACGATGGTTTCGCCAAGGCCTGCGCTGGGGCTTCCCGACATGTCGTAAAAGACAAAGTCTTTGGCTAGCGGGTATCCGGCGAGTGCCAGCATGCGCCCCAGTTGGCCAGCTCCTAGTACACCGATTTTCATTCGAACGCTCCTGCCTCTTAAGGTTTGGGAGTGGGCATTACTGATCGCTGGGATCAGGGTTGTCCAGCACGGTCTGTGTTTGAGTTGCCCTGAATTCGTCAACCGCTTTGCGCACTTTGTCGTCGAAAGTGCCGATAATCTGGGCTGCCAACAAGCCAGCGTTAGTCGCGCCAGCTTTGCCAATGGCGAGCGTTCCAACGGCGATGCCGCCGGGCATCTGTACGATCGAAAGTAAAGAGTCCAGGCCGTTCAGGGCTTTGGACTGAACCGGAACGCCCAACACGGGCAACGAGGTTTGAGATGCAACCATGCCCGGAAGATGTGCGGCCCCGCCAGCGCCAGCGATAATGGCCTTCAAACCACGATCTGAAGCGGTTTTCGCGTAATCAAATAGCAGGTCAGGCGTGCGGTGGGCAGAGACAACTCGTGTTTCATAAGGCACACCGAGTTTGTCGAGCATGTCGGCGGCGTGTTCCATGGTGGGCCAATCGGATTTTGAGCCCATGATAAGACCTACAAGCGGCTGCATAAGCAACAGTCCTGTGATAATTGGAAAGCCGGCCATTGTATGGATTGGCCCCCCGCCATGCAAGACAGAGGCTGACGCCAAACAGGGCACCTGTATGGTTATTCATTTTAACGTTTTGATTGGCGAGCGTATTATCTAATCTACTTTATCAAACCCTTTGTATTCAGGAGTTGTAATGGAACCCATTCGTCCCGATGACGATGAGCTGCGAGCAGACGAGCCGTTTGGCGGTGCCGAGCCAAGAGAGCCTGTAAAACCAAAAACAAAACAAGAGAAGCCTGGGAAACCGCAAAAATCACCATCGCCAGCCAAAGGCAAGGGTAGTGCGAGTGGCGGTAACGCGTTGCTGTGGGTGCTGTTGGTTATTGTGGCTGTTGCGGCCGGGGCCGGTTGGTACCTGCAGGAGCAGCGTATCCAGGTTCTCGAAAGTCAGCTACAGGATGCCGATTACTGGGCGCGGCAAAGCAATCTCGCGCTCGCTCGCTTTGAGGGGGAGTTGTCTGAAACGGGCGAGTCGTTGCAGGAGCGGGGTGCTCGCTTAGAAAAGCAGATTGCTGGCAATGAAAAGCGTCTGGACTCGGCTGATAGCGAGATACGTAAGCTTTGGGTTATCGCAAATGAAAAGAACAAACAGCGGCTGAATGAACAGCAACAAAAAATTGCCAGCCTCGAGAAACAGCAGGCGGGCGCAGGGAAAGTTGTTTCCGACCTTGAGGCGCAGTTGGAAAAAGTGCGTACCGGGTTAGCAGGAGATGTGGCTCATGTGAACGAACGATTGAAAGGTGCGGTTGCCGCCCTCGAGCAGTCAGATAAAGCGACGGAAAAACAGGTTGCAGCCGTTGAGCAAAAAATTGAGGGAGTCGCGCCGCTGGTTGATCGTCGTATTAAGCGTTTTGAGCAAGAGCAGAAACTCGGTATTGATGGGATGGAGGCTCGTATTGCGACACTGGAGAAAAAGGTGGGCGCGCAAACCGAGAACAGGGAGGTTCGAGCATTGAAGGCTCAGTTGTCGGAGTTGAAGCAAACGGTCGCGTCGATCAATGCTTCAAGGGCGCAGTTAACCTCCCGGTTGGTGCGTTTGTCTGAAGAGGTGAATCAGATTCGTTCCGGAGCGGGCAGTCAGTGATCTGAGCTGAAAGTACGCGAGGGTTGAATGTAACGGTTTGTATTCATCCCTTGCGGTAGCTCTCATTTCTCTCGGGTAGCAGTTGATATGATCAGGCAACTCGAAAAGGGATGAAGAGTGTAAAAACAATGAGAATCCGAGTGCCTTTCGTCAAAAGCGCCGCCATGCTCTGCTGTGTGGTGGCGTTCTCTGGTTGTACGGTGTACCAATCCATTGGTAAGAGTGTCGGTGGTTTTCTGCATCCGGTGTCGGGTCATAACTTTGTACACATCGATACCGATGACTGGGACCAGAATAATGCGTTGCTCTATTTCTACCGAACCGACTCTGAATGGGCGGGCGACGAAATCGAAGCGCCCAGCGTCTACATAGATGACCATCATTACTTCAATATCCGAAATAACAGCTTTACATGGCTTGAGGTAGCGCCTGGCGAGCGGCACATTGCCATGCGCCGGCCTCTGCTGGGGCTTGAAGGGCTGGGTTCATTCAGTTTGAGCTTGATTGCGGACGCCACGCTGACTGTTGAGCCGGGCCAAATTTACTATCTGCGTTATAACGAGCTCAGCGAGCCGGACGAGCGCCACCCGGAACTGGATCCTGATGATCCGTTGGCATCGGGTGATCTGCAGCTGGTTACCCGAAGCTATGCGATGAAACCGGGTGAAATCGTTTCAACGTTGTTCCTGAACAGTGATCTGTTGGCACCGAACCACGCTGCCACGTCTATCGTTGAGGAAAACCAAGACGACGATTATGAAAAGCGAAAGGTGGCCCTTGAGGAAGAGCGAGAGCTGGAGATCGAACGGCTGAAAGAGCAGGGTAAGTACGAGTCCGCTTCATGGTACTGGCCGTTCGGCGGCGGCCCCACTGAGCCGCTTGAAAGCGACCGACGGTTAAAAGAGCTTGAGCAGCAGTACGCACAACTCGAGCAAGAGCGCGAGCGCCGCAAAGAGGCGGAATCCTCTGGGGGCTGGTGGATTTTTTGAGGGGTGAGCGGTTACACTAAGGCGGCGGGCTAGAGCATAGCGCCATTTGGGTTCAAGTTGCTGTTTTTGGTCAATAAATGCTCGGTTTTGGCGGCGTTTTGAAAAACTTTAGATTTTTTCGGGAAAACGTTTGACACCGCCGAAGAAATGCTTAAAATGCGCATCTCACTTGGTTGAGACAGCAACGCTGAATCAACAAGCGCTAAAGCGCGCAAGTGACTGCTTAAGGCTTGAAGAACAGTAAAGCCTCGAAGTGGGTGGTTAGCTCAGCTGGGAGAGCATCGCCCTTACAAGGCGAGGGTCACTGGTTCGATCCCAGTACCACCCACCACTTTTAAGCAGTAAGCCAGACGAGTCTCTGGCACCCGATTTAGCCGAATAGGCTGAGTCATGCGGAGCGGTAGTTCAGTTGGTTAGAATACCGGCCTGTCACGCCGGGGGTCGCGGGTTCGAGTCCCGTCCGCTCCGCCACTTTTTCGGGTGGTTAGCTCAGCTGGGAGAGCATCGCCCTTACAAGGCGAGGGTCACTGGTTCGATCCCAGTACCACCCACCAGATTTGAAGAAAAGCAGATCCAATCGGATCTGCTTTTTTTTTGCCTTCCGAAATCTCAGCATGCCACAAAAGAAGCCGGGAGACCTAAGTCACCCGGCTTTGATTTGCCTACCGTGCTTTACTTGCCAATCAAAGACTGGCCACAAACCCGCACAACGTTACCTGTAACACCAGCAGAGGCTGGGTTGCAGTACCAGGCAATGGCTTCCGCCACGTCAATTGGTTGACCGCCCTGAGAAAGGCTGTTCATGCGTCGGCCGGCTTCACGGATGGTAAAGGGCATGGCGGCCGTCATTTGCGTTTCGATAAAGCCGGGCGCGATAGCGTTGATGGTGATGCCGTCCTTAAGCTGCTTGGACATGGCTTCCACGTATCCGATGACGCCACTCTTGGCGCAGGAATAGTTGGTTTGGCCGAAGTTGCCGGCTATGCCGCTGATGGACGAGATGCACACAATGCGGCCGTTCTCGTTCAGCAGGCTGCGGTGCATCAGCTCTTCATCGATCAGCTCTTCTGCGGTCAGGTTGACAGCAATGGTCATGTCCCAGAAGTGCTCTGGCATGTTGCCGAGCGTCTTGTCACGGGTGATGCCCGCGTTGTGAACCACAAAGTCCACACCGCCGGTTTCTTTGGCGATGAAATCTGCAATCAGCTTTGGTGCTTTTTCGTCAGTGATATCGCAGGCCAGAGCCTTGCCTTTGATGGCATCGGTAACGGTTTTCAGATCTTCCAGGGCTTGCGGGATATCGAGGCCAATGACCGTTGCGCCATCGCGAGACAAGGTTTCGGCAATGGATGCGCCGATGCCGCGAGACGCGCCGGTGACGAGTGCGACTTTGCCGGCAAGAGGTGCGACCGGATTGGTGGCTTTCGCTGTGTCGGCTTTTCCGATGCGAACAAACTGACCTGACACATAGGCTGAGCGAGGCGACAGGAAGAAGCGCACGCTGGAGTCCAGCTGGTTTTCTGCGTTGGGTGCCATCCAGATCAGGTTGGCAGTGGCGCCTTTCTTGCCGATTTCCTTGCCCATTGCCCGCACGAACCCTTCGAGGGATTGTTGCGCGGCGGCCTGCGGTGCTTTGCGGCAGGTGTGTGGGTCTTGGCCAATCACCAGAATACGGCCGTTGGCAGCCAGTTTGCGGATGGTCGGGTGGAAAAAGTCGTACAGCGCACGCAGTTCCTGCGGGGTTTTCAAACCGGTAGCGTCAAACACCAGAGCGGAGAACTTGCCGTTAAGCTCACCGGTTACATCCAGCGCTTGGGCCTTGTTGCCTACTTTCGAAGATTCGTCCAGTGTGTCCAGACCGGTTGCGTGGAACAAGTTGGCCGGGCTGGCGCCCAGTGTGGCACCCAATGTTGATACAGCTTTTGCACCGGACCCCGCGGCAACTAATACGTCGCCTTCAACATAGGGCTGGTCGACACGCTTCAGGCGCTTCAGAGGGTTAGGCGAAGGCAGGCCAAGCGTTTGAGCGGCAGATTTGCCGACAGGTGTGTTGACGAGCTTAAGGTAAAGATCTGACATAGTTGCTTCCTGTAACGAGTTTATTCATAGAATGGTTTAAAGGGTAAGGATTCCAACGTTTAATGGATTGACTGAACCCGGGGTTGGCATTGTCAGACTTGCCAATGAGACGCGCCGGTTTATCGATAGACTTCAGCATAACGTCAAACTTCTCGATTATTCATCGTTATACAGGACATTTTGATATGGCACAGGCTCAGAAAGGCTCCAAATCCAAAGCTGCGAAACCGAGCAACGGTATTCGCCGCGTAGCGGTTATTGGCGGTAATCGGACGCCGTTTGCCCGTTCCAACACGGCCTACAACAAAATCAGCAATCAGGAAATGCTGACCTCTAGCCTGCGCGGTCTGGTGGACCGTTACAACCTACAAGGTAAGCGCTTGGGGGAAGTGGTTGCCGGTGCGGTTATCAAACACTCCCGCGATTTCAACCTGACCCGTGAGGCGGTGCTTAGCTCGGGCTTGGCGCCCGAAACCTCGGCATACGACATTCAGCAGGCATGTGGTACGGGCCTTGAAGCCGCCATTCTTGTGGCAAATAAAATTGCCCTGGGGCAAATCGAGTGCGGTATTGCGGGTGGCACAGACACCACCTCAGACGCCCCTATCGGTGTTGGCGAAGGTTTGCGTGAGATTCTATTGGACCTTAATCGTGCCAAAACAGCTAAGGAGCGCCTGAAAATACTGGCCAGGTTCCGCCCGAGCTATTTGGCACCTGAGATTCCGACCAATGGCGAACCTCGCACGGGGTTGTCCATGGGCGAGCATTGCCAGATTACCGCGAAGGAGTGGAGCATCGCGCGGGAAGATCAGGATCAGCTGGCTTACGAGAGCCATCAAAAGCTGGCGAAAGCCTACGAAGAAGGATTCTTTGAGGATTTGATTACACCGCTGGCGGGCTTGAAAAAAGACAATATTCTGCGTCCGGACACGACGCTTGAAAAGCTGGCCACCTTAAAGCCCGTTTTTGATCGTGAAAACGGCACCATGACCGCCGCTAACAGTACAGCTCTGACGGACGGTGCCTCTTGCGTGTTGCTGGCTAGTGAGGAGTGGGCCAAAGAGAACGGCCTGGAAGTTCGAGCGTGGTTGACCTTCTCAGAAGTTGCTGCGGTTGATTTCGTGGATAAGAAAGAAGGTCTGCTAATGGCTCCTGCCTATGCTGTGCCGCGTATGCTGGAAAAAGCCGGTCTGACGCTTCAGGATTTTGATTTCTACGAAATTCACGAAGCCTTTGCTGCTCAGGTTCTGTCTACGCTGAAGGCGTGGGAAGATCCTGTGTTCTGCAAAGAGCGCCTCGGGCTGGATAAGCCGCTTGGCAGCATCGATCGCTCAAAGATGAACGTAAAAGGCTCCAGCCTGGCAACCGGACACCCGTTTGCAGCCACCGGTGGGCGAATCGTTTCGACACTGGCTAAATTGCTGGAAGAGAAGGGGGGCGGCCGTGGCCTGATTTCCATCTGTGCGGCCGGCGGCCAGGGCGTTACCGCTATTCTGGAACGCTAATTTTCAGGAATGTTGTAATTCCCTTTGACATAAGGCGCTTCACCTCGTATTATTCGCGCCACGTTGATCGAGGCGACTTGGTTAACAACCAGTTTGATGCGGGGTGGAGCAGTCTGGTAGCTCGTCGGGCTCATAACCCGAAGGTCGTTGGTTCGAATCCAGCCCCCGCTACCATATAAAAGAAAGGCAGATCAGCAACTTACTGGTCTGTCTTTTTTGCTTTCTGCGTCTCGAGATTCCTCTTTGTACGTCTACGCCCGAGTTTCCCAGAGAGCACAAACTGCTGCGCCGGGCTTGTGCTATTCTTGGCGAGGTTTGTCACCTATTTGTAGCAGTGCTGACACCTGAACTTCATCTGGTTCCGTTATCTTTGACGAAATTGCCAGAGGTAGGTTTGATGATGTCCGCAATGACGCCGTTCGCCGGCTGCAGGCGCGCACCGAGTGATGTGAGATGGGCCCATGACTGAGCTTAGCGACCTCACTCACATCAAGGCGGTGCCGGAACAACAGGAATTGCGTGATGGAAAGCAGCGGCGGCAGTTGCGCAGGCGCTTACCTGAGTTGATCGAGTTGGAGCGCACCCTCGCCGAATCCCCAAAGCAATTTTCAGTGCAGGTGAGCGCAAGCGTTTCGGTGGGTTCACATGAGTTGCCAATTTACCGTGTCGACGTCGGCGATGCGCCAGCGGACCGTCCTGCCTTGCTATTACTGGGCGGTGTGCACGGGTTGGAGCGCATTGGCACCCAGGTGGTTACGGCATGGCTGCAAAACCTGGCCAACAGGCTGCGCTGGGATGAGCATCTGGCTGAACTTCTACAGCAGGTACGGTTGGTGGTTGTGCCTCTGCTTAATCCTGGCGGTATGTATCTCGGCCGGCGCAGCAATCCTGCCGGTGTGGACCTTATGCGTAATGCGCCCATTTCGGCGCAAAGCCCGAGCACCTTTCTGGTGGGCGGACAGCGAATATCACCGTTACTGCCTTGGTACAGAGGCAAGCTCGATCAAGGGATGGAGCCCGAGAACCTGGCTTTGCAGAGTATTATCGAAGAAGTGTTGCCGGGGCGGCCATTCAGCGTATCGCTCGACTGTCACTCAGGCTTCGGCTGGCGTGATCAGATCTGGTTTCCCTACGCTTACCGACGCCGGCCAATGCGTAACATCTCATCTGTTATGGCGCTGAAGCTGCTTTGGGAGCAAGCCTACCCCCATCACGACTATCAGTTCGAGCCGCAATCGGAGCATTACGTTACCCATGGGGATTTGTGGGACTACTTTTATAAACGCCACAATCGGCAGGCCAGTGCCCCGTGGCTCCCGCTGACTCTCGAGATGGGCTCGTGGCGCTGGTTGCGCAAGCGTCCCCGCCAGTTGTTCAGCCGGGAAGGGCTGTTCAATCCGCTGGTGACTCACCGTCATCATCGAGTTCTTCGCAGCCATATGCTTTTGATTGATTTCCTGCTCAATGCAAGTGCGAATTACGACAGTTGGCTGCCTACCCCTTCTGAAGGTGAGTGGCTGCGGGCTGCTGCCAGAGCGCATTGGTACAGTAAGGGCGAGAACCTGTAATGGATTGGTTGCTAATTCGAGGGTTGGCAAGGGAAAGTGCGCATTGGGGTGACTGGCCAGAGCAGCTTCGACGGGCACGCCCCGGAGATACATTTCATACTGTTGACCTGCCTGGCACTGGGCTAGCTCGGGATTTTCGCCCGCCGAACTCCATTGCGGAGGCTCGCCAGTTCGCTGACCGGGTAACTCGCTGGTTGCCGCGCCCGGTTGGGCTGATTGGGCTGTCTCTCGGCGGTATGGTGGCGCTGGATTGGGCACTCAATCGGCCTGCAGATTGCGCGAGTCTGGTGCTGATTTCTTCCAGTTCCAGATTGAGCCCGCCTTGGCGGCGCATGCGCCCAGCTCAATGGGCGCCCGTTATGCGCATGCTGGCACAAGCCGACAGTGATACGCGGGAACGCGCGATTCTGGCTCTTACGAGTAACCGCCCTATTCGTGGAGAGGTTGCTCAGCAATGGCAGGCAATTCAGCGTGAGCGACCGGTTCGGCGGGGCGATGTGATGCGTCAGCTCTATGCGGCCTCCTGCTATAAACCACCACTTAAAGTTCCAAAAATGCCCACCGTTGTGCTGACGAGTTATCGCGATCGCCTGACAGACTGGCGTTGCAGCCGGGATTTGGCCAAGGCGCTTGAGTGTCCTCTGGAGCTGCACCCTGACGCAGGTCATGACTTACCATTGGACGATTCACCATGGTTGATCGAGCAATTGAATGCCTACTTTCCAGTCGATGAGTGCGTCCAGGCTCGCACTGACTGAACTGTCATCGCTTCATCGTAAATTCTTCATCTGGCTGTAAAGCTCCGTCTTTAATCTCGGCTTAGATCGGTCTGCTGTTGGTCAGCGGGCGGCGAGTCAGCCATTGAAGGGGTTAACGAATGCAAAGTCAGTCCAGAGCATCCAGCAGCGGCCGAAAGCTTACCTCCTGTGTAGCTAAGGAGTCGGCCCAAATTATTGCGGCCCAACAGCTAAGGTATGAGGTATTCACCAGCGAATATGGCGCGGATATGAAGACGGATACCGGTATTGACGAAGACCGCTTTGACTGTTGGTGCGAACACTTCGTGGTCATGGACCAAAATGGCGAGGTGGTGGCAACCACGCGGCTTCTGCACGGTGAGATAGCTGAAAAAATTGGTGGTTTCTATTCGGAAGACGAATTTAATCTTGATCGACTGAAACAGAATCCCGGCGTATTTGCGGAGCTAGGCCGAACCTGTATTCGCAGCGATTTCCGCTCGGGAGCGGCGCTGAGCATGCTGTGGACCGAAGTGGCGCGGTATTTGGTTCAGGAAGGCATCGATTACCTGCTGGGCTGCGCCAGCATCAGTATGCTTGATGGCGGTTACAAGGCATGGCGAGTCACCCAACAGATTCGACAGGAATACCTGGCCGCAGAGGCGTTCCGAGTCACGCCCAAGCGTACATTGCCGCATCTTGCCAGCCAGAACACGCAAACCGACAAAATTGTGATTCCGCCGCTGATCCGCAGCTATATGCGCTTGGGTGCCGAGGTGTGTGGTGATCCCTGCTGGGATCCTGCTTTCCGTTGTGCGGATCTGCTGGTGTTGTTGAACGTGGATAATCTGGCCGCCCGTTATGCGCGGCGCTACAACCTGGAGGCCAAGATCGCTTGAGTAAACTAGAGCGGATGGTCGAGAGAGTTCGGTTCTTCACGCGCCTGAGTGCGTTTTTAGTCTTTTTGTTGCTCAGTATGGCAACCCTCGGTTTGGTTCGAATTATTGAATTTTGCAGCCGGCAACGAATCGACCGAACCGTTCTGGTGAATGGGTATTCTGCTGGTTTATGCCGGTTGTTGGGCATGCGCATTCAGACTCGCGGTTTGGTGATGGAAGGCCCGGCTTTGCGTGTGTGCAATCATGTTTCTTGGACCGACATTCCCATTCTGGCTGCGGGCCTTCCTTTACGGTTTTTAGCCAAACGCGAGGTGGCCTCTTGGCCCATCATTGGCTGGATTGCTCGTGAAATCGGTACGATTTTTGTGCAGAGGGGGGCTGGGGATTCCGGAAAGGTGCGGCAAACACTGGTGTCGGCTCTGGAGGGCGGAAGTTCAGTGGTGGTTTTTCCGGAAGGAACCACCACCACCGGTGCAAGTGTGAAACGGTTTCACCCGCACATGCTCGGGGCGGCCATCGAGGCTAAGTGCCCGGTACAGGCGATTACGATTGCTTACCACCGGGATGGGCAGCGCGACTGGTTGGTGCCGTTTACGGGTGACGATGACTTTGTTGCACACCTATGCCGTCTGTTAAAAAAGCCTGCGGTGCGAATGGATGTTCTGTACCACCCACCGGTGACAGTTTCCGCCAGTGACAATCCCGCCGACTTAGCCCAATTGTTCCACCAGCAAGTCAGCCAAGGGTTGGTGACTTTGCGTGAAGAGCATGAGCCCGCGGGGGCTCGTCGTACATCTCTGAATCATAAAGAAGATGCTGCTGAACCAGGATAGATTCAGGTGCGTTTGAGCAAAACTGTCTAGGTCCGGGCGCGACGAAGTGATTGGCGTTCAGCGTCGTCGTCCTCGCCCTATCTGCCGTTATTGTTAAGTCTTTAGTGCCAAATAGCGGGTTGATTTCTGAGTTGCTCGACGTCTTGCCGGTGTCTATTTATAATGCCGCGCTCCGCAGGAGAGTGGGCTAGCTAGCCCCGCCGAAGGCGCAACCTCCCATAAACGCTCAGGCACATGTACTGCGGGCATCATTCAAAGCCGTCTGGAGAGAGGCTGCCAAGGCAGTCCACCGAAGGGGCAAGCAGAACCATGTTCTGTAAACTCTCAGGTATCAGGGACAGGGGGAGAGGCAACATGAATGCAGGAGCCCTGTATGTTGACCTCTATCTACATGATAGCGATTACCGCTGAAGCCATGTCTGGCGCCCTGGCCGCGGGCCGGCGGAATATGGATTTGTTCGGTGTCGCAGTGATCGCGTTTTTTACCGCCCTGGGCGGCGGGACCGTTCGAGACATCCTTCTGGGGAACTTCCCTGTGACCTGGACTCAGCATCCCCGCTATATCTACATGACCATTGCCGGCGGCCTGGTGACGGTCGTGATTGCGCGTTTCATGCGCCACCTCAACCAGCTTTTTCTCGTTCTGGATGCTGTTGGCCTCGTGGCCTTTACGGTCATCGGGTGTAATGTCGCACTGAGTTTGGGGTATGACACCGTTGTTGTTGTGATGGCTGGCATTACCACGGGCATCTTTGGCGGTATTATTCGAGACATTATGTGCAACCGGACTCCGCAGGTGTTGCGTCATGAGCTCTACGCAAGTGTTTCCTTGATTGTCGCTTTGCTCTACTTGTTTTTAGTTCAGCAAGGCGTGAGTGAAAACATTACGCTGCTCGCAGCCTTCAGTCTTGGCCTTTTGGTGCGTATGGCGGCCATTCGCTGGAATGTTTCACTGCCAGTGTTCAGTTACTCCCAAGACCGCTGGGCGGAATAGCTTTAAATCGCCTCCCGCACTACCTTATTGGCCGAAGAGCACCCTGACCTCGTCTTAGCTGCCATATCGGAAAACGTGACATAAGTTCACATTACCCGCGCTCGAGTCATAAAGCTGACACATATTCACGTCATGCTTTCGGCCAATCGAAATCGTCGCGGGAGTTTTTGATGAAGCGCAGAGATTTTTTGGTAAAAAGTAGCGCCGCCGGGGTATCGCTGGTGGCGTTATCAGCCTGTAATGGTGCTGGGTCTGGGGGAGAAGAAGTAGTTACTGCCACTTCTGACGGCAATGCAGGAGGTTCGGGTGTAGCCGGAACGCCGGGGCTCGCAAAACCGGCTATGCCGGAATGGGGTGGGCCATCACCTTTTCAGCACGGTGTTGCTAGTGGCGATCCGCTGGCTCGGCAGGTGATTTTATGGACCCGGATTACAGCTGAAGGGTTGGACGAAGTGCCTGTTATTGTTCGTGTATCACGAGATCCTGAGTTTAGCGATGTGGTATACGAAGGCGTGGGTTATGCCCGGTCGCAAGCGGACTATACCGTCAAAATCGACGCGATGCTCCCCGAAGCGAATACCACATGGTTCTATCAATTTGAGTCTCTCGGGTACTTCTCGGCAATAGGGCGAACCAAAACAACCGCCCACGGTCATCAGTCGGTGGAGCATTTACGATTGGCGGTCATGGCCTGCGCAAACTATTCCTATGGCTTCTTCAACGCCTATCGAAAAGTCGCTTTTCGTCGTGATCTGGATGCGGTGCTGTTTCTGGGGGATTACATCTATGAATATGGCCCGGGTGAGTATGGTGATCCCGAGGTAGAGGCACTTCGACCGCTCGATCCTCCCCATGAAATCGTTACGCTGTCCGACTATCGGCGCCGTTACGCCCTCAACCGTACCGATCAAGATCTTCAGGAATGTCATCGTCAGCACCCTTTTATTTGTGTGTGGGATGACCACGAGTTTGCGGATAACACCTGGTCTGATGGGGCGGCCAACCATAACGAGGGTGAAGGCGATTTCAGTGACCGTAAGCGCGCCGCAGTTCAGGCCTATTACGAATGGATGCCTATAAGGCCTGTATTGCCGGACCGGCAGGTGCGTATCTACCGGTCGTTCGAGTTTGGTCAGCTTGCTTCGCTGATGATGCTGGATACCCGTCTGATCGGCCGCGATCAACAGACCGACTCCCCCGTTACCGCTCGTGATCGCAATCGCTCGTTGCTGGG
>Ga0098062_1000188_pt1 | contig 36134 bp, 34 predicted proteins | sample 23_taG_FD_81592 | JGI IMG/M metagenome (GOLD analysis project Ga0098062, IMG submission 81592) | Marine viral communities from Cariaco Basin, Caribbean Sea - 23_WHOI_OMZ | ecosystem: Environmental > Aquatic > Marine > Oceanic | place: Caribbean Sea: Cariaco Basin | collected 2014-11-11 | reverse complement strand
TTGCTGGATGGTGTATTACTGGAAGATGGCATGGCCCAGTTCTCTGACATTTCGGAAGCGGGTGGCAGTGGCATGAACAAATGGTTTCATGTCACCTTGTTGGAAGGCCGTAATCGCGAAGTGCGTCGGCTTTGGGAATCTCAGGGCGTGCGCGTAAGCAGGCTGAAGCGGGTTCGCTATGGCCCCATCTTCTTGCCAAGTCGCTTGTCCCTGGGTAAATGGGAAGAGTTGGATCAGAAAGCGGTCGATTTGCTCAGTCGTACCGTGGAGCTGCAGTCGGTTCCGGTACCGCAGAAAACGCCGGGCGAGCAAGCTGAACATGATCGAAAAATGCGCAAGAGCCCCGGTCGATCTGTGCAAAAATCCAAGCGTGGCAGTTGGCAGGTTAGCGACGCGGGCCAGCCAAAAGCCAAGCGGGATACGAGAAAGAAAAGCGCTGGCGCATCACGCCCGGCGCGAAACAACCGGGGTAACTGACGCCGGTAGTATCAGGGAATAGAGGCAAACACGCGGCTGCAATTGCGGCCGCCGGCTTTTGCCTGATACAACGCTTCATCGGCCCGTACCAGCCATTGTTCCGGTTGTTCGTTAGCAATATGAGCCGCGATACCGCAACTTCCAGTCACTGTGATCGGGATTTCTCCGCCGTCCACCCGGATGCTTTCCAGCGCCACGCGAATCCTTTCAGCAACTGTTTTCGCTTCCTGTATGTCTGTGTGCGGCAGTAGCACAGCAAACTCCTCGCCACCGAAACGATACGCAGAATCTGAGTTGCGTATTGCTCGTTCTATCTTTTCAGCCGCTTTTGCCAGTATGTGATCACCCACCACATGGCCATGGTTATCATTAATACGTTTGAAATGATCCAGGTCGCACAGGATTAACGTGCAGGGTGCATTGAGACGGTCTGAAAGCGAGCTGGCGCGGATGAGCTCTTCCTGCAGCGCGCGCTTGTTGCCAATGCCGGTCAGTGAATCCGTCAGTGCTGCCTGCTCAATTGCAATGAATTTGCAAGCGTTGCGCAAGGGGCAGATGATGGCCGACAGCATCATCTCGAATCCGGACAGCTCCTCTTCGCTAAATTTATGACGGCGATGAAAGGTGAGCCAGCCGTAATGGCTGCCCTCCGAAGACAGCCGGTACTCGCAGCGGTGCGGGCCGCCAACACCGGTAGAAAATACGAAATCCTGGCGGGCAATCCGGTGCCGGTATTGCATTGAATCGAAGGGAATCGAGGCCGAAATTTCCTCGCCGATAATCTCCAGCTGGTGCTCCAGCGACAAAGTGGTCGATAGTCTTTTTGTCAGTCGTGCCAGAGGGTCTGGTTCTTGGCTCCATGCCTGAAATGCCTGTCTCAGCGCTGCCAGCTTGGCAGGTTTGGATTTTGACGACTGAATGGATGTCAGGTTTTTCACGGCGGCTCGCTCGTTCCAGAACATAAAGTTATTCAGATATAGCATTTTTAGTGCCACATTAAATTAGTGCATAAATTCCAGACAGATACAGGTGTCTTTTGCCGTAATGACGGGGTGGGGCGATGATGGCGTCAATGTTTCGGCAGGATCTTGCCGATTACAACGCTGTGTAAATCAAAATGTCCGACAAGGGTGTAGGCCGTTTGAGCGCCTGTGATAAACTGCCGCGCTTGAACGCAAACGTTACAGGTGAGCAGTTTTAGCATGAGATTCGAGGCCCCAGAGAGTCTGTCTGAGCAAATAGCCCAGCACATCGGTCAGCGCATTGTCGTCCGCAGCCTTAAGCCGGGTGAGCGCATTCAGGAGCTTAAAGTGGCCGGAGAGCTGAATGTTAGCCGCGGCTCTGTGCGTGAAGCCTTGCTGATTCTCGAACGACGGCATTTAGTAGAGATTTATCCGCGACGCGGCGCCGTGGTCTCGGAGCTGACCGTCAGCTCTGTCAACGCGCTCTACGATATCTATATTGATCTTTTATGCATGCTCGGGCGCAAAGTGCTTGAGCGCTGGGCCGGGCATGAACTCAATGGGCTGGCGGCGCAGGTTCGCAATCATGGCTCGTTACTCGGTGAGTTAAGTCCATCGGGCAATGACCCTGAACGGGTTATCGAGGCGGGCTTCGACCTCGTCCGCAACGCTTGTGGAATGGTTGAAAACCCGTTCCTGCAGGAAACCCTCGAAAATTTCAGGCCCGCCATCAGCCGTACCTATTACATGGTGCTTGAGAGCCGGCCGGGTGAAGCCGCAGAAACCGGAGCGTTATTTCAGAAGCTCGCGGAGGCCGCCATGCAGTCAGATGCCGCTCAGCTTCAGCAAGTTATTCAGCAATACGGCGAACATCAACGAAAACTGATTTTGACGATTCTCACGGAGGAGAACGCCTGATATGAGGCTTAAGTCCATTAAACTGGCCGGCTTCAAATCGTTTGTCGATCCCACAACAGTGCCGTTTCCGACCAATCTCACTGCGGTGGTTGGTCCCAACGGTTGTGGCAAATCGAACATTATTGATGCCGTGCGCTGGGTAATGGGCGAAAGCTCTGCCAAGTACTTGCGCGGGGAATCCATGTCAGACGTTATTTTCAACGGCTCGACCGCACGCAAGCCCGTGGGACAGGCATCCATCGAGCTTGTTTTCGATAACGACGCCGGAAAAGCCCCGGGCGAATTCGTTAAGTTCAATGAAATTTCGGTGAAACGGCGGGTTTCCCGCGAAGGCCAGTCGGAATATTTTCTTAACGGGTCTAAGTGCCGCCGCCGGGATATAACCGACCTGTTCCTTGGCACCGGCCTGGGCCCACGCAGCTATGCGATCATCGAACAAGGCATGATCTCCCGCCTGATTGAAGCTAAACCCGAAGAGTTGCGGGTTTACATCGAAGAAGCGGCGGGCATTTCTAAATACAAAGAGCGTCGTCGAGAAACCGAAAACCGTATTAAGCGAACTCAGGAAAACCTGGAGCGTCTGACGGATTTAAGGGAAGAGCTGGGCCGACAACTTCAGCATCTGGAACGGCAGGCGGCGGCGGCCGAAAAGTATAAGGCGTACAAGCTCGAAGAGCGGCAAAAGAAGGCCGAGTTAACGGTGCTTCGATGGAAGGCTCTCGATAACGATTTGCAGACCTGGCGAGGGAAAATCCGGGATACTGAGCTGGAGTTAGAGAAATTACTCACTGAACGGGTAAATCTGGAAACCTCGCTGGAATCCCTGCGTGAGGCTCATCATGAGCGCACCGAGCATTTCAACCGTGCACAGGCGAAGTATTACGAGGCCGGTGCCGACATTGCCCGCATTGAACAAAGCCTTGAGCATCATCGCGACCGCAGCCGTCAGGCCGCTATAGAGCTGGACCAGGCGGTTTCCAATCAGCGCGAGATACAGCGCGAACTCGAGCAGGACGAAGACAAGCTCGCGACCATTCTTGAAGAGCTCGGCATGATTGAGCCCGAGCAAGAAGCGCTGGCCATGCGTTCGGAAGAGTCGAGTGAGAAGCTGCAACTGGCTGAGGAAGCCATGGCGGATTGGCAGCATCGCTGGGATGAGTTCAGTACGCGCTCTTCCGATGCGCGCCGTCAGGCAGAGCTCGCGCAATCGCGGATTCGTTCGCTGGATGAAGCCATTGCACAACTAAAGAGCCGCCATCAACGACTGAAAGACGAACAAGCCTTGCTGGAGGGCCAGCTGGACCGGTCCGAGCTCGAAGAGCTGCTTGAGCAGCAGGAAACCTTGGAGCTTCAACGGGAAGAGGCAACTGAACAAATTGAGGTGCTGCAAGACGATGTCTATCAGGCCCGCCAACGCCTGAAAGAGGCCGAAGCAGAGGTGTCGAGCCAACGTCAGCAAGTGCAAAGTCTTCGGGCATCGCTTGAGTCCCAGCAAGCACTTCTGGATGAACAGTTGGGCGGGCAGGACGATGCCTTGCAAGCCTGGCTGGCCGAACACGATTTGACGAACGCACCTCGCGTAGCCGCTCAGCTCAGCATAGAGAGTGGCTGGGAGTTCGCCGTAGAACAGGTGATTGGCCGCTTTACTCAAGGCTTGGCCTTACCGAGGCTTGAGGATCTTGGTGATGTCATTGTCCGGGCTCCTAAAGGGGTTGCGGTTGTGGCTGAAAGCGGGGAAGGCAGTGGCGCTAAATCGGGGCTCGCCGCAAAAGTCAGCGGCCTGGCCGCCATAGAAACGCTCATGGGCCATATCGAGACGGCGGCCTCGACCGAAGAAGCGTTGGCCCGCCGTTCCAGTCTGGGCGCAAACAACAGTGTCATTACGCCCGAAGGCGTCTGGGTTGGCCGTGATTGGGTACTGATGCCCGATTCCGATGCTGGCCAGATGGGAGTGATAGAGCGGCAGAAAAAAGTTGAAGGGTTGCAATGTCAATTAGTCGGCGCTGAAGCTAACTTAGAGAAGGCCTCAGCGCAGTTAGATCAACTGCAAGAACAGGGTGAGCGCGCCGAAACCGCTCGTGAAGACGCGCAAGGCCGTTTGAGTGAGGTTCAGCGCGAGTTGTCGGGGCTTTCCTCACAGGTGAGCGGTTTAAAAGCGAGAGCCGAACAGATTGATGCCCGCATTGCCCGCATTCACGATGATATTGAAGAGGTAAGCGGCAATTTGGAAGAGCAGCAGATTCAGCTGCAAGAAGCCAAAGAAGAGTGGGATATGGCGCTGGCTTCGAGTGAAGACAGCGACGAAGAGAAAGAGCGCTTGCTTGAACAGCGCGATACGCTTCGTGAGAACCTTGATCGCTTGCGCCAGGACGCGCGCCACGATCGCGACCACGCACATCAGTTGCAGCTTCAGCTGCAAACACTGCAGAGTCAGCGTGATGCTCTGAAACAAACCATTGATCGGATGCAGCTGCAAAAAGAACGCCTTGAGGAGCGCCTTGCGGTATTGCGGGAAACCCGCGAAAGCTCTGAAGAGCCCATTGAAGATCTCAAACTGCAGCTGGAAGGGTTGCTGGAGCGGCGCTTGGCGGAAGAAGAAAAGCTAAGCGCTGCCAGAGATGCCCTGGAAGATATCGACAAAGAAGTCCGCGACCGCGAGCAAGGCCGCAGTCGCACCGATCATGTGGTTCAGGATGTACGGGCGAATCTTGAAAAGCTTAAGATGGAATCACAGGCGCTCGAGATTCGTTCGGGCAACCATATTGAGCAGCTTACAGAGTTGGGTGTGAAACTTCAGGAGGTGCTTAGTCAGCTACCGGAAGACGCTGAAGAGAAGGTTTGGGCGGAAGAGCTTACAAAAATTGGTAACCGTATTCAGCGCTTGGGCGCGATTAATCTTGCCGCCATCGAGGAATATCAGGTTCAGAGCGAACGTAAAACCTATCTGGACGAACAGAACGACGATCTGATGGAGGCGTTGGAAACACTGGATAACGCCATTCGCAAGATTGATCGGGAAACCCGCCAACGATTCAGGGAAACCTTTGACCAGGTCAACGGTGGCTTGCAGGCGCTGTTCCCGAAGGTGTTTGGCGGTGGTAGTGCCTATCTGGAGTTGACCAGTGACGATCTTTTGGAAACCGGTGTGGCCATCATGGCACGGCCGCCCGGCAAGAAGAACAGCACAATTCATTTGCTGTCGGGTGGTGAAAAAGCGCTGACCGCGATTGCGCTGGTATTTTCAATCTTCCAGTTGAACCCTGCACCCTTTTGTATGCTCGATGAAGTTGATGCGCCTTTGGACGATGCCAACGTAGGACGTTACGCAAATCTGGTGAAAGAAATGTCCAAACAGGTACAATTTATCTACATTACGCATAACAAGATTGCCATGGAAATGGCGGACCAGCTCATGGGGGTTACCATGCATGAGCCGGGTTGTTCCCGATTGGTCACTGTGGATGTAGACGAGGCGGCCGCTCTGGCGGAAGCTTAGAGTTGGTGGTAAAACCACCAACCATGACAATACCGCCATCTGGGCCCGGTGTGCGTTGTATTCGATACGGGCTTTTTTTAGAGTAAGAATGTTGCAAACTGCGAACAGGACAGCAGAATTATGTCACTTAGGGAATGGTTAATTGCCATAGGTACCCTGGTTATCATCGGAATCGTCGTTGACGGCATCCGGAGAATGCACCGCGCTCGTAAAGAGTCCATCGCGATATCGTCAGGAATGGGTGTGGACGAATTGGATGACTCGCCCCTTGACTCGGAATTCAATCCCGAGCTGCCGAATGGCGGGGCTCGAATTGTTTCCCGAGGTGCCTTGGAAAAGCAGGGCTATCTAAAATCGGATCATTCGGAGCCTTTAAGCAGTCTGGACGACGACCAGGATTTTTCCCCGGAGTCCGGATGGGGAGCAGAGCGGGACGAGCCATACACCCCGGATGAACCGGAAGAAACCACACGCCTGAGCGACGCCGAGGCGGTTGATACTACCGACGTGCGCACAGAGGCCCCGGCCGAGGAGCCCGCTGCAGAGTCTGTGGCCAACCCTGAAAGTGTGGCCGATGTGGTGCATGATGTTCAGGAAGATACTGCAAACCGGCAAGTGGCCCGGCGCGATGCCAACCGGCCTTTAGCCGGCGCTAACCGCCCTGAAGCTAAGGAAGTGCTGGTCATTAATGTGCTGGCTCCCCAGGACAAACCGTTTGAAGGCATTGTGCTAAAAAAGCTGTTTGAAGCCTGTGGCCTGGAGTTCGGTGATCTGGATATCTATCACCGTCACGAAGGTAGTGATACCACAACGCCCGTGCAGTTCAGTGTTGCCAGCGCTGTCGAACCGGGCACGTTCCGGCCCGAAGAGATGCCTGAACTCAGCACGCCCGGCATCAGTTTTTTCATGAGTCTGCCCGGCCCGACCAATGCACTGCAAGCGTTCGAGTTTATGCTGGAAACCGCGCAGTGTGTTGTTCGCAACATGGGGGGCGAGCTGAAAGACGAGCGCCGAAGTGTGATGACACCGCAAACCATTGAGCATTGCCGCCAGCGCATCCGCGAATTTGAACGTAAACAGCGTTTCCACCGGGTGTAACGCTTAACCAGGACACCCACCTGATGACACAGATCCCCTCCGAAGTGCAGCAGCGCGTAGACGAGCTGCGCGCTGCACTCCACGATCACAATTACCAGTATTACGTGCTGGACGATCCCAAAATCCCCGATTCGGAATACGATCGCTTGTTTCGGGAATTGCAGGCGTTAGAGGCTGAGTATCCGAAACTCGCCTCGGACGATTCACCCACGCGCAGAGTGGGCAGTGCCGCCGACACCAGTTTTGCCGAGGTAATCCACCGTGTGCCGATGCTTTCGCTCGACAACGCTTTCAGTGAGGAAGAGTTGCAGGAGTTCGATCGCCGGGTGCGCGACAGGCTCGGAACGGATGAGCCGATCGAATACGTGTGTGAGCCGAAACTTGACGGGCTGGCGGTAAGCCTGCATTACGAGAACGGCTTGCTTACCCGAGCGGCAACCCGTGGCGACGGTACGACCGGCGAGGACATTACCGCCAATATCCGAACCATTCCATCGGTGCCTCTGAAGTTACGCGGGAACGATTACCCAGACCTCGTAGAGGTCAGGGGCGAGGTTTATATGCCGAAAGCGGGTTTCGAGAAGCTCAACAAAGGGCTGGCGGATCAAGGCGAGAAAACCTTCGTAAACCCCCGAAACGCAGCCGCCGGTAGCTTGCGGCAGAAAAAATCAACCGTCACCGCGAAACGGCCTTTGGAAATGTGTGCCTACAGCATGGCGGTTTTGGATGAAGATGAGTTGCCAGCCACGCATTGGGATAGTTTGCAGCTGGTGAAAAACTGGGGCTTTCGGATCAACCCAGAGATGCGTGTGGCGACCGGAGCCAAAGCTTGCCTGGACGCATACAACGACTTGATGGACAAGCGCGCCAGCTTGCCCTATGAGATTGACGGCATTGTGTTCAAAGTGAACCGGTTGGATCTTCAGCAGCAGCTCGGGTTTGTGTCGCGTGCCCCCCGGTGGGCCATTGCTCAGAAATTCCCGGCTCAGGAAGAGTTGACCACCATTGAAGGTGTTGAGTTTCAAGTAGGCCGAACCGGTGCGGTAACTCCGGTCGCGCGTTTGAAGCCCGTGTTTGTGGGCGGCGTGACCGTCTCGAATGCCACCCTGCACAACATGGATGAAGTGCGCCGGCTGGATGTTCATATTGGTGACACAGTGTTTATCCGAAGGGCCGGCGATGTCATTCCGCAAGTGGTGAAGGTGGTGCCCGAGAAGCGCCCCCAGAACGCCCAAGGGGTGGTGATGCCGACACAGTGTCCTGTATGTGATTCGGACATTGTGCAGATTGAAGGCGAAGCCGTCGCGCGCTGTTCCGGAGGGCTTTATTGCCCGGCGCAGCGTAAAGAAGCCATTCGGCACTACGCTTCTCGTAAAGCGCTGGATATCGAAGGCTTGGGGGATCGGTTGATTGAAGTGCTGGTTGACGAGGGTATGGTCGCCACCGTTGCTGACCTTTATCGATTAACCAAATTCCAGATATCCAGTTTAGAGCGCATGGGCGATAAATCGGCCAGCAACCTTATAGCCGCGATTGACCGTTCCCGGAACCCTGTATTGTGGAAATTTCTGTACGCACTCGGTATTCGGGAAGTTGGAGAGGCGACAGCCAAATCGTTAGCGGGGTACTTCGGAACGCTGGAGGCGATTTCGGAAGCGACTGAAGAGGCGCTGCAGCAGGTATCGGACGTTGGGCCGATAGTGGCGGGGCATATTCGCAGCTTCTTCGATCAGCCTCACAACCAGGAAACTCTGAGGGCTTTGCAAGAGGCCGGTGTCGTCTGGCAAGAGCAGCAGGTAACCTCCGCGGATGAACAGCCTTTGGCTGGTGAAACCTGGGTCCTGACGGGAACCTTGTCACAGCTGACGCGGGACCAGGCAAAAGCAAAGTTGGAGCGCCTGGGGGCAAAGGTGGCTGGCAGTGTCTCCAAAAAGACAGCATGCGTGGTAGCTGGTGAAGCCGCGGGTTCAAAGCTTGCGAAAGCGGAGCAGCTTGGAGTAAAAGTGCTCAATGAAGACGCGCTATTAGCATTTTTTAACGAACACGGCATTGAAATCTGACTTGGTGCCTGCCGGGTGATTCTGAGAACTCGCGCAGGTCCCGCATTAGGCAAATTGGCTACCATGACGTTGATCTGTAACGGTGTGTAAATGGGCTTCGCGCAAGCGAGCCCGGTCACCGTCCTAACAATAACGTCAAGAAACGGATTTTTGCATGCGTGCCGATTTGTCTTTCCGTACCTGTCTGGCTGGCCGCTTGGCCGGTGTTGCGTTCATCGCTTTGGTTGCTGCTGGCTGCAAAACCGAAAAAGATCCTGACCAGCCTACGCTGCTCGGTGCGCCGGCACCCACGGCCTATCTTGGTGTTGAGTATTATTATAACTGGGGCGCCTATGGCGGTGAGGATATCCTCGATTACTCGCTGGTGAATGCGCCCTCCTGGCTTGCTCTGGAAGACACCTCAAACAAAGCGCGGCAAGGCATCATAATGCGTGGCGTACCCGGTCTTTCCGGGGGCAATCGCGGTGAAGCGGACCTGGGTAAGAACACCAATATCGAAATCGTCACAACGGACGGCAAAATGGCCGGTTTTCAGCCATTCGATATTGAAGTAAAGCCGAACGTGATGTCGATTGAGGTTGATGAGTTCACAGAAGGAGAGGTGGGCGAGGTTGCACAGACAAGGTATGCCAATACCTGTGCCGTACCGGATCTTAGTGCATCAGGAACTCATTCTTTTGCGCTGAACGTTTACGAGGATGATGGAACGTTCAAGCAAACCGATCAAGTCAGCAGCACGACCTACCGTACCTACGCTAAAGTAACTCTCGAAAAGCCGTCCGTCACTCGCATCCGCGTTGCCTATCAGTTAGATAGCGATTTTGATCCGGAAAACTGCGATGCCGGTGTTAGCGCTCCGCACCAAAAATGCGAATACAGCACCTCAAACACTGGGCGGGCGATTGTCGGTCAGGACATTGTCGTGCTGGGCTCTGGGTCTGATGAAGCGGTAGACGACGAAGGTAATCCGTTATCCTATATCACCTACGAACGGAACGACGCCAATGTTTATGACCGCGGCGTACTCACGTTCGAGCCGGGTATCACCGAATGCTACATCCCGCTGGAAGTTGTGGACGATCGCATTCCGGAGCCCAGTGAGTTGGCGTTCATTCGTTTGACAGAAGTGCGCGACGGCATTGCTGCGTTAGGGATAAAGAATACGGGCACGCAAGCCGGTATTACCATTCTCGATAACGAGCCCGTCGTTTCTGTTCAAACGCTCAAGGGCGGAGCAAAGGACACGATTAACGCCGGTGATAACGCGGCTGCCACCACCTATAAGGCGATAGTGGCGGGTGAGCGGGATGGCCCGGTGATGGTTCGTTTTGCCGAGCAGGGTAAGAGCTCCGGCGCCAGAAAAGGCACTCATTATGAGATTGTCGATGACAATGGCTTACCACTTACGGAGCTTGTCTTTCCCGAAGATCAGGACGAGATCGAATTTGGTATTCGTGGCAAATCATACGCCTTGTCGGCAGATGACGGCTACGACGATCTGTTTTTGAATCTTTCCGTCGATGATCCCTATCAGGCTGGCCGTCAGGGCTATGCACGAGCAGATAGCGACAGCCTGCTACGGGTTAACCTGAACCGTTTGACCACCGCGCAAACCTTTACCGACTTCACGCCAACTGACATAGAGTTGGGGCATGCCAGTCGATTGTTTGTGGCAGGCTATACCGATACGGCTGCCGAAGTTCGCATCTACGATCAGGCTGGCACCGTGCTCGACACTGTGACGGTTGCATCCGGAGTGACGAACACGGAGGTGTACATCAGTGTTGCTGAGCGCGTTGATAGCACCGCAACCCCGAAGGTGACTTACCAGGAGTTTGCGGTGGGTTACTCGGCACCCGGAAATAACGGCGGTCAAGATGCATTTGCGCGCTTATTTCGCTTCGATGGTACCGACTACCTTCCGGTTTGGGCTTCAGCTTATGAGGCGGGCTCCAGCGCGGATGAGGTGGTACGTTGGGTGGGCTTAAGCGCAGATCGAGCGAACCCTCTTGTCGCTTTGGCGGGTGAGACCGCCGGTGGTTGGAGCGACCAGGCCAATACCGGTGGCAAGGACGTGTTTTTGATTGAAATCGAAGATGACACGGGCTCGCCTAAAGAAAAAGCATTGCGTTTCGTAGGCTCGAGTGCGGATGACCAGTTAATGGCTGGTGACTTAAGTGCTTCGTCGCCGTTTTTGTTTGGGCAGGCGCAAACAACACTCGACGGGACCAGCAAGACCGGGCCGTTTTTTGTCACCGGCCGAGCCAGCGCAAAGCTGAATGTGGTGCAGGTTGGTGAGGATGTTTCGGAAACGCTGCGACATGGCGTTTACGGGGCGGGATTGGCTTGGCTAGTAGGTGATTCCAGTGGGCTTACATACGCCATCACAGAAGTGGAAGGTGCCGACAACGAGCTGACACGCAGCCGCAGCCTAAACAGCCAAGCCGGGTTTGCCTGGGGCGTGGCGGGCAATGGTGAGCCGCGCTCCGTGTTTCAGGTTAATGATGCTGCTGATGCATCGAATGAAACGCTTACACACAGCCTGCTATTTGATGGTGATATTGTACTGGCGGGTAACACCGATGGGCAGCTGGATAACGATAGCACGGCGGCTACCGGGAACGATGGCATTCTCGCCCGCAGAAGTGCGCAGGAAGAATTGGCTTATCGTACCTGGAATACGCAAATCCCCAACGATATGTCGTTTCTGGACCTGGTGAATTACCGCGATGATGAAGTGATTTCTCTGGTAGATGCTGCCGGTGAACGCCAGCTGATTGTGTTTAGTCCAGAGGGCAAATTGCTGACACCTATCGCACCTTAGCTGGTGGGCCAGGTGGGGGCTAAACGGCCCCCTCTTGCTGCCGGGAACTGGCATAGAGTTTTAAATAGTCGGTACTGGTCACAATGCCGGAAGGCTCACCACTGGAGCCTTCAATGATTAGCGCAGCATTCAGGCGGTGAGCCAGCATTAATCGGGCAAGTTGATGGGCATCGGTTTCAGGAAACGCGGTTAAAAATGCCGGTAGCTCCATGTTTAACAGGCTTTGGGTGTCGGCTTCGTTCGGGTTCTCGTGAATCCAGCTTAGCAGCCATCTGAAGTCGATAAGCCCCGCAACATTGTCCTCCGACATGACCACCAGATGGTGCACGGCGTTATCCTTCATCATCGCAAACGCTTCAGTCATGGTTGCTGTGGCCGAAACCAAATACTGCGCCGGCGACGCTATTTCTGATACAGGCAGATACACCCGTTCTTCCTTGCGCTCTCCTGCCGCGACTGTTCCGTATTGTTGCAGTGCACGATGCCGGCCGCTGTTTGCGGCCTGTTGAAATTCGGCATCTGTGGCTTCGTTGTGCGTATTGGATAGTGCACTCGAGGCTTCTAACTCGGTAACGTCACCGACCGTTCGATTCCGAAAGACCTCCGGAAGGCGGGTACCGATAGGACGGCCGGGTTCACTGACATGAATCGACATAACTGCTACACCTTTAGTGACCGCTGCACCGTATCCTTGTGAGCTCTATTATACGTTTATCGGCATTTTCTCCGAAAACTTCAGTACTATCATCGTTTCACCTTCTAAAGCTCTCGTTTGGGATAGAGGCGAAGTGTATCAACGCGTCGGGTCAGATGACTTGGCAGGCAAACCGGTTGCCCCGTCAATGTGTCCGCGAGATATTCCGCAAGCAAAGGCCCCCAAACCAGCCCCTTGCTACCAAGCCCGGTGAACAGGTACGCCCCTTCTACTTTGTCGCCGGATTCCGTGCGCAGTTCCCCGGCGACCGGTTGATAGTCATGGGTGGTGCAGCGAAACGCGACGCGACCTTGCAGGGTTTCAACTGCTGGCGCTTGCGTTACCGGAAGGTCGGGCAGCATCCGTAAGAGTTCATCCAGATTCTCTTGATGGCCTTCTTCGGTAACCTTGGGATTGTCATTTCTGATGTCAAACGTAGCGCCTGTGGTTGCTTGCCCTTGAGAAACGGGATTTAAATACTTCGATCCACAAATGACGGTCGCCGGCGGGTTAACGGATTCTTCGGGTAAATAGGTGACCTGGCCACGAATCGGTTTCAGCCGCAGTTTACCGGTCACTGGGGCAATCTCCGCGGTTTGGTGCCCACAAGCGATGACCAGTTTCGAAACCTTCAGGCTGGGATGATGTGCGCTCTGAAGTGACCAGCCTGTTTCGAGGCGCTCGATACACTGAACCTCAAAGTTAAATTGGGTGGTAATCAGCGGGTGCTCGGAAAGTTTCTTGCAGGCTTTGACGGGCTCAAGCCACCCCGACTTTGGAAACCACAGCCCTGCAACCGGAATATCGATACCGGCGAGTTCCGAAGCTTGGGCTTGGCATACAGGCGTTAAAAAATCGTCGGGGTACTGATTCCGCTCGCAAAATTTGCGTTGGCGCGCCGCTTCGTTTGCCGTTGTGGCCAGTTGTAATAAGCCGGTGGGGTGCCAGAAGTCATCTTCCCAGGGGCGATAATACCGCTGACTGAAACTTAACGCTGTTGCCGCCAACTCAGCTTGTGCGTTGTACTCGATGCCGAGTTTTGCGTAGAGAGCACCCTGAGCGTTGCCGGATGCCGCAGCGCCAGCACAGGCGGCTTTATCGATTAATAGGACAGGAATACCGCGATCCGCAAGGTTCCGAGCTAGAAGCGTCCCAGCGATGCCTGCGCCGATAATGGCCACCGATTCAGGAAGTGGAGTGGCTGGGCTTGAGGTTGAGTCTTCATATGCAAGGGTGCCAGCGATCATTTCGCGTTTGCGGCTGAATCCGGGGTGTTTAGTAATCTCAAACCCGGCGGCTTCAAGGGCGCGCCGGACCCGGCCAACTGCGGTAAACGTTGAGAAGGTTGTCCCCGGGCGACTGTGGTTGCGAACAGCCTGAATTGCCTCATCGGTCCACATGTCCGGGTTATGTTCGGGGGCGAACCCATCGAGAAACCAGGCATCTGCACAGAACGGAAGCTGGTTCAGCCCGTCTTTGAGTTCACCAAAAAACAACGTGAGTCTGACCCGCCCACCGTTGAATACCAAGCGGTGAACGCCTTTCATCAGGGGCGGGTACTGGTCTACTAACTGTTCTGTAAACGGCCCGAGTTCGGGCCAGCGTGATAGCGCCCGTTTTAGGGCATCCTGAGTAAGCGGGTAGCGCTCAAACGAGACAAAGTGCAGGACCGAGTGTGCGTGGTTTGCGGTTAGCGTGTCCCATTCGGCCCAGGTGGCTAAAAAACTAAGGCCGGATCCGAACCCGGTTTCCCCAACCACAAAGTGGCCATAATTCGGCACACTCTCGAAACGCTCCCGGAGTTTGTTGGGCTCGATAAACACATACCGCGTTTCAGACAAACCATCGTCTCGGTTGAAGTACACATCACCGAAACGGGAGGATTCCGGGATGCCATCGTGCCAAATTAATTCCGCCGGCTCTGTGGCCGGCGGTTTGAGGGCTTCCGACATGGCCATTAGTCTTCAGCAGAAACCTTTGTCACACTTTTTATGGTGACGGGTGAGACGGGAACGTCGCCCATGCCTTGCTTGCGTCCGGTCTGAACCGAGGCAATTTTATCGACCACGCCCATGCCCTCGGTCACCTTCCCGAAAACCGCGTAGCCAGCGCCGCGCACGCCCGCGTTAAGAAAGTCGTTATCGACGACATTGATAAAGAACTGTGAGGTGGCGGAGTCCGGATTGTTGGTGCGGGCCATGGCAATGGTGCCGCGCAGGTTGGGGAGGGTTTGGCTGCCTTCGTTCACGATGGGAGCTTTCGTGGGTTTTCGGCTCATATCTGCGGTAAATCCGCCGCCCTGGATCATGAAGCCGGCAATCACGCGATGAAAAATGGTGTCGTCGTAGAATCCGTCTTCGACATAGCCGAGGAAGTTTTCGACTGTTTTTGGTGCAACGTCGGGGCGTAAAAGAAGTTCAAATGCACCTTCGGACGTGACGAAGCGTACTTTAGGCAAATCTTGGTTGGCATCGGCATGTGCAGCGCCGGAGAACACTAACGCCGACATAATTAACAATGCGGCATAAATCACAAGAAATTGTTGTTTTACGAAGTTTGTCATTTAAAGGCTGCCCTTTGTTTCAGTGAGTGTCGGAATAGCTGACATAATCATGTTTGCTACAAAGCAACTAACGATATTAACAGATCCTTACGCCGATAAGAGCAAAAGCAAACAGCAAGCCGGGCCGTCCTCGGCTACGCTTGCTAAAGGTTGCACTAAATCACAATGCCGGGCCTGGTTGTACGGTGTTCATGGCGAACACAGGAGAACACGAGTGAAAGTCCAAAAAGGATTTGAAGAAAAGTCACGGCTTGGTCGGTTGTTGATCAATCGAGGGTATTTAACGGAGGCAGAGCTCGAAGATGCCCTGATCCGTCAGCGTGCTTCGGGGGAGCGTCTGGGTGAGGTTTTAGTTGCCTCGGGCTGTATTACCGAAAAAGATCTGATTCGGGTGTTGAAACACCAGTCCCGTTACCGCAACACCGCTGCATTAGTCACAATGGTGGCACTGCCGTTTCAGCCGTTAGTATCGTTTGCCTCAACAACAGACAATGACGATGCAGGCGCTGTGGCCAGGGCCGGGCAGATGTACGAAGGGCACGGGTTTGCGGCTTTGACGGACGACGAAATGTCGTCGGTATCCGGGCAGCGCAACATTGGGTTGCTCGATCGTATTGAAAAAGTTGCGGCCATGCCCGGGAATGCTGCGGATGCAGAGGGCGGCAATGCCGATGAGGCTGGATTGGATGCGGTTGAGGGTGTGCGGCTGGCGGCGAACGTGTTCGTGCCGGTGTTAAGCTTCCTTGACTCCGATCTCACCATTTCGGGTGTCAAATACCGCGACGGAGAAGAGCGATATTCCATCCGCGATGATGGAGCGATTACCTTAGCACTGCCGGAGCGAATTGAAGAGATCCGAATGGACAATATCCGGGTCGCGGGCGGAAATAGTGCTTCGATGGGAAGTGTCAGTATTCAGGATATTCGTTTTCATCCCGCATCGAGCATGACCATCTACACACGCTAAAACCTGTTGGCGACCAAGACAAAAATGCCCGGTGGTTAGCCGGGCATTTTTGTGTGCAGGCAAGGCTCAGGCGCTTGCAAACACCGTACTGCTGGCAACATTGGTTTGCTGGCCTTGTGCGCCATAGAGCTTTTGTTGGCTGGATGCGCCGCGGAAAATATCGGTTACTCGTGCAAGGCGTTTCTGCAGGTGCCCGACCACTCGCCCGTTATTCTGGTTCAGCGACTGGCATTCCCGAAGCTTGTGGTCGGCGGTCTTCCAGAGTTGGTACAAATCGTCCATTCCGGCGGCTCGAATAAAGCGTGAGGGTTCGCCGGTGTCGGGGCGGAAGCCTATATCTACAAGCAAGTGAATCTTTTGACGAGCCCGATCACGGATTGCTCCAAGAATTCGATTCTTTTCTTCCGTGAGTTCCTGGAGTGGGGCAATGTCGGAAGAGGCCAGCGCCTCTTTCTCCCGAAGGAGAAGGTCCGCCAGGCTGTCTAGCTGGCGGATGTCTTCACTAAGAAGGGTCTTCAGATCATCGATAGCGGCCATACATTACTCACCCAAAAATGCTTTCATCCATCTCAAGCATTTTCTGGGCCAGTTTTTCTGCATCGATCTTGTAGGTGCCGTTATCCAGTGCGGAGCGGATTTCCGCAATGCGATCGTCGTCCATTTCCGGATAGTCGACAAGCTTTTCCTCAAGTTGCTTCAGGTTTTTTGCCTGACTGCTGAGGCTAACGTTTTCGCCTCGGGCAGCCGGTCCCTGTGCCTTGGCTTGGTCGGCAGCCGGAGTTGGTGCGTTGTTCGACGTTTTGTCGGCCTGGGTTCTGGTGGTGTTGACCTGGCCGGGGCCAATTCCATTTAAGTCAACTGACATAAAGTTACCTATTTGCCTTGGGCCACATATCGCAGTGGCGGAATCGGGTTTATATCCGGTTAACGGCAATTTGTTGCCGGACTTTAGTCTTTTCAGGAAAAAAGTTTCCGCCCGGCTAATTTTGGTGTTATTGCATCGGAATCTCGACGCGTCCCGGCGCGACCACCGTTGCTTTGACAGTTCTCGCAGACCGGAGGTTTTCTACCAACACTTGCTCTCCGATGCTGGCGTTGCCAAGAGCTTTACCGCGGGAGCTGACTGAAAAAGAGCCGGTTCGGGCCAGAATAATAACATGGTCGCCCCGTTCAATGGCATCTGGTGCTTCCAGCAAGTCTGGTGTCAGCACGGTGCCGGTTTTAACCGGGCGCCGAACCATCATGCCTTCAATGTTTGCCATGTCGGTGAGCGTGCCGCGACGACTGGCGTTTAGCTGGATCTCACTTGTGGTCAATGCTGCGCTGGACAGTCGTTCTCCCCGGGTCAACGGGCGTGCGGCAACAAGGGCAGGGCCGTAGGCCTGAACTGAGGCCGTTACATACATCCGCCAAGGTCGTTTGCCTTGGCAACTGATAAGAATCGAAGGGCTGGGGGTTCGTAGCGGGTCACTCACGAACTCCAGTTCCGGATCGCCCTCGCAGGGTGCCAGTTTCAGGCGCCGGTCCACGTTACCGATTTGGTACTCAATGCGTCGATTAAGATCCCTTTGATCTTCCGCCCACGTTTGTAAAAATCGCTCCGCCATGCTTCGAATATCAGCGGCCGTCGTGGCTTGCTCTGCGAAGGCAGGAAAACTGCACATCAGCGTCAGCGTAAATAAAATCAGGGTACGCATTTCAGGTGCTTTGTCCTATGCTGTCGTTAAGTCTGTCGCCCATAAAAAACTTAAGGATCTGGGCATATGGCCGTTATGCTATGTCTGAAATTATGGTCTTGGTGAGATAAAGCAAAATCAGTGCCGTTTAGCGCACGTCAGGAGTAGAACGACATGACAGGGGTACTTCAAAGCGTTAATCAGCGCACCCAGCTGGTCGGCCAGAATCGGCTTGAGCTATTGCTGTTTCGGCTCCGCGGTCGCCAGGTGTACGGTATTAACGTGTTCAAAGTGAAAGAAGTGCTGCAGTGCCCGAAGCTGTCCTCTATTCCCAACAGTCGCGCGGTTGTAAGGGGGGTGTCCCATATACGGGGAGAAACCATTCCTATTGTTGATATGAGCATGGCAATCGGACTGCCCGGAGTGCCTCAGGAGGAGCTTGCGACAAGCTTCGTTATCATCACCGAATACAACCGAAAAACTCAGGGATTTTTGGTGTCCGGGGTCGAGCGGATTCTGAATATGAACTGGGAAGATATCATGCCGCCACCGAAAGGGGCGGGTAAGGATGTCTACCTGACTGCGGTAACAAAAGTTGATGAAAAGCTGGTAGAAATCATTGATGTAGAGAAGATTCTTTCCGAGGTTTCTCCGCTTAGGGAAGACGTCAATGACGAGATTGTGACAAGAAGTGGCGCCCAATCTAAGCGCCATCTTCCAGTCTTGGTGGTGGATGATTCTGCTGTTGCACGTCGCCAGATCAGCCGGTGCCTGACGGCGATCGGAATGGAAGTGATTACTCAAAACGATGGGAAGCAAGCGCTGGACTATCTGCGAAATATCACTCAGGACGGCTCAACCATTCGGGAGCATCTTTCGTTGATTATTTCCGATGTGGAAATGCCTGAGATGGACGGATACACGCTGGTCACTCGCATTAAAGAAGATCCGGCCCTGAAAGATATGTTTATTATGTTGCACACGTCGCTGAGCGGTGTTTTTAACCTGGCCATGGTGAAGAAGGTGGGCGCTGACGATTTTATGGCAAAGTTCAGCCCAGACGAGCTGGCTGAGCGTGTCATGGAATTGATCGGCCAGGATTGATGGCTCAGTTAACCGTTTTACCCACGATAGAGATGCAATGAACGCGGAAATTACGCCCAAGGAATACGAAGAGTTTAAAACGTTCTTGCAGGACGCATGCGGTATCCTGTTGGGCGATAACAAGCAGTATCTGGTCAAAAGTCGGCTGCGCAAAATTCTGGAAGAGAATGGCTTGAGTTCGCTTGGGGAGCTTTTGGAGAAATTGAAGCGCTCCGGTCGCATGGGGTTGCGTGAGGTCGTGATCGATGCGATGACCACCAACGAGACGCTTTGGTTCAGAGACAATCATCCGTTTCGTATTCTGCAGGATAAATTGTTGCCGGAATTCGCAGAGAGAAAGTCTTTGCAGCCGTTGCGAATCTGGTCGGCTGCATGCTCAACGGGACAAGAGCCATACTCCGTTTCGATGGTTCTGGACGAGTTTCGTCAGGCCCGCCCGGGTAAGCTTCGTGACGTTCGCATCACCGCGACGGATATCTCGAAGAGCGTTCTGGAAGTGGCGCGCAAAGGCGAGTATGAAATGATCGCGATTGGCCGGGGTTTGTCGCCCGAGCGCCAAAAACGCTACTTTAAACCGTCTGTAAACGGTGGCTGGCAGATTAATGACCAAATCAAACGGATGGTGGAGTTTAAAGAGCTGAACTTGCTTGAGCGCTATATGCTTGGGAAGTTCGACATCATTCTTTGCCGCAATGTGCTGATCTATTTCTCTGCGGAATCCAAGAAAGATATTCTGGTTCGCCTGCACGGTGCGCTGAATCCCGGTGGCTATTTGATTCTTGGCGCGTCGGAATCGCTAAACGGGTTGCCAGATCTGTACGAGATGGTTCAGTGCCAGCCCGGCATCGTTTACCGGAAAAAATAACCTCAGTGCAACAGCATGATCTGCCACTGATTCCCGAACTAAGGGTTTACGTTCTACGCCCGCTGCCGGGCTAGGTGCCCAGTCAACCTCGTGAGTGCGAATGACCACACGTTGGGAAAAGTCCATGTTTAGCATATAAGCGCTCGTTACTCGTTATTTGATCAGTTCTTGAATATCGCGGAAGTGGGGGTGTTTACAGTGCCCCATCCATTCAAAAGCGACCATTTCGGTGGTGACGATTCGGGCACCGCTTTGATGCAGACGGTCGAGAGCGACATCGCGATCCAGGTCATTGCGTGACCCTGTGGCATCGGCCACAACCCAGACTTTGTAGCCGGCATCCAACAGGCTTAATGCCGTTTGCAGCATGCACACGTGGGTTTCGCAGCCACCGACAATTATGTGCTGCCGGCCTTCGGGCAGTTCATCGATGAGGCCGTCCGGGCAGGCATCAAAATGGGTTTTGCTCACGGTGGTGTTACAGAGCTCTCGAATGGATTCGACATTCTCGCCCAGCTTTTCTGGCAATTGCTCAGTACCAATCACCGGTACTTCAAGAAGCCCCGCGATAATCGCCAGCGTTGTGCAGCGATCTATAACCTCCGCGCCCTGGCTGATCGCCGGCATCAGCTTTTCCTGTACGTCGATGAGTAGCAGGGTGGATTGCTCGGCTTTCATCATCATGGTGTTCTCTCCGGAAGTGGTGGGCGTTAACTGCTAAGCATAGCGAAAATACCAAGCGAATAGGGGGTAAGGGCGGTGCGGAAATAAATTTTCAGAGAAATTTGCAGATACGGTTGCCAAACGCCGTCAAAACAATTAAAGTTTGCGCCCTCAAATGAGCGGTGAGTTCGCTGATTTGAAACAGTTTATTGGAGAGGTGGCCGAGTGGCTGAAGGCGCACGCCTGGAAAGTGTGTATACGTTAATAGCGTATCGAGGGTTCGAATCCCTCCCTCTCCGCCAAATTAAACCCCAGCAGAAATGCTGGGGTTTTTTGTTTGTGTCTTCAAAACTGGGTTAGTTCAACCCAAGCCGGCTATTTGTAAAACGAACACGCCCATCGTTACCGTCACGCTCGCCAACAAAGTGGTCAAGGCGATGATGTTGGCCGCCATACGGTCGTTGCCTCCGAGCGCCTTCACCATGACAAAACTGGCCGCTGCGGTGGGGCTTGCAAAGAACAGGAACATCAGCCCCAACTCCCGGCCTTCGAATCCCAATAACCAGGCTGCGAATGTGCAGGCAACTGGCAGTGTCACCATCTTCCACATGGCCGCCCCTAGCGCAGGCCCGCTGTCATTGCGAATGGCTTTCAACGATACGGCGCCGCCAATGCAAAGCAAAGCGAGAGGCAAGGTGAGCGAGGCAAAGTAGTTACCGCTGGTCATGATCCAGTCCGGCAGCGTCACCTCAAATCCGGCGAAGGGGACGGCGACGACAACGGCGATGATCAATGGGTTTCGGACAATATCCCGTAGCGTGGTCGCCGCATTCATTTGTTTGCCCGGTTGGTAGGCGAGCAACACAACCACTGACAGAACGTTGTACGAAATGATAACCAGGCCGAGTAACAGGCCCCCGGCCGAGAGGCCGTAATCGCCGTATAGATTAGCCGCGAGCGCTAATCCGACAATGCCACAGTTGCCCCGAAACGCACCCTGAACGTAAACCCCGCGGTCGTCTCTGGGCACACGTTTAATGGCCCATAGCCAAGCGCCAACAAAACTACCGAGGGTGGCCGCCAAGTAGAACAAAATCATGTTGGCGTTCAGAGTAGCGCTTAGGTCGGCCTTAATGATGGCGAGAAAAACAAGCGTCGGTAGCGTAGCCTTGAACACCAGCGCCGATGCTGTTGCAATGAAATTTTGGTCAATCCAGCCGAGTCGGCGTAGCCCCATACCTAGAAAAACCATGGCAAAGACGGGCAGGGTGATTTCCAGTGTGTCGCTGAATGTGGCTAGTAATTCGCTCAAGGTGAAGTATTCTCAGAATGTCGTCGATGGATGAAAAGGTTTTACCCGACGTAGCTCCTCACAATAACGAATAAGAAGGATACGCAATGGCGGCCCCAACTCAGGAAGACTTGAAGAAAATCTTGCAAGAAACCCCGAAAGATCAACCTGTCGTTATGCTCAATTTACTGAGATTCCGTGACCGGGCGGAATATCAGGACGCGAGTGAAGCGTGTTCCGGGCGCGACGCCTATAAACGTTATATGAAAGAAGCCGCTGCCTGTGTCAAAGCGGTTGGCGCTGAAGTTATCTGGTCTGGCCGAAGCGTCGGCTCTCTTATTGCGCCTCCCGAAGAGACTTGGGACCAAGTGTTACTGGTTCGATATCCTTCAACCGATGCCTTCCTGGCTATGATTGAAGACCCGGATTACAAAGGTGTCCTCAAACATAGGACCGCCGCATTGGAAGACTCCCGATTAGTCGCTAACGTCGAGAGTGGCGTGTAATCAGGCACCCGCCACCATCATTCCGGTTTGCTGAATGGCCATATAGGCAATAGTGCCAGTCGCAATGGACAGCAAGGCATTGCCTCGCCAAAGATGAACCGCCACCACCAGCAAACCGGGGATCAAGGCATCTAACCCGAATGTCCCGGCACCCCAATTGCCCGACCTTTGTAGAAAAACCGTCGCCAGCAAGGCCATGACCGCTGCAGGCAGAAAACGCCCCAAATGTTTAATAAGCGGGTGGTCGGTGTGGCGTTCGAAAAACAGAAAGGGCACCACGCGCGTGGCGAAGGTTGCTAACGCCGTGACGGCGATGAATGCCGCCAGATAATAGCCTTCACTCATGGGTGGCCTCCGGCTCAAGACCAGGCTCGCGCTGGTAACGGTATTGAATCAGCAGCACTGCAGTAACAATGGCAATGGCGGCAATCAACTGATGGGTGGCTGGTATCAGTAACATAGCAATACCTGCCGCGAATGCACCGGCCCAGATGGGGAAGGCGTTGCCAAGCGCCTTGAATTGCTCGATGGTCAAAACAATGAACAAAGCGACCAAGGCAAATTCGATACCCGTGCTGTTAAACGCGACCCACTCTCCAAGCAACGCACCCAGGGCGCATCCGGCAACCCAGTAGAGTTGATTGAAGGCGGTAATGCGGAAATCGATTTCTTGCTCGCTGCGTGAATCGCCGGAACGTATTCGGCTGGTCAGCAGCGAATAGGTTTCGTCGGTAAGCCCGAAGATAAGGTAACCTTTGCGCCAGCCGGCACCGCGAAACTGGCCAAGGAGTGACAGGCCGTAAAACAGGTGACGGGCATTAAGAACCAGCATCGCCACCGCCACTTCGAGCAACCCGGCATTGGCTGCTAACAGGCTAACGGCCAAGATTTGCCCGGCACCGGCATAGATCACCAGGCCCATAAGCGGCGCTATCCACCACGCATAATCCAGTTGCGTGGAAAACAGCACGCCGAAAGCCATCCCTAGTGGCAGGTAGCCAAACAGGATAGGGAGTGTTAGCTTGAAAACATTCTGGTTCATTAGCATCCAAACTTTGTAAAAGGCACGATGATAATGAATTGCTAGTGGCTTTTGAAGATACAGTGAAAGGATTGGTGATGAGCGATTATGCTAATGGACCTGAGTCGGATCCCCGTCAGGAGAAGTTTGTGGTGGATGCCAGCCTGTTAACCGCAGACCAGCTTGAAGGGCTGGCGGATGAATACTGCACGCGTTATCACGGGCTGAACGATACCGAGAACCCGTTAGCCGAGCGCAGTCGAGTGCTTGCCGCTGTTCGGGCAGGCGAGTTGGTGGTGTGGTTTGATCCGGTTGAGAATACGGCAAGCTTAGGCGCTCCGGCCTGAAACTCTGAACCGAAACGTTACAGTGGGTGATGAAGGCCAAGGTTTTGAACGCGTTACCTATGCGGTGAGTCCGGTAATGGGTACAATTGCTGAGCGTTGTTTTTATTCTGTTGGTGAGGTGAGCTTTGATCAGGGTTCTGGTTGTTGATGACCACGAGTTGGTGCGCTCTGGTATTACCCGCATGTTGGCTGACAATCCTGACATTGATGTGATCGGTCAGGCGTCTTCTGGTGAAGATGCGATTGATTTCGTACGCAACGCTCGGCCGGATATCGTTCTCATGGATATTCGGATGCCGGGTATTGGCGGGCTCGAAGCCACGCGGCGAATTCTCCGGCTGGACGACTCCATTCGAATCATCGTGGTGACCGCCTGTGCAGACGATCCCTATCCGGCGCGGGTCATGCAAAGTGGCGCAGCGGCTTATATCACCAAGGGCGCAGACATTCAGGAAATGGTGCGGGCCATTCGCAAGGCCCATTCCGGTCAGCGCTACATTAGCCCCGAGATAGCTCAGAAGATGGCATTGAACTCACTGGGTGGCGGCGACCGGGATGAAGACGGCGAACTGTCGAAGTTCGAGCGCTTATCCGAGCGTGAAATGCAGATTGCCATGATGGTGGTGGAGTGCCAGAAAGTTCAGGATATTTCGGACAAACTCTGTTTGAGTCCGAAAACCGTGAACAGCTATCGCTATCGGATTTTCGAGAAACTCGAGATTTCCAGTGATGTAGAGCTGGCGCTGATGGCAGTACGGCTTGGGTTGCTGGATGCCGACACCGTTTGACCCTAACCATGTCCCCGGGGAGTTCGACAGCAAGAGCTTCCTGAAACAACTTTCTGAACGCGCCGGTGTCTATCGTATGTACGATAGTGCAGGGGATATTCTGTACGTCGGGAAAGCGCGGAATCTCAAAAACCGGGTCAGCAGTTACTTCCGAAAATCTGGCTTGGCGCCGAAAACCGAAGCCTTGGTCGCCAAGATTCACGCCATTGAAGTCACCATTACTGGCAGTGAAACCGAAGCGCTTTTGCTTGAACAAAACCTGATCAAGTCTCTTAGGCCGCCCTACAATATCCTGCTTCGGGATGATAAATCCTATCCCTATATTTACCTGTCGTCCCACGATGATTATCCGTCTCTGACCTTTCGCCGTGGTCGCACGAAAAAAGGCGGTGGCACTTGGTTCGGGCCTTTCCCTAGCTCCGGAGCAGTCAAGGAAAGTCTTAACATTCTACAAAAAGTATTCAAGATAAGATCTTGTAACGAAAGCTATTTCCGAAACCGGAATCGGCCCTGCCTGCAGTACCAGATTAACCGGTGCACCGCGCCCTGCGTAGAGTACATTACCCCCGAGGAGTATCAGCAGGATATTCGTCGCGCGACCATGTTTCTCGAGGGCAAGAACCCCGCGATCATCCGTGATCTGATGAATGCGATGGAGGAAGCGGCCTCGAAACTGGAGTTCGAGAAAGCCGCCGCGTATCGCGATCAGGTCAACCACTTGCGCCATGTGCAGGAGCAGCAGTCGGTTGATGGCGAGGGTGGCGATGCCGATGTGATTGCTATCGCCCAGGACGCCGGTGTGGTGTGTATCGTGGTGATCATTGTCCGGGGTGGTCGGGTACTTGGTACCAAAGATTACTTCCCGAAATTCTCGCTAGAGCAGACGGAAGGCGAATTACTGGCATCGTTCCTTGGTCAGTATTATTTCGGTGGTGACACTCGCCGGGAGATCCCAAACGATATTCTGGTGCCGGTGAAAGTGGATGGGCAGGAACTTCTGGCCCAAGCGCTTACCGAGGCTGCCAACCGCGAAACCAGAATCCGGGGCAACGTGCGGGGTGAGCGTAAGCGTTGGCTTGAATTGGCCATGACCAATGCCCAGCAGACCTTGTTAACTCACCTTGCCAGTAAGGAAACCGTATATCGTCGTTTGCTTGCGCTTCGGGACCTGCTGGAACTGGCGGAAACACCCAGTCGCATGGAATGTTTTGATATCAGCCACAGTCACGGGGAAAATACCGTCGCATCCTGTGTGGTTTTCGACGAGAATGGCCCGCTGAAAAGCGATTACCGCCTGTATAATATCGAAGGCGTGACGGCCGGGGACGACTATGCTGCCATGCGCCAGGTATTAACGCGCCGGTACCGCCGATTGGTGAATGGCGAAGGCAAAAAGCCTGACTTAGTTTTCATCGATGGCGGTAAAGGCCAGCTAAACATTGCGCGGGAAGTGTTTGATGAGCTTGAGATTTCAGACATTCCATTAATTGGTGTGGCAAAGGGTGTTACTCGCCGGGCAGGCATGGAACAATTGATTGATGCTATGACCGATGCGGTGTTCCGAGTGCCGGCTGATTCTCCGGCGTTACATCTGATTCAGCACATACGGGACGAGTCGCACCGGTTTGCCATTACTGGCCACCGGGCGAGGCGAGATAAAAAACGCCGGCAGTCTACCCTTGAAGGCATTGAGGGTGTTGGACCAAAACGTCGGCGTGAGTTAATACGCTACTTCGGTGGCATACAGGGTATCCGAAAAGCCGGAGTGGATGAGATTGCCAAGGTCCAGGGCATCAGCAAGGCATTGGCCGAAACCATTTACGCAGCATTGCATAACGAATAGGAACACCATGAATTTACCGAACCTGATTACCCTGTCTCGCATCGTCATGATTCCGGTGTTCGTTGTGGTGTTCTATTTGCCCGCGAGCTGGAGTTACATGGCGAGCGCCGCGATTTTTGCGTTGGCAGGAATTACGGACTGGTTGGATGGGTACCTGGCGCGACGCCTGAACCAAAGCACGCCATTCGGTGCGTTTTTGGACCCGGTCGCAGACAAGTTGATGGTGGCTGTGGCACTGGCGGTTCTGATTGAAGAGTACTCCGCGGTTTTGCTGACCATTCCCGCAACCATCATTATTGGTCGTGAAATTGTCATTTCCGCGTTGCGAGAGTGGATGGCTGAAATCGGAAGCCGAGGCAGTGTGGCGGTTTCCTACATCGGTAAGATCAAAACCACGGCTCAGATTGCGGCCATCGTGGGTTTGCTGGCATTCCCGCCGGGGAATCTGCTGGCCGATATCGCGGTTGGGTTGCTGTACGTGGCAGCGGTACTGACTCTGTGGTCGATGTACTTGTATTTGCACGCCGCCTGGGACGACTTGTTTCCGAAAGCAGGGGATGCGGCTAACGAAAAGCGTCGCGAAGTTTAAGCACGTTATCTCCCCATCTCCCCGGGCGCGCTTCACTGCGCCCGTTGCACACAACTCCAAGCCCAATGGGTCAGTTCGCCCGCGAGGGTGTTGCTGGCTCGGGAAAAGGCTTCTACTGCCAACTCCAATTCTGAACCCGCGGCGACTTCTTGAATGGACCAACTGCGGATACACAAGCTGTTCCCGCTCTGATCGTTCGTAATCTCCGCATGTAGGTTAAGGACGACCTGATAGGTGTTCCCGTGTTGCTCCACCTGAAATGCCGAGAGTTCCGTAAGCAGGGAGTGCTCGGTGTTGGCGGCACTGGTATCGATAACAACGTTTCTAAAGCCCCGACTATTTCGAATATGCCCTGCCAGATGGTCACGAATGACGACGGGTGCGCTGTCCCGCCACCGAGCTTTTGGATAGGCCTGAAATTCGTAAGGCGTTGGCTTCAGGAGAATGGCAGAGCTGTCGATAGGGTCTGAAGCGAGTGGCGTATTGATGCGCAATCTGCTCGGCAAGGGCACTTCGACGGTGGCGTGTGACCCTGATGTAGCCAAATCCATGACTCTGGGAGGCTCTGGTCTGGGGAGTACCGTGCAGCCGGACGCAAATATAGCCGTTAACAGAGCGGCGAGACGCGTGAGGCGTGTTTTCATTGCTCAAACTCCTTGATAGTCGATCCGCCCCACAGAGTCCCCGCCGGGTCGTGTTCAAGCCGGCGGGTAAAGCTGTTCAGGTTACGTAACGTGGATTTCAGCTCCCGAAGGGCAGGCCCCAGTTGGGAAAGCCCCTGAAGCCCGGCATTTAAAGAGTGCTCGTTATTGGCCGTGATGGTGTCGACCCGCTCCAGAGAGGGCTGTAAGGTCGATATGGCCGCTTCCATGGCATTCAATACCGGTACGATCCGGTCGTTCAGCACCGTTCGGGTTCTATCCGATACGCCAGACACTTTAATGGCAGCTTCTTCTGCTCGCACTGCCGCGGCATTGAACTGATCCATCAGGGCAATGAGCGCTTCACGGTTCGCAAGCAGCGATTCACTGGCGTCACGTGCGTTTTGAATCAGGGCAGACACATTGTCGATGTTGTCGGTAGCCAGAAGCCGGTTCATATTGGTTAGCAGCTGTTCTGCCTGGGCGAGCATGGCTTCGCCATTGTTCATGAGGTTGTTCAGGGCAGATGGTTCCGCAACAATCAGTGGTGGGTTATCACGGTCGCCCTGAAGCGCGGGGCTTTGCGGTGTGCCACCGGTGAACTGAATGCTCATGCTGCCGGTAATGTTAGCCAGCACTAACCCTGCTTTGGTGTTTTCCCGGACGGGGATGTCTTGCTCAACGCGCACAAGAACCCGAACGTGGGCCGGATTGTCCTGTGCCAACTTCAGTTCCAAGACGTCACCCACCTGAATGCCGCTATAAAGCACAAGATTGCCCTTGGCCAAGCCACTTACGGGGTGATCAAATCCTATCTGGTAATAAGCCCACTCTCGATCCGCCGAAGATTTGCCCAGCCATAGCGCAAATAGCAGGGCGGCGGTCACCGCGGCCAGAGTGAAGCATCCAATAATAACGTGATGGGCCTTCGGCTCCATTAATGGAACTCCTCTTGAGTCGGTAACGTTCCTGCGGATTTAGCGGCACGGCCCCGGGGGCCATGAAAGTATTCCTGTATCCAAACGTCATTGGTACGGGCCACTTGGTCAAGCGTGTCTGCCTCTAATACCTTACGTTGCGCCAGAACGGCAACCCGGTCGCAGGTTGAATACAGTGTGTCCAAATCATGGGTAACCAGAAAGACGGTAAGCCCCAGTGCCCGGCTCAGCGTAACGATAAGCTCATCGAAAGCTGCAGCGCCGATGGGGTCGAGGCCCGCTGTGGGTTCATCCAGAAACAGAATTTCGGGGTCCAGAGCCAGTGCGCGGGCGAGCGCCGCGCGCTTGACCATGCCACCGGAAAGTTCGGCTGGATATTTCAAGGCGGCTTCGGGTGGTAATCCGGTCAACGCGAGTTTCATGCGGGCTAACTCTTCCGCATCAGAGCGACTTAACCCCGCATGTTCGATGAGCGGTACCGAAATGTTTTGAATCAAATTCAGTGAGGTGAACAAAGCCCCCCCTTGAAACAGCACCCCGAAACGCTGTTCGTACTGTGAGCGTTCGCCGGCGGATAATGCCGTAAGATCGACATCGAATACCCGGATATGGCCTGCGTAGGGGGGATTCAAACCGACGATGGTTCTCAGCAATACCGATTTGCCCGTGCCTGAACCCCCGACCACGCCCAAAATTTCACCGGGATACAAATCCAGGTCCAGCCCGTCGTGAACAACGTGGTTGCCGAAACGTGTCGTTAACCCCCGAACCTGGATTACGGGGTCGTCCGGGGCTTGGCGTTGGCTGCGTGAGTCGGTCATGCGTTACCAGCCCATTTCCATAAAAAACAACGCGGCGATTGAGTCTAGCAAAATCACCATGAAGATCGACTGCACCACACTTGAGGTGGTGTGCTCACCGACCGATTGCGCACTGCCCGACACTTTGAAGCCTTCAAGGCAGCCGATGACGGCGATGAGAAAGGCGAAAACCGGTGCTTTCCCAATACCCACCAGAAAGTGCGTTAAGCCGATGTCCCGTTCAACGATCGCCATATATTGGCTCAGCGGAATCTCTAGGGTAATGGCGCAGACCACCGCACCACCAATCATGCCGGAAATCATGCCCACGAACGTGAGTACCGGCAAACTCACCATCATGGCCAACACTCTGGGAACTACCAGCAGCTCCACCGGGTTCAACCCCAAGGTGCGAATGGCGTCCAGCTCTTCGTTGACTTTCATTGCGCCAATGTGAGCGGTGAAAGAGCTGGCGGTGCGGCCCGCCAACAAAATAGCGGCGAGCAAAACGCCAAACTCCCGAAGAAACGAAAAAGCGACGAGATTAACGGTGTAAATGGTGGCGCCAAAATCTTGCAAAACGGTCGCGCCCAAAAAGGCAACAACCGCCCCGACCAGGAACGTGAGCAACGCGACAATGGGCAGGGCGTTTAGCCCGGTGTCGTGAACGGCGGCGACAAATGAAGTAACACGCCAACGGCGGGGCCTGGGCAGCACAAGAAACAGGGTTGTTAAGGTTTCACCAATGAAGCCCGCCAGAAGCCAGGCCAGATGAGCAATGTTGCTTACTTTCTCTCCTGTGCTCGCAACAAAAGCCAGTATCGGGTTGATCTTCGGAGCCGGTTGTTGCTCCGTTTTCATGGCAGAAGCAACCGTTGTAATTAACGCTCGTTGTTCACGTGCAAGATCGCTGTTTTCGACCGCCGCAATCAACTTGCCGGCACCCACGAGTTTTACTAATAATGAAGCGCCAGCGGTATCAACCCGGCCAAGTTGAGAGACGTCCAGCTGATCGCTGTCGATATCTTTGCTTTTTGCAGCATCAACCAATCGGTTCAGCGCGCTGTAATGGGCCAGCGTCCAGTCGCCGCTAAACGTTAACGCCAACTTGCTCCGCTCAACGTGTCCGGGTGAAGGTTTCGACGCGCGTGATGATTGCCGGGAAGAAATTGCCACTAAGAAATAAGATCCTTGCTGCAGTTCATTGCAAGCTTAGAGATTCCAGTAGGAGTCTGCCAGTAACTTTCGGTCATCTCCATCGTGACTGGCGAGGACCAAGGCCACGCCTTGCGATTTCTCTTCCAGCAGCATTGCCCGCAGGGCGGTTTTGGCTTCGCTATCCAGCCCGGTGAGGGGTTCGTCGAGCAGCAGTAAAGGCTGCCGTCTCAAGATGGCGCGCACCAACGCCACACGCTGCCGCTGCCCGCCAGACAGGTCACCCGGCATCCTTGTGCCGAAGCCGGCAAGCCCGGTGCGTTCGAGCCCCTGATCGATACTCTTCTTTTGCTCAGAGGTCAGTTTCAGGCCCGGGTGCAACCCGAGGCCGATGTTCGTGGCCACGTCTAAGTGTTCAAACAGATTGTGTTCCTGGAACACGCTGGTCACTGGTCGGTTCCAGGGTTTCAGGTTCTGGATGGGCGTTCCGTTCCATTTTATTTGGCCGGAATCCGGCTCCAGAAAACCGGCAATCAGATTCAGCAGCGTGGTTTTGCCACTTCCGCTGGCACCGTGAATCGCCACGCAATGGCCGGGGGACAGCGAAAAGTGGTATTCCCAGCCCCTGGCTTGCTCCGGGTAGCGAAAACACAGGTGTTCGACATCAAGCATGCTTGGGCTCCAGAAGGGATTGCGGCGAACCGTTTTTTTGTTGGTGGGCGGGCGGCCGGCCAATGGCTGACAGCACACCGAAAATGCCCACCAACAGCATCAGCAACCATAAGCCGGTGCCTGCGGCTGCAGAAACCTGATAACTGCCCAATAGCTGGTACAGCAGAACGGGCAATGTCGGTTGACCGGGGCTTCCGAATAAGGCGATGACCCCGAAATCTCCCATCGATAGGGCAATGCCATAGGCAAGCCCCAGTGCCATCGGGCGGCGTAACAGCGGCCAATAGATTCGACGCCAGCGGTACCAGCCCAAAATGCCGAGCTGGTCTGCTACGCGCAATGTGTGGCTATCGACGCTGGTGAGGGGCGCCCGCAACACCTGAATGACGAAGGGCAGGGCCATCAAACTGTTAATCAAAGCCACCAGCACCCAACCCTGGGCATGATTGCCCAGCCCCGGGCGAAGCAACAGGAAGAGCCCTGTGCCAAGCACGATGGGCGGTACGATCAACGGCAGGTAACCCGTGGTAGTCGGGATGGCTTTCAAAATCGGGTGCTTCGTTTTGTTGGCTGACGCCAGAATCAGTAACGATGCAGCAACGGCACCAAAGCCAGCGGGCAACGCAATCAGCAGGCTGCGCCCGGTAGCGGGTAAAAGTTGTTCGTAGATGGAGGTGCCGGTATCCATAGCCAACAGCGCCGGCAAGCCACGCAAGCTGATAGCCAGTAAGGGCAGCAACAAGAAAAGGCTGAATATCAGCAGAAGAAAACCGGCCAGCACGGATTGTATGGGCCAGGGTTTCAGCGGAATACCGTGAGACAGCTGCCGGTTTGGCAAAAGGGAGGATTGCAGGCGCTGGCGGAATACAAGCCACCACAAACTGCCACAAATCAATAACTGGATGACCGCCAAAACCGCTGCCTGCGGGAAGTCGAATTCAAATCGCAGTGCCTGGTAAATCGCCACTTCCAGTGTCGTTGCCTTGGGCCCGCCACCGAGCGTCATGATGATGGCAAAACTGGTGAAGCATAAGGTAAAGACCAAAGCACTCAGCCCCGGCAACACCGGACGCAGAGCCGGCCACTCGACCGAGCGCCATAACCACCAGCCGCGAAGCCCTAGCTGGGATGCAATCCGAAGGCGTGATGGAGGCACCGCTTCCAGTGATTGCAGCATCACGCGAGCGGCAAGAGGCGCGTTAAAGAACACGTGGGCAAGCAGAATGCCGTTCAGCCCATAAAGATTCCAGCCATTGCCGGGGAACCATTCGTTCCATAAACCGGTGGCCCAGCCTTGCCGGCCATACACGCCAATAATGCCCGACACCGCGACGATGGTAGGTAGCACCAAACTGAGCTCCATTACCCGGAGCAGTGCCGACCGACCCGGGAAGCAACGGTACCTTGCCAAGGCGCGGGCGATGGGCAGTGCCAAAGCCAGGCTCAATAGAACCGAGAGCGTTGCTTGCCACACGGTGAACCACACCACCCCCCGCAAATACCGGCTGTTAAGTACCGTTGAAAGGTCCAGACCTCCGGCGGTTATCAGCATACTGCCAAGGCCAAGGGCGACCAGTATCAATAATGCCAGCCCAAGAAGTTGGCCCGGGATAAGCTGCCATCCGGGATGGCTTAAAGGCGCTTTCGTAGGTGTGGAGCGCATGGCGTTATCGAGTCATCGCATCCAGCCAGTCATTTACAAGCTGACGCCGTTTCTTGGCAACCTCCGCAGGGGGCAGGAAGAACGTAGGCTCGGGTGTAATCAGGCGGTCGAAAACGCGGGGTAGGTCGTCGCCCAGATCAATGGCAGGATACATCACGTTTTTGAGCGGGATGTGCTCTTGAAACTCAGGAGTCAGCATGAAATCGAGAAAACTGCGTGCCAGTGTTTTCTGCTTGGAAGACTCGACCAGCGCAGCTACCTCTACTTGAAGGTAATGGCCCTCTTCGAATTGAACGGCTTGGTAACGGTCGGTCTTGTCCACCGCCATGTGATAAGCGGGCGATGTGCTGTACGAAAGAATCATCGGCGCTTCGCCATTCATAAACAGAGAAAAATAGCCGTCACTCCAGCTTTGTGTAGTGGCCAGAATCTTGTTGTTTAGCTGTTCCCACTTAGCCGGTGCTTTGTCGCCATAGACGGAGTGCATCCACAGCAACAAGCCGAGCCCCGGAGTGCTGGTGCGGGGGTCCTGAATGATGATTTTTAGGTCATCGGGCGAGTTGATTAGTTCCTCAAAGCTGGATGGAGGCTCTGGCAGTTGCTGCGTGTCGTACACAAACGCAAAGTAACCCCAGTCGTAAGGAATGAAGTGGGCATCATCCCAGTCGATCGGCAAATCCAAAGGCTCCAGTGAGCGGCTGTGCTCGCCAATCAGGCCAGTCTGAAGTGCGGTTTCCATGGTTGCCGTATCGAGCCCTAGCACAACATCGGCCGGGGTTGATGCGCCTTCCAGCCGAAGTCTCTGCAGAATGTCGCCGCCGCTGTTCAGTACGGTGTAATTGAGAGTGCATGCACACTGCTTCTCGAAAGCCTCTTTAACGCCGGGCCCCGGGCCCCATTCAGCCGCGAAAGATGGGTGGGTGTACACATTCAAAACAGGTTGATCGGCAGAGTGGGCGGCCAAAGGCAAGGTGAGGGCCAACAACAAAACAGAAAAGCGATAAAGCATGTGCGGCATCCTTATAAGAGAGGGGGACACGCCATGCCGCGGTTCACACTGAGATATTCAGAGTGGCTCAATTCCTTCGTCGGCATTATCCGTGTCAGGTTCCGCGGGTGTGGTCTCAGCCCGTTATAAAGGGCACCCCGTTGAGTTATAGCAAGTCTACCATGGCGCTCTTTAAGGACAAATTCGAGGGGTTTGTAGGGTAAAGGTTAAAAAATGTACGGAAAGACGAAAGTCTAAAAGTTCGCTGTTAGAATGAGGCAAATTTTCAGGCAGCTACACCGCTATTTTTATCTTCGAGGTTATGTGCGTATGGCGTTGCACACCAAACGACAATCATCATTATTACTGTCGAGTCTGGCATTTCTCGTGTCGCTATCCGGCCAGGTTGATGCTTCATCCTTTGATGGGGAGCTGCTCGATAAATTATCCGGGTCTGCACCGCACTTGAATCCCGAGGTACTGGGTGCAGCTTACAAAGCAACACAGTGTGCGGTTAGCAACGGCGTTGCCATGCCCGAGCGGTTGGCAGTGATTGATTTCTCATTGCCGTCCAGTGAAGAGCGGATGTGGATCTTCGATCTGAGCAAGGGTGATCTGTTGCTGAGAGATTTGGTGGCTCATGGAAAGAACTCCGGAAACCTCGAAGCCAGTGCCTTCTCGAATATCGAAGGTAGCCATCAGTCCAGCATTGGCTTGTTTAAAGGCAACGAAAGCTACAGCGGAACCCACGGCTATGCATTGCGGCTAGATGGGTTGGAGCCCGGCGTTAACGATTTGGCACGCCAAAGAGCCATTGTGATTCATGGTGCCGATTACGTAAGCCCGGATTGGGTGGCCGATTATGGACGGATTGGCCGGAGCCACGGCTGCCCTGCGGTTGACCGGAAAGTGATTCGATCTGTGGTGGATAATTTGAAAGGTGGGCAGCTGGTGTTTACCTATTACCCGGATCAGGAATGGCTCCAGAGTTCCAGCTTTCTGAATTGCGACGCCCGCGCCCAAGTGGCGGAAGCCAGTCAGGCGAAGGGTAATAACTCGTAAGCCGACGAGTTCGTTTAAGAGCCCAGCGTTGAGAAGCGTAAATTGTGCTTCTCAACGAGTTCAGTGGGCACGTTTTCGTCGCTGTAGTGTTTGAACGGTTCCTTGTTCATCATCTTTTGAAGACCCTCCAACGTCCGAATTGGTGCAGCGGTTGCGACCATGTTTGCAATCCATGCTGGCACCAAACCGCCCGGATCAACCTGCGTGGTAAATGTAATGCGCGTCCAGCCGTCTGCAAGTGGCTCGAGGTAGAAGCTGTTGTTCAACATCGGAATGCGAACGTAGTCCGACTGCTCCGGAGCGGCGTCTGGACGACCGGTAGATTGAACAGTGACCGGCCCGTCTACTTTTTCTTGTTTGAACGTAGACTTCATGACCAGATCGCGGTCTGAAGCGGGCCACACGCCATCAAACATCATCCAAAGAAACTTCTCGCCATCGGCTGTGTAGTGGTAACGCGCTTCCTGACAGTTGTAGATCCATTGCTGGCACAGTGAAATATCGTTTATGACGGACATGGCCGAAAATATGGAGTGCTGTGTCTCCACCACACCACGGAATTGCTTGATCGCAGAATGCTCTGCATCGCGAACGTAAGTGGTGATGTCGGAACGCTCTTCTCCTTGTTGTTTGACGACCCACTCAGAGGCAAGGGTAGGGCTCACGCTGAAGAGTGTCAGCGTTAGAAATGCCAGAGTCGAAAAGTTGAAATGCCGCATATCAATACAAACCTTTTTGGAAACGGAACACGTATAGGCCGGGATTTTCGGGGATGCAGAAAGCTGAATCTATGGCGCGAATGACTCTAGCGGCCAAAAGAACGGCAAAGATGAGTGTTTTTGGCTAAAAAGTGTCCAAATAATGCGTAAAAACAAAAGGTTGAAAAAAGTTGTTGACGGCGGCGAAGTAATCCGTAGAATACGCATCCGTTGACGAGGCAAAGCCTCTTAAACGAAGAGCGGGAATAGCTCAGTTGGTAGAGCACAACCTTGCCAAGGTTGGGGTCGCGAGTTCGAATCTCGTTTCCCGCTCCAATTCCAAGTCTCTCACGCCCCCTGAGAGCAAGGCCGAAAAAGGCTTATCCGGCGCGGTGGCAGAGTGGTTATGCAGCGGACTGCAACTCCGTGTACGCCGGTTCGATTCCGACCCGCGCCTCCATTTTTTACCCTTTTGTTTCAATCGCTTAGCGTTTTGCTGTCTTAACCGGCGTATCGAAGGCGACAAAATGGCGACATCAATTTCATTTTCTGTCCGCATCTCTCAGTGATTTTAACGTCGATTTCGAACGCTCTGGTGGGCGAATCAATCGGTAGTGTTTCCGCATGGCTTCGGTCTCGTAACGGTAATCCCCCCATTTTTAGCGGGGTTCAAAAGTAGACCTCAGGCCATCATGGCCAACTTCTGTTGAGGAGTAATCCCTCCGAGTCCCATATTGGGTCGTTCGTGATTGTAGTGCCAGAGCC
>Ga0098062_1000176_pt1 | contig 37412 bp, 32 predicted proteins | sample 23_taG_FD_81592 | JGI IMG/M metagenome (GOLD analysis project Ga0098062, IMG submission 81592) | Marine viral communities from Cariaco Basin, Caribbean Sea - 23_WHOI_OMZ | ecosystem: Environmental > Aquatic > Marine > Oceanic | place: Caribbean Sea: Cariaco Basin | collected 2014-11-11 | reverse complement strand
GCAGCAGGACCCGGCCAATCCCCCCACCATCTTCCGTGCTAAAGGATGCGAACACTGCAACCAGTTGGGGTATCGCGGTCGGGTGGGTATCTACGAGGTTGTCGAGGTAACCGAAGCCCTGGGAGCCCAGATTCACAAGCGGGCAGGGGAGCTCGAGCTTGAGCACGAAGCGCGGAAACTCAGCCCCAGTATTCACGCCGACGGCGTTCAGAAAATTCTCGATGGCGTGACCACCGTGGAAGAAGTACTGCGCGTTACCCACCGGAGTAAATAATCCATGCCAGCATACGAGTTTAAAGCGCTGGACCCGAGGGGCAAGCAAAAGCATGGCGTTGTCGAAGCGGATGCAGCGAGGGCTGTTCGGCAACAATTGCGGGAGAAAGGACTGACGCCTTTGTCGGTGCAACCGGCGGTTGAAAAACAAGCGCGAAATAATCCACTAAGCAGCCGCGGCTCTTTGTCGGCCTCGGATCTGGCGTTGGTAACCCGCCAGCTGGCGACGTTAATTCAATCTGGCATTCCCATCGAGCAGGCACTGAGCGCGACTGCGCAACAAACCGCGAAACCTCGCATTCGGGGCATGTTAATTGCGATTCGCTCCAAGGTGATGGAAGGTTATACGCTGGCGGATAGCTTCGGGGAGTTTCCTAAAGCGTTCCCGCGTCTGTATCGTTCGACCGTTGCAGCCGGTGAGCATGCAGGGCATCTGGATCTTGTGCTGAATAGGTTGGCGGATTACACCGAAAGCCGCCAGGAAGCTCGGCAGAAAATCCAGCTTGCGGCAATTTATCCGATCATTCTCAGTATCGTTGCTATTTCCATTGTGGTCTTCCTACTGACCTACGTGGTGCCAGATATCATCGAAGTTTTCCTTAAGCAGGGCCAGGATCTGCCCGGGCTGACGATGGCCATGCTGGCCGTGTCGGATTTTTTGGGCAGTTTTGGTGTCTATCTTCTAATACTTCTGGTGATTGGGATCATCGGGTTCCGCGTTGCCTTAACAAAACCGAGATTTAGGTTGAGGTTTCATAAGCAACTTCTTCATTTACCGATGTTTTCCGGTATGGTGCGTGGCGTGAACACCGCGCGGTACGCCAGTACGCTCAGTATCTTGACCACCAGTGGCGTGCCTCTGGTTGAGGCCATGCGTATTGCAGGCGAAGTGTTATCGAATGATTTTCTTCGACAAGAATTACGGGAAGCGGCTCGCAAGGTAAGCGAGGGTGGTTCGTTGCATCGTGCTTTGGATCAAACCGGCTATTTTCCCCCGATGATGCTGCATATGATTGCAAGCGGAGAATCCAGTGGTGAACTGGACAGCATGCTGGAGCGAACGGCACGAATGCAGGAAAACACGCTGCAATCCAAGATCGCCGCGATTGTTGGCCTGTTTGAACCCATGATGTTGTTGATCATGGGCGTGGTGGTATTGATTATTGTCCTTGCGATCATGCTGCCGATTCTGAACATGAGTAATCTGGTGGGCTAACCAGCGCCCACTCACTATCAGACATTCCGAACGATTTAACATTAAGAACCACGATTAAATGACGAGTGACATTATGAGCAACAAACTGAACCGCAAACCAACCACAGCAAAAGGCTTCACGCTGATCGAGATCATGGTCGTGATGGTCATACTGGGCCTTTTGGTCGCTATTGTGGCACCTAACATTATGGGGCGAAGTGATCAGGCGAAAGTAACCGTTGCCGAAACCCAGTTAAGCAACATCGCCAACGCGCTGGATTTGTATCGACTTGATAACAGCCATTACCCTTCCACTCAGCAAGGACTGGAAGCACTGGTGCGCAAGCCGAGCGGCAGCCCCGAGCCCAAGAACTGGAACCCTGATGGTTACCTGAAATCTGTTCCTGAAGACCCCTGGAATAATGAATACCAGTACGTTAGCCCCGGAACTGAAGGCCCCTACGATCTGTATTCTTACGGCTCTGACGGCCAGGAAGGCGGTGATGGCGATGCCGCCGACATCAGCGTTTGGAATACCGAGCAGTAATTGACTGTGAACCGCAGGGCAGCCCATTCCGGCTTTACGCTGATCGAAATACTGGTTGTCCTGATTATCGTCGGGCTGCTGGCATCGCTTGCCGTTTTTAGCATGGGCGGCAACTCCCAGCAGCGGGAGCTCGAAAGCCAGGTGCGCGAACTCTACCTGCTTATGCAAACCGCATCGGAGCAAGCCGTCCTTAACAACCTGGAACTGGGTTTACTGCTGGAAGACGATGGCTATCAGTTCGTCGCATTCCAGGATGAATCCGGTGAGTGGAAACCCTCCGGAGAGCGGCTTTTCCACCGGCGGTCTCTGCCTGATTGGATGACCCTTACCCAATTTGTTGAAAGTGATGCCCCACGGCTCACATCAGCGGAGGACAAGCTTCGCCCCACCATTGTGTTTTTCTCCAGCGGAGAAAGCACGCCTTTCGAAATTGAGTTTACCATCGGAAACGACACCGAGTTGATGCATTCTCTGGCATCAGATGGCGTGTCTCCGCTGGAGTGGCGCCAACCCGGCTCCGAGGACGAAGAATGGTAAGGCTGCAAAAAGGCTTCACTCTACTGGAAGTGCTTGTTGCGCTGCTGGTGTTCAGCCTCATTGCGACTGCGGCCGCGGAAGTCGGGAGCCAATACATCTCCAGTTTTGAACGGGTGAGGGATAAAACACTCGCCGGCTGGATTGCTGAAAATCGCATTAACGAACTGCGTCTTCAGGAAACGTTACCGAGCACATCAGAAAACTCCACCGACACAGAATTTGGCACTTACCGCTGGCAAATCACTACGGTTGTGCAAGGCACTGCTGAGCCGACTATGCGACGGGTCGAGGTGACCGTTGCCAAATACCCCGATCAAAAAAATGATCCTTATCCGGTGCATTCGTTGTCTGCCTTTCTGGGGGAGAAATGATGCAGCCGAACGGGTTCGTGCGAGCGCAAGCGGGCTTCACCCTGATGGAGATGCTGATCGCCGTGACCATTACAGCAGTCATTGGTTTAGGGGTATGGCAGGTGGTCAGCAGCGTGGTGAATTCCAGAGACAGAGTCAATGCGTTGGCTGAGCAGTTTGATGGACTGCAGAAAACCATGCTGTTGCTGGAAAGAGACATCACGCAAGTGGTTAACCGCTCGGCCAGGGATGTGTATGGAGACTTCAAGCCAGCATTAACCGCCAGAGACGATGCATTCGAACTGCTTCTTACCCGGCAGGGTTGGCGCAACCCCTTGGGATTACGCCGAAGCGGCTTACAGCGGGTAGGCTGGGAATACACCGGAACAGAACTTAGGCGCAGGTATTGGCCCGTGGTCGATCAAGGTCAGGACGAAGACAGTCGAGACGTTCTGTTGCTGGAAGACGTTAATACGTTCGACATTCGCTTTTTGGATGAAGACGGCAAATGGCACGACACTTGGCCGACCGATCAAACCATGGCAGCCGTCACTCCCGGTCAAAGACCTGTTACACCGCTGCCCATAGGCTTGGAAGTTACCCTTGAGCACGAGCGGTTCGGCGAAGTTGTTCGGTTGTTTACGCTACCGGATTTTTCGCAGGATCAGGCTCAATCTGTGGTGAATCAGCAGCAAGAAGCCGCTTCCGAAGATGCTGAGGAGAACGCGGAAGAAGGCGCCGCCGGAGGTGGCACATGAATTCGATCCGGCGCCTAAGCCGGCACCGACAGTCAGGTGTCGCACTGATAATGGTGCTTTTAGCCATGGCTCTGGTGGTTTTGCTGGCTACCGGTATGACCAAGCAACAAAGCTTACGGATTTATAAAGCCGGGCATTATCTGGCGCAACAGCAAGGGCATAGCATTGCGTTGGGCGCAGAGGAGTTTGCCAAACGCATTCTGATTCGCGATTACGAAGAAGACAAAGAAGACGGCAATATGGTGGACAGCCCGGACGAGTTCTGGGCGATGCACGCAGCCGTGCTGCCCCTTGATGAAAACGGTGTGGTTGAAGTCCAGATTGATGACCTTGGCGGTCGAATCAATTTAAACGATTTGATCGCACCCAATGGGGAAGTGGACCCTCTCACCAAAGATCGGCTCGCACGGCTTTTGATTGCATTGGGCATTAACGGGCTGAACGTTGATGCCCTGATAGACTGGATTGATTCCGACGATCAAACGGTAAGCGCCTACGGTGCTGAAGATGGTCAGTATTTAATGGCTGAACCGGGTTTCAGAGCTGCAAACCAGCCATTTGTCTCGGTTACTGAACTAAGATTGATTGAAGGCATGACCGAAGAAATCTATGTTGCGCTTCGCCCTCACGTTGCCGCGTTGCCGGTCAGTGGCATTGGTATTAACGTTAACAGCGCCACCGCACCGGTGCTGATGTCTCTGCACAGTGAACTGAACGAAGCCCAGGCCGAAGCCATCATTGCAACAAGGGAAGAAGAGCGGTTCGAGAATCTTCAGGATTTTCTGGCCTTACCGGAATTCTCGGGCTTGGGCTTAAAGCAAAACGGGTTAACGCTGCAAACCCGGTTTTTTGAAGTTGTATCACGGATTACCTACGATAATCGTGTCGTAAATATGGTCAGCACGGTGTTTCGTAATCCGGAAGGTGAGGTCCGAACGGTTCACAGGGATACCGGACAAAATAACAGGATCTCCAAGGAACCTTACACTTTCTCAGAAGGATAACCATGTCATATCGTCTCTATGTGCGGCCATTGTCGCCATTTGCCGACCCGGAGCAGAGCCCCGATGCCCAGCTTTATAGCTGGGTGCTGCACGACGCCAGTGGCGATGCGCAGGCGAGGGGCAGTGCTGACCCCAAAAGTGTGATCGAACAGACGTTAGCGCAGAATGCGCTGGATAATGTGTTGCTCATTGGTCTGATCCCGGGTGACGAAGCTGCGTTTTGCATGGCCGACATTCCCGCGAAACAAAGTCGGTTCGTGCAGCAAGCTTTGCCGTATGCGGTTGAAGAACAGATTGCGCAGGACATCGAGACAGTTCATCTGGCGCTCGGAAAGCATTCCGACGAAGGCTATCTGGTTGCTGCGATCGATTTTGCCCAAATGGAACGTTGGAAGAGCCTGTTCACGGGTTGGGATCAGGTGCGGCTTGACGCTATTTACCCAGATGCTTCGTTGTTGCCCGCTCCGGACTCAGGCTGGATGATGTGCCTTGATGATGACTTCGTGCTCATGCAGAGCCAACGGGGTGAGTGGTTAAGGATGCAGGCCGATAACCTTCCGTTGTTTGCGATGACCATGGCAGCACCTTCAACTGAAGAAGTAGTCGCGGAAATTCCCGTACAACTATATGGCATGGAAACGGAATTGGAACGCCAGCAACCACTGGTGAATGAGCTAGCCGGTTCCACGGGCCGCGTGAACGTTCAGCAGAAACCTTTAGAGTTTTCGGTACTCGAATTTCTGGCGTGGTCCCACCACCAGCATTTATGCCAACCGGTTAATCTGTGTCAGGGCGCTTTTTCCGTCAAAGTTTCGGGTTCCAGCCCGCTAAAGCCCTGGAGGCCGTTGATTGCGGTTGCTTCACTTTGGTTTGTGATTCAGCTTGGGCTAGACATCGGGTTGGGGGTGTATCACAAACAACAAGCCGATGAGCTGAAATCTCAGGCGATGGCTATTTACCGGCAAGCCTTTCCCACAGACCGCCGTACCCACGCCGGAAATGTTCGCCGAGTTATTGAAGGCCAGTTGCGGGTAGCGGGCTCTCAGGGGGCGGATGTTGATTTCATCACGCTGATGAAGTTCACCGGCGACCAGTATGGCCGTGTGGCTGGAGGTGGTTCGGTGACGTTTAATTCGATCAACTACAGCCGTACTCGGGGTGAATTGGTCGTCGATGTTCGGGCCGACAGTTACGACCGTCTTAGTCGCTTGCGCAACGGTTTGTCGGATCAGGGCTTGCAGGCGCAGATCGGCTCGGTGGTTAACGAATCGAGCGGTGCCCGTGGCCGTTTAACGGTTTCAGGAGGGTAAACGATGTTTCAGCGCCTGAAAGATCAGCCCGCCATTGAAAAACTGATAGCCCGATACGATCAATTACCTCAACGGGATCGCCAGGCTTTGACAGTTCTGCTTATAGCTTTGGCGATTGCCGTGTTGTATTTTGCGATCTGGCGTCCGGTTTCCGATTATCGCAGCAGTGCAGAGGCCAGCCGCGAGAATGCCGGCGAGTTACTGGCTTGGATGCAAGCCAACGAAACCACCATACAGCGCCTTGGCAGTGCAGGAGCAGGGAATTCGGCTTCCAACGCGACCGACCGACCCGAAGACGGTCGTGCGCTGATGGCGCTGGTGACCCGGTCTGCCAGTGAAGCGGGCCTTTCGCTACAGCGCTTTGAACCTTCGGGCAACGATGCCATCCGAGTATGGATGGAAAATGTCCCGTATGCGGATGTAGCCGCTTGGTTGGAGCGTTTGCACGCTCAACATGGAATTCTGATCGATCAAGCCGCAATGGATAGAGGCAACGAACCCGGGAAGGTATCCGTACGACTTACTCTTGCCATCTGATTTGTTGGCGTTCTACAGAATTTACAGGAGACAGAGTGTCTAATTCCCACGATTTTGATCTGATTATCATTGGTGCCGGTTCCGGCGGGGTTCGTCTGGCCAGAATGTCGGCTCAAACCGGTGCGAAGGTGGCGGTTGTTGAATCCCGTTACCTGGGCGGAACATGCGTAAACGTAGGCTGCGTGCCCAAGAAGCTGTTTGTGTACGGTGCCCATGTCAGGGATGAATTGGAAGACGCACAAGGCTATGGCTGGAACATTCCATCGGAAGATGTAAGTTTCGATTGGCCAACACTGGTCGCCAACAAGAACGCTGAGATTGAGCGGCTTAACGGTATCTACGGCCGAATGCTGGAGAATGCCGGTGTTACGATCATTGAAGGTACGGCCAGCATCGTTGACCCGGAAACGGTTGCGGTCGGGGATAAACACTACCGCACCAAACACATCACAGTCGCCACAGGCAGCTGGCCGGTACTTCCGGATATTCCCGGAAAAGAGTGTTTGGTCACGTCAAACGAAATGTTTTACCTTCCACAGCTGCCGCGCCATGCGGTGGTATGGGGTGGGGGCTACATAGCCGTTGAGTTTGCAGGGATTCTGGCCGGGCTCGGCGTAGAAACCACCTTGTTGTATCGCGGTGAATTGTTCCTGCGTGGTTTTGATGACGATATTCGCCGCTTCACCGAGCAGGAAATGCGTAAAAAAGGCGTAGACTTACGTTTTAATGTGACAATCGATTCGGTCGAACCCGACGACGCGCTCTACAAAGTGAATTTAAGCGACGGCAGTAGTCTTCAGACAGGTTTAGTTATGGCCGCAACCGGCCGTCGCGCTCTTATTGATGGCTTAGGACTTGAGAAGCTTGGAGTTGAGCTTAATGGGTCGGGGCACATTATGGTCGACGAGCATTTCCGCACATGTGTTCCGTCACTTTCAGCACTTGGTGATGTAATTGGTACCCCGCAACTTACACCGGTTGCGTTGGCTCAAGCCATGGTGCTTACTCGCCGCCTGTTTGGCGACGGCCAAGGCGACATGGATTACAGTGCCATTCCAACCGCAGTCTTTTGCCAGCCCAACATTGGCACCGTGGGCTTAACTGAAGAGGAAGCGAGCGCTGCCGGCCATCGTTTACGTATTTACCGTTCCGAATTCCGCCCGATGAAATACACCTTGAGCGGCCGTGATGAACGATGCCTGATGAAGCTCGTTGTTGATGACCAAACCGACAAGGTGCTTGGGGCGCACATGGTTGGGCCTGACGCAGGGGAAATCACACAAGGCTTAGCCGTTGCGATTAAAGCCGGAGCAACAAAAGCGCAGTTTGACGCCACACTGGGCATTCACCCAACCTCGGCCGAAGAGTTTGTGACTATGCGTTCGCCTGTTCGGTAACGGGTAAATCAAAGGGTATCTCGAAACGGAACGAGGTACCCTGACCCATATCTAGCTCAATATGAACGTGCCCGCCCATCAGTTCAACCAACTTCTGAACCATCGACAGATTAAAACCCCGTCCGCCGAAGCGAGAGTGTGTGTGCGGATCGTGAATGGTATTGGCGCTGCTAGAGCTTGAGTCACGCACGGTGCAGGAGATTAAAACACGATCCCTATCAATGTTTATCCAGGTGGTCCGTACTGTGATAAACCCGTTACTGGTCATCTCAAGAGAATTGTCGAGCAGTCCGCTCAACACCTGCCTGACGCTTGGCGCGTCACCTATGACCGTTGCCTGTTCAGGCCAGTCTCCCAAACAGTGCGATTCAAGAGTTAGCTCTTGTTGTTCTGCAGCATGGCGGTATGAGGCGATGCAGTTCGTGATCAACTCCCTGAGATCAAATGGTTTAACGTCCAATGCGTTGGCCCCGCTATCCAAGTGGGCATAGTCCAGCATGTCGGATACAACCGTTAGCAAATCATTCAGTGATTTTTTTGCGGTAGTGAGATAATTCCTCTGGTAGGGAGAAAGAGGATCTTGTTCGATGTGCTTGATCATACCGATTACGCCCGTTAGCGGGGTGTTGAGTTCCTGTCGCATGTTGGCTAGAAACTCGGATTTTGTCCGGTTTGCGTGCTCGGCTTTATTTCGCTCGGATTCTGATATGGCAAGGGTTTCGTCACGGTTTTTTTTCAGATCTTGTAAGCGTAAAGCCAGTTCATTGAGTTGCAGTTGCAGATTCACGATTTCAGCCGCAACACCCCTCGATTTAATGGGTTCGCGACGATAGTCGCCGCGCATGAGATTGCCGACCCGGCTACCGAGACTTTGCATCGGACGAAGAATGTTACCCAGGAACAACTGAACCAACAGGATGGCGAGTATCAGCGTACCACCGCCAACCGCCATGGATGACCACCATATGCTTTGGAGTTTTAGGTCCAATTCTTCGGTTCGCACACCGACCTGAACACTGCCGATGCGAAGAATGCCGGTGCCGGATTCCCATCCGGATTGAAACCATTCCATCCCGCTGTGGTCGTCGAGCATCAATGGCTCTTGAAGGATTTCAGACTCATACACTTGATAATAGGGCGCTTTGATATCGATTTCCTGATCTTCTGCACTGGCAAACCCTATTTCCTCACCAACCACATCCATGACTCTTACCCAGTGAGCATCACTGTGCTCGAGTGCATTCTCGAGAACTTGTTCAAGGGCAAAGCTGTTACCCGAAACAATCGCATATTCAAGGACCGGGGCGAGGTTGTCGGCCAATAGTTGGCTGCTTTGGGCCATCGCACTTCGGGCATCATCCAGCCTGACCGATGTAAAAAAAGCGACAAGCACGGTAAACATCAAAACCGCCGGAAGCAGACCGAGCAATAACAAGCGGCGTGAAAGTGACAGAAAGGCAGGCCTGTTACGAAACTTAATCATCAGACTCCCCCTGTGTCGAATTCAGGAGAAGTTCATCGACCCTCTTTGAAATAAGTTCGGGCTGACTCAGGGGAATATTGAGGGATCGCGCCACCTGTCGGTTGATCTTAACGCTGAAGGATTCCGGATAACTCGCCGGCGGGAAATCGCCGTTTTCCTGATAAAAATTCAGAAATTCAGCGGTTTTGTCCGCCATCGAAGAATAGGTTGGGTAGCTGGACGCAATTGATCCCGCTTTTACGTAGGCCTGGCTAGGTCCAATCAATATTTTATTGCGCCGGTAAGCCGTAAGCAGAATGTGTTTGATGTTCCGTGGGTGATAAATGTCATGATCCGGCGTGCCTAATAGCAAGTCGCCATAGTTCAACGCACGGATGAGGGTGGGAATTAATTGTTCTTGCGTGTTGACGAGAAACATTTGGCCTTCCATGCCGTATTCACTAAGACCGTCCAACAACGAAGCATACAGAGACCGGTTGTGAGGGCTGGCTAGCACCGCCACTTTGGTCGCGTGGGGTAGAATTGCTTTGCCTGTGAGTGCTTGGCGCAAAAAAGGAACATCGTAGAGTACGGCGCTTATCTTGCCCGAGGTTTCGTGGGGGTACTTTTCGAGAAACTGAGACTCAATCAGGGTGCCTAGTATGGCTGCATTAGGATTGGCACGGTACAAACGGTCGAACGCCTTGGGGCCAATAGCAATCACTGGTTCGTGGGGTAATGTGGCCAGATCGGCGTCAGGGGGAAGCAGGTTGAGCGTCACATTCGGGCCTGCTCGATCTTCAATCAAGCCGATGAAATAGGCGTCCAGTTCTGGTTTGCCCGAACCAATGACCGCCACCGGCTGAGCACCGCGGTGATCTGTTTGCGCATGGCCGCTTAGAGGCCACATGGCCCAAAGGCAACAGATGGCCACTAAATTCAGAAGCAATCTCACGTTCAAAACCTAACGCCTGCTTCCATGAAGAACTGGTTGTGGTCTTCAATATTGTTGTCTGAGCTAAGTTCAGGTTCCCGGTTCAGGTAGTGCTGCATCGTAACCGCAATTTCCGCTGTATAATCCGTTCGAACAAACTGTTTAGCCAAGCGAACATCCACGCGTTCAAATTGGTTTTCGGTACGTAGAAACTCGTCGGCCCAGTAGAATGCTGACGATGCTTTCAGGTCAAAAGGGAATTCCTGTACGATCGAAAAGCTCTCCGAGTGGCGGGTAGACATCCGCGACAGCAGGCCTTTCTGGTACTCATGCTGTTGGGCGTTCACCTTGCCGTCAGCGTCGAGAATCGGCGGCCCTATGTAGCGCGAATCCTGATCAAGATAGGCATAGGTCGCTCTCAGTGCAGTATTTGGGTAGTCGAGTGTTGCTTCCACCTCGAAACCTTGTTGGTCAACATCAACATTGTTGCCCAGCGTCCATTTGGCCAGTTGAATAACACCGCTGATCATATCCCGCATTTGATCTTTAAAGGCACGAACCTCTAACGACAATAGGGCAGACGGTAACGGGAACTGGCCAAAATAGCTGATCTCATGGGATGTTATACGCTCCTCTTCAAGATCCCGGCCTAACGTTAAAGCGTGGGGCTCTTGGGCGGCATCAAAAACAGTGATCCGGCGTCCTTCGAGATCAGAATAAATCGCAGGAGTTACGTGGCGGAGGGTAAAACCTGTGTCCGGGCTTTGTTCGAAGGTGTCAGGTGTTCGTACCGCTTGTGAGAACACGAATCGAATCGCGTGGTGTTTATTAATGACAAAATTGGTTGCAACCCGCGGCGAAAAATACCCTTCACCGGTGGTACTGGAATGTTCCCAGTTGCCACCCACGTTGACGGTCATCCAGGACCAGGGCGTGTACTCCAGATTACCGAAGTATCGTGACTGATAACTGTGCTCGCGACCATTAAAATAGGTTTCAGATCGCAGTATGTTTTTTCGGAAACCTGCACCGGACACCAGTTTAAGGTCTTCGTTGAAGAGCAGGGTATCCTGGATCTCCAATTCCAGTCTTGTGTCTTCGTAGTCTTCGTTCACGCTTGCGCGCAGAGGCGTTTCCCCAGGGACCGGAACCTGACAAGGCTCCAGTCGGCTGCCATCGCCAGGATCCTGAGTCCGAAAATAGAGGGACGGGCCGTTGGGGTTACGCAAACAATTAATCGCTGACTCACCGAGTTCTATGTCATACCGATTCCGGCGTTTGAAGTTCGACACACTTGCCAGGATATGAAAGAAATGGTGCTCGGAGGTGCTGTGGTTGAACTGGCTTTGAATATAATAATCCCGAACATCAATATTTGGGTGTTCAAGGGGCTCCAGTTCACCGCTTTTACCTTTGTCCTGCTGCTTGACTCCATCGGTGACCCCCGCTTTGACCTCAATGTTCGTGTTCCTGTTGAGCTTGAAGCGCGAGTCGTACCCAAATGCATTGATGTTGTGGCCGTCGTGAAATGATGCTTTCTCACCGCTATCCACCTGATAGTCGAATCCGCCGAATTTGCGCTTTTCGAAAGAAAGCCTCCAATCTACGGCGTTTCCGGCACCACCGACCGACGCGAAGGTGCGGATATGGTTCCGCGAGCCTCGTGTGACCCGTGTTTCCACGCCGGCTGTGTCTGCTGGGTCACGCGTGATGATGTTGATGGTTCCGAGGAAGGCGTTGATGCCATAGGCGGCTGAATTCGGGCCTCTGGCCACTTCTATGCGCTCGATCAGCTCTAGCGGCACTGGCATGGTTTCCCAATCCATGTCCGAAAGTGTGGCTCGGTGCGCCGTTCGGCCATCAATCAATACTTGCATGCGTCGTTGCTCATAATGAACCGTGCCGTGATAGGTAGCCACAGGTTGATGACTCCCCACAAAGTTAACGGTCATTCCCGGCACTAACCGAAACACCTCATAGAGATTCATAATGCCGAGGTTTCGGATTTGCTCGCCTTCAATAACGGTTGTGCTACCCGGCACCCGTGTTTTTGGCTGCCTGAGACGGGTGGTCGTCAGAACCTGAGGTATCTCGTTGTCAAACCCGTGCAGCTCACCCGCAAAGGGTGGTTGCTCGGCGGCTGCAGATATAGGTACTGTGACCCCTACGCCGCTGATCAAAATTGACCATCCCACATGCCTCGCGAATCTCTTGGAAGTTAAAAAGCGGTACAAGCAATTCGTCTCAGGCATAGTAGTCGTTCTATAATTGGAGGTCAGCGTGCATAGATAGTTGCATTTATTCTCCAATCCTAGGAGAACCAAAACCATTTGTCTCTAGAAAGTTTACAGAGGCGACATATTCGGAGTAATTGTTGTATGAGCTGTTGGGAGATTCTGGGTATTGAGCCGACGAGTGATCGAGAGGAAATCCGTCAGGCTTATGAGCGCCAGATGAAATTTGCGTCAAGCGAAGAGGCTCGCAAACTGGACGAAGCCTACCGAGAGGCTGCAGGGGGCGACCCCATGGTCATACCGGCTGCGGCTGAAGCTCCTGAGGCCAGCCCCAAAGGCGATCATCAGTTAGACGCAAACGAATCCCAAATCGTGCGCGAGGTCGTTATTCAGATTAACGCTCTGATGAATGATTCAGGTCGTCAGCAAGATGTCGGTATCTGGAAAGCCATACTTTGCGAGCCACCTGCGGATCAGTTACCTCTGCGTCGCGAAATTGGCCAACAGTTGGAGTCCTGGATTCGCCCCATGGCGGAAAACGGCTCCTTCCCGCAGCCAGTAGCCCGGTTTTTGGGAGAGTGGTTTGAGTGGTTCACCGTTCACGAGGCTATTACTGAACAAGAACAGCAATCACCTGAATTTGAAGAGAATGATCATCGGGACGAAGTAGAACCGCTGTCTCAAACCGCCAACTTTTGGCCAGCGGTTATCGGTTGGATCATCGGGTTAGTGATTTTAACCATGATTTTCGGTGGCATGGGCGTGGGTAGCTGAGGCCTGTTCGATTTTTACCCGGTACTTCTGCGCCAATATGGCGCCTACGATAACCTGAATCTGGTTGTAACACATGATCGGCAGTACGATCATCCCGAAGCCCGGGTGCCCGGAAAAGAGCACTTTAGCCATAGGCAACCCAGACGCCAAACTCTTCTTTGAGCCGCAGAACACCACCGCGGCTTCATCCTCTAAGCTGAACCCGAATTTCCTGACCATCAAGGTCGCCGCCAACATAAACAAGCCCAGTAACGCGAAGCACAAGATAACCGCCAACACGATGGCCTGAACCGGAAGGTTCTGCCATAGACCGCTCACTACCGAATGAGAAAATGCGGAGTAAACGATAATCCAGATTACGCACTGGTCGTAACGGGACATAAGCGATTCGTTGCGACCAAGAAATCCGCCTAGCCAAGGCCTCATAGCGTGACCAACAGCAAACGGCAATAGAAGCTGTAGCACGATATCTTTTAGAGCTTCTGCCACGGAAAAATTCCCATCGCCCGATGTCGATACCAGCAAAAGCAACAGGAAAGGCGTGAGCATCATGCCGAACACATTAGAGGCTGCCGCACTGCATATGGCGGCCGGCACGTTACCTTTGGCCATCGCGGTATAGGCGATAGAAGACGATACAGCGGATGGCAACACACCCAAATAAAGAAAGCCGAGGCCCAGGTCTTTCGGCATCCATTCTGGGACTATGTTGCTTAGGCCGTTAATCGGCATAACCACTAACGGGAAGAAAACGAAAGTCAGTGAAGTGATCAGGATGTGCAAGCGCCAATGGGTCGCGCCATCAATTATTTGCTGGCGCGAAAGCGCCGCACCATGAAGAAAAAACAGTAGTGCTACCGCCCAGGTGCCTAGGGTTGCGAGAGCATCAGCAGCTCCACCGGTTACCGGCAAAAAAGACGCTAAAACGATCGCGCCCAGCAGAAGCAAGGTGAAGGTATCAATGCGAAACTTCATCATAAAACCTTAAATCAGTTGCCGGAATCCGGAGTGATAAACCTGTAATCAGCCGTATCGACGGAGCGGGTGGCAAATCGATAACTGAACGTAAAACCGGGCCAAAGGGCGGTATTTCGCCCGTGTTCGTCTAAATACCAGGACTGACAACCTGAGTCCCAGACGGTGCCATCCAACCCCTTCTGAACCACCGAACAATATCGGGTTTGGCGATCTTTCCGCACATCCATCGCTGCATTCTGGTACTTTGCCAGCGCACCCAGTGCACTGATGACGTACCTGAATTGAGATTCGAGCATATAGAGAATCGAGTTGTGGGCCAAGTTGGTGTTCGGACCATACAGCATAAACAGGTTCGGAAATCCGTTTACGGTTATGCCTTTAAACGCTTTTGCGCCATCCGACCATGCATCGTTCAGCAGTGCTCCATCGCGACCAGTGATGGTGATAGGGGACAAGTATTCACTCGCCCGAAACCCGGTTGCGAACAGAATCGCATCCGCCGGACGGTGTGTACCGTCTGTGGTAACGATGCCCGTCTCATCAATCCGGGCTATGCCGTCGGTAATCAGATCAAGATGGGGTTGGTTGATCGCCGGATACCAGTCATTCGAAATAAGAATGCGCTTACAGCCAATCTGGTAATCCGGAATGATACGTTCCCGCTTAGAGGGATCTGACACCTTGGCCTCAGCCTCGTTAACAGCCTGGCGGGCAACAAGCGCCAGAAATTTACTGAATCGAGTAAAAGCCAAGGCTCGGGATTCATTTTTCACGTAAATCAGAGCTCGGTACGCACGATCCCAAAGCGGCATTTTTTGAAATAAGCTTTGCTCCAACCGGGTAAACGGCCGGTCGGATTTGGGAACAACCCAAGCGGCTGAACGCTGGTACAAATCCAGTTTAGCGACTTTCGGCACGATCTCGGGAACAAACTGAATAGCGCTGGCCCCAGTGCCAACCACGGCCACCTGTTTGTTGGTTAAATCAACCTGATGATCCCACGTGGCCGAGTGGAATATATGGCCTTTAAACTGTTCGATACCGGGAATCGCGGGCATCGCCGGCCGGTTCAGCTGACCGGTGGCGGTGATCAGCACGTTAGCTGTGTAGGTGTCACCAGATTCTGTTGTAACCACCCATGAATTCGTCGCCTCGTTAAAGCTGGCCGCGGTTACCGCTTGCTCGAACTGAATGTGCGGCTGCAATCCGTATTTGGTAATGCAGTGCTCTATGTAGCCTTCAATTTCAGCTTGAGGCGCAAACTTTCGGGTCCAGTCGTGCTTTGGCTCGAAAGAATAGGAATAAAGATGGGATTGCACATCACACGCAGCACCAGGGTATGTGTTGTCGCGCCAGGTGCCTCCGGCTTTGGGTGCTTTTTCTAGCAAGGTAAAGTCGGTATAGCCGGCTTTTTTGAGCTGGATGGCCATGCCAATACCACCAAAGCCCGTGCCAATAATAATGACCGAAAGTGAATGCGGGGTACGCCGTTTCATGGTTACTGCCTGATTGTTATTTTGTTTTCAGACTATAGCGTTCAATTCAAATAACAAAAAGCCCCGAACTTGTCTTAAAATGTCGGGGCTTTCCGGCGAACAGTGCTATGTAACCAGTCGCTTACATACTGCTGGCGTTAGCGGCGTTTTGAAAATTCCAATCCACTGAGCGGGGCTGGTGGCTATCTGCTTCAAATAAATGACCTACATTAGGTACCGCATACCATAGCTCCCCGCGTGTGGGGTTCTGTTGGGCAAACTCGGCGTGGCTCATGCCGGTTTCCCACAGCTCCTGACTTTCCCAACCCTCCGGGGTTAGTTCCAAACGAACTTCTGAACCAATCAGGCTGATGGACTGGATCCGTAACGGCAGCCGGGCATGGGTACTCGGGTCGCGAGACAGCTGAACCTCATGAGGGCGAAGGTATAACTGAGCTTCTTGATCACCTTTGGTGCCGGGCAATGACACCCAAGCGTCGCCTTGAACCAACTTCTGGCTTTTAACCACACCCGATAAGACATTCACATGCCCCAGGAAATCAAACACGAAGCGGCTGTCGGGGCGAGCGTACAATTGCGCCGGACTGTTCACTTGCTCCACTTTACCTTGGCTCATCACAACGACTTGATCAGACAACTCCAACGCTTCTTCCTGATCGTGGGTCACGAAAATACTGGTGAAGTGGTATTCATCGTGCAACGCACGCAACCAGCGGCGCAGGTCCTTGCGCACTTTCGCGTCTAGCGCCCCAAAAGGCTCATCCAACAGTAAAATGCGAGGCTGGGTCGCCAGAGCGCGTGCCAGTGCCACCCGTTGCTTTTGGCCACCCGACAGCTGGGAAGGATAGCGGTCGGCCAGTTGCGGCAACTGAATCATTTCCAGCAGTTTCTCAACGCGCTGAGCGATTTCCTGTTTAGACGGGCGCTCTTTGCGTGGAAGGGATTCCAACCCGAAAGCAATGTTCTGAGCGACCGTGAGATGGCGGAACAAGGCGTAATGCTGAAACACGAACCCGATGTTGCGATCCCGTACGTGTAAATCGCTGACATCTTCGCCACTGAACAAGATCTTGCCGGCATCGGACGATTCCAATCCGGCAATAATCCGTAACAAGGTGGTTTTGCCGGAGCCGGAAGGGCCGAGCAGGGCGGTTAACTTCCCTTCCGGGATATCCAGAGACACATCGTTAAGCGCCTGGAATTTCCCGAAATTTTTGTTGATGTTCTGGATAGTGATGCTCATGTCAGACACCTCTGGTTTCCGGCGCGGAAAGTTCGGATTTGGCCTGTCGCCACTCGACAAACGCTTTAGCGACCAGCGTAAGAATGGCTATGGCTGCAAGTAGCGAGGCGCTGGCGAATGCCCCGACGATGTTGTAATCCTGATATAGCAGCTCAACGTGCAGGGGCAAGGTGTTGGTTTGGCCGCGAACGTTACCTGAAACCACCGACACCGCACCGAATTCACCGACCGCGCGCGCGTTGGTCAGGATCACGCCATAGATTAACGCCCATTTGATGTTTGGCAGCGTGATCTTCCGGAAAATGCGCCAGCCAGAGGCTCCTAACACCACGCCGGCTTCCTCTTCTTCGCTGCCTTGCTGTTGCATGAGAGGGATCAACTCCCGTGCGACGAACGGGCAGGTCACAAATACCGTCACCATCACAATGCCGGGCCACGCAAACATCAATTGAATGTCGTGAGTACTGAGCCACCCGCCGAGCCAGCCATTTCGACCGTAAAGCAACAAATAGAGCAGGCCCGCTACCACGGGTGACACTGCGAATGGAATGTCGATCAAGGTGATCAGCAACTTGCGACCAGGGAATTTGAAACGGGTGACCGACCACGCCAGTGCCGTACCAAAGATCAGGTTCAACGGTACGGTCAGCAGTGCAACGAAAAGCGTTAGCCCAATCGCATGCAAGGTGTATTCGTCCATAATGTTTCCGGCAAAGGTGCTCCAACCGGCACTGAGTGCCTGGGTGAAGATCACCACGACGGGTATCACCAGAAAAATTACAGTTAAAGCCATAGCTAGGCCGATGAGCGTTCGGCGGACCCATGGCTGATCACCAACCCTGTTTTTATGGAGCGACATCTATCGTCCCTCCAATCGGCGTAAGTAACGGCTTTGCCAAAGGTTGATCGCAAACAACAAAATCAAGGACACCAGCAGCACCATGGACGCGATGGCACTGGCGGCTGCGTAGTCGTATTCCTGCAGGCGAATAAAGATCATCAGGCTGGTTACTTCACTGACGTAAGGGGTGTTGCCGGCAATGAAAATGATCGCACCAAATTCGCCGAGGCTTCGAGTGAACGACAAGGCCACACCCGTGACCAATGCTGGCCACAACGAAGGAAAAATAACTTTACGGAAGACGCGGCCATCCGAAGCACCCATGCTCACTGCCGCTTCTTCGTCCGCCGGAGATAGCTCTTCGAGCACCGGCTGCACCGTGCGCACGACAAAGGGAATGCTGGTAAACGCCATCGCCACAACGATGCCGATGGGGGTAAAAGCCACCTCGATTCCCAGTTTATCTAACCACTGGCCGTACCAACCGTTTTGCGCAAACAATGTGGCAAGAGTAATGCCCGCAACCGCCGTCGGTAACGCGAAGGGGAGATCCACAACGGCATCAATCAACCGCTTTCCGGGGAATTCGTAGCGTACCAAAACCCAGGCAAGCAGCAGCCCGAACACACCGTTAAACAACGAAGCAGCCAACGCGGTCCACGCGGTCACTTTGTAGGATTCGATTACGCGCGGGTCGGTGATGGTGAACACGAACTGGTCCCACGTCATACCAGACGTTTCGACCACCAATCCGGTTAACGGCAGAAGCAGCACCAAGCTGACGAAAAACAGCGAGATACCGAGACTTAACCCGAACCCGGGCAGGACCCGTTTGCTACGACCGGAAAAGCGCCGCACAGAGGCGACGCTTGTTTGAGCAGATGCAGACATTAGAGGCTCTTACCGCCGACGTTGGAGCTGGTCGAGCTTACCGCCGCTGGCGAAGTGGGCTTTCATAGCCTTCTCCCAGCCGCCGGCAATCTCGTCGATAGACTTCAGCTTAAGGTCACGAAAACGGTCGGCGTTCTCTTTCAAAACCGTTTCATTCTGAACCCGGTAGTTGAAGCTGGCCAGCAAACGCTGAGAGTCTTCGGAATACAGATGGCTCAGGTACTCTTTAGCCAGTGCTTCGGTACCGTTTTGCTTGGTGTAATCGTCAATCCAGGTGACCGGGAATTCAGCCAGAAAGCTGACTTTCGGGGTGACGACTTCGTATTCGCCTTCCAGACGATCCGCAATGTTCAACACTTCGGATTCGAAGGTCAGCAATGCGTCACCGATACCACGCTCAACGAACGTGGTGGTGGCGCCACGGCCGCCGCTGTCAAAGACACGGACCTGGCCCAGCAAAGACGCGAGGAAGTCATCAATCTTGTCTTGATCGTCGCCGAACTGCTCCTGAGCAAAACCTAAGGCTGCAAGATAGGTGTAGCGGCCATTGCCCGACGTTTTCGGGTTCGGCATTACCAGCGAAACGTCTTCGCGAATCAGGTCGTCCCAGTTTTCGATGTTCTTCGGGTTACCTTTGCGCACCAGAAACGCCATGGTGGAGTAGTAAGGCGAACTGTTGTTCGGCAGGCGCTCCGCCCAGTTTTCAGGGATCAAACGCCCACGTGTGTGCAGGATGTCGATGTCCGTGACTTGGTTAAAGGTAGCAACATCGGCTTTCAGGCCCTGAATAATGGCTTGAGCCTGTTTGGAAGAACCGGCGTGAGATTGCTTGATCTCAACGGTTTCGCCTGTCTTTTCTTTCCAGTGTTTCTGAAACTCGACGTTGTAAGCGGCGAACAGCTCGCGGGCTATGTCGTACGAGGTGTTGAGAAGCTCTCGGTCAGCGGAAAAAGCGGGCTGAGCGGAAAGTAGGGCAGCGCCAAGTGCGATGCCTTTTAAAAAGGTTTTCATAAAAAGCTCCCCAGAACCTATTAAGTGAATCTGAAAAGCAATTTAACAAAGCTTGCTAAGAACTAAAAAGACTTTAAGAGACTATTCAAATTACTATTTAGTATATCAAATTTAAAAGCGAAGTAGTGCAGAACCCCACGTAAAGCCGCCTCCAAAGGCCTCCAGAAGCACAACCTCTTCTCGTTTGATGCGCCCATCACGCACGGCTTCATCCAGCGCCAGAGGGATCGAGGCGGCGGACGTGTTGCCATGGCGATTAACCGTCACCACCACCTGATCCATCGACATGTTCAGCTTTTTGGCCGTGGCGGAAATAATTCGCAGGTTGGCTTGATGCGGCACCAGCCAGTCGACGTCTGACTTCTGCATTTGATTGGCCTCAAGAGTTTCGTCAACAATCCTGCCGAGTGTGTTCACGGCCATCTTGAATACCTCGTTGCCTTTCATTTCGACAAATGCCTGACCGGCTTTCACCGCGTGGAAGTCGTTCGCAACACCACAAGGCACATGCAACAAGGTTTCGTAGCGGCCATCGGCGTGCAGGTGGGTCGATAGAATGCCCGTTTCTTCACTGGCTTCGAGTACCACCGCACCCGCGCCATCACCGAACAGTACGCAGGTGGTTCGGTCTTCCCAGTTCAGGATGCGGGAAAACACCTCGGCGCCAATCACCAGTGCTTTTTTGCTGCTACCAGACCGTATAAATTTTTCTGCCGTCGCCAACGCATACACAAACCCGCTACAGACCGCTTGAATGTCGAAGGCCGGACAGCCGTTAATGCCCAGTCGTGCCTGAAGAATACAGGCGCAGCTGGGAAAGACTTTATCGGGGGTAGTGGTGGAAAAGACGATCAGATCGATTTCCGATACATCAATACCCGCTGCTTCAATCGCACGCAAAGCAGCCTGCTCAGCCAAATCGACGGTCGTTTGGCCGGGCAGGGCAATGTAGCGTTGCTCGATGCCGGTACGTTCGCGAATCCACTGGTCGGAAGTATCTACCTTCTTTTCCAGGTCGAGATTGGTGACAACGTTGTCCGGCAAGTAAGAACCGGTTCCGGCGATACGTGCGTAAGTCATGGGTGGCGTCCAAGGTCAAATGCGATCATTAATGACCTCATGCTAACCTTGCGCCACCGGAATCGTTATTAGCGGTTCGTCTCAGCCCTGTTTCAGGCTTTTCGTATCGATCACAAAGCGGTACTTAACGTCACCTTTCTTCATGCGTACGTAGGCATCGTTGATGTTCCGGATATCCAGCATTTCTACGTCGCAGGTAATGTTGTGCTCTGCACAAAAGTCCAGAACCTCCTGGGTTTCTGGCATCCCGCCAATCAGCGATCCGGCAATCACACGGCGTTTTAGCAACAACAGTCCCGCGTTCACAGCGGGTTCAATCGCAGACAGGAGCCCAACCAGAATGTGGGTACCATCGTGCTTCAAACATTTCAGGTATGGGTTGAGGTCATGAGCGACCGGAATGGTGTCCAACAGAAAGTCGAAAGAATTCGATACAGCTTTCATCTGATTGCGATCGGTTGAAACCACCACGTGATCGGCGCCTTGCTTTTTGGCCTCTGCGACTTTGCTTTCAGAGCGGGTAAATAGGGTGACTTCAGCGCCGAGCGCTTTGGCAAATTTAACGCCCATGTGGCCAAGCCCGCCCATACCGAGAACGCCCACCTTGTGGCCTTTGCCGACGTTGAAATGCTTAAGCGGGGAATAGGTGGTAATGCCGGCACACAATATCGGTGCCGCACTCGCCGGGTCGAGGTTTTCCGGCACCCGAACCACAAACCGTTCACTCACAATAATGTTGTCGGAATAGCCGCCCATTGTGACGGAACCGTCGTGACGGTCAATGCCGCCGTAGGTTGCGGTCATGCCTTCGTCGCAATACTGCTCAAGCCCGGAATCGCAAGCAGAACAGGTTCGGCAGCTATCCACCATGCAGCCAACGCCGACCAGATCACCGGGTTTGTACGCGGTGACGGCGGAACCTGTTGCGGTAACGCGGCCAATTATTTCATGGCCCGGTACCACGGGATATTGCGAACCACCCCAGTCGTTCTCAACAACGTGAATATCGCTATGGCACACGCCGCAGTAGTCAATCTCGATAGCAATGTCATCGTCACGAAGAGAGCGGCGCTCAAATGTGTAAGGTGCCAAGCCGGAATCTGCGGATTGGGCCGCGTAGGCGCGAGTGTTCGCCATGTAAATCTCCTCATTATTTGTAAGTTTTTCTACCGAGCGCACGGTACTTGCACTTGAATATCGATAATGTCGGGTGTAACAGAATGTAATTTCAATTAAAAATTTCTCGGGAATGAAATAATGAGAATTCCTCTGTCACACCTGAAAGCCGCGCTTGCCGCCGCTTGTACGTTCATGCTCGCCGCGTGTATGCCGGGCACCATCGCCACCACTGTGGGCACTGGATACGTCTATGAGCAAAAACAGGATCAGAAGTATAAGCATGATGTGGAGCGGGCTGTCGATCAATACCAGCAAGATCATGCGAATTCGCCCTGTCAGCATGGCGAAGACCGGATTATGGAACCTGCAATCAAGATCATCAAAGAACACCGGTTAACGGGTATAAAAGAGGTGATTGAGCGATTGGATACGATCTATAAGGATCAATCATTGTCTGATCAGGTTCGCGCAGGAGCGCTGTATAACATGGCGGTACTGGAATCCCGCAGGAAGTCGCCCAACAAAGCCAAAGCTCGTGATCATTTCAAACAACTTTACGCCCAGTTCCCGGGCGAATACCGCTGTATTTTCGAGGAATCAGAGTGGCGAGATCAGATGATCGAAAAGCAGTTGTTGCTACCGGGGGAAACCGTGGATTCGTTCCTGGAAGATGCCCGTCGGGATGCGGAGCGTCGTCGGGCGCAATAACCCACGTTGCTTGTTGGCACTCTTTCGTCCACCGGCAGAGCGACAGGTTCCGTGCTACTTTTGAGGAAGAGGGCTGAAAAATCAGTCGTGTAAACTCACCTGTAGCGAGTGGAATCTATGAACTTGATCATCATCGGTGCCGGCATTATGGGGACCACCCTTGCGGTGCTGGCAAAAGAGATGGTTCCCAGCCTGGAAGTGACCATTCTTGAACGGCTAGACGGCCCCGGAGAAGGCAATTCCTGGGCTTTCAACAACGCGGGAACCGGGCATGAAGCGAACTGCGAGCTGAATTACACTCCGGTGGATCAAGAGGTTATTTCAGTTGAGAAAGCACTAAAGATTCATGCTCAGTTCAACGTCGCCAAACAGTTCTGGGCTTACCTCGTTCGCAAAGGAGCAATCGAAGACCCTACCTCCTTCATCAATCCCACCAAGCACTGCACCATTGTTTCAGAACCGTCGATCAATATGTTGAGGCTGCGCTTTAAAGAGATGTCGGCCCACCATTTTTTCGAACACATGAAGTTCTCTGAAGACTTCGATGAAATTAAAAACTGGATTCCGTTTACGATGGAAGGCCGGTCACGTGATGAGAAAATGGCCGCGACGGCCGTCGAAACCGGGACAGACGTTAATTTCGGTGCTTTGACGGAGCAAATGGCGGCCTATGCGGTGCGTGAGCTGGGTGTTCAAATTGAGTTCGGCACCCATGTAAGGCGGGTGCACAGAAGCCCGGCTGGCCAGTGGTTGGTCGAAGCGCAGAATGACGCAGGGCCGGTTCAGCATAAAGCCGATGTGCTGTTTGTGGGAGCGGGCGGTGGTGCCTTCCCGATTCTCAAGAAAAGTTTGATGCCGTTCCGGAGCCGGTTCACGGGTTTCCCGGTAGGTGGTCGGTTTTTGCAAGCACCCATTACCGCAGAACAAGCCGAGCAATATCGCGCTAAAACGTACGGCAAGGCTGAGGTGGGGGCGCCGCCCATGTCGGTACCGCATCTGGATTTACGCATGGTAGATAACCAACACTACCTCTTGTTTGGTCCGTTTGCTTCCTTTAAACCCGTGCTAGAGAAAGGCCGAGGCTTCTTCGATTACCTCACGTCTCTCAGGCTGCACGATATTCCCGGGCTCTTGAACGTCGCTCTTGAGCATTTCCCGCTAGTAAAATATCTGGTTTCCGAGAGCTTCAAAGGCAAGAAAAGTATGTTCGCTGAGCTGGAGAAATTTGCGCCCGGGCTCGGTGACAAATTCGACTGGGCCCCCGTCGAAGCAGGCCAGCGGGTTCAGATTATAAAAGACGGTGCTTTGCAAATGGGGACAGAAATCATTGTTTCCACGGATAGAACTTACTCAACGCTGCTTGGCGCCTCACCCGGTGCCTCTGTCTCGCCAGAGGTTATGTTACGCTGCTTAGAGCGTTTATTTCCGTCGCTGGGCGACGATGAACATGCCAGCCGTAAGAAACTGGAACTGTTCCCGGAGGATAACCTCGACGTTCTCGCAAACAATCCAGACCGTTACCGGGAAATTCGCGATTCAGTTAACCGAACACTGGGCATAATCACTCCAGAATCAAATGCCGTCACAGGGGGCAATGAATGAGCACGCAAAGAAAAGAAGTATTTGACCAAGAAGCTGATTAAAAAGTAGACCCTGCGTTCTATAATTACCCGGATGCCGACTTCCGTTGCCGGAGTGACGACGTTAATTTTTGGTTAAAATGTCATATAACACGCCCAATCTACGCTAAACCCGCCGTTTACGCCCTGCAAAACGCCGCATCGCCTGATCCGAATTGACGTAAACCGATTCGGTGAAGGCGGCGCTGGCGTGCCCAAGCTCTTCGCTGATATGCCGAATGTCGGCACCCGCCTCGATAGCCTGGCTGGCGCCTGTATGGCGGAGATAATGGGTTTCGGTGCGAATGCTTTCGAGTTGGCGCGCTTCTTCGGTGCGGCCTTCGGCATCCAATCTTTCCACCGCTAACATGATCGCTTGCTCATACACTCGCTGAATCTGGCGCTTGCTCAAAGCGCCGCCTTTGGCGGAGGGTAGAATAGGGTGGCTGTCGCCCTGGACAGGCATCGCGGTCAAACAACCAAGGTGTGCTCGCCAGCGCTGTAAAAATGGTAGATATTCATCGGGCAGGGTGATGGTCCGGTCTTTATCACCCTTACTGAACACATAGTAAGCCCAGTATTCTTCGCCTTGAACGAACTTGCGCTTGAAGTCGCCGAACACCGGCGTTCGCGTCGAGCCGTTTTGCCGCTGCCGGGGCGCCAATTCACTCACTCTCAAAAATAACGATTTCATGGTGACAACAACGAACAGATGACGCTCGTATTTTTTGTTTTCATCAGCTGCTAACAGCAGCGATTCCAACAGATAAGCCCACTGCATATCCGAGAGCCGGCGAACATCGGTTTCTGTATCCACATCGTTGATGGTCTGGACTTTCTGATCTCGCTTTCGCATTCCGATCATTGGGTTTTTCTGGATATAGTCTTGTATCAGCAGGTATTTGAAAAACGTTTGCAGAGCGGTTTTGCTGGCATTGAGCGAAGCCTGGGTAATGGCGTACGTTGCAGCCTCTCCAGACGATCCGTGTTTTGAGCGGATCGCAAACGGGCGCCACTGGGCATTCGGCAACCGCAACCCCTGACGATCCTGAAAAGCGGAGTAGATGCCCTTGCTGATCCAGCTTTTGGGCGGCATGGTCAGGGTCTTGAAATACGCTGTCATCACGTCCGAATCCGTTTGTGCCAAGGAACGTTTCGAGGTAACCCACAGGTAATTAAGGAATCGTTGCACTTCAGAACGGAACCGAACAAAGGTGCCTTGAGCGTCAGAGTATTTCAGCAGAAATTTACGAGTGATCTCGTAATCCGCACGTACCGTTTCAACGGGAACTGAAAGGCTCTGAAAGAACTCCGGGATGGAAGGGTGACGGTGAAAATCTCCCTGATGTTCTAGGTTTTCGGCGGTATCGAAAAGCGGGTGGCCTGAAAATGACGACATCTGGAACCTGGCTGAGTTTATTTCCGCCAAGGGTAGCCAGTTCGCCTATAAATATCCAATGTTCCGAATATTAGACATCGGCCAACCCTCTGAAACTAAGCGCATAGGTCAAATACGCTGTCACACATTATGATTGTTCTTCGAATAATTGCTTCGGGAAACGTCCTTGTCTCGCTGCAAGCTTTGCTATCGGTTTGGCTATGTCAGAGAACGCCGAACTTTCCGGCTTGAAAGTCGGCAATGGCTTGTTGGATTTCGTCTTGGGTATTCATCACGAATGGCCCGTATCCAGCCACCGGTTCGTTAATAGGCTCCCCGGTCAAGATAAGGGCTCGCGCATCGTTGTTTGCTTCCAGGACAATTTCCTGGCCTTCCCGGTTCAGGTTCGCAAGCCCGGCTTCGCGTAGGACATTGGCGTTATCGACCATGACGGTTCCTTCTAAAACCGTCACCATTTTCGTGTGCCCCTTCGGGAGAGGCACGGTAACGCGTTCACCCGCTGCTAACTTGAGATCCCACAGGTTAATGGGGGTGAACGTTTTTGCTGGCCCTTTATGGCCAAGAAAATCTCCGGCGATAACTCTCAGCGTTCCGGAACTGCGCTTGAGTGGCACTTCTGGAATCTGCTCATTGAGCAGCGTTTGATAGGCCGCGGGCGTGTCTTTGGCGGATGCGGGAAGGTTGACCCACAACTGCACCATGTGAAGCACACCGCCTACCTCGGTAAAGCGTTGTGAATGAAACTCTTCATGAACGATGCCAGCGCCGGCTGTCATCCACTGGACATCACCTTCAGCAATCAGCCCGCCAGCGCCTGAGGTATCTCGATGCTCCAGTTCACCTTTGAATACGACCGTCACTGTTTCGAAACCTCGATGAGGATGCTGACCAACGCCTCGAGGCTTCAATGCTGGTTGAAACTCGGCAGGCCCCGCGTAATCCAGCAATAGAAAGGGAGAGATGTTTTGGGCCCCCATGCGATCGTACGAAAACAACGAACGAACCGGAAAACCATCGCCAACCCAATGGCCACGAGGGGGATCGTAGATAGTCAAAACATTCTTCACTTTTGCCTCCTTCGAGTCCGTGGACTCAGTGTTTTGTTGCATATAAGGCCACGATAAAACAGCTCGGGAGTCGGGAATAGATAGCACTTTCTATACTTAAAGTCCTATTTATGGGACGACTGCCGTTAGAGAATCAGGGGTAAACAGAACGAAATAATGAAGCGGGCGAGGCACTTCCTAAAAAAAGAAATGTCTCGCGAGTGCTTTACTTCTTTTCGGCCAGTGTGTTGTAGCTGGTCATCAGATTGCGGTAATCGGGAATGTGATTGGAGAACAGTGTGCCAAGTCCTTCAACGTCGTTGCGCCAGTCGCGATGCAACTCACAGGCTATCCCGAACCAGGTCATCAGCTGCGCACCGGCTTGTGACATACGGTCCCACGCTGAGTCACGGGTCAGTTCATTGAAAGTACCGGATGCGTCGGTGACCACAAATACTTCGAAACCTTCCTCTAGAGCGGAGAGGGCAGGGAATGCAACACAGACTTCAGTCACAACACCGGCAATGATCAACTGCTTCTTGCCTGTGGCCTTCACGGCTTGCACGAAATCTTCGTTATCCCACGCGTTGATTTGCCCGGGCCGTGCAATGTAAGGCGCGTCTGGAAACTGCTCTTTCAATTCGGGGACCAGTGGCCCGTTTGGTCCATCTTCGAAGCTTGTCGTCAGAATGGTCGGCAACTCGAAATACTCGGCCAAATCGCCCAATGCCAACACGTTGTTTTTAAACTTATCCGGGTCAATATCACGCACCAGGGACAGTAAACCGGCTTGGTGGTCAACCAGAAGTACCGCTGCGTCGTTTTTATCGAGTCGAACGTAAGGTTTGCTCATGACACTCTCCTTGCCTTTGATTGAGCAGTGCTTGGCACTGCGTTGATCAGCTCTTCGCAATCACCACTAAGAGCTTCGAAAGTGTTTAAACGATAGTTGAGGAAGGAGGACTTTTGTAGATGTAAATTCTATACTCTAAGTTCTAAAAATAGGACGTTAAACGATGCAGGATTTGAACGATCTGTTTTACTTTGTAAAAGTGGTTGAGCATGGCGGGTTCGCACCCGCGGGCAGGGCGCTTGGCCTGCCAAAGTCGAAGCTCAGCCGACGCGTTGCGGAGCTTGAGGAACGTCTTGATGTACGCTTGATTAATCGCTCCCCGCGAGCTTTTAACGTCACGGAGCTAGGAAACGAATATTACCGCCACTGTGTTGCCATGCTTGTTGAAGCCGAAGCTGCGCAGGAGGTTATCGACAATTCCCGTGCTGAGCCCACGGGGTCAATCAGGGTGAGCTGTCCACCTGGCATAAACTATTTTTTGATGGCACCACTCATTGTCCAGTTTATGCAGAAGTATCCGAAAATCAGTGTTGAAATGGATTCTACGAGCAGACGGGTAGATGTCGTTAGGGAAGGGTTCGATGTTGCTTTGAGGGTACGGTATCCACCGTTTGAAGATAGTGGTTTGACGATGAAGGTTCTCTCTAAAAGTCCTCAATGTCTGATGGCTGCGCCCGAGGTGGTTGCGACTTTGCCAAAGCCAATAACGCCCGACGATCTATCACAGCTTCCAAGCATCGATTTCGAGCAATGGGACGGACAGCATGTTTGGAGTCTGGACGGGCCAGATGGTGCGTCTGTAAAAATTCACCACGAGCCACGCTTGGTGACCGACGATGTGTTTACTTTGCTTAAGGCAGCCATTGGTGGGCTAGGGGTCGTGAAAATGCCGCTACTCGTTGGAGGAAAAGACCTGATTGCCGGCAATCTCGTTGATGTTATACCGGACTGGCGGCCTCGCACCGGGATCTTCCACGCCGTGTTCCCATCGCGCCGCGGTCTTTTGCCGGCAGTTCGCACGTTTTTGGATTTTCTGGAAGAGTCTGTGGATGAGGTTGATTTTGTATTACCTAATCGCCCGTGAGATGGCGCGGATTTGTTCACTGAACTCACAGCGCAGAACTTCAGCCCTGATAAACGGACCGTGTTCACGTTAGGGTTAACGAAGGGGTAAGGCGTTGGTCAGCCCGGGGCGGGCTAGATTTTCACTTGAGGATAAATCGATATTTATCTATTTTAGCGTCACTCGTTATCCAGCGATGCCAATGCCTCATGCGTCAATGGAACCAACGCTGACACTTCTTCTCGCCGGAATACCCGATCATTTTCAAGAGTAAACACTATGAATTTTAACCTGCTTAAAACCTACATGCTTTTAAGAGGCTGGGGAGCTTCTGTGCTGTTACTGAGCGTTTTGATGGCGGGCTGTTCGGCTGAGGCTCCGCCGCTGACTCAACAAACGGTGTATCCGGTAAAACTAATGACACTGGATCCGGCTCAAGTAGGAACGCTGAAGCAGTACCCCGGCAGGGTCTCCGCATCTGATCATTCAGAACTTTCCTTCAGGTTAGGGGGAGAGTTGACTGAGTTGACTGTAAAATCAGGGGACACGGTAGAGAAAGGTGAAATCGTCGCGCGACTGGATGATCGCGACGCGAGAACCCGCCTTGAAAATGCTCAATCAAACTTCAATCTGGCAGACGCCACGTTCGCCCGAATGCGAATTTCGTTGGAAAGGCAGGCTATTAGTCGGGCCCGTTTTGACGAGGCCGAGGCTGAGTATCTTTCAGCAAAGTCACAGCTGGCCAGCGCTAAAGATCAACTTTCCTATACAATCCTAAAAGCGCCGTTTGATGGTGTTATTTCGCGTGTGCCGGTGGATGTGTTTCAAGTTGTTTCTGCGCAACAGCCCATTGCAGAGCTTCAGCGCCCCGGTTCTATTGATGTTTCATTCCAGCTGCCAGAGCAGCAAGTCCGCCGCATCCAGCCAGAGACGTCCAAAACCGTTCGTGAAAGCGGCACTACCATCGCTTGGGTCCAGTTCCCCGAGATTCCTGATAAGCGGTACGCGGCCAGCTACAAAGAACATGACAGCAACGCTTCCCAAGGTTCCCTCAGTTACGAGGTCACCGTAACCCTTCCTGTACCTGACGATATCACGGTGCTATCAGGCATGAGTGCAACCGTTCTGCTCGATTATCAAACCCTGACCGGTGAAAGCGCACCCTCGTGGCTGATACCGACCACGGCGCTTGTATCATCGAACGACGAGCCGGGCACTGGCGTGGTTTGGCGGTACATTGACGATCCGAAAACGGAAAGTGGTGATGAAAAAGGCCGGGTAGAGCCGATAACAGTTAAGCCCGGCCGCAAGGTGAACAATGGTGTCCTTGTCCAAGGAGACCTAAACAGTGGTGATCGCATCGTCGTCGCTGGCACTCACCGGATGAATAGGGATCGTTCGGTTCGTCCTTGGGACAAAGAAGGCGGACTCTGAGATGGTCGATTATTTCCTGAACCGTAAATCCATTAGTTGGATGGTCACTCTGCTGCTGGGTCTGGGAGGCATGTTTTCATTCCTCGGCCTTGGACAGCTTGAATTCCCCGAGTTTACGTTGCGTTCTGCGTTGGTGACTACGCAATATCCGGGTGCAACACCACTGGAGGTTGAAGAAGAAGTCACACTGCCTCTGGAAAAAGCCATTCAGCATATGCCTGGCCTTGATGACATTACCTCGGTGAATTCTGACGGCTTATCACAGATTACCGTTCAGCTTCAGAAAACCGTGCGGGAAGGGGAGCTAGACCAGTATTGGGATATTCTTCGTCGGAAGGTCGCCGACGCTCAGTCTGGCTTGCCACCGGGCGTTGTTACCTCCATCGTCAACGATGACTTTGGCGATGTCTTCGGCTTGCTGCTCTCCCTGCGCGGTGAGGGATACTCACTCAAAGACCTGGGAGACCACGCCGATCTTATTCAGCGAGAATTGCGTCTGGTCGAGGGTGTTACCAAAGTAAATATCGGCGGCCGTGTTGATGAACAAATGGTGGTGTCACTGGACAGAGACCGTATGCGTGCGCTTGGGATCTCACCGGACTATCTCGCTGGCCTGCTTAATGCTCAAAACACGGTAGGCAATGCAGGGCATCTTCGTAGTGAAGGGTTATCGTTGTCGATCCAGCCTACCGGCCAGCTTGATTCCGTTGAGGCGCTTGAGAATTTGGCGGTCGGCAGCGTTGATACCGGAATTATCCGGCTTGGCGACCTCGCCGACATTCGTAGGACAACCAGCGACTCGCCCGCACTTCTCTATCACTCGGATGGGTTACCGGCGTTAACGATCGGAGTCTCTTTTTCATCGGGCACCAATGCTGTTGATGTTGGCGAGCGTCTTAATGAGACCCTGAAGCGGCTCGAGAATGAGCAACCCATCGGCATGACACTCACCAAGGTGTATAACCAACCTGCCGTGGTGGAAGAAGCGGTCTCCGCGTTCCTCATTAATCTTGCTCAGGCTGTCGGCATTGTGATCGTCGTCCTGTTGGTTTTTATGGGATTGCGAAGCGGTCTGCTCATGGGCCTGATTCTACTGATCACCATTATGGGTACGTTCGTACTGATGGCGATCCATGGCATTCAACTGCAGAAAATCTCATTGGGGGCGCTGATTATCTCGCTGGGGATGCTGGTTGATAACGCGATCGTTGTCACCGAAGGCATGATGATCGGGCTGGCCAAGGGTAAGTCCAAACGCCAGGCAGCCAAAGAAGTAGTCACGCAAAACAAACTCCCACTGCTCGGCGCAACCGTGATCGCTATAACAGCGTTTGCACCGATTGGCTTGTCACCCGACACGACCGGTGAATTCATCGGATCCCTGTTCTGGGTTCTATGTTATTCACTTTTCCTGAGTTGGATTACAGCACTGACACTGACGCCGTTTTTCTTCAATATGTTCTATTCAGACAAGCTGGAAGAAAACGACCAAGGTTCCGATAGTGATCCGTACAAAGGCCTTATTTTCAGTGTTTTCCGACGCCTGTTGACTTCTGCAATTCGCTACCGCTTTGCCACGCTCACGTTAGCCTTAGCACTTCTGGCAGGGGTTCTTTCGTTTTCTGGACAAGTGAAGAATGCCTTCTTTCCCAGCGCCACTACGCCCATTTTCTTTGTTGATCTTTGGTTGCCAGAAGGAACCGACATTCTGCATACAGAAAAGACGGTTAAACGGCTGGAGTCTGTCGTGAATGATATGGATGACGTCGTACAGGTAACCAGTGTAACCGGGGGCGGAGCTCAGCGTTTCACGTTGACCTATGCGCCGGAACAGCGTTACGCAAGCTTTGGACAATTGATCGTTGAGACCCGAGACAAAGCGTCAAGAGAGGCGCGTATGGAAGAGGTCATCAGGAATCTAAGGGCAGACTTTCCCGATGTTCAATATAAAGTTCAGGCTTTACAGGTAGGGCCTTCCGCTAAAGCCAGTATCGAAGCCAGGATTTTCGGAGAAGATCCTGCAGAACTCCGGAAAATTGGCGCACGCGTGGAAGAAATTATTCAATCCGAACCACTGGCCGATAGTGTCCGTTTGTCGTGGAGCAACCAAGAAGCCGTCATAGTGCCAGAGTTTCTGGAAGAGCAGGCCAGGCGCCTGGGCGTATCGCGGGAAGCGTTGCACCAAGCCTTGCTGCTGAACAACCAGGGGCAACGTGTTGGTGTATACCGTGAAGGCAGTGACCTGATTCCAATTATTATGCGTTCAAGGGAAGAGCAACGTTTTGATATAGAGAATCTCACCTCGATCAACGTATGGAGCGAGGAGCAAGGTCGTTATGTCAGCGCTGGCAATGTTATCAATGCCATCAACACGGAATTGCGAGATCCCTTGATCAAGCGACGGAACAGGGTGCGCATGTTGGCCGTTTATGCTGAGCCTATGCCCTTATCAGGCGAAACAGCGGCAAGTGTTCTGGAAAAAATTCGGCCCAAAGTCGATGCTTTAGAACTTCCTCACGATTACACCATCGAGTGGGGAGGGGAGTACGAGACGTCTTCGGAGGCAAAAGGTTCTCTGCTTGCTTCGTTGCCAATGGGGTTGCTAGGCATGTTTATCATCACCATGCTGCTATTTGGAAGCTTCCGTCAGGCATTATCGATATGGATGATTGTGCCGCTGATGATGATCGGGATTGTCGGAGGGCTGGTTTTGCTTGGCGCTCCGTTTACCTTCATGGCGTTGCTTGGAACTCTAAGCTTAATTGGTATGGTGCTTAAAAATGCCATTGTGCTGGTTGAGGAAATCAACCTTCAGGTAGAGCAGCAGGATGAAGCCTTTACGGCTGTGGTTGAAGCCGCTGTCAGCCGGGTCCGGCCGGTGCTTATGGCGGCCGTAACCACCATGCTGGGCATGATTCCACTGTTTAGCGATGCGTTCTTCGCGAGTATGGCCGTGGTTATTGTGTTCGGCCTGGGTGTTGCGACCATATTGACGCTGATCGTGCTGCCGGTAGTGTACTGTACATTAATGAGAATTCCATATAACGAGCCGAGAGGTTCATAGCCATACCACGGTGAATACATGGAATGTCCAATACACCTAAATATTGGACATTCTCAAGGCGCCCGTCCGGAGGGCTTTTAGCGTCGTCTCTCCGAACGAGAAAATTTGACTGCGGGTACCTACGCCTGTGCTCGCCAGCACCTCACTTGCGGTTAATCGACCGCAATCCCACGCTCAACAAGCTGACTGCGCAATCGTTCAACCCTTTGCCGGTTCACGCCCATATCGTAAAGCCCGAGCCAGGACTGCGACCGCACCCTTAACCGCTGCTTATCGGCATCGATCAACAGTTCCAGATAATCCGGGAAACCCAGACCATCGCTGTAGCAGGTGATATTCAAATAACCGTATCGAGCCTCGTTTAATGAAGCACCTGGTAACTTGAGAGCTTCTGCTTTAATGGCAGCCCAAGTTGATTCGCCCAACGGCTCTGCGAGTTGAATAGGTTCGATGGCGTGATAATTTGTGGTGGACGATGTGGAAACACAATTCCAAAACGGCGGACATTCATCCAGCGCGAACTCGGTGCCTGTTGGTGGTACGTTTTCGGTAGAGGCACATCCGGTCAGAAGCACGATTACGAGAACAATAAAGTGGCGCACGTTGTTAGGAGCTCTTTTTGGAAGTATGGATTGGCCAGAATAAGATGGGGATTCTCCACCTCTGGTTTTCGAAAGTATAGCGTTCCTGACAATCCACCACTGCGCATAATGTATATTATGTTAAATGCCGTGTCAGCCTGATTATACTTTCAGTGAGATCGGTGAAAGCCGCCTCTATATCAGCGGCACGGCAACCCCACCAATCAGCCATATCAGTGCAACCACCACTAACACCCGTAAAACCTTATCTGTGATGGAAGTCCCGCCATGGTCGTGGTGACTGTGGTCGTGATCATGATCATCCGAACTCTCTTGCTTTCCTTGATACCAAAACCACAGCAGCACTATCGTCGCGGTTAGAAACAAAATATTCAGGACGGCCTGATAGTTCCATTTGAAGAACTCACGCTCCCCCATCGACACCTGGCTGCTAAAATCCGGGAGCATCCCCATCAGTGCGAGTGCGTAGTGCATCATTAAAGAGACGCCGACAATGCCAATCAGCATCAGCGCAAGGATGTACAGCGCCATTTTCCAACCGTAGTAGGAAGCGTTGATTCTGAGCACTGGCAGCACCACAAGGTCAGAAAAAATAAAAGCCATAACCCCGGCAAAACTTACGCCTTGAGCAAACAAAACGGCGGCCAAAGGGATATTGCCCATCGATCCGATAAAGGTGAAAAAGGCTGCGAACGGCCCCACTAATGTTTGCGACAGGACGGCGAGAAACCCCGGATTAGCAGCATTCTCGCCGCCTGCACCAATGAATAGCGCCTGAAAGAAGCTTTGAGGAACCATGGCCGAAATAATGCCTGCCACCGTAAAACCAATCAGCACTTCTTTCCAGACCATCTGCCACTCCATCACATAGGTCTGGGCGATTTTCTGCCAGCCTTCTTTGCTGACTATTTTTTCTTTCCAGTTTTTAGCGCCAGAAGCATCTTCATTATTATCGTCGTTCATCTTCTGACGAGCCTGGGCCTCAAGCCTGCGAGGTCGGGTAATACGGACCAGAAGCCAGGTCACGAGAATGAGCAGGATCCCTCCGACATATTCGCCAACTACAAACTGCCAGCCAAGAAATATGGCGATTATCATGCCTAGCTCAATAACCAGGTTCGTGGATGCCAGCATAAAGGCCAAGGAAGGCGCCAAGCCGGCACCTTTATTGAAAATCGCGCGGGTGGTCGCAAGCGCCGAGAAACTGCAGGAACTGGAGATAAAACCAAAAAACGTGCCCAGAGCTACGCTTCGAGGTCCGTCCTTACCCATCGCTTTCTGCATCTTTTGGCGTGTAACCAATACCTGTATCAGACTGCTGATCAGGTATCCCAGAATGAACGCCCAAAGCGCCATCCAGAAAAAACCAAGGCTGGTTGTTGCGGATTCGTTCCAAAGGGCCAGAAAATTGTTCACTGATCTGCTCCTTGCTGATGAGTCATTAATACAGGATCCATGCCCAGCCTAGTCCCTTTTACTACCTCCTGCATACTTTGCAGCCTCGCTGAATAGTCACGTGGTTGCGCTTAACTAATGATGAAACTCCTGGTTCTTGTGATCGGAATCAGTCATTGCTATAGTGCGGCTCTCTTTGGGGAGTAGCCTGCTTCCGTTCCTTGGAAGAGTTCGCATCAACATACTTGGCCACATGCCATGGTGCGGACACCACTTCGGTTGGCGAGACCATCGATATACCCATGCCTTTGGTCGGGCGTGTGGCTATATCGTGGACTCAACATGCCCGGCCGGAGTGAAGTGATGAACCCAGTAGCCCTTCTGTTACTCGCATTTGCCATGTCCACGGATGCCTTTGCCGCCGCTATTGGTAAAGGAGCGACCCTCAGAAATCCACGATTCTTTGATGCCCTGCGTATGGGCCTGATTTTCGGAACAATCGAAGCAATCACGCCACTTATAGGCTGGCTGATTGGCCGAACGGCTTCCAGTTACGTTGAAGCTTGGGCCCATTGGATTGCGTTCTTCCTGCTCGTGGGTTTAGGCGCGCACATGATCCACGAAGGCTTGAAACCCGGCTCTGAAGGTGTCGAAAAACCTACCCGTCACTCTCCGCTAAAAGTGTGCCTGACCGCGATCAGCACCAGTATCGATGCCCTCGCTGTGGGTGTTGGCCTTGCGTTCATTAATGTGAACATCTGGATTGCTGCTGGATTGATAGGTGCAGCGACCACGGTCATGGTAACGGTGGGCGTGCTGCTGGGAAGGACGATCGGCTCCCTACTCGGCCATCGGGCAGAAGTCTTTGGCGGCCTGACGCTTGCTGGCGTGGGGGCGTGGATACTGGTAACGAATTTATAGGTCTCTGGAGTAGGCGGCACTAGGGTCGATTACTAGAAAGCTCCCTGCTTTTTTATCTAGATTGTAATGAGAACGCTTCTCAGTATAATGCGCATCTTCTTTCCCTGAAGTGCTGGAGCCCCCGATGTCAAAACGAGAAGCTAAGAAGCCGCTCAACCGCCACCCACTGGCCGTCGCCATTTCACTGATCCCTCTGTCGTTTTTGGCAATCGGCGCAATGCCTGCAATGGCACAAGCCAAAGGAAACGGCTCTACCCTGCTCCCGGGTATAACCGTAACAGCGGATTGGTTAGGGGCTCCAACTAAAGAATCCGAAAAAACCTACACCGGTGCACGCACGGTCGTTGAAAACGATCAGCTGCAAAATTCTGGTGCGTTGAATCTTGAAGATGCGCTGCGCCCCGTCGCAGGGGTAACCGTGTTAGACGAAACCGGCACCGGTATATTGCCAAACATTGGCGTTCGGGGGTTGAACCCGTTAAGAAGTGAACGGATGCAGCTGTTGGTTGATGGTTACCCAATCGCGATAGGGCCATACAGCAACGTAGGGGTTTCTTTGTTCCCGGTCACCCTTCCCAGCCTGGAAGTGGTAGACATTGTTCGTGGTGGTGCTTCGGTGCATTACGGCCCGAATAACGTGGGCGGCGTGGTCAACATGGTGACTAAGCCCATCCCTGCAGAAACCACGCAAACACTGCGCGAGCGCATCACAATCGCTGAAGAAACCGGCAATGTGTTCACAGACACTTATTACCGCATCGGGGGCCGGGCAACCGATAAGCTCGATTTACAGCTTCAGGCCAACATCCAACGGGGCGACGGCTTCCGCGATCACTCCGATACGGAAGTAGACAATCTGATTCTGGATGCGCGTTATTACCTGAATGATCAACACGAACTGGCATCACAACTGCAGTATTATCGGGTAGAAGCCGACCTGCCTGGCGCCCTCTCTCCAAAAGCCTATAAAGATGAGCGCACGCAAAGTCAGCGCCCCTATGATGGCTACGAAGCCGACATGACCCGTGCAACCTTTACGTGGACCTACACGCCATCCGACAACATTGAATTTCAATGGCGCAATTTCGTCCACGATGCCGATCGCACATTTTTCTTTGGCCAGAATTTCAGTAGTGGCGGCCACTGGGCAGATCCTGCGGTAGACTCCACGCTTGTTGCCGATTCACCGCGCTTGTTCACGGTTTACAGCACTGAGCCCAGATTGGGGATCAAGCACGGCCGACACGACATTACCGTTGGCGCGCGTTTCGTCAGTGAAGACGTTGAATTCGACGTAAACCGGCTTACCCTCGCAACCAACGAGCGGCATGTTGCTC
>Ga0098062_1000152_pt1 | contig 40926 bp, 40 predicted proteins | sample 23_taG_FD_81592 | JGI IMG/M metagenome (GOLD analysis project Ga0098062, IMG submission 81592) | Marine viral communities from Cariaco Basin, Caribbean Sea - 23_WHOI_OMZ | ecosystem: Environmental > Aquatic > Marine > Oceanic | place: Caribbean Sea: Cariaco Basin | collected 2014-11-11 | reverse complement strand
TTTTTTTTTACAATAATTCAATAATTTAGCTTCTTGTGTAACTAAGTCTTTTTTTTGATCATGACTTGATACTCTTGAGTAGCAGATGGTTTTCTTATTATGATTAAGTAATCTAAAAATATCCGCTTTCAAATAACGTCTATGATTACCAAAAGTACGAAAACCAACTTTTAACTTACCTAATTTATCCCAACGTCTTAACGTAACTACCGCTACACCTAAAATAGTTGCAGCTTCACCTATTGAAATGTAAGATTGAGTTGAATTTTTCATAAAGATACCTTGTTTTTAGTTGACTACTAAAAAGGTATCATAACTAAAAAATAAGAAAATGATCAGATTTAATTAAATATATTGGGTACTGTTAAATACCCTTGTAAGTAATTTTTATTTACATTCTACTAATAATTATTATCAAATAAATATTTCTAGTGGCGTAAATGTAAATAATGAATTAAATAACAACAATAACTCTAACAATTCTAACAACTCTAATAATGAAATTAAGGAAGAAGAAGATTTTCAAGGTTGGTTAAATTTTATTAATAATCAATGTGTTGGAAATGGTGCAAATTACCACAACTACAATACAATTGAAGAGTTACAGAACGATGCAGCTAACAACTTTGTTTATTTTGGATGTCAAAATAGTAATATAAATGCGTTACCTTCTGGCACAGGAATGCCTAATGTTTGGAATAATGCCACTTTAAATCTAATAAATAATAATATTACTGAAATAACAGGATTAAGCAATGTTGAAAGAGCTTCTATACTTCTTGCTAATAATCCTATAACAAGTCTTAGAGGATTACAAAATTTAAAATCTGTAAGTCAATTAGATTTGCAAAACGTTAATATTAAAAATTTTGAAGGTTTAGAAAATTTGGAAGTGTCAACTTATCAAATAAAATTAAATAATAGTAAGATTGAAAGTTTTCAGGGCTTTAATGTTAGATCTATTTCTTTATTAAGTGTAATTAATGAAAACAATTTGACGGATATATCTGCACTTAAAAGTATAGAAATTATTGATGGTAATTTAAGTTTAGATTTAAATCAAGAACCTACTATTAAAATACCTAGTAGCAGTTATATTTGCTCAGAAGCAATAGATGACGGTTATGTTAGTTATACAATAAATGGTAATGATATATATGATGAATCTGAAATCAAAGCTGCTTTATGTGATTAATTAAAAAAGCCATTTTAAAATCAAGGCGGTGCTTGTAAGTGTATCTATTTTTAATTAAATATATGATTTATATTAATAAATCAATTCTCTTTTAAGAAAAATATATTTCCAATAAAAAACCCTGCAAGAGCAGGATTTTATTGTTTTAAAAGAACTTAAATCCACATAAGCACAGCGCCTTGGTTTAAAATGGATTTTTTATTATTTTCTTTTTAAAGAATTTTTTCTTGCTTTCTTTTCTTTGTCTTTAAAGAATGAATGGATGTCTTCAATAGTTTTGTCATTATCTTCTCTGTTAACAACTTCATATTTTGGATTTTTAAATAGTTTTCTCATTTCATCTGCTAACTCAGAAGTACCAAAAACTCCTTTAATATTAGGATTCTCTACTATTTCTTGAGCAGTAATATGTTTTTCAGTATTTTCTATATAGTATTTATCATCAATCTTTGTAACACTTACAAACCTATTTTTACCTGACTCTTCTTTATAAAAAAGTAATGCTTTATTTTCTAATCTTTCTTTATTTATTTTTGCAATATTTTTTCTTTTTTCTTCTATACCTTGCTCTATTTTTGATAAAACAAAATCTTCTATTTCACTTGAAGCATTATTTGATACAGAACCATTTTTAATATCTTTTGCCATCTCTACTACTTGTTTTTTATCCAAACTATTACTAGATATTATTTTTTGCATTTCAATAGCAGTATTTGTGTTACCATATACAGCCTTAACTCTATCGTTATTGATTAAAGCTTCTTTTTTTAAAGTTTTTAATATTTTATATCCACCTTTTGATATTCCATATAGATCTATATCACCATCTTCATTTAAAGTAGCTGATAACCCCATTAATTTTCCTTTTTTATTTTCTATTACTAATAAAAAACTAGAATTTACTTTTTCTTTATTTCTATATTTTAAAATATTTTCTTTCTGTGATATTTCTTCTTTTGTTGTATTTATCATTTTTACTCTCTTATTTCTTTTATACTTTTATTATATCATAACTTTTTTTTTAAAAAAAATTTTTTTTTTACTTGTATTTATTTTTTTTCTTGATATAATTATCCCTGTTAAATATTTTTTATTTAAGTCATCCGTTTTTCGTATGGCTTTTTTTTGATTTTTTAAGGAGATAATTATGTTATCATTTGGTAGTAAAAAAGACTTTTTAACGTTGATAGATACTTTATCACATGTACAAGAACTTAGCAAAGAAGAAGTAAAACATGCTTTAGAAGAAGCATTAGCAACAGGTATTAGAAAAGATTTCTCAAAAGAAACTATTTTGACTGTCAAAATAGATCAAACAGGTGAAGCTAAATTATTTAGACAATGGAAAGTTGTTGATGATAATTATTTTGATTTTATTAATGATAGTTGTGTATATGAAGATATTGCACAAGAAAAGTTTTCTTCTGATTTAAAAGTTGGAGATACTTATTTAGAAGAAGTAGCAGATTATAGCTTTAAACGTGTTAATGTTAATATTGTTAGACAATTATTAAAAGTTAAGCTTCAAGAAGCACATAAAAATAGATTGAAAGACTCTCTTTCTCATAAAAAAGGACAGTTAATTTCAGTTAATATTAAGCGTTTTGACAGAGATGGTTATACTGCTGAATATAATAATGAAATTACTGGTTTTCTTCCTTTTGAAAACTTATTTAGTAAAAATGAGAAATTAAAAGTTGGAAATAGTTATTTTGTAGTTCTTGATTATGATAAAGAATTTAAAAATCACAAAATTATTTTTACAAAATCAAGTAATGAATTTGTTCGTAATGTTTTTGCTCGTGAAATACCAGAAGTTGGTGATGAATTAATTGAAATTAAATCAATGTCTCATATTGAAGGTAAAAAAATAATTGTTGCAGTACACACAGGTGATCAGAAGATTGATCCTATTGGAGCTTGTGTTGGATCTAAAGGTGTAAGAATACAAAATATTAGTAAGCATTTCAATGGTGAAAAAGTTGAAATAATACGTTGGTCTGGTGACGATTTAGAAATGATTTTGAATGTTATTGGAGAAAAAGCACAAGATCACCTTGAAAAACTTGTTATTGGTGATTTTAAAACGACTGTTGTTTTTGAAGATGAATTTCTTGATACTTTTAATAAAAAAGATAATGAAAAAGTATTATCAGATATTTTAGAAAAAGATATCGAAATATTATCCTTATCTGATTTTTCAAAAAGAACTGATAAAGAAAATATTATTCATGTTAAATATCTTGAAGATAAAATGAACCTTGATGAAGAAAGTGCTAGTTTCTTAGTAGATTTGGGTATTTTATCTATTGATGATATTTATTCTTCTTCTGTTGAAGAATTAGTTGATTTAGGTTTAACAGAAGAAGATGTTATTTCTTTGAAAGAAGTATCTAAAAATTCTGTTAATATTCGTTCTGAGTTCATTAAAAATGCAAATACAGATCTTGTAAAAATGAATTTATTAAATGATTATATGATAGATATTCTTTTAAGAAATGATGTAAATTCACAAGAAGATTTAGCTGATTTAAGTACTTTTGAATTAACTGATATTCTTCCTATTGAAGAAGAATATGCTGCTAAAATTATTATGGAAGCAAGAAAGGTTTGGGAAAAAACAGCATAATAATTAAATTTATAAATAAAAACCCGCTAAGGTTATATATAGTACTTAAAAGTGTGTATATTCATGTATAAAGTCCCTTTTTAGGGACTTTTTCTTTTCAGAAAACCATGATTTTTATAGTGTACAATATGTATTTTGAGTACGTTCTTTCAGTAATCATAAACGAAGTCCAATTAATTTGATTGCAAAATAGAATGTACACACTTTTCGTACACATATGTATATTTAAGTAAGTAAAAAAAAGCCCGTAATAACGGGCTTATCAGTTAGATTTTTAGAATATACACAATTTTCACTATATACTCTTGAAGCGGGTTTTTTTATATTTCTTTTACCATTACTAATACTTGATCACCTTTATCTTCTAATCTACAAATTGGCTTCCAACCAAGTTTAATATAAAGACCACCATTTAAATACTCAGTTTGCAAATAGAGTTTATTTATATTTTTTTCTTTTGCAAGTTCACAAGTATAATTTAAAAGTTTTGTTGCTATTTTTTTATTTTGATATTTAGGTTCTACAACAACACTTCCAATCCAGTATTTAAAATCAGGAAATTGTGTCATTTCGTTTTCTTTTATTATTAATCCTGCAACAAATTCATTATTGTTTTTTGCTATAATATGAATTGGTATTCTATTATTTGAAACTTTACTTCTAATTCTCGTTAAAAGCTCTTTATAAGACGAATTTGGTCTTAAATAACTCCAATTTTTATATATTAATTTAGCAAAATCTTCTATTAATTCTTGATTATTATAAAGAAGTTCAAATTCTACATTTTTCATTTTTGAATATTTCTTATTGTATCTACTATATCTTCTTTAAACACAGGTTTTGAATATAAAAAACCTTGCTGATAATCGCAGTTTAAATCCTCAACAACATTAGCAGATTCTATATTTTCTATACCATTACAAACTATATCTAAATTTGAATTTTTTGATAACAATTTTATATTGTCTACGATACTTTGGTTTAGTCTTTTATTATTTATAGCACTTTTTACAAAATGTCTATCTATTTTAATCATATGATAAGGTAGTTTTACAATATCCCTTACTTCTTCTTCCATCAAATTAATATCATCAAGAGCAATTTTAAAACCCATATTATTTAATGTGTTTAATGCCTCTTTATTTTCTTCTGTCAATTTATTTGTTTGTTTTATTTCAATTATGATATTATTTGAATTAATATCTTTATTCTTTATTTTATTATTAATATTTTTTATAAATATATTATTTAATTGATTCGAGTATATATTAAATGATATTGTGAAATTTTTATCAATAATATCTTTGTTTTTCCAATATGTAAAATCCTCTACTATATTTTCTAATACAAAATTTGTAATTTTTTCTAATAAATTATATTTATTAGCAATTTCGATTACCTTTTCTAAATTACAATTCAATAAACTATTATCAAATCTAAATAATGATTCAAGAGAAGAAACTTTCTTATTCTTTGTAGACACAACTGGTTGATAGGCAATAGATATTTTATTTTCATTAATATCTTTATTTATTAAATTAAGTATTTTATTTTCTTTATCCATGATTTTCACCATTTAACCCTATATTTTCATTATACTATACATTATTTTTATTTTTTTTCAATAAAAAAAAACGCTTAATGAAATAAGCGTTTTTTTATTTTTAATTATATTACTATTCTTCTTCTGTTACTACTAAATCTGAAATCGGAACTTCAACATCAGTTGGTTTATTAAAAATCTCAATTGAAATTTTAGCAGAACCCTTTTCATTATTACATTTAACAATTTTACCATTAAATCCATTGAATGGAGAACCTTCATTCTTAATTGTAACATAAACACCTTCAGCAAATGTATATTTACTTTGCTCTTTTTCTTTCTGAACATCAAGTATATTAAGAATATTTTTCACTTCTTTATCTGGCATTGGTCGAGGTAATACTTGTGTCGCTGATTTTGTTCCTGCGAAACCAAGAACCCTTTCAGTATGTCTTATTACATTAAATACTTCATCATCCATTTCTGCGAATACAAAAACGTAACTTGGAAATGGTTTGGTTTTAACAACTTTTTTCTTACCAGCTTTAATTGCAGTACTTTCAATTATAGGATTAAAAACATGTCTAATTTTATCTTCAAACCCTTTTCTTTTAACTGCTTCAAGCAAGTTTTCTTTTACTTTGTTTTCACAATTACTTTGAGTTTGAACAATATACCAACGCATATTCGGATTGTTTTCATCTCTTACTACATATTTTTCTTCATTTAGTACATTATTTGTTTCAGTCATTATTTTATCCTTATATTTAAATCTTTTATGTTATTATATTGATTTTTTAAAATAAGTCAATATAATTATTTTAAAAAGGCATTAATTTTATGGAAAAAAACTATATATATATATTAAAACAAGAGGGTACAAATATTATAAAAATTGGAGTTACTAATGATTTAGATAAAAGATTACGCTCTATACAAACAGGAAATCCAAATAAGATATCTATTTATCATTTTGAAGAAAGAAATAATGCATATAAAGTTGAAAGTTATTTAAAAAAGAAATTCATTAAATATAAAAAAGAAGGGGAATGGTATGAAAACCTTGATCCCCTTGAAGTTAGATTAGAGTTGTTCCAATATATTAGTTAGTTAATCTTTCAATATAATTAAATAGTTTTTCATCATTCATGAAAGAACTTCTTTTAACAACAAATTTATTATTTATTAAAAAAGTAGGAACGGTATTTACTTTTACTTTTAAAGTAACCTCTCTTGCTTTCTGTACTTTTTTCTCTACCCAATTTGAATTAAAGGCTTCTTTTATTTTTTCTTTTTTTTCACCCATTTCAATCAATATTTCCGTAGCCAATTCATCACTAATAACTTCGTTCTGCATTATTTTTTCAAAATATTTTTTAGAAAATTCTTTTTCTACACTTAGATATTGAGAACTATAATAATGTTTAGCAGCAAGTCTTTGAGTATCGCTTAATACAACTGGTACTTTTTCAACTATTGTATTTGATTTCACTTTATTTTCCCACATTTGTAGTGGTTCTTCTATTCTTTGACAATGATGACAAGCGTAATAAAATATTTCTTGTACAATATTTTTATTATTTTTTAGTGTTTCTTGTCCCTCTAATGTTTTATGTTCAGCGAATACATTTATACTAAATAAAAATGTAATTAATACTAATATATATTTCATATTTTTTCCTTTTCTTTAATTAAGTTTATTTTATTTATTTTTTATAAAAAGTCAATAAAAAAACACTTTTAAAAGTGTTTTTTTATATTTATGTTTTTATATATCTTGTCTATAATCAAATATATCATATCCATATATTTTATCTCTATCTTCGATAGAACTCATAGGCTTTTGCTTATGGGTATGATAAAGCTTAATATATTTCTCATACATTTCAGGATCTCTTTCAAGACCATGACCACCTCTTCTATACATCATAGCTATATTTCTATAAGAAGCTGCATTGCCATTTTCAGCAGATTGCAAATAAAAGTGTTTCGCTTTCACATAATCTTCTTTTATACCAAAATTACCTTCATAAAATATATCACCAAGTCTTGATTGTGCCTTTTCACTACCTTCAACAGCAGCTATATTTAACCATTCTAATGCTTGTGTTATATCTGCATTATCACCAAATAATTTCATTAAACCCGCTCTATATGTCGATTCAAGATGACCTTGTAGAGCAGCACTTTCAAACCACTTATATGCTTCTTCAGCATTTCTTTCTACACCAAACCCTCTATCATAGCTATCACCTAGTTCATACATAGAATTAATGTGACCTTCTTTTGCAGCAATAGAAAACCATTTTGCTGCTACTTCGTGATTTTTAGCAATTTTATAACCTGTTTTATATGTTTTACCTATATTGTATATAGCAGGAAAATGACCTTGCTCTGCAATTTTTTCTAATGTTCTTAGACCTTTTGGTACATTTCTAGTTGTTCCTACACCTATAATAGACATGTTACCTATATAGTAAGTTGCTTTATCATTACCTAAGTCAGCGGCTCTTGAATACCAATAATATGATTTCTTAAGATCTTCTTGATATTCACCATTTCTGTAAACATCACCTAAAAACATTTGGGAATATTCATCGCCTTGATCAGCAAACATAGTCATAAATTTCACAACTTCTTCCATATTTGATTCAAGACCAATTTTATTTTGAACCATAAATTGAACATTTTTTATTGCTGATTCAAGACCTTGGAATGAGGCTTTTAAATACCAAGTTAACGCTTCATCGTATTCTTTTTTCATGAAGTGCTGTTCACCTAAATAGAATTGGGCTAATTTATTCTCTTGATTTTTTTCCCAAATTTCTTCTGAAAATACCATATCCCTTTCAACACTTACTACTTCTTGGGCAATTGCTTTGTTAATTGAAGCAACTGCTAAAGTTGATAGTAAAACTAATTTTATTTTTTTCATTTAATTCTCCATAAACTTACTAAAATATACTTATATTATTCTTAAACATTTAAAAAAAAAGTCAACCAAAAATTATTTTTTATCTTCAAATAATTGCAAAAATTGAAGTAATTCAGGATCATCTATTGTTTCTTTTAATTCTTCTATACTTACTTCTTTTGTTTTATTCTTATCTATTATATTTTTTTGGCAAATAGATTGATCAAAATATACTGATTTTTCTTCGTTAGAAAATTCACCAAATCCTGATTTTGATTTTATTAATTTTATTCGTCCTTCTAATATTTTATTCTTACTTCCTTTATCAAGATTACATTTAAATTCTCTTAGTTGATTATAATTAATATATATCACACATCTACCATTAGAGTCTTGACCAAATATCTCATATTTCCCTTTTTGATTTATTAAAGGATTATAATAATTAAATGTATGTGGTATGCACTCATTTAATTGCCTTAAAAAATTAGTATAGCCATTTAAGAAAGCATCAGCTTCCTTTTTTACTAATGTATAAGTTTTTCCATTATCATAATATTCATCATGAATTGTGCTTGCTTTTATATTAAACGCTAATATTAATGTTAATATCAATGTATAAATTACTTTCATATTTGTATTTTCCTTTTATTTATAAAATTATATGTTACTTTTATTTTTTTTCAACATTGACTTTTTTATTTTTTTTAATAAAATAATACTAAAATTTAAGGAGATTTATTTAATGCAAAAAGTATTTAATGTACAAACAACACTTTTAAGAAGTTCAGGATTTCAGGATCACGGAATTACAGAACTTTTATTTAAACCTACACCACTAACTTTTCAAATTAGCTTGAATTATAATAGTGAAGTAATTAATCAAGAACAAGGTTTTTATAATGTAACTGTAACGATTTCAATTAAAGCTTTTAAAAACAAGGCTACACCACCAGAACAAGAAGCAGGAGATCCTGTTTATACTGCTGTTACGTCTTATTCTGGAATTTTTGTTATAAAGAATTTTAATGAAGAAGAGCTAGAAACTGTTTTAAATGTTAATTGCCCTTCAATTGTATTCCCATATGCAAGAGCAGAGATTAATAGAATGCTTTCAGAAACACAATTACCAAAACCTCAATTGCAACCACATCAATTTGATGTTGCTTATCAACAGAAAAAACAAGCTGAACAAGAGGCAAAAGCACAAGATGGTATGCATTAAGTAATACTAAAAAAATAAAAGCTCGTATTGACGAGCTTTTTTTATAAATAAAAAAGTCCCTTTATGGGACTTTTATTTTTTTAGTTTTCTATTAATTTTATTTCTTTATTTTTATCTTCTTCTATTTCAAGATTTTTAATTTTATCAAATTTATTAACAATTTTCTTAGAAGATATTTCTATACCTTCTACATCTGTATTAACTTTTTGAACGCTTGTTTTTAATTGTGCCATTCTATTTTCTAGTCTATCAAAATCTTTATATAATAAATCAAGATTAGATTTCAATACCGTTAATTGTCTTTTCATTGAATCATCTTTTATTACACTATAAGCAGTGGTTAATATAGCTGTTATTGTTGTAGGCGATACTAACAGTACTCTTTTCTTTTGTGAATACTCAACAAGATCATAATGATAAGCATGAATTTCAGCAAATACCGCTTCTGCTGGTAGAAACATAATTGCATAATCTGCTGTTTCACCAATAACTATATATTTATTTGCTATATCATCTATATGTTTTTTTACATCACCTTTAAATAATTTTGTTGCTTTTTCTTTTAAAGTTTTATTTTCTTCTGAAACCATTTTTTTATAGTTTTCAAAAGGAAATTTAGAATCTATTGCAATATCAAATGATGGATCTGGTATTTTTAAATAAAAATCAACCTTATTACCATTAGATAATTTATGTTGAGTTATATAATTATTCTTAGGAAAAATATTATTTATTATTTGTTCTAATTGAACTTCACCCCATGCTCCACGAGATTGTTTATCTGATAAAACATTTTGTAGGCTGGTTACATTTTTAGATAGATCTTCCATTTTATTTTGGGCTTCTTCTATCATATTTATTTTATTAATAATTTTATTAAAAATGTCATTAGATTTTCCAAAACTATCACTTAATTTATCATCAACACGATCTGAAATTGCAGTTAATTTTTCTTGAACTTCTTTTTTTAATTCAGTAATACTTAAATTTACTTTATTATTATTCATTTCTAAATTTTTAGCAATCATTTCACTAATATCTTTTATATTACCTGTAGCTGTATTTTGAGTTTTTTCTAAATTACCTATCATAGTATCTGAAACTTCTTTTTTTAATTCTCCAACTTCTTTTGAGAAACTTTTTTGTACTTCAAAAAGAACTTCTTGAAATTTTTCTTTTACCTCAAATATTTTTTCTTGTAATTTTTCATTTAATTTATTTTCATTATCTTTTGTTATATTTTCTATTTCTTTATTTAAATCGTCTATTTTTTCATTTATAGAACTTTTAGATTTATACATAAAAAATAAAGATACAAAAATTAAAACTATTACAACAGCTAATAAAACAATAACCGTTATATTCTCCATGTTTACTCTCCCTTTTTAATTTTGATTTCTTTTTTGTCTTTTTTCTTCTATTGTTTTTTGAGTTTTTTCAAAGAATTCATTTAATTTATCTTCTATTGCATTGGCTTCATCAAACCTTGCCATTATATTATCTAAATCAGGATTATTTGCACTCCTTTCAAGTTCGTCTTTAATTTGTTGTAGTCTTGCAAATAATTCATTCTGGCTTTCTGTTTTTTGGTTCATTTTAACTCCTTAATTTCAATTTCTATTTCACCGTCTTCCAATAGTATAGTTATTTTATTTAATTTTTTTAATTTTTCAACACTATTAACAATTTTATTTTCTGATTTTATTATTGCATATCCCCTTTTTAAATTTTTTTCAGGAGAATATTCTTTGATTTCTTTGATTAAGCCTGTAAAATCTTTATATTTGTAAGTTATTGATTTTTCAACATCATCAAGAATTTTATTTATTAATGTATTTGTTTCTATTTTTTTATTATTTAATTGATATAAAGAGTTATTTTCTATGCTTATTAAATTTTCTTTTGCTTTATTTCTTAAATAATTAACTATTTGAATTATATTATTAGATATGTTTTCAACAATAATATTCGTTTCATTTTTTTTATTTATTATTAATGTATCAATTCTATTATTAATAGATTGAATATTTAAAGCTGTTCTTCTTTTTGAATTTTCAATAATATTTTCTATTTGATAATTTATTCTATTTATATTATCTATACTTCTTTGATAATTATTAAATATTGTGTTTGATATATATTCTATTACTTTACTTGGAGTATCAAAAGAAAAGTTTGCATATTCATCGATTAACACTTTATCGACTTCGTGACCTATACCTGAAAAAACTGGTATTTTTGTTCTACAAACACAACCAGCTATTTGATATTCATTTAAATAATGCAAAGACATTTTTGAACCACCACCACGGATAATAACAAGAGCATCATATTCTATACCTGAATTTATTTTATTATTAACTTCTGTAAATGCTTTTACAATGCTATCTTTTGCTTTATCACCTTCAAATGTAGCTGCATAAAAATCAAAATTACATAAACCATTATTAGAAAGAAAATTTGATTCTGACATAAAATCTGCTAAACCAGCAGCTTTGCTAGGTGATATTACGGCAACATTAGTAAAATGATTTGGTGTTATTAGATTTTTATTTAAATTTTGATAATTCTTATTATATATTTCTTTTCTTATCTTATTTATTTTAGCTTCCATTTCACCAAGTGTAAAATTAGGATCTATGTCATCAACAATAAAACTTAAAGAATATTTTGCTGTAAAATTAGCTTTTAATTTAAATAACACCTTCATACCTTTTGAAAATTTTAAATTTGTTGTTTCTTCAAATTTTTTTATTGTGTTATTAATTTGACTTTTATAAATAATAGCTGTTTGATTTCTTGTTCTATTTCCAAATTGGTCTATATCTATTATTTCTATATAATAATGACCTCCTACAATATTAATATTAGAAACTTCACATTTTACCCATTCACTATATGAAAAGTTACCATTTATTACTTTTGAAATATTATTAAGATATTCTGTTAATGTTATATGTTTTTTTTTCATTATAATCCCTTGAAATAATTTTGTATTGTTTCATAAAAAAATATATTTACAATAGAAATATAAAAAAAAACCACTCTAAGAGTGGTTTTAAATTTATGAACTTGTCGAATCAGGTTGTGAATTTGTTTTCTTTGCTTTATCCATTTGATTTTCAAGTTTTTGTTTTCTTATATTGAATTTTTTGTGTTTGTTCTGAATTTTTGCTTGTGCTCCGCTAAATCCTTTATCTACTGCATCTGTTGCAAGTTTAGCTTGCATAAATCTTTCAAAGTTCAAGCTTTCTATAAACTGACTATCACCACTTCCTTTAACATCCATCATTTGTAGTATTTCATCAGGAAGTTTATTGATTACTTTAAATGAGTGATGAACAACAATATAAATTAACGATATATACATTACATAAACTAGAACCATATGTATCAAACCTATAATAGCGTCATCTGGTCTAGTAGCTGAAAAAATTGAATATACTGTTGCATTTATATAATATAGTGATATTGAGGATAATGTCCAACCAAATATAATTGCAATAGTAACAAGAGAAGGCTTTAATAATATACCACCTGTTAATTGCCAGAATCTCATAGGTGAAAGATTATTTTGACCTGTTGAGGAAGCTGAAAATAACACTAATATTGGTAAAGCTATCATTGTTTGGAATATACTAATAATCCAGCCCATAAATACAATTGCAAAAGCTACATAAGGAATTGTTGGAACAACATATCCTAAAAATATACCTGCACCAAATAATAACATTATAAATGGTCTAATAAAATTAAGTAAGATAGCAACAGCCTTAATTATTACTAATATTGAACCAGCTATTAATCCACCTGCTGCAACAAATATACCTTTAACACTACTTATCATTTTACTGAAGAATCCTTTTTCTTTTGTTCCACCTTCTTCTTTTCCACTTACAAATTTATCTACTAAATAGTTTAATGCCTGAACTATTAAATCTATTATCATTACTGTCAACGTCATATTCATAGTTTCTTGACCAAAAAGCATTAAAGCATTTAAAGGGTGAGTATCTTGTGAAACACAAACTTTATCTGTATTCCTACATTCTTCAAGACCAGCCTGTATTGTGGCATTTTGATCTAATCCACTGGCTTGTTTTATATATGCTATTGGATAAAATATCATATTTTCTAAGTTTCCTAAAAACCCCTCGAACATTCCTCTTTCACTATCTTCAACAATACTATTAACAGAGGATGAGTCAGAATAGTTTTGCAATCTATTTTGAGTTGTTAAAAACTCAGATATTTGTATTGGTAATAACTCTATACCTTTATTTTCACTTTCATTTTCTTCACCTACATTACCTTCTGTTTCTAATGCATCTATGTTATAAAATAAATTATCTGTACTTGATATTTTAGGAAACATATTTCCAGTTAAATTCATTCCTTCTTTAAAAACACTTGCATTTCCTTGTTCCATTGTTATTTGTAACATCATAGCACCAGAAGTAGCCCAACCATCTTTTCTCATTTTTAATAGTAAATTATCATCTTGTATATCTTTTAAAGTTTTTGTTAGTGCTCTTGAAACAGCAATTTTAACTGCATATAAGTAACCTTCGAGAATATATTTATCTTTCATTGCTTCTTTTATTTTTGCAGGATATATTACATTTTCCATTGTTGATAATATATTTGCATACTCTTCTTCTGATAAATTATTTACTTCTATACTTTTATCGTTTACTTTTATGTCTTGATTTACATCATAACCATCCATTTTTACATTATATATATACCTTCTATCTTCTTTATCATCAGCTTTATTTATTAGTTGAGCACATTCAAAATTAAAAGAACCTGTAACTAGGTTTGAAACTTCTTCAAAATTTAAATCTTTTTCTAATCCTAAATTAAGAGCGGCTATGGTTTTTCTTGACTCTCTCATATTAATCCAATTTTTTGCACAATGAGCTTGCTCAAAATTATCATATATTTTTAATCCTATTTTATTTAAAAATTCAAAATTATGTACATCATCTTCTATGTTTTTAACTGCGCCATTTCTTTTTATTTCTATATCAATTGTTTTAAAAACATCATCTTTATTTTTTGCAACAGATCCTGCACCATATAATTCATTTAATATTGTAATTGCTTTAACATATATTAATTTGCCTTTTATTTTATTATTTATTTCACCTTCTACTTCCAAACTTTTTGTAACCATCTCTTCTAATTTGTTAATATATGAATTATAGCCTTCATATAAACTTTTTTTAGATTCACTTGTTATTTCAGCATTTAAGAAAGCATTTACTTTTGATTCTGCTTGTGTTCTAAATATTTTATAAAACTTTTGAGGCATATAATTACCTCTCACCAATTTAATTTGATCCCTTGCATTCAAATCAGAAAACAATTTTGAATCTTCATTGTCAGCAAACATGTTTTGAATTTTTGGAGCATTATATACCATAGTTCCACAATTATGTTTTGCACCATAAGAATTTTCATTGTATCCATATTCAACAAATGTATTTATTTGGTCAACTGTTGCGTTTATTAACATACCAGCAGGAGTTATACTGTAAAGACCATCTATTTTACTATAACCAGTACAAACTAAAATTTCTGGTCTTTTTATAGAATAGGCTGTTATAATTTCATCTGAGTTCTCTACTGGCTCTATATAATACCTTAAACATTCATGTACTTTATCAACTGAAACTCTAATGTCTTCTTTATTTTTAGTATAGTTGGTTTCACCAAAAAAACTATCTTCACTACTAAATTCTGTACCTATTTTAAAATTATTATTTAATATTTTTTTATTTGTTCTTGCCATACAAGCATTTGTTTCTACTATTCCACTTACTGTTGAAGAAGCTTGTTGAATTACTTGTTCTTTATTTAATGTTGCTTCTGTTGTCTTTACACTTGTTGCGTGAAGAAAAGTAGACCAAAAAAAGTTAGCTATCATTATACCCATAATAGCTAAGATCAATACTAGTAACTGTACAACAACAACAGAACCTACTGGTGTAATTAAAAATATAATAAGCAAGCTATTAAAAATAACAGAAAATACTTTTGCTCTTCTGTCTCCCATAAACTCACCATTTGTTTGAGTTTTATATAGTATTTTAATTACAGAATAACTTATTAATAAAGTAGCTACTGATATAATTATAGATGTTAAAGCTTCAAATATAGCAACTATTGTATCACCGATACCAGCAGCAGCAGCAAACTGTTTAACATTGGTGCTTATAGGGGCTATTTCTTCAAATATTGTTTTTACATCATCCTGATCAAATATTTTATGAAACAATAAATATAAAACAGTAAAAGATATATCTCCTTCACATATTTCTGCTGATTCTTTTTCTACTACCAATCCACTTTCTTCTGTTGTCATTCCGCATTGATCTTCAACTACCGTAGCTGCATTTAGATTCAAAGACATTAAATTTGTAGTTATAAGCAAAAAGCAGATTGTAATTATCCTAAAAACTTTAATCATCCATATATTCCATTTTTTTAATTTTATAATTTAACTATTACATCTTATCTTATTTTTTATATTATTCAATAAATTTGACTAAACATCATTAAATAAAATATTTATTTTTTTATAATGTTGCATTTTATCAAATTTAAATTATATTGTATTTTAGTTATTTTATTAAATATGAGTTAATACAAGGATTTTTAGTATGAAATTTCAAAAAACAATATTAGCTACTTTTGCAACATTATTGTTTTCTTATAATTTACAATCAGAAGAAACAAATAATACCTCACAAAAATCAGACATTATAAAAGAAATAGTATCTGAAGGTGAAAATTGCAAACATAATGCTATTCATTATGCAACAAGCGTAGAAAGATATCCTTATGTAAAAGGATTACTTGATAGAAAAGAGTTTACTCTTTATGAATTGAATTCACAATGTCAAACTGCTTTACATATTGCAGCAGAACTTGGTAATGTTTCAATTTTAAATTTATTTTATGATTATCTTGGAAATTTTGAGACAGTGAATTCTGAAAATCAAACACCAATAATGACCGCAGTAAAAAATAATCAACATCAAGCTGTTTTATTTATGGTTGAAAAAGGGGCTAATTTATCTTCTGTTGATAATAATGGAAAATCTGTTCGTGATTATTTTAATACTTATGGTGACTATTTAACTCAAAAAATATTAAGAAATAACGATAATAAACAAGCTTTATCTAAATTTGAAAATAGTTTTAATGAAAAAGATACTAGACTTGAAGAGTTAAGAAGTATTATTGAAGAAAAAGAAGTTAGAATCTTAGATTTAACTAAAAATAATGCAGATAAAGAACTTATTAATGCATTACAAGAAGAGGTATCAATATTAAGAGATAAAATAAGATCTCTTGAAATAACTATTGCACAACAAAAACAAGAGTTAGAAGAATTAAGAACGCTAAGAGAGCTTTATGATGAAAATGTAAAAAGTAATGTAGAATTATCAAAGGCGAGAAGGATTGAGTTTCTTGAAACACACATTCCAGAAGATAAAGATAAGGAATATGATAAATTGCTTGAAAACTTTACTAAATCTGATGAAAGTGATCTAAATAAGATGTCAGAAGAATTGAAGTTAATGGAAATGTTGTCTAAGCCACAATATAAGATAAAAGATAAAAATTAATGTATTTTATAATTAAATAAAAAAAACCTGCAGAAGCAGGTTTTTTTATTTGATTTTCTCAGTAATTAATCCAACTTCTTCAATTCCATTACTTCTTAATACACTCATAATTTCTACAATTTTTCCATATTCTACTTTTGAATCACCTCTTATATAGGATTTTCTTGAAGGATTAATTTTTTTATAAGCATTTAATTTTAAAACTATATCTTTTAATGTTAATTTTATTTCTTTATTATCTTCAACCATAAATAAATCACCATTTTCTTTTATAGTTACTATTAAAGGAGATTTATTTTTTTTACTATCTATAACTTCTGCATTTGAAACTTTTGGTAAGTCAACTTTTACACCGTGGGTTATCATAGGAGCCGTTATCATAAAAATTATTAATAAAACAAACATTACATCTATATAAGGAACAACATTTAGATCAGATATCATTTTACTTTGCTTTTTTCTTCTCATTTTATTTACTCTTATTTAAATTATTTTTGGCTAATAAACAAAATTCATCTGTTAATAGTTGATATTCTTCACTCAATTCCTCTACTTTATTTTGATAAGAATTATAGAATATATAAGCAGGAATAGCCGTAAATAAAGCTATTGCTGTTGCTATTAATGCTTCTGCAATACTTGGGGCAACATATTCTAAAGTCGCTTGCTTTGCAACGCCTATTGCAATAAATGATTGCATTATACCCCATACTGTACCTAATAATCCTATATAGGGAGATACAGAACCTATTGTTGCCAATATACTTGTATTTTTTTTAACTAATTGTATTTCCCTTTCGATTGCAACTTCCATACTTTCTTTCATATATACTATAACTGATTCTAAATCCTCTTTTTTTATTTTTGAATTTTCATCTTTAGAGTTATTTATAGCCAATATCCCTTTTTTAATTACATTTTTGAAATAACCTTTATTTTCATTATCATTAGCAATAACTGTCCATTCTTTAAATATATTTTTTCCATTCTTTGATTTTATAATATTAAGCTCTTTATATCTATTTCTAAATTCTTGATGTTTTTTTCCTATAATTGCCCAACTATAAATTGAAAGAAATATTAAAAATAATATTATTAATTTTACTACCATTGAAGCTTCTAAAAACAATTCCCAAAAAGTCATTTTTTTTCCTTTATTTAAAATTTTATTTGTATATTTTATATAAGTTTTTCTAAAAATCAATAGACATCTATTTTTTTATTAATATATGTATTGTTTTTATAATTTTTTTTTATATATTATTACTATAACTTTATATGAAATATTATTAATTATTTTATTTTATTTAAAAAAACTTAATTTTCAAGTGTTTTTTTTAAATATCTATTTTTTTAATAATTTTCATCTTGAAGAAATATATTTTGATGTTATAACAGATCAATCAAGTTTGTTATAATTTTTTTTATTTAAATTTTTGATTTATTTAAAACGTGTTATAATATGATTATCAAATTATTAGACAGGAAGGTAATATAATGAAAAATGATACAATTTACGTATTAAAAAGAAATGGAAAAAAAGAATTATTAGATTTTCAAAAAATCCATAAAGTTTTAGAGTGGGCAACAGAAGGTTTATCCAATGTTTCTTATTCAACTATAGAACTTAAAGCAAAACTTCAATTTGAAGAAGGTATTTCAACTAAAAAAATTCATGACATTTTAGCAAAGACAAGTGCTGATTTAATTACAGAAGATAATCCTAATTATCAATATGTAGCTAGTAGATTAAAATTATTTGCTTTAAGAAAAGAAGTATTTGGAAAATTTAATCCACCACATTTACTTAAACATGTTCAAAAAATGGTATCCGAAGGTAGATATACCCACGAATTATTAGATTGGTATACAGAAGAAGAATTTGATGATATGAATACTTATATAAATCATCAAAGAGACTTCTTATTAAGTTGGGCGGCTGTTAAACAGATGGAAGGTAAATACTTAAGAAAAGATCGTGTTACAAATAAAATTTATGAAACTCCACAATTTTTATATATGCTAATTGCTGCTACTATTTTTAATGATTATCCAAAGAAAACAAGAATGGATTATGTAAAGAAATATTACGATGCAATTTCAACTTTTGAAATTTCTTTGCCTACTCCTATAATGGCGGGTTTAAGAACACCTGTTAAACAATTTAGTTCTTGTGTATTAATTGAATCAGATGATTCTCTTCCTTCAATTAATACAACAGCATCTTCAATTGTATCTTATATTTCTAAAAAAGCAGGGATTGGGGTAAATGCTGGTAGAATTCGTGGTATTGGCTCTACTATAAGAAATGGTGAAGCTTATCATACAGGTGTTGTTCCTTTTTATAGATATTTCCAAAGTGCTGTGAAAAGCTGTTCACAAGGTGGTGTTCGCGGTGGTGCTGCTACTCTTTATGTACCTGTTTGGCATACTGAAATTATGGAAATTTTAGTACTTAAAAATAATAAGGGAACTGACGATAATCGTGTTCGTCATATGGATTATGGTATTCAATTTAATGGATTTATTTACCAAAGACTTATTGAGGGTAAAAAGATTTCATTATTCTCACCTTCTGATGTTGAAGGCTTATATGATGCGTTTTTTGAAGATCAAGATAAATTTGCTGAACTATATGAAAAATATGAAAATGATTCAACTATTCCAAGAAGAACAGTGAGTGCTCTTGAATTATTTGAAAGATATATACTTGAAAGACAAGCAACTGGTCGTATTTACTTCCAAAATGTTGATCATTGTAATGAATTCGGACCTTTCGAGCCAAGTGTTGCTCCTATAAGACAAAGTAACCTTTGTTTAGAAATTGCGCTACCTACTAAACCTTTACAAAGCATGGATGATCCAAATGGAGAAATTGCACTTTGTACATTAAGCGCTTATAATTTAGGAAAATTACCTGATTTTGATTTTAATGATAAAGAAGAAACAAAAGAAGCTTTATCAAAACTTGAAGGTATTGCTGATTTAGCAGTACGTGGGTTGGATGCTATTTTATCTTATCAAGAATATCCAGTTCCTGCCGCTAAAAAGTCAACTATGCTTTATAGACCACTAGGTTTAGGTGTTATCAATTATGCTTATCTTTTAGCAAAACATGGAGTATCATATTCAGAAACAAAAACTGTTGATGAAAATGGTAATGAAGTAATAGAGCAACCTGCGATTAAATTAACAAACCAAGTTATGGAAGCAATTCAATATTATTCAATGAAAGCTTCTATTAATCTTGCCAAAGAACAAGGTGCTTGTGAAGGTTTCCAAAATACTAAACTTGCAAAAGGTTCTTTACCTATTGATAGATATAAAAAAGATGTTGATGAATTATTAGAACAAAATGATGCTAATTTTTATTTACAAGATTGGGATAAATTAAGAGAAGACTTATTGAAATATGGTATGAGAAATGCTACTGTTACTGCATTTATGCCAAGTGAAACTTCTTCTCAAATTGCTAATGCTACTAATGGTATAGAACCACCAAGAGATCTTGTAAGTATCAAAACTTCAAAAGATGGTGTACTAAGACAAGTAGTACCTGGTGTTGAAGATCCAGCAGTAAGATGGAATTATGAATTACTTTGGGATCAAGAAAACCCTATTGGTTATATAAAGCTTGTAGCTGTTATGCAAAAATATGTTGACCAAGCTATCTCAGGTAATACTTCTTATAATCCAAATTACTTTGTTGATAATAAGTTCTCAACCAAGAAACTATTATCGGACTTATTAACTTGTTATAAGTATGGTTGGAAAACTGGTTATTATTTTAATACTAACGATGTTGGTTCTGACAGCAATGATGACGATGATTGCGATAGCTGTAAAATTTAAAGAACAAAAAGAAAATTAAAAGGAGAAAATTAAAATGAGTTATAAGTCATTTAATCCAGAAAAAACAAATACATTAAACGAAAACATGTTCTTTGGTAATCCAGTTAACATTGCACGTTATGATGTACAAAAACATAGTAGATTTGAAAAATTAATTGAAAAACATATTTCCTTCTTCTGGCGACCAGAAGAAGTTAATATATCAAAAGATATTAGAGATTGGGGTACTTTATCAGACTCGGCTAAACATATCTTTATTTCAAATCTTAAAAGACAAATTTTATTAGATAGTGTACAAGGTAGATCTCCTAATATGGCTTTCTTACCTGTTGTATCTATTCCAGAGCTTGAAACTTGGGTGGAAACTTGGTCTTTCTTTGAAACTATTCATTCTCGTTCTTATACTTATATTATTAAGAATGTTATTAGTGATCCAACTGTTGTTTTTGATTCTATTATGGAAAACGAACACATTATTAATAGTGCTAAAGATATAACCAAGTATTATGATGATTTTATTGAATATTCAAGCTACTACACTAATTTTGGTTTAGGCAAACATGAATTTAAATTAGCAAACGGTGAAACTAAAAAAGTAGATATTAATCTTTATGATCTTAAAAAGAAACTTTACTTAACTATTGCTTCTATTAATATTCTTGAAGGTATTAGATTCTATGTAAGCTTTGCTTGTTCTTGGGCTTTTGCTGAGAATGATATTATGGAAGGTAATGCTAAGATTATTAAATTAATTTGTCGAGATGAAAACTTACATTTAGCTTCTACACAATATATGCTTAATGAGCTTCCAAAAGAAGATCCTGATTTTGCTAAAATTCGTGAAGAATGTCTTGATGAAATTATAGATATGTATAAAGATGCAGTAGAAGATGAGAAAAAGTGGGCTGATTATTTATTTGAAAAGGATTCTATGATTGGTCTAAATAAAAATCTATTATGTAAGTTTATTGAATATATAGCAAATCAAAGAGTTACTGCTATTAAAATTGATAAACAATGGGAACAAGAAGAAAATCCTCTTCCTTGGGTTGATGATTGGATTTCTGATACAGGTGGTAAAAATAAAACACAAGTTGCACCACAAGAATCTGAAATAACTTCTTATCTTGTAGGTCAAGTAAATCAAGATGCTGATGAAGAAGCATTTAAAGATTTTAAAATTTAATTAAACTTTATATTAAAAAACACCTATTTTATAGGTGTTTTTTTTATTTAAATTATTGTATATATTTGTTTTTATGTTACATTAACTTTATTGTTAGGGAGAGAAAAATGACAGTATTAATTATAGGAAAAGAAGATTCTACTATTTGTGAAACAGCAAAAGAATTTTCAGAAGAAAATAAAATAAAGTATGAATATAAAAATGTTCCAGAAGATATTTCGTTAGAAAAAGCTTATAGTCTTGCAGGTGGTATGTTTAATGAATTCCCTGCTATTATTGTTAATGAACGATATATTGGAACTTTTAAGGATTATGAAGAGTTGTATTATAAAATAAAAAATAAAAAATAATTATAGAAATATATAAATTAAAAATCTGCATAAGCAGGTTTTTTTTTTTATAATTTTAGATATAAAAAAAACCGTTATTTACATAACGGTTTTATTTTTATTAATGAATTTATTATTCACCTTTATTTTGTTTAAACATATTAATGATATTTTCAGCAGGTTGATAACCAGGTACTACATTACCATTATCAAGATATAGGAAAGGAGTTCCACCAAAACCTACTCTTTGACCAGAAGCATAACCAGCTTTAACTTTTGCATTACAAGATTCTTTGTTATCTTGATACTCTTGAGTATCATATTTATTACCAGCAGTACCTGCTTTAATTTCTGTCAATGCCGTTTGTGGATCGTCAGAACAAAAAACTTGTGCAAGATCTTTTAATCCTTGATTTTCACCATAAACTAATTGTCCATCTTGTCCACGACTTACAGGAACTTTTTCTTCAGAACCACTTCTTGGGTAAGGTATATATTTAACATTTACACCTGCTTCAAGTAAAGTATCTAATTCTTGATGAAGTTTACGACAGTAACCACAAGTAGTGTCAGTATAAACGTAAAGAGTTCCAAGTGTTTCTTCTGCTTGTGAATCATAAGAAATGAATTCTTCTTCGCCTAAGAAATCAATTTCTTTTTCAACAGTTTCTTTTTGAAGCTCTGTTCTATATTCTTGTGAAATGTTTTTATGAACACCATTTTCAAATTTAATGATATCACCAAGAATTACATATTCTTGACTATAATGAAGAAGACCGTTATCTCTTCCACCTAGAGTTATTTCGTAAAAATCACCAAATCCTAAGTCATCTACGGTTCTATTTACTTTGATACCATATTTAGATAGTGTTTCATTTTCATCTACAGATTTTTGAAAAACTTCTACACTTGGTAAATCATGCATTACAACTTCTTGTTCAACTACATGATCTTTTACTTCTTTTGACGCTTCTTCTTTAGCTTTAAGTTCTTTCAATGCTTGTTCTTTTTGCATTTCTATTTTTTGAATTTCTTCTGGTGACTGTGCGAATGCTGTTGTTGACAATAATAGTCCTACAGCAACAGAAAGTAAAGTTTTTTTCATATTTTATATCTCCTTTGAATTTATTATAGTTAAATTAACACTTAATTTTTTTTTTTCAAGTCAATTATAGCTTTATTTCTAAGTTTTTTATTTCTTTGTGGTTTTTGCCTTCTTTTAAGTTTATATCGAATAATTTTTCAAATTCACTAAATGATTCTATATATTTTTCAACATTGGTTTCTATTTTTAAATTTTCTATTACTATATTGTTTTCATTTATTAAAAAATAGCCTTCCATTTTTAAAGACATTATATTTTCAATCTTCATTTCATAATTATCAAGTCTTATTTTTTCACCTTGATTAAATATTTTTAAGTTTTCTGTTATTATATTTGAATTATTTTCCAATAATTTTTTTAATGTAGAATTTTTATCTTCTAAATTTAATAATGAAAACAAATAAGAAGTATCATTTTTGTTTTTTAATTTCAATTCAAAATTATTTTTAGATAAGTATTTAAATAATTCTCCATAATTATTTTCTAATAATTTTTGAAAAAATATATTTTCATTATCTTTTGTATTTAAAAATAAATTAATTTTTTTTGCTTTATCTTCTGAATTAAAGGATAAATCTATGTTGTTAAATTCTTCAACCTGATTTATATTAACTCTGCCTTCATATTTAATATTCATGTTTTCTTTATTTTGTAAACCTGAAAATTTTAAATCTTTGTTATTTTTATTTTTATTCAAAACAACTTCATCTACTATAATATTTTTGTTTACAATATTGTTATATACAACAACATTATTATTTTCTGATTTTGATTTATAAAAGAATTCAGGATTATCCGCTGAAATATGTGCTGTACTAAATCCTATTATTGAGAATAATACTATTTTTTTTAATTTATTCATTGTAAGACTCCATTTCTTATCTCATTCTATAATAATATAATTAAATATCAATAGTAAAAAAATAAATAAAATAGTTATTTACTTTTTTTAAAAAAAATATTATAATAGCTCAAAATTAAGGTAAAAATATGAACAAAATTTATTTAAAAAATAATGGAGTATATTTCTTTACTGGAGAAAATAGTGAAGAAAAAACAAAATTTTTAGAAAACATTTTAATTGAAAATGGTATAAAATCTAACAGTCTTTTTGATGTTCACGATATAAGAAGATTTATTTTTGGTGATCACTATACTTATGATCTTGATGATAATTGTATTTATCAAATTAGTTATAATTTTGAAGATTTTAGTTTAATTGAAACACTTTTAAACATTATAACAATGCGTTCTAAACAAGGTCTTTTGACATTAATTGATATTGAGGAATTAAATGAAAAACAATTAAAAAAATTAAGATATTACTTTTTTAACGAAAAAATTGAGTTCTCATTCTTTAATTTTACTGAAAAAACAAAAATTAAAAACGGTGAAATTAACAGTAAAAGTAAATTTATTGTTAATTCTTTTGAATTAAAACATATGAATATTGATGTTATAGGTGATATTCACGGATTATATAGTGATTTTGTAAATTTTATTTCTGAATTAGGTTATACTGTTGAAAATAATACAATTCAGCATAAAGATAATAGAAAAATATTATTCTTAGGTGATGTTGTAGATAGAGGACAGGAAAGCTTAAAAATGCTTAAAATAATGTATAATTCTGTTAAATATAATGGACATTATGCTATTATAGGAAATCATGAGAACAAAATTTCTCAATTTTTTAAACACTATAATAAATTTAATAATATTCCTCCTTTAAATAATGCTAATTCTGAAACCATTTTGGAATTACTTTCTATTGATAAATCAGAACAAGAGAAATATATTAATTTTATAGATAGTTTGCCTCACTATTATACTTATAAAAATTATGCATTTATTCATGGTAATATTGATTATTTTGAACCTAAAAGTGTATTAAGATCTAAAATGATCTATGGTGCAGGAAAAGAAGAACAAACTGATATAAAATATCAAAAACTTTATGATGAGGGTGTTAATAAGTATACCATTTTTCATGGACACTATATTCAAGAAGGAAATCTTGAAAATGTTTTTTCTCTCGAAAGAAAACAAGCTTATGCTGGTGAACTTGGTGTTCTGCCTTTAGATAAATTCATTCAAGATTCAGAATCTATGAGTCAGGTTGATTCTTTTAAGAAAAATTTAAAAACATATAAGTGTAATTTTGATTTTGATATTCATTCAGAAAAGTTTTTATATAAAGAAAACTTTGATAAATATTTTGAAGAAGGTTTTTTACTTAAAGAACAAAATAAAGAAAAATCTTTAAGTCTTTATAAATATTCTAATAGTATTGATAATTCAAATATGTTTATATTTGATGATTATTTGTTAAACTCAAACGGAATCATTTTTGATTTTGCAAGTAATATTGTTTGTAATCCAGCTAAAAAAATATTTAATTATAAAAATTTACCTAATCAAAACTTTTATAGAAATAAAGATTATATTTTTAGAGAAAAAATTTCAGGATATAATTTCAATGTTAGCTATAATAAAATAGAAGATAAATTGTTGTTTTCAAGTTCTCAATTTATTTACGATAAAAGGCTTTCTTTTGTATTTAATAAAATAAGAAATTCTTTTTATGATTCTTTGTTAAATTTTTGTAAAAATAATAATGTAACAATTAGTTTATGTTATTCTTCTAATTCTTTTTACTTAACAAACGTAAAGGAGTGCAATTTAAAAGGTAAGGAATATACAGAAAAAGAATTAGATGAGTGCTCTAAAAAAATTGGTTATTTAAAAAGACCTAAATATTTTGAAGAAGATATTGAAATTGTTTTTAATAATTTAAAAGAAAATAAAAATGCTAAAGGATTCATAGTAAAATGCAAAGATACAGAAGATTGCTTATTTTATGTTGAAAATGATATGAGCGCTTATTTTAAATTTTTAAGAAATCTTAATAAAGAAGAAAAAACTTCAATAAGTACAGGAAAATGCTATAAAATAAAAAAAGAATTTCATGAAATATGTAAATATATAAATAATAACCCAAAGTATAAAAATAAAATATTTTCTTTAAAAGAATCTGATATTTTAAATATTCTTAACGATTTTAGGAATTAAAAAGTTCTTTTAATTCTTCGTTTTCTTTATTTTTTATTTTAAATATATTTGAAGACATAAGCTCTATGTCTTCAAATTTATAACTTGATTTGATTTTATTCATTATAGTATTTATTAATTCCTGTTTTGTTTTTTCTTCGAATAAATAAATTTTATTTTTATATTTAAATTTTAAAAATTTCATATTAGATTCCTTTTATAATAATGTTTTATCATATTTTTTTATTTTTCAAAACTTAAATATCCTTGATTTTAATATTTTATAATATAATGTATTTATATTAAGGTAATAATAAGGAAAAGTAAATGAGACTAATTTATATATTGTCATTTTTAATTTATTCGAGCAATATTTTAGCTAATGATGTTAGTATTGATAAAATAGGAAAAAATAAATTTAATTCAATAACGCAAGAATTATGTATTGGTATAGATAAAGAAAAATTAGCACATTATCAAAAAATGGCTTGTTTAGAAATTCTTCAAAAAGGAGTAAAAGAAGACAACTTTTATTCAATTTATTTATTACATAAAGCTTTAAAATCAAAAGTAAATTTTAATAAAGATTATGATTTAACTGTTTTAGAGAATAAATTGAAAAATAAAAAAGATTTAAGTCAAGAAGAATTAAATCTTTTAAAAAAATTATAATTTAACATCAATTCTATTTTCTAAATTAGGTATATCTTCACAAACATATGTACATATTTTTTTAGATATCAGATCTTTTTTAATATATTTTTTAAAAATAAACCCTGTTTTGTATATATCTATTTCTTTTTTGTCATAAATTATAGAATTTATAACCTTTTCATCAACAATAAAATCAGTTAAGGTTGTTAAGTCATTTGTATTTATTTTCATTTTTGATATATCAAATTCTTTATCAGAAATCTTTATTTCTGGACTAATGAAATTATATACTTCTATTTGAATCATTATATTTTCTTCTTCTATACTCTCTATTAAATCATTAATAAAGTCATTTTCTATTTCTTTTATATTTTTATCACTTAACATTTCTTTTCTATTTTCAAATGAGTTAATTCCAGAAGTTTCTTCTATTTTAATTTTATCATTATTATCTATAATTTCTAAACTTTCTATAGAAAGAAATGATTTATCTAAAATTAATTCTGATTTTATTTCTGATATATCTTGTAGTTTATTATATAATTGATTTTCTTTTATTTTTTTCAATTTTAATACATATAATTGACCATTAAACAATATTGATTTTCTATTAAACATACCACATCCTTAAATAATAAAGATATGGTAGTATAATTATTTTTTTAGTCAATCATATTAATTTATTTTTTGACAAGAAATACTTTTTTTTCCTTGTTTTTTCTTTAGTAATTCCATTAACTCTTTGTCTTTTAATAATTCTTCTTTTTGAATTTTCATAGATAAATTTTCTGCCATCATTATTGTCGAATCTCTATCTAATGTTGTTTCACTTTGATTAATTTTTATCATTTCAAATTTTTTCTTTAAATCTTCTATAAAATTTTCACTCTTAATTTTATCCATTATAGATTCAGCTTGATTATTACTTACATTAAATACTTCGTTTAATGTTAATATTTTATCATCCGCTTCATTTAATATTTTTAATACTGTTTGAATAGATCTATAAAAATTAACTCTTTCGGCTGAATAACTTTTTCCTCTTGATAAACCGTCTGCAATTGCAGAAAAGTTTTCTGGATTAATTGTTAAGGCTGCTATTGAATTATTTACACCATCTAAAAAAGATTCATTACCTACGTCTGCATTATAATTAAATTTTAATTCTTTCAAAAATTCAATAGCATTTTTTAAACCAATATTAATATTACCAATATCAGTATAATTACTTGTGTAAGCAAAACTATTAAAACCTGCAAGTACTTTATTTAGTTCTTTACTTGGCGATTTCATAATTTCACCGAAATAATTATATTCAATATTATTTTTTCCTATTTTTAAAATTTCTTTCATTTCTTCTTCTGAAATTTTTTCTTCATTTAAAAAATCTTTTCCTGTTTGACTTCTTATATTTAATCTAACAATAATAAGATCTTTTAAAAAATCATTTCTTACAAATTTAACCTCTCCATCATTCCCTATTACTTTCTCTTTTATTTCTTTTTTTAAATTTTCACTTATATTTCTTTCTGCTCGAATTTTATTATTTAAACTTTTATAATCATTTGATTTTATATATCTTTTATAATCTAGCCTTGTTAAAGTTTTATCACCTTGATTCTTTCTACCTTGGTTGTTTTTAGTATCTAATGTCATAGCAAGCATTTTCATATAGTGCCTTATAAATTGATTTCCTTCTATATCAACACTTCTATCTCTTGTAACAGAAGAAGCTATTGCTTTCTGTTTTTTCTCTGACCATAACATTACATCTATTTCACCACTTCTCGCTGGATTAAATTTAAATCTAAATTTACCATCTTCTTCTAAATTGTTTTCATCATATTGTGTTAAAAAAGGTTTATTTTCTGTTAGTGATTTTTTGTTTATTTCTACCAATATATTCTTTAATGTCTGCTTTTTATTTAAGACTTCATTATCATATTGTAATATTTTTTCTGGATTATAGTCTTCTGTTTCTACATAAGCAGCTATCCAGCCTATAGCTTCTTTTATTTTCCAATACTCCACTTTTGAATCAAAATATTGTTTAAAAAAATCCCAATTCATAATTTCTTTTTGAATAATTGTTTTTGTTTCTTCTATTTCAAAATTGTATAATTTATTTGAATTATTTTCATTTAAAGACTCAATAATAGTATCACTTAATCTTGAAAATGACTTTTCTAATTCTTCTTTTTCTAAATTCTTAGATTTGTTAAATATTTCTTCAATTTTAAATTCTTTAGGTAATAAATCTTTATTAATCCTATTTATTATCATTTGATTTAATCTTTCTTCATTTACAGTTTCCTTTAGTAACTCATAATATTCTTTTGTAATTGAATATATATCTATATCTTTTCTTTGTATACTTTCATTGAATTTTTTTGCAAAATCTTTTACTTTTTCTTTAAACATAACATTTCTCCCTGTTATATTTTTTATTATAACATATTTTTTACAGTTTATTTTATTTTTTTTTATAGTATATTGTGTTTATAGTATATAAAAATATAATTAATAATTAAAAAAGGATGTTTAATGAAATTAATAAGTTTATTATCAGTTTTATTTTTGACAATAAATATTAACGCAGAAGATTTAATTGATAAAGAGAATCTTGAATTTTTTAAAACAAAACATGTTCATATAATTAATTCCAGTTGTTCTAAAAAAGAAGATAAAAAAGAATGTTTTTATACGAACATAAAATCTTTTTATTCTGGATTAAATCTTTTGTCTCTGCCTAATGGACAAAAATATTATTTAAAATGTTATCAAGCCAATAAAGATGATAAATCTAATGTCGATTATATTAATCTAAATAATTGTACAAAACAGTATAATAATATTTTATCTTATGATTTTTTAGATAAAAAATATAACTATATTTTTCTTGAAGAAGATAAATTAATTCAATCTTTAACAATTAAATGCACAACTAATCAAAAAAACGAAGGTAATATTGACTTAATGAATCGTTGTATCTTAAAAGAAAGAAAAAGTTTTAAATTTTTTAAAGCTAATTACTTTAGTAGTTCTAATAATAATGTAGAAGAAGTATTTGGTTATTGTTTAAATAAATATCAATTTGGAACTTACTCATTTTCTTTTTCTGGAATTAATTCTTGTATAAGAAAAAATACATACAATTTTTAAAAATTATATTTTAAATATAATAATTTATAAAAAAGTTAAAGAAATAGTGTAATTTAATATTATATAATTTTTTACGCTGCTATTTTTTGTTTTTTCTTATTTAATGGTTGTTTATATTTTTTATTAAATTTTAATAAATCTTCTTGAGTTTTATTTTTTTCTATTTCTCTTAGTTGATGATTTGATAATGCCTCTTCTAACAATTTGTAATGAATATTTTTCGCTTTTATTCCTATATCTTTTGCTTTCTTAATAATAGACATTAGCAAATTAAATTTATAATTCTTAATTAAAAAAGTAGATACGTTATTTTTTAATCTTTGTTCATTTTTAAAAGTTTTTGATTTTTCATCATAAATCATACTTGGAAATATTCTATTTAAAAGCATTTTTTGCTCTCTTATTGAAAATAAATTTTTATCAAATTCTTTTATTTTAGTTTCCATTAAAAGAACTCTTTCTCCCCATTTTTCTTTATGTAATGCTTGAAAGTTAGCTTTTATTTTTATATTTTTAAATATATGAGATAAGAATTCATTTTTAATTTTATGAAAACTTATTTTTTGATCTTTTATTTTTGATTTTTCTTTAATTTTTTTTATTAAAATTTCTTCTATTTTATTATCAACCTCTACTTCTTTTAAAATATAATAACTATCATTTCTATTTTTCATTCTATATATATAGTTCATTCTTTTTTCAAAGTTTTCTAATAAACATACTTCAATATTTCTTCCATTTAATCCATAATTATTGTTTTTATTTATTATATTTTGAATTTTCAAAGCCGTTTCTTTATTTACCCATTTACTTTTTATTGATTCATTTTCAAATCTTCTTTTTTTTACAACTCTATATCTATCTTTTATATCAAATATTTTGAAATCAAGATTATATTCTTCTATACTTCTTTTTAAATGCATTTTTACATTTTTTTCTTCGTATTTAAATAATAAGAATGGTTTTCCATGTGGTAGGATGTCTTTTAATTTTAATTTTTTTTTAGAAGTATTTAATTTTTTATTTATTTTTTCAACTAAGTCTTCTTCATAAACAGAAAAGTATTGCGATTCTTTATCTATCGCATTAAAGTAATTCACTAGCAATGATGCTTTGAATATTTCTTTTTTATTTTCATAATTTTCTAATAAAGATAAGTTTTTACTTATATATATATTTTTATTTTTATTTATTTTTATTATGTATAATGACATTCTTTTTATTTATTATTTATTATTTATTATATCGTAACATAAAATATTAAAATACAAATATATCTTCTTTTATTTTTATGGTTGATTTTAGTTTTTATTTTGATAAATTATAATATTATACGTTTTTTTAAAATTAAGGAATAACATGAAAAAATTATATACCATAGTCATTTCAGGTGCTTTATCCTTATTATCTTTAAATTTGAATGCTACAATTAATGATTCTAAATTTTTTGAAGATAATTTTGATAGTTATAGAATGCAATTATCAGATACATATAGATATTTAATTTCAAATAATAATTTAACTGAATTTATTAAAAGTAACTCTACATTTAAAAATGATAGTTCTATTAATAATATTTATTTGAATAAAAATTATTCTCAACTTTGTAATGATGTTTATTATGGACAAGATGAATTAATAGAAAACAAAAGAGAAGGTGAAATTTGTTTAAAATTCGCAACTTTACAAGGTTATAATGAAGCTCCTTTTTTAATGTCTGATATTTTATATGTCAATCAAAATATAAAAGAAAGTATTAAGTGGCTTGGTTTAAGTGCAGGAATGGGATACCGTGTGGAAAATACACCTTTATACCAAAAATTGTTAAAAGCAAAAGATTTTGAAAATTTATATAAAGAAGGACTTATTAACTCTTTAAATTTTCCTTTTGAAAATTATTCAAACCAACTAGAAGTTATTAATAATTATTATATAAGTAATGATATTTTAGATTCAAGAATTTTTGATCCTAATAATGATTTTTATCATTTATATAATTTTTTTCAAAATTTTGATTACAAAAAATTTGTAGAATATCAAAGTGAAAGAACAGAAGATGCTGCTGAATTGATTATGCTTTCGCATATCAATAATGAAGATTGGATAAGCTTTATTAAATATTGCAACAAATACATTGATAATAATATTTATTTAAAGCAATACTGTTTAAAATCTATTTATAAAAATACAGGAGAATCCAAATCTTTATTAAGATATGCACTAAATGAATATAAGTTTTATTCTGAGAATAGAATTAATAAAAATACTCATTTTGAAAATTTTTATTTTGCTCTTGGCTTAGGAAAGGAACAAAATAATAAATATTTGAATTTAATTATGAATAATTATTTTAATAATATCAAAAATATAGAAGATTTTAAAGTTGCTACCGTATCGTTTAATAATGCCAGAAAATATTTTTATAGCACAAGGAATATAAAATGAAAAGAATAATATTTTTAGTTTTAATAATTTTTAGCAATTTTCTACATGCTAATGAAAATGAATTATCATTGTATAAAGATTTTGTTATAGATCCTGTATCTTTTGCAGAGTCAGATTTTTTTAAAAGTTTCAATAACACAAAAGATTATAAAAAATTTTTCAATATATTTGTAAATAATAAAGAATTAAAAGAAAAATTAATTCAAGAAAATTCTATAAAAGATGTATTAACAGTTTGTTATTTCACTTATATTGAAAAAGATAAAGAAATATACAAACTTCCAAAGAAAGAAGGGAAATATTGTTTATATAGTATGGGATTATCTGGTATAAAAGAAGCTTTTGATTATCTTGCTAATTATCATTTTTTAGAATACAAAAAAACTTTATACTCTAAAAATAAAGTTGATGTTGATGAATTAATAAAGGTTAGTTATTATTTTGGTTTTAATCAATCATTTGATTTGAATTATGAAATTAAAGACTCTATATTAAACTTTGATATTATTAATTTTGAAGATTTTATAAATGATTCATTAGTTAAGATAAATAATAAAGATGCCTTAAGAAGTTATTACAATAATTCAAAATTAATATCAATAGATCTACCTATTAATTCTTTGGTTTTGAATTCTCAATATGAAAACTTTTGGATTAACTTATCTGATAATTATAAAAAAAGTTTTAATGACGAAGATATTAAAGTTTTTGATGGAATTAGAAAAAATAATCATAGATTTTTAAAAGATTCATTGTTTGAATTAAATGGAAAAGAAAATGAATATTTAAACACTATTGATTTTAAAGATATAGAATCCGTTTATGATTTGTGTTCACGTTCAATTTTCGCAAAAAATGATTTTAGAATTAAAGCAAATATTCCAGAATTCTGTTTATCTCAGATATCATTAAATAATCTACATAGTGAATCTTCATATGATTTAGGGTTATATTTTTACATTGTCTCACAAGAAAATACAGGAGATAGTAAGAGAGATTTAATAAATAAATCTATAATGTGGTTGGCTTTTTCTTCTGAATTAAATAATAATAAAGCTTTTAATTTATTTAAAAAAATATTAGTAGAAAATAAAGATAATTATTTTTTAGAATATATTATTAATTTTAATAACAGTAGAAAAAAATCCAAATTGCTAATAGATAATAAAATAAAAAACATTTAAGATATTGATTTATTATTTATTATTGTTATTCTTATTAAAAAATAATATGGAGTATTTATGTTAAAAAAATTAAAAGAATTAAATAACAAGAGAATTTCTTGGGGCTTATTACTTTTATCATGCATTTCTTTTTTAGGAGCAGGATTTTATTTTCAATATAACATGGGACTTGAACCTTGCCATTTATGTATTATTCAAAGGATTGCTTTCTTAATTATTGCTATCTCTTCAATATTTGCTCTCATTAACCCAATGAAAAATTATTTAATATATATATCTAATATAATTTGGATTGCAGGTTCGAGTTTAGGTTTATATGGAGGGATAAAACTTGTACATATGCAAATGAATCCTCCTGAATTTTCTTTTGGTTCTAGTTGTACATTAAATGCAGAAGAATTAATGAATAATTACCCATTTTTAGATTGGTTTCCAATGATGTTTGAAGCCAAAGGTAGTTGCTCAGAATCTTCTTATTCATTTTTTGGAATATTAACAATGGAACAATTAACATTATTTATCTTTGTTGTTTTATTTTCTATTTCAATTTTATCCTTAATCTCTTTATTTAGGAAATAATCAAATTGATAGAAATAAAAAACACAGACACTCCTGTTGTACAACAGTGGAAAAAAATCAAAAAATCATATTTAGAAGAAATAGTTTTTTATAGATTAGGGGATTTTTATGAATTATTTTATGAAGATGCCATTAATGCTTCTAGACTTCTAAATATACAACTTACTAAAAGAAAGAATAAAAATGAAAACATACCAATGGCTGGTGTTCCTTTTCATTCTGCTAATTCTTATATAGCTAAACTTCTTAATTTTGGTTATTCTGTTGTTATTTGTGAACAGGTTGGAGAAAGTAACGAATCAAAAGGTTTAATGGAAAGAAGAGTTGAAAGAGTTCTTACACCTGCTACTGTTTTTGAGGAAGAATTTTTAGAAGAAAAAAAATATAATTTATTATTGAGTATTTATTTTAATTTAAAAGAAAAAAAAGCCTCATTAACAACAATGGATGTTTCTACTGGTGAATTTAAAGCTTTAAATGTTCATATTAATGATTTAGAGCAAGAAATAAAATCCATTTCTCCTTCTGAAATTATAACCAATAGTAAATATAAAGATCTTGAATGTTTAAGTAAATTCTCTAATATCAAGTTTTTAAGTTGGGATGTTGAATTGTCTGAATGTTATCATTATTTACTTTTGCATTTTGATATTCAACATTTATATTCATTTAAAATTGAGAATGAAAATGAAATAATTAGAAGTGCTTATAATTGTTTAATATATTCACAAAATAAAATAGGAAATGATTTAAAATATATTAATAAAATAGAACTTATAGAAAAAAGCAATATTTTATATTTAGATCCAAACACAAAAGACAATTTAGATATTAATAATTTAAACAAAAAAAATACTCTTTTTTCTATTTTAGATGATTGTTGTACTACTATGGGTTCTCGAAAACTTTATAATTGGTTAGATAAACCTTTAAATGATAAAATATATATATTAAATAGACAAGAAGCCATTGAATCTTTAATAAATAATGAAAAAATATATGATTTATTAGTTGAAATAGGAGATATTGAAAGAATTTTATCAAGAGTTGCTTTAAAATCTGCAAAACCTAAAGATTTATTAAAAATAAAAAACTTTTTAAATAAAATACCAGAAATAAAAAAAGAACTTGATAGTTATAAAGATATTAAATTATTGAAAGAACTTAATAAAAATATTTATTTATTAAATGATATAAATGATTTAATAGAAAGCAGTATAATTGAAGAGCCAAGTAACTCATTTAAAGAGGGAAATATTATTAAAGAAGGTTATGATAGTGAATTAGATGAATTAAAAAATATTAACAAAAAAATTGCTATTGATCTTATAAAGTTGGAAGAACAAGAAAAAGAGCTACTTAAAATTGATAAAATAAAAATAGCATACAATAATATTTCTGGTTACTATATCGAAATATCTAATAAATATAATGATATTGAACTACCTACACATTACATTAGAAAGCAAACTTTAAAAAATTGTGAACGATATTACACAAAAGAATTAAAAAATATTGAAAATGAAGTTTTTAGCGCAAAATCAAAAAGCATTTTAAAAGAAAAAAATTTATATTTAGAAATATTAAATATTATAAATAATAGTTATACACAATTAAAATCAACGGTTAATAGTATTTCAGAAATAGATGTTTTAAATACATTATCAAAATCAATCAAAAAGTATAATTTAAATAAACCTCAATTTGTTGAAGATTATATAAATATTAAAAATGGTAGACATATATTAATAGAAAATTTAGTTAAACAAGATTTTACACCCAATTCTTTATTTATGGATAAAAGTAATAATAATTATATTATTACTGGAGCTAACATGGGTGGTAAATCTACATATATGAGACAAAATGCTATAATAATATTATTAGCACAAATTGGTTCTTTTGTTCCTGCTGAAAGCTGTGAACTTAAAATTTTTAATAAGATATTTACAAGAATTGGAGCCTCTGATAATATTTCTGAGGGTTTATCTACTTTTATGGTTGAGATGACTGAAACAGCTAATATTTTAAATAATTCAGATGAAAATACATTTATTTTACTTGATGAAATAGGAAGGGGTACTTCTACTTATGAAGGTGTATCTATTGCTTGGAGTGTATTAAATAAAATCGCAGAAGATTTAAATTCTTTTTGTTTGTTTGCTACGCATTATTTTGAGCTAACTGAGTTAAGTAAAAAACATAATAATATTAAAAATATCTTTTTAGAATCAAATATAAATAATGAAGGCAAACTTATTTTTTCGCATGTAGTTAAAGAAGGCGTTGCCAATAAAAGCTATGGAATAGAAGTCGCTTCTTTAGCGGGTGTACCAAAAGATGTCGTACTCGAAGCAAGATTAAAATTAAAGAATTTAGAAAACAAAAATAAAAGCAAAAGCAATTTAGGTGCTATTAATTTTATTGAAGAGATTGATATTGATTCTTTAAGCCCAAAAGAGGCTTTGGCTCTCTTATATAAAATTAAAAATAATATAAAGTAATTAATATTTTAAACTACAACATTACTTCATTATCTATCATTTCATATTGTTGAAAAAAATCACCTGATATTAAATCTTTTGCTATATTATTTTTTTCGTCTGAGAAAATCATTCTGTATTTATTTTTAGATACCTCTTTAAATATTATTTTGTATTTTTTAGGCAATATATCGTCATAAATAATATCAGTTAAAAAATGTATCCCTTGTTTTATTTTATCTAAACATTTATTAAGTATTAATTCTATTATTTCTTTTTTAAAATTTAAAACTATTTGAATTTCTGGATGATTATATTTTTCTTTTAGACCAATTGTAAAAATATTAACACCTGTTGGGGAATTTTTGTAATCCCTTTTTTTTATAATTAGTTTAAAATCATTATTTGTCTTATTATTTCTTTTCATATTATAAATCCTTAATACTTAGTTATATTTTAATTTATAAATTTGTTTTAACAAGTAAAAAAAAATTAATTTTTATGGTAAAATATAAAAAAAGGAAAAAATAAATGATTTATATAAAAATTTTTTTTACAAAAGTATTTTTATTTAGTTTAAAACATAAGCTAAAGCTTATTTTTTGTCTAATTTTGTTTATCGGTTTAAAAATATCATTAATAGATTCAGAGCAAAATTATACTAATATTTCAAATATAAGTAATAAAATAAATAAAAAATTAGATGGACAATATACAAGTTTTGAAGATGTTTTTATTGTTAATTCAAAAGATAAGAAAATAAAAACAATTTTTGTTAATGAAGAAATAAATGATTTTTTATCTTTTAAACATATACCCAAATATAACCTTATTTTTAATAAAAAAAATAGACCTGCATTTGAAATAGAGCTTGATAATAAAAACACTAATATCTTTATTAAAAATATTTATGAGAGCTACTTAAATAATGATAAAAATATAGATCATAATTTATTAAATAAAAATAATTATATAAGTTATATATTATTTAATAATAAAAAAATTAATTATAATTTAAATGAATTATTTTATAATGTTTTATTGATAATGAATAATTTAAAAGAAAAAGATGAAATATTTGATTTAATTAATCATATTAATGAAGAAGAAATAAGTTGTAAAAAATATGACATATTAATAAATAAAAAACATGAAAATTTAAGATTAAGCATTCTTTGTAACTCTTAAAAACAATATTGATTATTTTTGTTTATTATATATACTAAAAAATAAATTAAATAAAAGGTTGATTTATTTTTAATATTATCTTATAATAAGGGAACTATTTTTAAAGGAGAGATCTATGTCAGAAGAAAAAAACCTACACTGTTCATTTTGTGGAAAAAGTCAACACGAAGTAAAAAAACTAATAGCAGGACCTTCTGTTTACATATGTGATGAATGCGTTGAGTTGTGTGATGATATAATTACAGAAGAAAAAGAACAAGAATTAAAAAATGAAGGAAATAGTGAAGGTAAAAGTCAAATAATGACACCAAAAGAAATGAAAGAAAAACTTGATGAATATATTATTGGTCAAGAAGAAGCTAAAAAAACTTTATCTGTTGCTATATATAACCATTATAAACGAATTTATAGCGAAAATAAAAAAGACGAAGAAATAGACAAAAGTAATATATTAATGATTGGTGATACTGGTTGTGGTAAAACCTATATTGCAGAAACTATCGCTAAACTTTTAAATGTACCATTTGCACAAGCTGATGCAACTACTCTTACAGAAGCTGGATATGTAGGTGAAGATGTTGAAAATATTATCCAAAAACTACTTCAAAAGTGTGATCATGATGTTGAGAAAGCACAACAAGGTATTGTTTACATTGATGAAATTGATAAAATAACAAGAAAATCAGAAAACCCTTCTATAACAAGAGATGTTTCGGGTGAAGGTGTACAACAAGCACTTTTAAAACTTATCGAAGGAACAATTGCTTCTGTTCCACCACAAGGTGGTCGTAAAAATCCACAACAAGAATTTTTACAAGTAGATACTTCAAAAATACTATTTATTTGTGGAGGTGCATTTGTTGGACTTAAAGATGTTATTGATAAACGATTAAACAATGATGGTGGCATGGGTTTTAGTGCAAAAATTAAAAACACTTCTAAATCAGATATTGAAAAAGAATCAGATTTGCTTAAACAAGTTGAAGATATTGATATTGTTAAATATGGTATTATTCCTGAATTAAAAGGACGATTACCTATTAATACAACTCTTGAATCTTTAAATCTTGAAATGCTTGAAGAAATTCTTGTAAAACCTAAGAACTCTATTTTAAAACAGTTTGAAAGATTATTTGAAATGGATGATGTTAAACTTCAAGTAGAACCAGATGCTATTAAAGAAATTGCTCAAATGGCGATTGAAAAAAGAACTGGTGCGAGGGGTTTAAGATCTATTATCGAAAAACTATTAAAAGAAGTTATGTTTGAAGTTCCTTCTGATAAAAGTATTTCAAAAGTTGTTATAGATGGTGAGTTTGTTCTTGGAAATAGAAAAACGCCTATTTATGAATATAGCAATAAAGAAGAAGAAAAAATTGCATAATTAATTACAATCAATATTTAATAAAAAACCTGCTTTTGCAGGTTTTTTTATTTTTAAAAGTTTTTAATAGATTTCAGCATAGAATATTCAGGCATTATTTTATTTCTTACATTTAATGTATTTTCTTCTAAAACTTGAATACATAAATCTTTTTTTATATTTATTAACAAAGGTACAATTAATATTGAAAGTTCCTCCAATGCTATTTCAGATTCCTTTGTCAATTTAGGAAGTTTTTCAAAATCATATCCTAAACCATAACAATATTTACAATCTTCCCAAGAATCATCTATATCAGAATCACCCGTTCCACAACACTTTTTACAAATTATTTTTACTTCTTCTTGTTGAGTATCTATTTTTAAATTATCAATATAAATTAAAAGTTCATCTATATATTCTGAAATATATTTATATTCTTTTAGTAATCTTACAAAATTTTCTAAGTGAAAGTAATTACTTATATGATATGAAGCACTAACTAGCTTTTTTTGTTTAGAGTGATAGTTATTATTAAAATAATTAAATAAAAGTCTTCTACTATTACTTTCAGTACAACTTTCAAAATAATAAAAATAAAACATTAATATAGATAAATCATCTAAATCAGAAAATTTATTCCAAGCACTCCCGTACCAAAATATCTCTTTTTTATTTTTGAAATGTTCTAAAATTAAATTTTGTTTTTTTTCATCAATCATTTTTTATTTAAACTTTCTTTTCTATATTCTTTAATGAACTTAAAAATAAACCTAACCCACCAAATAGTAAAACTATTATTGTTATTAAATCAAAAGCAGACATACTTGACATTTGAAACTTTAAACTTGATATTATACCAAAAGAAAATGCTGCCATTGAACCTATTGTTAGAAACCAGCCTATTAAATTTTTAGCATTATAAAAAAGCATTCCAATACCAAATATAAAAGGTATTAATATCATACCACTTGTAACAGTTATAGCCATATTAGTTCCTGCCAAACCGCTTGTTTTATATAAAGCTGTTTGTAGTCCAAAGCTTGATTTTACACTTATAGATTGCAAAAACATATACCGTTTTCAAAACACTTAACAAACCTGATCATTAATCAAAATTTGTCTTACTTGTTTTACCTACGATAAAGGTTTAAAGGTTAGATAGCTAATTAATAGCTTTCTAATCATAACGCTATCAC
>Ga0098062_1000148_pt1 | contig 41286 bp, 32 predicted proteins | sample 23_taG_FD_81592 | JGI IMG/M metagenome (GOLD analysis project Ga0098062, IMG submission 81592) | Marine viral communities from Cariaco Basin, Caribbean Sea - 23_WHOI_OMZ | ecosystem: Environmental > Aquatic > Marine > Oceanic | place: Caribbean Sea: Cariaco Basin | collected 2014-11-11 | reverse complement strand
AGACCAGTTGTTCCTGTACGTAGACTTCGGCCTTGTCTGCGGACAACTCGACAAAACTGTCACGGTTTGCAGCGGGTTGGTCCGGAGGCGTGCCTGAGATGACTTCAATGGTGACAGGTTTGGAGCTGGCGTCTTTGAATTTAAGCGCCGGGATGGTCAGGGTTCCGGTGCGTGTCGGCGCAAGTTGGTAGGTCCAGGTGATCTCGCCCACCATGTCGCCATTGACCGTTTGCACGCTGTAACGCTGATTGCGTGCGAGGATTTCGAAATCCGGTTCCACTTGCTCAATGTCGGGTGAAGGTAGCTGCGACAGGTCAAAGTTGAACAGGTTGCTGAGATTGAGTTCGATGTTCATCGAGCCTTTTACTGTCAGGGTCAGAACTTCGCCCTCGTAAAGTTGATCCCGATCGGGCTCGGCCGTCAGTTCGTTGGCCGATAGCGGGCCGGCAATCAGGAGCAGCAAGTAAAAGAGGGAAGACAGAAGGTTCTTTACCATGGTGTATCGCCCTCGTCGCGTTGGGTCTGGCGTTGTTGATACTGTTGCAGGAATTTACGTTGCAGTAAGCCCCCCGGGTTGTCAGGCACTCGCCGTAGCATCTGTTCTTGCCCTTGGCTCAGGGGCTGTTCATTCACCGGCACAGGCGCTTCGGCGCCGGGTGTCTGCTCGGGATTTTGTTCCGGTGGCTGGGCGTTGGCGTCTTGCTCGGCTTCCGACTGCTCTTGCTCTTGCTGCTCTTGTGGCTGCTGACCGTTCTGATTTTGGCTTTCAGGAGATTGCTGGTTGTCCTGATCCTGTTGCTCACCGTTCTGGCTTTCGTCGCCATCACTGGACTGTGATTCATCGCCTTCTTGAGAGTCGCCGCTCTCGTTGTCGGAATTGTTCTGCTGCGAATTCTGGTTTTGTTGCTGATTCTCTTCGCCGTTTTGATCCTGGCCCTGTTGTTGCTCAAGAAGCTGCTTGACCAGATCATAGTTGAACCGGGCGTCAGCGTGTTCAGGACGTTCTTCCAGTACTTGCGCGTAGGCTTCCAGTGCTTCTTCCAGCTTGCCTGCCCGGGCCAGGGCATTGCCACGATTGTAGTGACCGGTTATGTCAGCGGATTTGGAAAAGGCGTCAGTGGCCGCGTCATACTTGCCGGCACGGTACAGAGCCGAGCCCCGCCAATCGGGCTGTTCCAATAGCTCGGCGGCTTTGTTCGGGTTTTGCTCGATCAGCTCCGGGCCACGCTGGTCGTCTCTTTGCCAAAGGCTGCCCCAGTCCAGTGCCATCGCGGGCCTTGGAGCCATGGTGATTGGTAGCATGGCGAGCGCGAGAACGGCAAACGCCCCTCGGCGCCAGCCCAGCAGCAACAATGGCAGTGCTAGCCATAGCAGCCAATAACCATCGTCTTGCCAGCGATTGATGGTGAGGCCATCCTCGCTATCCAGCCATTCATCGGCCGTTTCGGGTTCGACTTTCAATGCTTGAAGGTCGGTGTTATCTAGTGTCATCTCGTGACTCTCTCCACCCGATTGCTGGGCCAGGTTCGCGAGTGCATCGGGGTTGGCTTTGGTCATCACGATGTTGTTGCCGTCGCGAATGAAACCGTGACGGGGCAGGGGAATGGGGCCGCCTTCTTCTGTGCCGACGGTTAAAGTGCTGAGCGCGTAGGGTGTCGCGCCGAGTTGTTCACTCACGCTGTTACGATAGTTTTCGGATACATCGTCGGCGATCAGAAGAATCCGGCCACGCCCGGGCGCACCATTGTTCAGCAGATTGATGGCTTCCTTGATGGCAAGGTCAGCGCGGTTGCCCTGTGCCGGCATGATCGTAGGTTCGAGCACGCTGAGCATGGCTTCAATGGTGCGGTGGTCTTCGGTCAGAGGGGTCACCACATGAGCATCACCCGCAAACACCAGCAGCGCCGTGAGGCCGCCTTGACGCTCCTCTAGAATATCCCGAATTTTACGCTTTGCGAGGGTCAGTCTGTCTGGCTCGGTATCCGTGGCCAGCATAGATAACGATAAATCCAGCGCAATTACCAGACTGTCTTGCGGTTGCTTCAGCGGCGTTGGCGCTTGTCGCCAGCTGGGGCCAGCCAGCGCAATGGCCAGAACGATAAGGGCCAGGCTTAAGGGCCAGAACGGAGACGCGGTGGCACGATCAGAAGCGTTGCCACGCCGGCGAATCAATGGTTTGAGCAGTGCCGGGGAAATGTAACGCGCCCAACCGGCATCGCCCTGTCCCAGTCGGTTTTTGAGTAGGTAGAGCAATGGAATCGCAAACAGTAAACAAAGCCAAAGGGGCCGTAAAAAGTGAAAATCAGCCACGGTAAGCCTCCGTTTCAGGCATAGAGCGAGAGCGGGAATTGGCGACGCGGGAAGCGATTAACAGCAGCCAGATCAGGATCGCAAAACCAGCGGGCCAAACGTAGAGCTCGGTCACCGGGCGGAAGAACTGGCCTTCCTGTTCAATGGGCTCCAGTTGGTTGATGCTGTCGTAAATCATCTCGAGCTCCGGCAGGCTGCGGGCGCGGAAGTACCGGCCCCCGGTTTCCTCGGCCATTCGGTTAAGCAGCTCTTCGTCCAGATCGCGGGACGGGTTTACCCGGCGTGTGCCCAGTAAGCCCCGTTGAATCACGGATTCTGCACCAATGCCGATGGTGTAGAGCCTTACGCCCGCGGCTGCGGCGATATCAGTGGCTTTGTCCGGGCTGATTTCGCCGGCGGTGTTGGCTCCGTCGGTGAGCATGATGGCAACGCGCTGGTCTTGCGGGCGGTCGCGTAGCCGTTTTACGGCAAGACCCACTGCATCGCCGATAGCCGTAGCGCGACCAGCCATACCCAGACCTGATTCAAGCAAGAGCGTACGAACGGTTTCACGGTCAAACGTGAGAGGGGCCTGTACGTAGGGTTCGGTGCCGAAAAGAATCAAGCCCAGCCGGTCGCCTTCACGTTGATCGATAAAGTCGTTAATCACTCGCTTTACCGCTTGAAGGCGATTGATGCTGCGACCGCGCAACACCATGTCTTGCTCTTCCATGCTCGGTGAAATATCGACCACCAGCATCAGATCCCGCCCGGTGATGGGCATTTGCACCTGCTCACCTACATGTTGAGGTCGGGCGAGAGCGACCACCAGGCAAAGCCAGGCCGCCAGAACGAGCAGCTTTCGCCACCAGGGATTGGTTCTGCCCTGCGTGCTGACTCCCGGCATATCGGCAAGCCAATGGCCGACAGGAATTACCGGTGCATCCACCGGCTCGCTTTTTTGCTTTCGCAAGATCAGCAACAGCGGCAGCACAATAAGTAACAAAGCCCAAGGGTATGCCAGGCTGATCATAGCTGGGCCTCCAGCCAAAGCGAGGCAAATGCCAAAGCATTACGAGGAGCAATAGCGGGTTTGGGTTGCCAGGCCGCGGCGACCAGCGCTTCAGCGGTCGGGCGCGATGCAATCCGGTCTTTGGGAAGGGTTTCCAACAGGAAGGCTACCCATTCACCTCCGGTCATGGATTCCGGGTAACGGTTTTGGTGAGTCTGGCGCGCAACGCGTTTGAGTAGCCGGTTCAAATCACCGTACCATGCTGGGTCGTTGCACATCTGCTGGCTCAGCGTTTCCAGCTCCGCTTTGGCATGGCGTTTCCATGCGGTGCGCGCACGGTGACGTTGCCAGGCCCACACCAACGCGATTAGCGCGATCAGACACAATGCGGCAAGCACCCACCAGCCCGGTGCTGGCGGCCACCAGCCACCGGTTTCTGGCAGATGGATGTCTTTGAGCTGGGCCAGTGGATCTTCGGGATTCATCAGATCTTTCCTCCCGGCCCGAGCTGGAATCTCAGAGCTTCGGCCGGATCGTCCGGCGTCATAATGGTGGATGCGTGCACGCCGGATGTCCGGAAGCAGTCGGCCAACTGCTGTTCGTGGCTGGAAATTTTGGCCTGCCAGGCTTTCTGGAAGTTCGGATTGGCGGCATCAAACCAGGCCGGTCCTTCCGGGCCGGCAACCGCGAATTGCCCGCTGCGTGGCAGTTCTTTTTCAAGCGGGTCCATAATTCTCAGAGCGCTCACGCTGTTATGCCTTGCCAGCGCTCCTAACAACGTGGTGGTTTCGTTGGAAATGTTCATGAAGTCACTGACGATGAAAATACGGCTGCCGGTGTGAGCAACTCGACGGGCTTCGGACAACGCCTTGTTCAAGTCCGGGCCTTCAGGAAGCGACGGGGTCGGCGGAACGCCGGGTTGATGTTGCTGCCTGGCCACTGTGTCCAATAACCGTAACAACGATTTTTTGCGCCGGGCAGGCCGTAACACTTCAAGCTGCTGATGATTGAAAACCAGCCCCCCCACTTGATCGCCCGCCATCAGAGCAAGCCAAGCTAGCAGTGCGGTGATCTGTGCGCATCGGGCTTGTTTGTATGCGCCGGTGCTGGCGAAGAACAGGGTGGGCCCTAAATCCGCAATAAGCAGAACCGGGCGCTCGCGTTCCTCCTCGAACAGTTTGGTGTGGGGCGATTGGCGCCGAGCCGTCACGCGCCAGTCAATGCTGCGAATATCGTCTCCGGGCTGGTATTGACGAACTTCCGCGAAGGTCATGCCACGGCCGCGCTGGCGCGATTGCCTCATGCCAGCCTGACGGCCACGTACCTGCCGTGCCGAGGGCAGTTTCAACGCCCTGGCGTCGGCTTGTAAACGAACCAGATCCTTTAAAGTGGCGTGGGTGACAGCTGTGTTGCCCATGGGTCTTTCTCTTGTCGCCGAAGCGGGTTTTGCAAACACGTCAGGCGGTCACCGGAACCTGGTCAATCAGCCTTTGCAGCACGGCATCGGCTGTCATGCCCTCGGCTTCCGCCTCGAAGGTCAGAAGAATCCGGTGACGAAGCACGTCAAAGGCCATGGTTCGGATGTCATCGGGTGTCACGTAGTCCCGGCCGTCCAACCAGGCCAGCGCCCGGGCGCAGCGGTCCAGTGCGATGGTACCGCGTGGACTGGCACCAAAGGCCGTCCAGCGCGCCAGTTCCGGGTCGAGTGCAGCAGCATCCCGAGTCGCCAGTATTAACGCCAGCAAATACTGTTCTACCGGTTCGGCCATATAAATATCGGAGATTTCCTGGCGTGCCTCCATCACCTGATCTTCTGTTAGACGAATGTCTACGTTCGGAATTCCCTGACGGTAGTCACTGCGGGCCAGGTGCAGAATCTCTCTTTCAGCGTCGGCATTTGGGTAGTCAATTACCACGTGCATGAGGAAGCGATCGAGCTGGGCTTCGGGCAGAGGGTAAGTGCCTTCTTGTTCGATCGGGTTTTGGGTGGCCATCACCATAAACAGTTTCGGCAGCGGGAAGGTTTGCATGCCCACGCTGATCTGGCGTTCGCCCATGGCTTCAAGCAGCGCCGATTGCACTTTTGCAGGGGCGCGGTTGATTTCGTCTGCCAGCACCAGATTGTGGAATATGGGCCCACGCTGGAATTCGAACAGGCCGGTTTCAGCCCGGTAGATTTCGCTACCGGTTACGTCAGACGGCAACAGGTCCGGGGTGAACTGGATTCGGTGGAAATCGCCTTCGATGTGGTCGGCAAGGGCTTTAACGGCGGTGGTTTTAGCCAGCCCGGGCGCACCCTCCACCAGAAGATGGCCATCGGCCAAGAGGGCAATCAAAAGACGGTCTACCAGCTTGTCCTGGCCGATGATGCGCTTTGCCAGTTGTGCTCTGAGGGCACCGAAAGTTTGCTGTAACGACATGAGGTTTACTGCTCTTGGTGTTGAAGGTCTGTTGGCGCCTCCTAAATTGCGCCTAAGTAGTTGCCGAAGTTTTGAGGGCGGGCCAGCAAAAATCAAGGGTTTGACTATGCTTATGTGACGATAAGCGGATTACGTTTCTTTCACACAAAATAATTTGAGGTCGGATATGAACGCGCTGACAATCGCCAGCAAAGAGCAGTTTTTTGATCAGTTGTCAGAAGCCTTTGCACAAAAGATTGCGAAGAGCGAAGCGAAGAAGATTGCCGAGTTCGCCCGGTTGCATTATGCCCATATTCCTCTGGAAGAGCTGGTAAGCCGACGATTCTCCGACACCTACGGCGCGGTTCTGGCCGCCTGGCAGTTTTTGCAGAAGCGAACCGCCGATGAAACACCGGTGTCGGTATTCAACCCGGACCTCGAGAGTGACGGCTGGCAGTCTACCCACACCGTTATCTTTATCCTGCATCCGAACATTCCTTTCCTGATTGACTCGCTGCGTATGGCCGTCAATCAGCGTGAAATCGGCACCCATTCTATCCAGCATTCGGTCTTTCAGGTTGAACGCGAGAAGTCCGGCAAGCTCAAAAAGATCCACGCCGCCAGAAAGTCCGATTCTGCGGGTTATGAGGCGTTTATCGTACTGGAAATTGACCGGCACACCTCGCCGAAGGACCTCAGTAGTCTCGAGAAAAACCTGCAAAGCGTGTTGCACGAGGTGCGCATCGCCGTTGAAGATTTCCCGATTGTGCAAGACAAGGTTGCGGGCATCATCAACGAGCTCGACAGCACAACCGCCGGGGTGAGTGCTGACGACAAGCAAGAAGCCAAGGCATTCATGAGCTGGCTCGCGGACGACCACTTCACCTTTTTGGGCTACGACGAATACGATTTCGTAAAAGATAAAAAGGGCATGGTGGTGCAGCGTGTCGCCAATTCCGAGCTGGGGATTTTCCGCGTTAACAACGAGCGCCCGGAAAAAGTGCGGCTGAACGAACTGCCGCAGCGTACCCGCCACGCCATGACTCGAGCCGACGACATCTTCATATTTGCAAAGTCGGCCCAGCGCTCCCGTGTGCACCGCCCGGCTTACCCGGACTATATCGCGGTCAAGAAGTTCAACAGCAAGGGCGAGGTGATAGGCGAGCGCCGTTTCCTTGGCTTGTACACTTCTCGTGTATACAACGAGCGCCCCGATGAAATTCCGTTGCTGCGCCGCAAGTTTGACGCAGTCATGGACGGCTCGGGCTTTATCCCCAGCGATTATGCAGGCAAAGAGCTGGTGCAGATTCTGACCCTGTACCCGCGCGATGAATTGTTTCAGATTGAAACGGATGAGCTGCTGAAAGTGGCGAAAAGCATCCTGTATATACAGGAACGCCGGCGTATCGAGCTGTTCATGCGTGAAGATGTTTATGGCCAGTTTGTGACCTGTCTGGCGTTCTTCCCGCGGGACATCTACAACACCGAATTGCGCGTAAAGGTGGAGCAGGTCTTGATGGACCGGCTGGACGCCCACGATATTGAGTTCGTGACGCATTTCTCCGAGTCTCCGCTTGCGCGGGTACAGTTCACCATTCGGGTACCCCAGGTCGAAAACCGCGATCTGCCGCTGGCAGACATTCGCGATCAGGTCATTGATCTTGCCCAGTCGTGGCGTGACGGGCTAGACGTGGCACTGACCGAGGCCTACGGAGAAGAGTCAGGCAACGAATTGTACCGTTTGTGGGCGAGCGGTTTTCCGGCCAGCTATGTCGCCATGTTCTCGCCCAGACGCGCTGCGGTGGATCTGGAGCACATTGCTGCGGCCGTCCGCGAGAAAGATCTGTCGATGAGCTTTTACCGGGCGCTGGAAGAATCTGAAAGTAATCTGCATTTCAAGCTTTTCTACCCGGACGAGCCTTTGCCGTTATCCGATGTGATGCCCATTTTTGACAATCTGGGTTTCCGGGTTATCGGTGAACACCCGTTTGAGGTGACAGAACGTTCAGGCCAGACGGTGTGGATTCATGATTTCACCTTGCAGGCGTACACCGGTGAGGCACTGGATATTCATCGAATCCGTCCGATTTTCGAAGAGCTGTTCCGGCGGGTCTGGCATGGTGAGGCCGAAAACGATGCGTTCAACCGCATGATGTTGACCTCATACATGGGCTGGCGAGAAATTGCCTTGCTGCGGACTTACGCGCGGTACATGCGCCAGATTCGTTTCTCGAACAGTCAGACGTTTATCTCCAACACCTTAGTGAATCACGTCAACCTGACCAACCTTTTGCTGGAATTCTTTGACGTTCGGTTCAACCCGGATCGTTACAAGAGCGCTGCAAAATGCGAGGCGGCGCAGCAAAAGCTGGAGATTGAATTTCACGCAGGCCTGGACAACGTTGACAACCTGAGTGAAGACCGGGTACTTCGGCTCTATCTCGAGTTAATGCAGGCAACCTTGAGAACCAACTACTTTCAGCCAGACGGAGAAGGTAAGCCGAAGCCCTACATCAGTGTGAAGTTTGATCCGACTCGTATTCCGGATGTCCCACTTCCGCTGCCGATGTTCGAGATCTTTGTTTATTCGCCGCGCGTCGAGGGTGTGCACTTGCGAGGCGGCAAAGTTGCCCGGGGTGGATTGCGCTGGTCGGACCGTTACGAAGACTACCGCACCGAAGTGCTGGGGCTCGTGAAAGCCCAGCAGGTCAAGAATGCGGTCATCGTGCCGGTTGGTGCCAAAGGTGGCTTCGTGGCCAAACAGCTGCCGTCGCCGTCCGACCGTGAAGCCTTCCAGGCGGAAGGGAAGGAAGCTTATAAGACGTTCATCCGGGGCCTGCTGGATATTACCGATAATCTGGTGGATGCCGGAATTCAGCCGCCGGAGCAAGTTGTGCGGCATGATGAAGACGATCACTACCTGGTGGTGGCCGCGGATAAAGGAACTGCGACTTTCTCCGACATTGCAAACGGTTTGGCAGCGGAGTACGGCTTCTGGATGGGAGATGCCTTCGCGTCTGGTGGCAGTAACGGTTATGACCACAAGAAGATGGGCATTACTGCCCGCGGAGCCTGGGTGTCGGTGGAACGTCACTTCCGTGAAATGGGCATCAACCCGGCGGAAGACGAATTCACCGCCATCGGTATCGGTGACATGGGTGGCGACGTCTTCGGCAATGGTTTGTTGTGCTCCGAGAAAACCCGATTGGTGGCGGCGTTCAACCACATCCACATTTTCATCGATCCGAACCCGGACGCGGCCAAAACGTACAAAGAGCGCAAGCGGCTGTTTGAAATGCCGCGCTCGGCGTGGACAGATTTTGACCCGAAGTTGATCTCCAAGGGCGGCGGTGTGTTTAGCCGCACGGCAAAATCTATTGTGTTGACCCCTGAAATCAAGAAATTACTCGGCATCAAGGCCGACAGCGTTCCGCCGAACATGCTGATCGGCCATATTCTGAAAGCCGAAGTGGATTTGTTGTGGGTAGGTGGTATAGGCACCTACGTGAAAGGCGCGTCAGAGAGCCATGCAGATGTCGGCGACAAAGCCAACGACGGGGTACGGATTAATGGCGGAGAGCTGCGCTGCAAAGTGGTTGGTGAAGGGGGCAATCTCGGCTTCACCCAGCTTGGCCGGATTGATTACGCCCTCAAAGGCGGGCGCTTGAACACAGACTTCATCGACAACTCTGGTGGTGTGGATTGTTCCGACCACGAGGTCAACATGAAGATCCTGCTCAATCGCGCCGTGGCTATGGGCGATCTGACCCAAAAACAGCGTAATAAAATGCTGGAAGACATGACCGACGACGTGTCTGCACTGGTGTTGAAAAACAACTATCGCCAGACACAGGCCATCAGCATTGCCAACGAAGATACTTTCATCCGGCTTGAAGAATACCGTCGTTTGATGAACTCCTTCGAAAGCGAAGACAAACTAAACCGTAGTCTGGAGTTCCTGCCGGACGACGAGGCATTGTCTGAGCGCAAACTGGTCTCGAAAGGTCTGACCCGGCCCGAGCTGTCAGTGCTGATTTCATACGTGAAAGGGGATCTTAAGCAAACCCTGATCGACAGCGGCTTGCCGGACAATCCGCTGCTTGAAGGGGAAATGTACAAGGTCTTCCCGAAGGAGCTTACCAGCAAGTTCAAAAAGGAGTTGGGCGAGCACCAGTTGCGGCGGGAAATCATCGCCACACAGATTGCGAACGACATGGTCAACCACATGGGGATTACCTTTGTGGAACGCCTGCAGCAATCAACCGGTGCTGATTCGGCAACCATCGCGCTGGCCTGGATTATTGCCCGGGACGTGTTCCGCATTGACAACTGGTGGGACCGGATCGAAGCACTGGACTATCACGTGTCGGCCGAGCTTCAGTTGGAGCTGATGCAGGATCTGATGCGCCTGATGCGCCGGTCGGTGCGTTGGCTGCTCCGCAACCGCCGTGCAGAGCTCAACATACAAAGCCACATGGAGCGGTTTGCTGACAGTGTCTGGGCGATTACGTCGAATCTGCCGGAATATCTGGGTGAACAAGCGAAGGTGGATTGGCAAAAGCGCAACGACAAGTTGGTGGCGGCCGGTCTTCCGAAAGACCTGGCATCGGTGCTTTCCGGCACCGGTTACCTATACTCGTCGCTGGGTATCATCGAAGCCAAAGAGACGACAAAAATGCCGCTCAAGGCTGTGGCAAATCTGTATTACGATCTGGGCGACCGGCTCGATCTGAACTGGTTTGCTGATGCCATTGCGGCATTGACTCCGAACTCCCACTGGCAAGCCTTGGCGCGGGAAAGCTTCCGGGAAGATCTCGATTGGCAGCAGCGTGCTCTGACCACCGGTGTCCTGCAGCTGGCGGGCAAAGCCGAGAAAGTGCCGGAGTGCGTGCAAGCGTGGGAGGATAAAAATCAGCACATGATTGAGCGCTGGAACAGCATGCTGGCGGAGCTGAAGGGCGTTCGGGAGCCCGAGTACGCGATGTTCTCGGTGGCGCTGCGCGAGCTGTTGGATCTGGCTCAAAGCACGCTGCACCAGCAGCCTGGCGAGTAAAATCAAGCGTAAATAGCGTGGTAATAGCCCTGATGATGCTGTGAAGGCAGACTCAGGGCTTTTTTCCGGTTAGCATACGGGCTTTTCAGCATCACCTGCAGGCCGGCTTGCCATGTCTTCACTACCGAACACCCACGAAGTTCTCCTCCGCAATGATCACCTGTTGAAGGGTCGTGTGGCCGTTTTGGGCCTATCTGATTCCGCTCTGTTGCCGCAGTGCCCTGCTGCTGGCCTGGTTATGACCGAGCATGCAGGCGTCTTCAAAACCTTAGCGCCGTACACCGATTGGCAGCAGTGCTTTGGATACGACACCGAAGGTTTGCCATCCAGTTCGTTTGATACGGTGATCGTGTTTTTGCCCAAGGCGCGCGCAGAACTTAACTTGCGGTTGGCCATGGCACAGTTTCTGGGTTGTCCCGGAGCAAACCTGGTGATGATCGGTGAGAAAAAAGAAGGCATTGCGGGCGGCGCCAAGCAGTTTCTTCAGGCGGTGCCCGATGGCATGAAAATCGACAGTGCCCGGCACTGTCAGGTGTGGAGTGGAACCAACAGTCAGCCCAAAGACGCCTTTGCTCTGAAAGACTATCTGCAATGGACGCCGGTGAGCTGTGCCGGCGTTGAGCTGTCGGTGGCCGGTTTACCGGGCGTATTCAGTGAGGGCGAGTTGGACGGTGGAACCCGGCTGTTGTTGGAGAATCTCGCAGAAAAGCCATTGTCCGGCGAACGGGTGCTGGATTTTGCCTGCGGTGCTGGCGTGATTGGCAGCTGGATCCAGGCATACCGGCGTACATCGGGTGAGGAACCCGGCGTCGTCGATGGGGTAGACGTGCAAGCGCAAGCGGTAGCCTGTGCCAGAGCAACCTATGAACGGGCAGGTGCACAGGGTGAAATATATGCAGAAGACGGTCTGGCGGGGCTGAAAGGCCGCTGGCAGGCGGTTGTGACAAATCCGCCGTTTCACTCCGGCGTGAAAACCGATACATCGATGACCGAACAGTTTATTCGCCAGGTTGCTAAGCATCTGGTGCCCGGTGGCGAGCTAAGATTAGTGGCCAACAGCTTCTTACCCTACGAAGCGTTGCTGCAGCAGTTTATCGGCCCGGTGCAAATACTGGCTCAAGACAAGCGATTCACCGTGTATCGCGCGTTTCAGCGGGTGCCACGCTGAATTTCAGGCATAAAAAAACCCCTGGGGAGGGGTAAAAAAAAGCATGTGCAGAAAACATCCGGTCAATCGGCGTGCGCCGATACTCTGACCGAAAGGGGTTTTCGGCGTGAACAGGGCTAATTTAGGGTTTATTTCTAGAGTAAACAGCCTAAAAGCGTTATTTATCAGAAATTGGCGGTCGGATGCCTGAAATGACAAGTGAAGTGCTCGAAATTGCTGGCAAGAGCTTGGTCCTGCGACGACCCGGCCGTGAGGCGTCGTCGTTAAGGGCGTGGGATGCCGCCGACGAGTTGCTGTTAGATGAAGCGCTGAAGCGAGCAACCTCGGAACAACGAGTGCTTGTAATAGACGACACCTTCGGCGCGTTGACGTTAGGTCTTGGCGAGTTCGCGCCGGTTTCGGTCGCTGACAGCGCAAGTTTAGAGGCTGCGCTAAAGGTCAACGCTGGCCTGAACAAATCTTTGCCCAACCCGCAGAAGCCCCACAGTTGGCTTAACCCCCCGGACGGTCCGTTTGATCTGATTGTGATGCGGATTTCCAGACACGCCGAGTATTTGGCCTGGTTGCTGCGCTGGGTAAACACACAACTGTCGGAAAATGGCTGTTTGTTGGCCGGGGGCATGATTAAGCATCTGCCCGAGCGCAGCGTGGACGTTTTTGCGGGAGCTGTGGTTACAGAATCGGTGCTTCCCGCGAGAAAAAAAGCCCGGGTTGTTGTCTGCGGTCGTGGCAACGAAACTCTGGATGGTTGGCCAGCCACCTGGAAGGGTTACGAGCAAGACGATTTGCCGGCCCGGGTAGAAGCCATGCCCGCGGTGTTTTCACGAGAGCGTCTGGATATTGGCACCCGTGAATTGCTGCCCCTGGTGCAACCGGCGGTTAAAGCGTTGAATGCCGAAGCCTGTGTGCTTGATCTGGCGAGTGGTAACGGGGTTCTTGGGCTCACCGCGCTGGCCTGCCGGGAGGATATCTCGCTTACGTTTAGTGATGTGTCCAGTCAGGCCGTTGCCAGTGTGCAACGTAACCTCGAACGCTGCGGATACCGTGAACGCGCACAGCTGCACCACAGTGACGGGGTGCCAACGGAATGTGGTTTCTATCAGTTGATCTTACTGAACCCTCCGTTTCATGAAGGTGGCGTAGTAGGGGATCATATTGCACTAAGGTTGTTCAAAGAGGCTGCCGAACATCTGGCGGCAGACGGGCGAGTATTGATGGTCGGCAATCGCCATTTGGGCTATCACCGCACTCTTAAACGCTACTTTCGAACGGTGCAGCAGCGGGCGGCAAGCCCGCGCTTTGTCGTGTTTGAGGCGTCGTTATAGCGGCTGGAATCAAACAGCCGAAGTAGGACGGTCGTACCCGAGGCGTGCGAGTGTATCAACGATGGTTTGAGTCTGGCTGTCTACTTCAATGTTTACCGCTTGGCCTTGTTCGATGGTACCGAAGGTGGTGGCGCGAAGTGTTTCAGGAATCAAATACACGTTGAAACGATTCGCTTCAACTTCTCCAACGGTCAAACTGGCACCATTGATGGCAATAAAGCCTTTCGGAAACACGTACTTCATCCAATTTTCCGGCACTTCAAACCACAGCGTGACGTTGTTTTCGGTTCGAATAATCTCTGCTAGTTGAGCGGTTGTATGCACATGCCCGCTCAACAAATGCCCGCCAATCTCATCGCCGATACGCGCCGCCCGTTCGAAGTTCACTGTGTCGCCTATTTTGAGCTGGCCCAGCGTCGTTAACCGCAGGGTTTCTTGCATAGCATCGAAATAAAGCTGCTGGCCCTCCTGCCGGGTGACCGTCATGCACGTACCGTTAATGGCAACAGAGGCTCCAATCGTAACCCCGTGCACCTTGTCTTCAGGAAGTTCGATAACGAGGGTGTTCAGGCCTGGTGCTGTATGGATTTCGACTACTTTGGCAATGCCCTGAACGATACCGGTAAACATAAACCGTCTCCTGACGTGCGATGGATGCCGAAAGGATACCGGTGGTGGTGCCGGTTGCCAAGAAGTAGCGGCTGTTGGTGGCCTCTCAAGTTGTGACGCTTTTGGTCGATAACCAAATTATCCAAAGCTTTTAAAAGTGGGAATCTCATGGCGGAAAATGCCACAACAACTTTAACCGGAGGGGCTGATTCGCCACCCGCCCAGCTCCGTGCAGGCAGGCCGGCCGATCCGGCCGATGTCACTAACAACGAACTCGAGAAGATCGCCGATACCGATCAGCCAGAGGGCGCGGTTAGCGCCGAAGGTGAGCAAACGAATCAGACCGGCCCCAACTCTGAAGAGGAGCAAAGCCAGCAAGACCCCGAGCACCGCCAGGCTCAAACCGAACTGAGAAATCTCAGGTTAATGCTGCGGCAATGTGACCGCGTACTGCTGATGGATTTCGACTTGCTGTCGATGCCGGAATGGCCTGACAACTACTCGCTGGCGAAAGCGCGGCGCAGTCGCGACCTTTGGTTGTTGTCGGCTTTGGTGGCGGCGACGGTATTTCTCAGCGGATTAACCGGTTTTGTGCCAGCGTGGGTTGCCGGTGGGGGCTTTGGAGTTTGCGTCATCATACTTCTTTTGGGTGTGCCGTTTATTCGGCGCATCTACACCAACAAGCCTTCCTATCTGGATTTGATATGGCAGCGCCAGCGACTGTTGAGCGATGCCCGCAAGCATGTGGCGCATTTGGAGGGAAGCGACGGGTTGGTGTGGCAATGCGCGCGAATGGCCCGCTATAACGCCAGTTTGAGGCATGCTCGCTTCAGTGACATGATCCGGCTTTCGGAGCAGCGGGTTTTGCCGCGTTACCTCACCAAGCGGGAGCATTTCCGGCTGTATCTGATTTACATGCTGGAAGCAGAGCGAGCCTACAACAAAATTCAGCAAGCGTTTTTTGATGGCAACCAGGCCGCTATCGACAAAGGCTGGCAAGACGTCGCGGCAGCTCCAGAGCCCCGTACTTGACATTATCAGTTCTCAAACGTATGTTTCAAACAGACGTTTGCTAGAGGCGCTGATAATAAAATGGCACAGTCAGATACCGTAGATCGGATTCTCGATGCAGCTGAAGAGCTGTTCGCGGAGCGTGGTTTCGCAGAAACCTCACTGCGCATGATTACCAGTAAGGCTAACGTAAATCTGGCTGCGGTCAATTACCATTTTGGCTCAAAGAATGCGCTTATCCACGCCGTGTTTGCGCGTTTCCTGACGCCTTTCTCATCAACACTGGAAGCCGCGTTCGATGAGTTGGAGCAAAAGTGTCAGGGCCAGCCCCCGACTCTGAACCAGACACTATGGGTATTGACCGAAAGCGCGATACGCATGCCTCAGCGTAATGAAAAGGGTATTTCCATCTTCATGCGTTTGCTGGGCCTTGCCTATACCCAGTCGCAAGGGCATTTGCGCAAGTTTCTGGAGCAGGAATACGGGCAACCGTTCAGTCGTTTTATGAGCTTGCTGAAGGAAGCCACGCCGGAGTTGTCTGCAGTTGATCGGTACTGGCGTATACAGTTCATGCTGGGTGCAACCGCGTTCACCATGTCCAGCAGTGATGCCTTGATTGATATTCTTGACAACAAACTCGGTGTGCAGGCCTCGGTTCAGGAAATTGCCGCGCGTTTGGTGCCGTTCCTGGCCGAAGGCATGAAAGCGCCCGATAAACTCCAGGTGCCCCCTATGCTCTCAGGCACTACAGTTGCCTGAGCTCCCCGCCCTCAGGTAGGCTTCCCTCTGGTTTTTGCCCGAGGGAGCTTACGCTTTGAATACCCCATCGCCCCAACGGGCGCATATTCACATTTCTCTCTCCGATCAGTCGCTTAGACTGCTGACCACTGGCGGCTCCCTGTTAGCGGAGTACCCGGTATCGACTGCGCTCAATGGCGCCGGTGAGCGCGATGGCAGCGGTTGCACCCCTAGAGGCAAGCACTACATCCGTGCGCGTATTGGCGAGGGCCAGCCCTTGAACGCGGTTTTTCGCGGGCGGCGGCCAACCGGTGAAATCTACACGCCAGAGCTTGCGGAGCGTTACCCCGATCGCGACTGGATCCTGACTCGCATACTTTGGCTGTGCGGTCGGGAATGGCAGCGTAATCGCGGGCCGGGTGTCGATACCTTCCGACGTTTCATATACATTCATGGAACACCCGACACCGAACCGATGAGTATACCAATGTCCCATGGCTGCGTACGGATGAGAAACAGGGATTTGCTAGAATTGTTCGAGCGTGCGCCAGCGGGTATGCACGTAACTATTGAATAGGTTTACCAACCCCGAGGAATAGGATGATCGGAAATATCTTGCGCATAATGAACGAGTGGATTGAACGGTTCGGAATGCTTACCGAAGGTTGGCGGGCAGGCATCCTGATTTTTGCGGTGGTGCTCGCCACAGCCATTGCGGCCTTTATTGTGAGTCGTGTTGTTCTGTACCTCGAGAACAAATTCAGCCACACACGAAACCTTTGGGATGATGCTGTTCTCCATGCCTGTCGGCGCCCGTTGGTCGCGTTTATCTGGTTGCAAGGGGTGTACTGGGCAGCGGAAATTGCCCATCACTTCTCCGACGCTGAAGTATTTACAGCCAATGAAACGGTACTGAAGATCGGTTTCATGTGGGTAGTTGTTTGGGCGCTGTTCGGGCTGGTGAAGCAGGTTGAGAGCGTCTTGGTGTCGCCCGTCAAAATGCGCAAACCGATGGATTTCACCACGGTGAATGCCATTAGCAAACTGCTCCGCGCGGTCATTGTTATTACCGCTGTTCTGACGGCATTGCAGACTCTGGGCTTTAGTATTTCGGGTGTGCTGGCCTTTGGTGGTGTGGGTGGTATTGCTGTTGGTTTTGCCGCAAAAGATTTGTTGGCGAACTTTTTCGGCGGTTTTATTATCCATCTGGATCGCCCCTTTAAAGTGGGTGATTGGATCCGCTCGCCTGACCGCAACATCGAAGGCACGGTGGAGCACATCGGCTGGCGGTTAACCACCATTCGCACCTTCGACAAGCGTCCGCTGTATGTTCCGAACGCTACCTTCACCGTGATTGCGGTAGAGAACCCGTCGCGTATGACCAATCGCCGGATTTCCGAAACTATTGGTATTCGCTATGCGGATGTCCAGTCGATGAAAAAGATTGTCGATGACATACGTGAGATGCTGAAAAATCACGATGAGATCGACGCGAATCAAACGTTGATTGTGAACTTTCTGGCATTCAACGACTCCACGCTCGACATCATGATTTACACCTTCACCAAAACAACGGACTGGGTGCGTTTCCATGGCATCAAAGAAAACGTACTGCTGCAGATCAGTGACATCATCGAAAGTCACGGTGCAGAAGTAGCCTTCCCGACCCGTACACTGCATTTGCCAGACGGGGTAACCGTCAGCAATCCGGATGCGAAGGAAAAGGATGAGAAGCGTGGCGACAAGGCCGCCCGCAAAAACCCTGATTACCGTGAAAATCAGGGAGAGGCACAGGCCCGTGACGACGGTGCCGATTCCGCTGAAGGGGGAGATGCTGATGGCGATTAATCGTCCGGTAGGAGTTATAGGTGGAACGGGGCTCACACAACTGAGTGAGCTTCAGATTTTAGGCAAAGAGGCGGACAGTAATCGCTGGGGCGATCCCTCCGATGTGTTGGTTAAAGGTGTTCTGGGTGAGCAACCCGTGGTGTTTCTGGCTCGCCACGGCAACCCGCATCGAATACCGCCCCATAGGGTGAATTACCGGGCTAATTTGCAGGCGCTTTATGATGCCGGTGTCCGGACCGTGGTGGGTGTGAATGCCGTCGGCGGAATTCACCCGGCGATGGGGCCGGCTCATGTAGTGATTCCCCATCAGCTAATTGATTACACCTGGGGGCGCGCCAGCACCTTTTATGAGGACGGGCTTGAGCAGGTAACCCATATTGACTTTACCCATCCGTACGATCACGAGGGCAGGGCTCTGTTGATTGAGTCAGCTACAGCGCTTGAGGTCGAGTTTTCCGATTTTGGCGTTTATGGCGCGACCCAAGGCCCACGGCTTGAAACTGCCGCTGAAATCCGCCGTCTCGACCAAGATGGCTGTGATCTGGTGGGAATGACAGGCATGCCAGAGGCCGCTTTAGCGGCCGAGTTAGGCATGCGTTACGTATGTTTGGGCCTGGTGGTGAATTGGGCAGCGGGTAAGACAGATCACATCATCACAATGGATGAGATCGAAGCGGCCATCGAGCAGGGCATGACTGGGGTTAAGCGTATTCTGGAGCACTCAATGGCCAAGTTGGGTGAGCTGGAGCCTTTGTCTACAGTTTCCTGAAAAACACCAGCACGCCAACAGTGGGGGAATCGATGAAGTGGATTTCCTCACTGCGCATCCGGCGCGTTTCTTTAATCCAGGTCACCAGTTCCGCAGGCACAGGTTCTGACATCGCGGGCTGAGCGTTTTCAGCCATGTCGGCAACGGAGCCAGCCTCATCCGGGGCAGATGTTTGTTCGGTTTCGTTTGTTTCACGCTTTGGTTCGATGACTTGCGGAGCCGTGCCATCTTGCCAGTGGTTCAGGTTAACGCTGACGTGCAGATAGCGCTTTCGATCAATTTCAATATGCCCTTCCACAGCCCTCTGCTGGGCACCGTTCAGCCAGTCACCCACCGCAACCTTCATGGGTGAACCGTCGTAGTTGGGCGGAAAACTCTCATACCAGCCCGCTGTGGCCAAGATGCGGTAGTTGCCACTGTTTTCAAGGCGGCTGGCCGCCCGGCCAAGGTGCAGCTCATTTCGGGCTGCGAGTTTCAGGTCTGAGGTGCGGCGCCCGCTGGCATCCTCTACCCAAAGTGATTTTGCCACAGTGCGCGTCGGCTCAATTTGTTTGCCCGCCATCTGCTCTTCAATAGAGGCGGGGTCAACCAATCGTTGAAGGATTACAATTTCCGCTCGATAGAAGTCTTTCCGATCTTCCTGAGCCTGAGCGCCCGTCACCGGCAACAACGTGAACCCAAGAGCCAGTACAGCCCCTGTCAGAAAGGAATTGGAAAAGCGTTTGGTGACTTGCAAGTGTCTCACTCCGGCTAGATTGGGTCGTCTCAAGAAGCTTTGGCGCTTGTGTCTTGAGGGCCAAGCTCGGTGAGCATGGCAGCGATGGCATCGAGTTTACCATTGGTTGAGTCATCATTCAGCCGGAAGCGGAAGCTGTTCGCGCCCTCCAGCCGGAATGAATCGGGTGCGGATTGCACTTTTTTAACCAGAATCAGCGGGTCAACTGGTGTGCTGGCGCCAAACTCCAAGCGTACCCATTCCTTGCCAGCGTCCACTTTATCAATGCCTAAAGCCTCGGCCATCAGGCGAAGCTTGGTTTGGCGTACCAGGTTTTTGGCGGGTTCCGGTAATAATCCAAAGCGATCAATCATTTCAACCTGAAGTTCTTTTAATTCGATTTCATCTTTTACGCTGGCGATGCGCTTGTACAGCATTAGACGGTTGTGAACATCTGGCAGGTAGTCTTCCGGAATAATCGCCGGAATACGCAGGTTCATTTCCGTACCATGGCTCAGGGGCAGCTCCGCATTCGGTGTGCGCCCTTCGCGAATGGCCTTCACGGCTTCGTCTAATAGCTGCATATATAGCGTGAAACCGATGCTTTCGATCTGGCCGCTTTGTTCCTCACCCAATAGTTCACCGGCGCCACGAATCTCCAGATCGTGGGTGGCCAGCATGAATCCCGCGCCAAGATCCTGGGCTTCCGAAATGGCATCCAATCGTTTTTTGGCATCGGCGGAGATGCTTTTGGGGGGCGGTGTCAGCAGATAGGCATAGGCCTGGTGGTGTGAACGACCAACCCGGCCACGTAGTTGGTGCAGCTGAGCGAGGCCAAATTTATCTGCCCGTTCAATAATGATGGTATTGGCGCTGGGTACGTCGATGCCGGTTTCTACAATGGTGGTGCACACCAGCACGTTAAAGCGCTTGTGGTAGAAATCGGACATCACCTGTTCCAGCTGGCGCTCCCGCATTTGGCCGTGGCCAACGCCCACTCGGGCTTCCGGGATGAGTCGGCGCAGATCTTCGGCGGTTTTCTCAATGGTGGAAACGTCGTTGTGCAGGAAGTACACCTGACCACCACGGAGGATTTCACGAAGAATGGCTTCTTTCACCATGGCTTCGTCCCGTTGCCGAACGAACGTTTTGACCGACAGGCGGCGCGCGGGCGGGGTCGCGATAATGGAGAGATCACGCAAGTGGCCCATGGCCATGTTCAGGGTTCTCGGGATGGGCGTGGCGGTGAGGTTAAGCATGTCTACCTCAGCACGCAGTGCCTTCAGCTTTTCCTTTTGCTGCACGCCGAACCGGTGTTCTTCATCAATGATAACCAGGCCCAGATTCTTGAATTTCACATCACCCTGCAGCAGTTTGTGGGTGCCAATCACGATGTCCGCCTTGCCTTCTTCGATCGCGCTCATGGCTTTACTGGTTTGGGTGCTGCTCCTGAAACGGCTTAGCAGCTCAATGGAGACCGGCGTGTCTGAAAATCGGTCCCGGAACGACTCATAGTGCTGTTGGGCCAGCAGTGTAGTGGGCACCAGAACGGCCACTTGTTTGCCAGACCAGGTGGCCAGAAACGCCGCGCGCATGGCAACTTCGGTTTTACCAAAACCCACGTCGCCGCACACCAGGCGGTCCATTGGCTGCTCGCTGGTCATGTCTTCGAAGACTGCTTGAATGGCAACTTGCTGATCCGGTGTTTCTTCGAACGGGAAGCCCGCGGCAAAGGCGCGGTAGGCTTCTTTCGGATCTTCGAACTGGAAACCTTTTCGGGCTTCCCGGCGCGCGTACACATCCAGCAGCTCAGCGGCCGTGTCGCGGATCTTCTCCAATGCCTTTTGCTTGGCGTTGCTCCAGCGTTCGGTGCCAAGTTTGTGCAGGGGCGCGTGTTCTTCGTCGGTGCCGGCGTAGCGCGAAATCAGATGCAGACTAGAAACCGGAACGTACAATTTTGAGCCACCGGCGTATTCCAGGGTCAGAAATTCATTGGACTCGCCACCGGCACTGATGGTTTCGAGCCCTTTATAGCGGCCTACGCCGTGGTCGATGTGCACCACCGGTGACCCGATTCGAAGCTCCGACAGATCGCGATAACCGGCATCGTCCATTTCTGTAGGCTTTTCACGGCGACGGCGCTGCAGCACCCGCTCGCCAAACAGAGCAGTCTCGGTGATCAGGGCCAGATTCTGCTGCGGCAGCACCATGCCTTGTTCCATTGGCGCAATGGTGATGGCCAGGGTGGTGTCGCTTTGAGCAAGAAAGTCCTGCCAGCTGGTCACTGTGCTCAGTTTAAGTTTCTGGCTCTCTAGGTTTTCGATCAGTGCTTCGCGGCGACCTGAAGACTCGGCGCAAATGAGGACACGGCCAGGAAAATCATTAAGAAAGCGTTTGAGTCGTCCGGCCGGGTCGGCAGCGCGGCCGTCCATCGCGATGTCGGGTAGTGCCTCGGCAGCGCAATTAGCGGTGCCAGCGCCGGATGTAGGCTCGGGGCTGCAGGTGACCCGAGGGTAGCGTTTTAGCTGGCCAAACACTTCGTCTTGTAACAGAAAGAGCTCTGCTGGCGGCAAAATCGGGCGCAGGCGATCGTGTCGGCGATCTTCATGGCGAGCGCGGGTTTCGCTGTCAAATGCCTGAACGGCATCGTTCAACCCATCCTCCGTGAATACCAAAGTGGACGCTGGCAGGTAATCAAAGAGTGTCGCCGTTTGTTCAAAAAACAGTGGCAAATAATATTCGATGCCGGGTGGGGTGATGCCGTTACTCACATCCTGATAGACCGGCGAGTCTTTGTCCGAGTGCGGAAAGTGTTCAAACCACCGGTTGCGAAATCCGGAGCGTGCTTCTTTGTGCCACGGAAATTCGTGAGCGGGTAACAGCTCGATTTGGTCGATGCGGTCGATTGAGCGCTGAGTTTCCGGGTCAAAGGTTCTCAGAGTTTCGATTTCGTCGTCGAACAAATCGATTCGGTAGGGCAGGTTGGAGCCCATCGGGTAAATATCGAGTATGGCGCCTCGAACGGCGTATTCGCCGTGCTCGTACACGTTTTCGGCGTGGTGGTAGCCAGCTGCTTCAAGCTGCAGGCGCCAGTTGTCGATGTTCAGTGTCTGGCCGGTTTTCAGCAGTAAGGTGTTGCCTTGCAGGTAGCTAGGCGGTGGCAACCGGTGCATCAGGGTTCGTGCCGGAACGATCAAAATGCCGTGATCAGTAGAAGGCAGGCGGTGCAGGGTGCGAATGCGCCGGGAGGTGATGTCCTGGTGGGGTGAGAAAAGGTCGTAGGGCAGAGTCTCCCAGTCAGGCAGCGATAACAGCTCCAGGCCGTCTTCAGAGATGGTTGCACCGTCTTCTTCGGGCGGCAGGCTAAGGAAAAACCGAACCGCTTGTTCCAGGCGAATGGCTTCATCGGTGCTTCTGGTGACGACCAGGGTCAAGCCTTTGTGGCTTCTTGCACTTTCACAGATTGCGAGAGCCTGACTGCAGCCCTGCAGCTGCCCCCATTTCCTGTGATCGGCAGCCTGAGCTGGTGCTGAGGGTGCAATCAGCGTGATGTTCGCAAAGGTGTTGGTTGAACCTTGAGCCATGGGCTTGGCCGTCTCCTGGTTTGAAGCGTCTGGGAACCGAAAGCGCATCATTCTATCGCTCGGGGATTGCACTGTCATGGTCGCTGGTTAGAAAGGGGATGCACAAAGCCATTTGCCGTGAGGCTCGTTAAGTTGGATAATGTGCGCCTCAAAATTACTCCCCAGTGCTAAACGAGGTTTCAACCGTGAGTCACGACAAGATCAACCAGCATCTGTCCAACTGGACTGAACGAGAGTCCACCGCGGAAGCCATGATTCCGCTGATCGGCCGCCTGTACCGTAAAAACAATGTAGTTACGTCTATTTACGGTCGTTCGATCATCAATCAGTCAGTGATCGACATCCTCCGGGCTCACCGTTTTGTTCGTCAGGTGGAAGACAGCGAGCTGTCTGTGCACGACACCATGCCGATCCTGGAAGAGATGGATAAGCTGAACCTGGGTCGTGGTCACGTGGATATCGGCAAGCTTGCGGTCAAGTTCAAGGAAGAGAGCGGTGACCTGGTTGAGTTTCTGAAGCGTGAAATTGGTCCGATTGTGGGTCAGTACGAAGCGCAATCCGAGCAAGATGCAAACGGCGATACCAAAGATGTGGTTCTTTATGGTTTCGGTCGCATTGGTCGTCTTCTGGCTCGTATTCTGATTGAAAAAGCCGGTGGCGGTAACAACCTGCGTCTGCGTGCTATCGTTGTGCGCCAGGGTGGAGCCGAGAACGATCTCGAGAAACGTGCCAGCTTGCTGCGTCGTGACTCTGTGCACGGGCCATTCAACGGTTCTATAACCGTTGATGAAGAAAATTCTGCTCTGGTCGCAAACGGCAACTTCATCAAAGTGATCTACTCGGGTGGTCCGGACCAGGTGGATTACACCGAGTACGGTATTGATAACGCCATCGTTGTAGACAACACCGGTATCTGGCGTGATGAAGCGGGTCTTGGTCTGCACCTGAAGTCCAAGGGTGTTAGCCGGGTTATCCTGACTGCGCCGGGCAAAGGTGATATCAAGAACATCGTTTACGGTATCAACAACGATTGGATCACCGAAGACGACAAGATCCTGTCCGCGGCATCGTGTACTACTAACGCCATCACTCCAGTACTGAAGGCGATCAACGATGAGTTCGGCATTGAAGATGGTCACGTTGAAACCGTCCACTCTTACACCAACGACCAGAACCTGATCGACAACTACCACAAAGGTAGCCGTCGCGGCCGTAGTGCGGCGCTGAACATGGTTATCACCGAAACCGGTGCCGCAAAGGCTGTTGCCAAGGCTCTGCCTGAGTTGAAGGGCAAGCTGAGCGGCAACGCGATCCGTGTGCCGACACCGAACGTTTCCATGGCGATTCTGAACCTGAACCTCAAGACTGACGTTGATGTGGAGAAGGTGAACGAATACCTGCGTGAGATGGCTCTGCACTCTGAGCTGCAAAAGCAGATCGATTTTGTGAACTCGCCGGAAGTGGTTTCAACGGACTTCGTTGGCTCCCGTCACGCGGGCGTGGTCGATGCTCAGGCCACCATCGCGAACGGTAAGCGCCTGATTCTGTACGTATGGTACGACAACGAATTCGGCTACAGCGCTCAGGTTATCCGCTGTGTTAACCAGATGGCTGGCGTTGATTACCCGATCTTCCCGAAACGCGCACGCGACTAAGGTCGTAGTTCGCCCCAGGGGGTTGGAATGAAAAGCCCCGGCAACGAGAGTTGCCGGGGCTTTTTCGTGTTTCTTGGCACCAAAAGCATTTGGGTTACCGGTGGAAATAGGTTTCCTTAATCTCTATAATTGGCGCGATTTTGGGTGTGTCTTGCTCCACGGTACGTTGCGCAGGAGTTGGACGTTTAAGAATCCACAGAATAGTTTCTGATGACTGGATGAGGCTAATGATCAAGATCAAAAAAGGCCTGGATCTTCCCATCAGCGGCGCTCCCGAACAGACCATTACCGATGGCAAGCCGATTCGCCACGTGGCGCTTATTGGCTTTGACTATCACGGCATGAAGCCGACCATGGCTGTGAAAGAAGGGGACCGTGTTAAGCGCGGTACGCTGCTGTTCACGGATAAGAAGACCGAAGGCGTTCGTTACACTTCACCGGCAGCCGGTGTGGTGAAAGAAGTTAATCGCGGTGAGCGTCGAGTATTTCAGTCTGTTGTCATCGAAATCGATGGTGACGAGGCTGAAACTTATGCCCGCTACAACGACTCGGATCTCGCCGGCCTGGAACGCCAGCAAGTAGTCGATAACCTCGTTGAATCCGGCTTGTGGACAGCGTTCCGCACCCGCCCTTACAGCAAGGTTCCGGCTATCGATTCTGCTCCGAACTCCATTTTTGTGTCAGTGATGGACACCAATCCGCTAGCGGCGGACCCTGCGGTGATCATTGGTGAGAACAGCCAGGCTTTCGAAAAAGGCCTGACCATTATCTCTCGCCTCACTAATGGCAAGGTGTTTGTTACTGGCAAGCCGGGCACCAACGTGTCTGTGCCCAAAGCCGATAACATCGAAGTGCATCAGTTTGATGGTGTGCATCCTGCCGGCAACGTAGGAACCCACATCCATCATCTGGATCCGGTTTCCGCGAACAAGACCGTCTGGTCTATCAACTACCAAGACGTTATCGATATCGCCAAGTTGTTCGAAACCGGTGAAGTGCCGGTTGAGCGCATTGTCGCGATTGGTGGCCCGAAAGCTCTGAAGCCTCGTTTGGTTCGTACCCGTTTGGGTGCCAGCTTGCCTGAGCTGTTAGATGGTGAAGTAGCAACCGATTGCGAGATCCGTGCGATTTCCGGTTCTGTCTTCGGCGGCCGTCGTGGTGATGGCCCTTGTGCCTATCTGGGCCGGTTCGCCAATCAGGTGTCTGTTCTGGAAGAAGGCTATAAGCGCCACTTCATGGGTTGGTTGACCCCGGGTGCTAACAAGTTCTCTGTACTGAACATTTACTTGTCCAAGCTAATGGGTGGCAAACGATTCGATTTCACGACCACCACCAATGGTAGTGAGCGAGCGATGGTACCTGTCGGTGCTTATGAGCAGATTATGCCACTGGATATTCTGCCAACCCAGCTGCTGCGTGCGCTGATTGTTGGTGATACCGAGGTGGCTCAGAAACTGGGCGCTCTGGAGCTGGACGAAGAAGATCTCTCGCTGTGCACCTTTGTGTGCCCGGGTAAATATGAATACGGTCCGATTCTCCGCGAGAACCTGACCCGAATCGAGATCGAGGGCTAACACGATGTCTATCAGACAGTATCTCGATGGTATCGAGCATCACTTTGAAAAAGGTGGCAAGTGGGAGCGCTGGTATGCGCTTTACGAAGCCGCTGATACGATTTTCTACACGCCCGGATCGGTAACCAAGACCACTTCCCACGTTCGTGACGGCGTTGATCTCAAGCGCATCATGATCACCGTGTGGTTGTGCGCGTTCCCGGCGATGTTCTTCGGTATGTGGAATATTGGCTATCAGGCCAATAACTTCCTGGCCGCTAACCCGGATGCCCTGTTGGGTGACGGTGGGCTGCGTACCGCATTTATTCAGGCTCTCGCTGTTACTGGCGCAGGGGCTGGCCTATGGGACAACTTCGTATACGGCATGGCTTACTTCATCCCGGTATACGCGGTGACCTTCATTGTGGGCGGTTTCTGGGAAGTGTTGTTTGCCACCGTGCGTCGTCACGAAGTAAACGAAGGCTTCTTCGTAACCTCCATTCTGTTCGCATTGATTTGCCCACCCTCTATCCCATTGTGGCAGGTGGCTCTGGGTATCACCTTCGGTGTTGTGATCGGTAAAGAAGTGTTTGGCGGTACCGGCAAAAACTTCCTGAACCCGGCACTGACTGGTCGTGCTTTCCTGTATTTCGCATACCCGGCTCAGATTTCCGGCGACACGGTATGGACCGCTGTTGACGGATTCAGTGGCGCAACCGCTCTAAGTGTAGCGGCCAGCGAAGGTATGGAAGTACTGAATCAGCAAATTGGCTGGATGAATGCGTTCATTGGTACCATTCAAGGTTCCATGGGTGAAACCTCCACAATTGCTGTTTTGATTGGTGGTTTGGCACTGGTCGCGATGCGCATCGCGAGCTACCGCATTGTTGGCGGTGTGCTGATCGGTATGATCGCCATGTCCCTGCTGTTGAACCTGATCGGTTCCGAAACCAACAACATGTTTGCTGTTCCGCCGCACTGGCACCTGGTGATGGGTGGTTTTGCGTTCGGCATGATGTTCATGGCGACAGACCCCGTTTCTGCATCTATGACCAACACCGGCCGCTGGTGCTTCGGTATCCTGGTGGGCGTAATGACCGTTCTGATCCGCGTGATTAACCCGGCGTTCCCGGAAGGCATCATGTTGGCGATTCTGTTTGCTAACCTGTTTGCACCGCTGATGGATCATTACGTGGTTCAAGCTAACATCAAACGGAGGCTTGCTCGTGGCTAAAGCTAAAGAAACTGTCTCCAGAACCCTTATCGTTGCGCTGGTGCTGAGTATTGTATTCTCCGTGGTGGTTTCCACCGCAGCGGTATCGCTTCGTCCGGCTCAGATCAAAAACCAGAACCTGGACATCAAGTCCAACATTCTGGCTGCAGCGGGCATGCTGGAAACTGGCGCAAGTGCCGACCAGATCGAAGAAACCTTTGAACTGTTCGATGTGCGTCTGGTTGATCTTGAAACTGGCGACTTCGTAGAGCCTTCTGCTGTTGATGTAGAAGACCCCATGAAGTACGACATGTATAAAGCAGCATCTGACCCGAAACTCAGTACCAACATTCCGTCATCCGAAGACAAGGCCGGTATTAAGCGCCGTCCGAACATCGCCAAGGTATACACCCTGAGCGAAAACGGAGATCTGGTTCGTGTGGTACTGCCGGTACACGGTTACGGCCTGTGGTCTACTCTGTACGGCTTCGTGTCTCTTGAGGGAGATTTGAATACCATCGAAGGGCTTGGTTTCTACGCTCATGCGGAAACCCCAGGCCTTGGTGGTGAAGTCGATAACCCTCGCTGGAAGCAGCAGTGGGTAGGTAAGGAGCTTTACGGCGACGACCCAACCGAACCTCAGATTCAACTGGTCAAGGGCGGTGTTGGTGCGGATGCGAAGAATAAAGAGCACAAGATTGATGCTCTTTCTGGCGCCACACTGACCAGCCGCGGTGTCGAACAGCTGGTCAACTACTGGATGGGCGACCGTGGCTACGCGCCGTTCCTCAAGAAACTTCGTGAAGGGGAGGTCTGATCATGGCTGAAGTAAACGCCAAACAGGTTCTTTTCGAGCCGATATTCAGTAACAACCCGATCGGGCTGCAGATCCTTGGTATTTGTTCAGCGCTCGCGGTAACCACGAGCATGAGCGTAACCATCGTTATGTGCTTGTCGGTGATCGCGGTTACCGCGTTTTCAAACCTGGCGGTATCGCTGGTTCGTACCCAGATTCCGGGAAGCATCCGGATCATCGTACAGATGACCATCATTGCTTCGCTGGTAATCGTGGTAGACCAGATCCTGAAAGCCTATGCCTACGAAATCAGTAAGCAGTTGTCGGTTTTCGTTGGTCTGATCATTACCAACTGTATCGTTATGGGCCGCGCCGAAGGTTTCGCCATGAAGAATGGCCCTTGGTTGAGCTTCCTGGACGGTATCGGTAACGGTCTTGGCTACTCCGTCATGCTGTTGTTCGTTGCCTTCTTCCGGGAACTGCTGGGCGCTGGTTCTTTGTTCGGCTTTACCTTGCTGACTCCGGTGAACGAAGGCGGCTGGTACATCACTAACGGCTTGTTGCTGTTGCCACCGAGTGCGTTCTTCATCATCGGTTTGGCGATCTGGGGACTGCGTACCTGGATGCCTGAGCAGGTGGAAGAGCCGGACTACAAGATGTCCCGCCACACCCATAAGGAGGCCTTCTGATGGAGCATTATATCAGCCTGCTTCTCAAGGCAATTTTCATTGAGAACATGGCACTCGCATTCTTCTTGGGTATGTGTACGTTCCTGGCCATCTCCAAGAAAGTTGAAGCTGCGACCGGTTTGGGTATCGCCGTAATTGTTGTATTGACGTTGACCGTTCCGGTTAACAACCTTATTTACAACAACATTCTGCGTGAAGGCGCGCTGGCTTGGGCCGGTCTTCCTGAGGTGGATCTGAGCTTCCTGGGCTTGATCACTTACATCGGTGTTATTGCTGCCATTGTTCAGATCATGGAAATGATTCTGGACAAATACATTCCGGCGCTTTACTCCGCTCTGGGTGTGTTCCTGCCACTGATCACGGTGAACTGCGCCATCATGGGTGCGGCACTGTTCATGGTAGAGCGTGATTACACCTTCAGTGAAAGTGTGGTTTACGGCTTTGGTGCTGGTGTTGGTTGGGCGTTGGCAATCGTTGCCCTGGCTGGTATCCGCGAGAAGCTCAAGTACAGCGATGTTCCGGAAGGCCTGCGTGGCTTGGGGATTACCTTCATTACTGTTGGTTTGATGTCCCTTGGCTTCATGTCCTTTTCAGGGATTTCCCTGTAATTCACCCGGTGATTCGGTTTAACGAAAAGGCGAGACCATGTATACAGAAATAATACTCGGCGTGGTCATGTTCACCGTTATCGTTCTGGCGCTTGTCGCGGTCATTCTCGCGGCAAGATCCAAACTGGTAAGCACCGGTGATGTGACCATCGAAATCAATGACGACCCGGACCATACCGTGAAAACGGAAGCCGGCGGAAAGCTTCTTGGCACTTTGGCAAACAGCGGCATTTTCCTGTCGTCTGCCTGTGGCGGCGGCGGTACTTGCGCCCAGTGTAAGTGTAAAGTTCTGGACGGCGGCGGCGCGATGCTACCGACTGAAAAGACTCACTTCACCAACCGCGAAGAGAAAGAAGGCTGGCGTCTGTCGTGCCAGGTTCCTGTGAAACAGGACATGAAGATTGAAGTGCCGGAAGAATTCTTTGGTGTTAAGAAGTGGGAATGCGAAGTCATTTCCAACCACAACGTGGCTACGTTCATCAAAGAACTGGTATTGAAGCTGCCAGAAGGCGAGGAAGTTGACTTCCGCGCTGGTGGTTACGTGCAGTTGGAGTGCCCTCCGTACGAAATCGACTTCAAGGATTTCGATATCGAAGAAGAGTTCCACGAAGACTGGGACAAGCACGACATCTGGCGTTACAAGGCGATCAACAAAGAAGAAACTATCCGGGCCTATTCCATGGCGAACTACCCGGAAGAAAAGGGCCTTCTGAAGTTCAACATCCGTATCGCCACACCGCCTCCAGGCAGCGACCACCCACCAGGCATCATGTCGAGCTATGTGTTCAACCTGAAGCCGGGTGACAAGGTTACCGTTATGGGGCCGTTCGGTGAGTTCTTCGCCAAGAAGACAGATGCTGAAATGGTGTTTGTTGGTGGTGGTGCGGGTATGGCGCCTATGCGCTCCCACATCTTCGACCAGCTCAAGCGCCTGAAGTCTAAGCGTAAGATCAGCTTCTGGTACGGTGCCCGTAGTGTCCGCGAAATGTTCTACGTTGAAGATTTCGATGGCCTGGCGGAAGAAAACGAAAACTTCGAGTGGCACGTGGCGTTGTCTGATGCACTGCCCACCGATAATTGGGAAGGCCCCACCGGCTTTATCCATAACGTGTTGTACGATAACTATCTGAAGGACCATCCGGCGCCTGAAGATTGTGAGTTCTACATGTGTGGGCCCCCAATCATGAACGCGTCTGTCATCAAGATGTTGAAAGACCTTGGTGTTGAAGACGAAAACATCATGCTGGATGACTTTGGAGGTTAATTAGCTCAAATGACATCCCGCATGTTTGGACCCGTCAGGGTGGTTATGGCCAGCGTCATTATGACGCTGGCTGTGGCCGCCCTGGCGGGTTGCTCGTTTCAGGAAGAAGAAAAAGTCTGGGAGATTTCTGGCGGAATCTTCGGGACAACCTATCACATCAACGTTGTATTGCCGGAAGACAATGCCAGGCTTAAAGCGCTGGCGCAGGGCATACAGACCGAGTTGGAGCAGGTGGATAAGGCGATGTCTACCTGGAAGCAGGACTCCGAGCTTTCCAGGTTTAACCAAAAGCCGAATCAGTCGGACTGGACAGCCCTATCCGCCCCGCTATTCGAAGTTATCCAGCGTGCTCAGGAAATATCCGCACAGACAGATGGGGCTTTCGATGCCACCATCGGCCCGGTGGTGAACCTTTGGGGATTCGGCCCGAATGCCAGGCCAGAACATGCCCCCTCCGATCAGGAGTTGGAGAGTGCGCTGAGCGTGACCGGCTGGGAGTTTCTTGAGCTTGATCCAGACGCATCGGCGATTCGTGCCAAGCAGCCTCAGTACATCGATCTGTCGGGTATTGCCAAAGGCTATGGCGTGGATGTGGTGGCCCGGTACCTCGACAGCCAAGGGGTTCAAGCCTACCTTGTTGAGATAGGCGGGGAGGTGCGCACCCGAGGCAGAAAGCCGAATGACGACGTTTGGCGGCTGGCGGTGGAAACCCCTTCAGAGCAAGCCCGGCAAGTTAACGTAGTCGTGGCGCTGGACCGGAAATCCATGGCGACTTCCGGTGACTATCGTAACTACTACGAATCGGACGGGCGGCGATATTCACATACAATTGATCCAGATACCGGTAAGCCGATTGATCATCGGTTAGCATCGGTGACCGTCATCTCGGAAGACTGCATGACAGCCGATGCCTTGGCGACAGCGTTTACTGTTATGGGGTTTGAGCGGGCGATGAGTCTGGCGACGCGGGAAAACATTCCGGCGCATTTTATTGTAAGAGGAGAAGCGGGCTTTGAAGTGCACAGCACACCGGCTTTTTCGTCTTACGTTGTCCAGTAAAGGGGGCGGGGTATGAGTACCTTTTTGTTAGTTTTGGCAATTGTGGTTTTGCTGATGGTGGGTATGTCTGTTGGCGTTATTTTCGGGCGTAAGCCCATCAGTGGTACTTGTGGCGGCATTGGCGCACTGGGTATCAGCTCGTCTTGCGACATTTGTGGCGGAAACACCCAGAAATGCGAAGAGAGCCGTGCGGATGCGGCGCCGGTAAGCGCAGAAGATTTGGCCTACGACGCCAGTAAAGTCGAAAAGTAGCGGCAACTGATCACACACACTCAATAATTAAAGCTACGCTCACGAGACGTAGATAAGGAGATACTGCGCGCATGGCAGAACATCATTACGACGTTGTTGTTATTGGTGCCGGCCCCGCTGGTGAAGGGGCGGCAATGAATGCGGCCAAGCACAATAAGCGGGTTGCGATCATTGAGGATAAGGCCACCGTAGGGGGTAACTGCACCCACTGGGGCACCATTCCTTCCAAGGCATTGCGTCATTCTGTTAAGCAGATTATCACCTTCAACACGAACCAGATGTTCCGGGACATCGGGGAGCCCCGCTGGTTCTCCTTTCCGCGGGTTTTGCAAAGCGCCCAGAAGGTTATTGGCAAGCAGGTTAAGTTGCGCACGCAGTTTTACTCCCGCAACCGGGTTGATCTGCTGAACGGCCGTGCGGCGTTTCTGGACAAGAACCGTCTGGAAATTCGCGGTCACAAATCCGTTGAGACCATCCACTTCAAACAGGCGATCGTTGCCACGGGTTCGCGTCCGTACCTGCCGCCCGATGTCGATTTTCGCCACCACCGGATCTACAACTCGGATTCCATTCTGAACCTGTCCCATACGCCGCGGACGCTGATTATCTATGGCGCTGGCGTGATTGGTTCTGAATACGCGTCGATCTTTGCGGGATTGGGCGTAAAGGTGGATCTGATCAACCCCGGCAGTCGCCTGCTGTCTTTCCTGGATGACGAGATTTCAGATGCGCTTAGTTATCACCTGAGAAATAACGGCGTGCTGGTTCGTCACAACGAACAGTACGAAACCGTCAAAGGGGATGATCACGGCGTTGTGCTCACACTGCAGTCGGGCAAGAAAATCCGGGCCGATGCCTTCTTGTGGTGTAACGGCCGCAGTGGCAACACCGATAACCTGGGGCTCGACAAAGTCGGCCTTGAGCCGAATGGCCGGGGCCAGTTGGCGGTGGATGAGCATTACCGTACAGAAGTAGAGCACATCTACGCTGTGGGCGATGTGATCGGTTGGCCGAGCCTGGCCAGTGCAGCCTACGATCAGGGCCGTTCAGCGTCTTCCGATGTGGTTCAGGACGAATACTTCCGCTTTGTGGATGATGTGCCTACTGGCATTTATACCATTCCCGAGATCAGCTCAGTCGGGAAAACAGAGCGGGAGCTTACGGAAGCGAAAGTGCCTTACGATGTAGGTCAGGCATTTTTCAAAGATTTGGCCCGGGCGCAGATTACCGGCGAAGCCGTGGGTATGTTGAAGCTGTTGTTCCACAGAGAAACCCGGGAGATTCTGGGTATTCACTGCTTCGGTGACCAAGCGGCAGAGATCGTCCACATCGGCCAGGCCATCATGAACCAGGAAGGGGAGGCCAATTCCCTGAACTACTTCATTAACACCACCTTTAACTACCCCACCATGGCGGAAGCCTATCGGGTAGCTGCTCTGAACGGCCTGAACCGGATTTTCTGATTCAGGCCGACTCCCGGGCGGCCAGTTACAATTCTGGCTGCCCGGTTTCTTGAACAGGCAGCGTCACTAATGATTTAGCGCGATTGTCGAAGTACATTCGCGTGCTGGTCGGAAAGTCTGTGATGATGCTGTCCACCCCCATTTCTTCGAGCCTGAGCATGTCGTGGATACGGTTTACCGTCCACGCCGAGACGTGCATGTTGCGTTTGTGAGCCATATCAACCATTCCTTTGCTGAGAATGCGCCAATTCACACAAAAGAATTCGCAACCCAGCGAACTGGCGGTTTTTAGTGGCTTGGGGAATTTGCGTTCAGCCACCAGCCCTAAGCGAATGTTCTGATCTCGACGGCGTATTTCCCGCAAAAACCAAGGATCTGTAGAGGTAATCGCCGCGGTCTGGTAAAGGTTCCGCCGCTGAATGATTTCGGTCAGCCGGTTGCACAGAATGTTGAGCCGATCCCGGTTGTCTTTTTTGACCTCAAGCTGAAGGTGTTCCAGATCCGGCAGCTGATCCAGCAAGGTTTCGAGCGCTGGGATACCGGTAGGCCGAGGCCACGAACTGGTGTTGCGCCGGGCATCCATTTCACTCAGTTCTTGTGCGGTATATTTGCTGATGCCGCCTTTCTGGCTGGTGGTTCGATCAACCGTCAAATCGTGTACCAGTACCGGTATACCGTCTTTTGATAATGCCAGGTCGAGTTCAAAGTGCCGGACACCTTGCCGGTAAGCATGCAGAAACCCGGGAAGGGTGTTTTCAGGAGCTTCACCTTTAGCCCCGCGGTGACCATAAATGATCATTCTGTAGCGTTATCCTTTAATCGTTTGTAAATAGCCTGGCGCTTCTTCCAGGTATCGTGGCATAGCTGAATGTCTTCCAGGTAGGCGGGCAGTTCGTTCATTAACAGTGCCTGAGGGCCGTCTACCAAGGCTTTTTCAGGTTTCGGGTGGAAGTCTACCAGCACCATGTTTGCGCCCGCGATGACGCCTTGTGCGGTGGCGTGCATAACATCGAGAATGCCGTCCGGTGATTGCTGCCGGGTGCCAACGGAATGGGAAGGGTCCACGCAAACAGGCATGCGGGTCAGCCGTTTGACTGCCGGTACGTGGGCAAAATCGACCATATTCCGATGCGGCTGGCCAGCTTCGGTTTTCATGCCGCGCAGGCAGAAAATCACGTTGGCGTTGCCTTCACTGGCCAAATACTCGGCGGCGTTTAGCGATTCATTGAGCGTGATGCCGAAGCCTCGTTTCAGTAACACCGGGTAGGTGCTCTGGCGGCCAATGGCTTTCAACAGCTCAAAGTTCTGGGTGTTGCGGGTGCCGACTTGCAGCATAACCCCGGTGGGGCGGCCCAGTTTTTCCAGACAGGTATCAATCTCTTCGATGTGGCTTTCGTGGGTAATCTCCATCGCCACTACCTTGATACCGTGCTTGCCGGCCTTTTCAAACACCCAAGGTAAGCAGCCTTGGCCGTGTCCCTGAAACGAATAGGGATTGGTGCGTGGCTTGTATGCGCCCATGCGGGTGCACACTTGGCCGTTTTCCTCCAACGCCTTCATCATGATTTCGACATGCTCGGGCACATCGACCGCACACAAACCGGCAAAAACGTTCAGGTTGTTCTGGTTAAAATCGACACCGTTGTACCTGAACCCGCTTTGGCGATTATCGTCTTTATGACGCCCCAGAATACGGTAGTCCTCGGAAATCCGGATGGCGCGCTCGACCGCCGGTAACGCCTCAATCTCGTCTTTGTCCAGCGGTTTGGTATCGCCCAACAGATAGATTTCGGTCAGCCGCTGGCTGGCACCTTGAACCTCGTGAACCCGCAGACTCACACCGGGCAGGTTTTCCAGGTAGTGCATGGTCTGGCGGTAAGCTTCGCTATCCAGCTCAGTATTGGGATGAAGAATGGCTAACATGATGAAATCCTCGGATTAACAAGCGATTACTTGGGCTGCGGGCGAAAAATGCAACTTAGGCTGCACTGGCCTGCTGGCGTACCTGATTCTCCAGTTCAATCTGGTCGGCTGAGAACCGCCGAATACCATCGGCCAGTTTTTCGGTAGCCATGGCGTCTTCGTTTGACTCCCACCGGAACAGTTTTTCGTCAACATGACCGATCACTTCGTTACTGGTAGCGGTCTCGGCGTTGAGTTTTTGACTTAGCTGCCCGTTGTCATCCTGAAGCTCTTGCAGCAGGGCAGGGCTGATGGTCAGACGGTCGCAACCGGCCAGCATTTCAATCTCTCCGGTGTTTCGGAAACTTGCCCCCATGACCACGGTGTTGAAGCTGTGGGCCTTGTAGTAATTGTAGATTCGGGTAACGGATTGTACGCCGGGGTCTTCCGCCGCCGGGTAGCTATCGCGGCCGGAATTGGCTAAATGCCAGTCCAGAATTCGCCCGACAAAGGGGGAGATGAGGTGCGCGCCGGCTTGGGCGCAGGCCACCGCCTGAACGAACGAGAACAGCAGTGTCAGATTGCAGCGAATGCCTTCTTTTTCAAGCTGCTCAGCGGCGAGTATACCTTCCCAAGTTGAGGCAATTTTGATCAGAACCCGGCTGGTATCGACTCCTTGCTGATCGTAAAGCTCGATGATTCGGCGTGCACGCCTCAGTGTCGCCGCGGTGTCGAACGACAGGCGGGCATCTACTTCCGTAGAGACAACACCGGGTATAAGCTCCAGAATTTCCTTTCCAGCCAGTACGGCCAGCATGTCGGTGGCTAGAGTGAGCTGTTCGGCAGAAGAGCCGCCTTGGCGGTTGGCCATCATAATGGCGTTGTCCAGCATAGGGCGGTATGCGTCCGAAGCTGCTGCTTTCAGAAGTAGGGACGGATTGGTGGTTGCGTCTTGCGGCCGCCACTGGGCAATGGCATCCAGGTCACCGGTGTCGGCAACCACCGTTGTCATGGCTTTTAATTGGTCTAACTTGTTGGTCATTCGTGTTGTCGTCCAGATTGATAGTTGTTATCGAGGCGTTCAGCTCCGGAACACCTTCTTAACCTCTACAATAACGGCAGCTTACAACAGGAACAAGACAACTAAAGGCTGTGGCCGTTAGTTTTCCAAAACCGGTTCTGGCTCTCGCACTTTCGCAAGCGCCTGTTCAACCACTTCCAGCCCCGAGCCGGGCCTGTTGGCGTTTTCACTTAAGTGACGCCGGAATTGCCGGCCGCCTGGCATGCCCAGAAACAGACCCATGATGTGGCGGGTAATGTGAGTAAGGTAAACGCCACGGTCCAGCTCTTTCTGGATGAACGGGAACATCGCGCGAAGGGCTTCGTGGCGGCTGGCCACTGGCGCTTCTTCGCCGAAAAACTCAGGGTCTACTTGAGTCAGCAGCCAAGGATTGTGGTACGCCTCCCGGCCCAGCATGACACCATCGGTCTGGCGCAGATGCTCGTGGCATTCGTCGATGGTTTTGATGCCACCGTTAATGATGATTTCCAGTTCCGGATAGGTCTGCTTTAAGCGGTACACCCAATCGTACTTCAGTGGCGGAATGTCGCGGTTCTCTTTAGGGCTGAGCCCTTCGAGAATGGCAATGCGGGCGTGAGCAATGAACGTGTTACAGCCAGCGGCAGACACTTTTTCAATGAACTCGCACAGCTCTTCCCAGGATTCCCGGCCGTTAATGCCAATCCGGTGTTTAACGGTCACCGGCAGGTTGGTGGCGGCTTTCATCGCGGCGACACCTTCGGCGACTTTATCCGGGTGGCCCATCAGGCACGCGCCGATCATGTTGTTCTGCACTCGATCGCTGGGGCAGCCTACGTTCAGGTTAACTTCACTGAAGCCATATTCCTCAGCAAGCGTTGCGCATTTCGCCAACTCGTCCGGGTTGCTGCCACCCAGTTGTAACGCTAGCGGGTATTCAGCCGGATCGTGGCGAAGAAAACGCTGAGTATCGCCATGAATCAACGCGCCCGTGGTCACCATTTCGGTATACAAAAGTACGCGGCGACTGAGAATACGCGCCAAATAACGGAAGTGGGGTGTGGTCCAGTCCATCATTGGTGCAATGGAAAAGCGCCGGGATGGCTGCGCTTGGCTTTTCGCGCATTCTTCGATCAAGTGGTTGGTGCTCTCTGATGTCGCCATTCTGCTCATGGGTTGCTCTATTTCATCATTTTCGGATTCTGGTATTGCGCGCTTCTCCCTTGCCCACAGGTGAGAATTCTATCAGGAAAGCGACTCTAAGCGTTGACGACCCGATATTAAATTACGTACTTTGCGCAGCGCGAATCAGCTTAGCACGATAGGCACACGGCGATATCCGCCGACAGGGGCTACCTCTCGTTCCGGGATTTCGCCCGGCGCAAACCTGATCTGCTGCACTGTTGCGAGGATCGTTTGCAAAGCGATCCGCAATTCACAAGTGGCCAGCAGCTGTCCGGGACACGCGTGTTTGCCTGCGCCGTAAAGCAAGTTGCTGGTTGCGTGAGCATCGGGGTTAAAGGAGTTGTTATCGAACACCGCTTCATCTCGATTGGCGGAGGTCCAGTTCAATTTAACTTTTTCGCCTTCGGGGATCGTCTGGTCTCCAATTTTCACCGGGCAGGTTGTGATTCGGCGGTTGGAAACGAAAGGATTATCCAAGCGCAGAATTTCGTTGATGATCGCTTCAGTTTCGGCGTCAGAACCGTCGCGTATTCGCATTACCAGCTCGGGATGTGTCGCAAGGTGGGCAGTGATTACACCAACACATAAGGCGATGGAGCCTAAATCGCCACCAGTCCAGTTGCGCAGAATGGACACCAGTTCTGCTTCGGTCAGGAGGCGACCATTCACTGTTTGCCGGCATAGTTTTGTTGTTAAATCGTCTGGTACTGCATCTCCGGAAGCCCGCCGTGGCTGTATAACCGAGCGAATAATGTCATCAAACTGTTCGGCAACGACTGCCATTCGACGATGATTGCCAGATCGGGTAGCTGCATGATTGTCCTGCATCCAGGCAAGTAGGTCAGGTTCTAGCTTTGCGGGCCATCCCAGCCAGGCGCACTGGGCTCGAACAGCAAAGACAGCGCCTATGTCGTTAACGGCATCCACCACTTCACCTCGCGGCAAGTTTGCCGCTAACTCGTTCGCCACCTTTTGGAAGGTGGGCAGATAGGGTTCCACCGCTTCCGGGCTTAGGTAGCGTTCTACAATCGTTCGGTAGAGGGTGTGCTCCTGTCCGTCGAGACCATTAGGGATTTGAAGGAAGCGGGAGACCTGGCTGGAGAAACGCTTGTGGTCAAGGGCAGCGGCCAAGATATCGGCATGTCTTAGCAGTACCCACTCCCCGTTTGTATTCCGCACGACAGGATGTTTCGGGCGCAACTGGTCGGTGTAGGCTCGCAGATCTCGCCCCGCTGCGGACAAGTCATCCGGCATATGGTCTGGCATGTTGGCTCCTTATTCAGCAAAGAGGTGATCCGATGAGCATAGCGGGAATTGATCAACTCTAAATTGCGCAAACGCAAGGCTGAGCGAGGTTTCAACTGGCGACTGCGCAGACCTCTCGTCATTTGTTCAACTTAATTGAACCGTACGGTCAAAAAGTTCCGTTTTCATTGCGCAGATCCCTTAACTATAGTCGTTTCATCGAACAGCGCAGTTGAATCGAATGAGAGGAGGTCCTGCAATGATTGAACTCAGACCTTATAAAGAATTGGGTGGCGCACACCACGGTTGGCTCGATACTCGTCACCATTTTTCATTTGCTGAGTACTACGACCCGAACCGTATGCACTGGGGAAATCTGCGCGTATGGAATGATGACACCATCGCGCCGCATTCCGGCTTCCCGCGCCATCCGCACCGCGACATGGAAATCATCACCTATGTGCGAAAGGGTGCGATTACGCATCAGGACAGTTTGGGCAATCGTGGCCGCACCGAAGCAGGTGATGTGCAGGTGATGAGCGCCGGCACGGGTATAGCGCACAGCGAGATGAACGAAGAAGACGAAACCACTCAGATCTTCCAGATCTGGATCATGCCGAACGAAACCGGATTGCCACCCGCGTGGGGCGCGAAACCGTTTCCGAAGGGGGATCGAAGCGGCTCCTTCGTCACGCTCGCCAGCGGATTGCCGGAAGATACAGATGCTCTACCGATTCGCACCGATGCGCGTATGGTTGCGGCAACGCTGGAAGCCGGCCAGAGCACGGAATACCGGATCGCTTCCGGCCGAAAGGTCTATCTTGTGCCTGCCACTGGGCAGATCAAGATAAACGGCGTTGTGGCCAATGCCGGTGATGGTGTCGCGGTCCGCGACGAAGAGGTGTTGACGGTCAGCGCCAGCGAAGACAGTGAAATTGTGCTGGTGGATGTGGCGTAAGCAAGGAGAGTCCACGCGGTGTCTTAAGTTTTGAAACGTTTGAACTATGATGTGCTTAGACTTTTCGCGATCTTGGGTAGGCTGCTATTTGGCTGCTAATCTTCTAAGATCAACATTAGCTTCAAGTAATCATGATTCTCTTTTAAGGCATACGAATGGATCGCATCCTGGTCGAGTTGGCGGATCAGCAAAAAATTCAAGACATGATCGCCAGTCATGAGCCTTTTATGGCGATATTGGCGGAGGTGACAAAAATGGTAGCGCGGGAAATGCCAAGCGCTATTGTTACCTTTATGCTGTACGACCCGGCTGATGAAACGCTGAGCTTGGTCGCAGGGGAAGGGCTTTCCGACGCTTATCGCCAAGCCATGCAGCGTGTGAAGATTGGTCCGCAGGTAGCGACATGCGGGCGAGCGGCCTCCACACAAAAAGTCGTGATCACCCGTGATATCGACGACGACCCGAATTGGGCCGACTATCGGGACACTGCTCTTAAAGAGAACTTGAGAGCGTGTTGGTCTATCCCCGTTACCATGACCAACGAGACGCTTTTAGGCACGTTTTCGACGTATCATCCCACCCCCGGTATTCCCACAAATGAACAGCTGGTGATGATCATGAGGGCTGCAGGGCTGTTGGCGTTCGCTTTGGCGCGGCAGCAAGATCAGCGGGCTTTGCGTATTCAGTCTCAGCGTTATCAGTCTTTGTTCAACTACCACCCGGACGCAGTCTTCGAATTAGACTTGAACGGTTGTTTCGTTGCCGCCAACCAAGGCTCGGAAAATATCGCCGGGTTGGCAGAAGAACACATTTTGGGTTCGCACTTTCGGGAATACTTAAAAGCTGAACATCACGATGCGGCGCAGCAAGCTTTCGAGCAGGCACGAAAAGGCATTCCGCAGAATTACGAAGTGGTCGCTTACAACATCAGCGGAGAAGAGTATCTGATTGACGTGACCAGCCTTCCAATTATCGTCGACGACGAAGTTGTTGGTGTGTATGGGATCGCAAAAGACATAACCAGACAAAGGGAAAGTGAGCTGAAATTACACTTCCAGCGCACTCATGACATGCTCACCGGTTTGTCTAATCGAGCCGGTTTCGAAGCGAGACTGACTGAAGATTTGCCTCTGGCCAAAGGCCATGTTGCGGTTTTGTTAATCAATCTTGATGGCTTTGCTTCCATCAATGACGGATTGGGTCATTCTGTTGGGGATGAACTATTGCAGGCAGTGGCAAACAGGCTGGTAGATGGGTTAAATCCCGGAGATTTTCTTGCCCGGTTTGCCGGTGATGAATTTGGCGTGTTGTTGACGGAACGAAACCGCGTAGAGCAAGCGCTGCCCTTGGTGGAGGGCCTGTTGAGCCTGCTGGCCCGGCCTTTTGTTATTGATGAACATGTGTTGCATGTCAGCGCCAGCATCGGCGTGGCGCTTGGCCGGGCTGCCTCCAAAAACGCCGGTGAACTTATCCAGCATGCCCATTTAGCGGTGCGCGAAGCCAAGGCCCAAGGACGCAATACCTGGGAATGGTACGTTGGTGATGTTGATTCCACAGTACGCGAACACATCGAACTGAGGCGTGAGTTACTTGAGGCGGTAGAGCATGACCAGTTGGTGCTGTATTACCAGCCGCTGGTGGATGCCGCTACCGGAAAAATGACATCGCTGGAAGCGCTTGTGCGCTGGCGGCACCCTGAACGGGGTATGGTGCCGCCGGGTGATTTTATTCCTTTAGCCGAGCGTACCGGGCAGATTATTGATCTGGACCGTTGGGTGTTGTGGAAAGCGTGCCAGGACCTGGCAAGTATCAACGCTGGCCGTGAAGAACCGCTCACCGTCGCGGTCAACATCTCGCCGGTGCATTTCCGGCGCAACGGGTTTTT